>ERZ1740068.210-NODE-210-length-35679-cov-27.568044_pt1 | contig 35679 bp, 32 predicted proteins | sample MGYA00581735_ERZ1740068 | MGnify/ENA primary metagenome ERZ1740068 (study PRJEB43018, sample SAMN04849740) | marine metagenome | isolation source: floating plastic debris | place: Pacific Ocean | collected 2008-08-30 | study: EMG produced TPA metagenomics...
GAGGTTCCCGTACCTTACCGAAAAGCCATAACCTAGCTCTATCCACCAACGCCCGTCAGGGAATTAATGTCGGAGCTAGCCGTTAGGAAAATAACGGGAATATTGACCGTTTCGGGACTGGCCTTGAGCAGGCGGCACACCTCGAGCCCGTCCATCTCCGGCATCATCAAATCGAGCAAGATCATGCTGGGCTGGCTGCTTCGGGCGCGATCGAGCCCCTGCTCGCCGCTCGTGGCAAAGGTCATGCGATAGTTCAGCGGGGCGAGCATGCCGCGCAGCACCTTCAGGTTTTCGGCGATGTCGTCGATTAGCAGCAGCAAAGGCGGCTCCTCGACAGCAAGCGACGATTTTGGCGGATCTTTCAGCGGAGATTTCATCAGAGTTCAGCACAGAAGTCGTGCGCTCGCTTTACCCATCCCGTCAAAAAACACTCGAGCGTTTGACTCGGATGTTCAAAGGGCTAGCAACTGTAGCTCGTATCTACAAACGAATTCTTGAACAAAAAATAAGCAATCTGCTTACTTTTCGTGTGGCGACTTGCTCGCAAAGTACCGCATCGTCGAAGTGAAAGCCCGCTCGCCAGCTACCTGCAGCCATCGCGCAGCTCAAATATCTCCCAAGCCACGGAGACGACCGAACAGTGGCAATCTCGGTGATTGCAGACTATTACGCTACATCACCACCGCTTCGTCAAGGGGCCTCAATCGATCGGCGTTCCGTCAATACTGGCAATGTCGATACTGACAGTATTGACTGCTGCCGATTTCGGGCTGGCGGCTTGTCGGGCGGCGTCACGCAGGCTGGCAAAATCTTCGATCGCCTCGGGTAGCTCCGCCCAGCCGAAATTCTGTAGGTGGCGATCGAGCCTGTCGCAATACCGCTGTAGCGCTCGGTTGGGGACGGCAGCGGCCAGCTCGCTCAGCTCGTCGAGCAAATCTTCGATGCTTTCGATGTCGAGCGCCTGCCGCAGGGGCTGCCAGTGGCCGATCGCAATGCGCTCGAGTTCGCGGGCGAGGTGGACGCGATCGGCTTCGGAGAGCGGTGCGTAGCGATCGGCGTCGTGGGCATCTTCACGTGCGTCGTCGCGGGCGTCGCGATCGGCGGCATCGGCTAACCCATCGACGTGTGGGCCGAGCGCGGCGGCTTCGTGTGGCGACGCTCCACCGGAAGAACCGTCCGAAGCGTCGCTCTTCGCCTCTTCGCCCGCTGGCGTTAGAGGGAGCAGCAACCTAAGGTACGCAAACAGTGCCTGTCGCGATAGCGGTTTGTGCAGGAACGCATCGCAGTAAGTGTCGCCGCCAACTTCCTCATCGGGAGGCCTCGAAGCCGTAACGATCGCGATGCAGATCTGGCGCGTGTCGGCGTCGGCCTTGAGCTGGCGCGCCACGTCGCGACCGTCTACGAGGGGCATCTGCACGTCGAGCAGCAGCAGATCGGGCCGATCGACTCGCGCCCGTGCCAGCGCCTCGCGCCCGTCGCGGGCAAAGCTGACCTGGTGGTGGGTTCCGTCGAAGTAGCTGGCGAGCAGGTTGCGGTGCGACAGGCGATCGTCGGCGATTAGGATTCGCGCCGGAGCTAACTGGCTGAAGTCAGGCTCGCCAGCCGAGCGGCGTCGAGTTCACCCCGATCGCTCCCGTTCGAGTCCGATGGTACGCAGCCCCGGCAATACGCGAGATCGGGCGTTGGGGCGAGATCGTCGCTCGAAGATTGGTTCGGAATTTGGTTCATAATATGTTCTTAAATTCAACCACCGCCCGATAAAGGGCAGAAACGCCATGACCGCCCGAACGCACCCCCTCGCGATCGAGCGCGCAGCTCAGTCGAAGCTCGCCTCGATCGACCTCAATAACTTGCAGTTCGGGCGCACGTTCACCGACCACATGTTGGTCGCCACCTACGACGAAGACCGCTGGCAGGACGTGAGAATTCAGCCCTACGGCAACCTATCGATATCGCCGTCGATCTCGGCGTTGCACTACGGTCAGGCCGTTTTCGAGGGGATGAAGGCGTACAAAAACGCCGCCGGTCAGGCGCTGTTGTTTCGCCCCCACGCCAACCACGCCCGTATCAATCAGTCGGCGGCGCGGCTCTGTATGCCTCCGATCCCCGAGGAAGTGTTTATCGACGGGCTGGTCGAGCTAGTGCGCCTGGACTCCGACTGGATTCCCACGCAGCCGGGAAGCGCACTCTATCTGCGCCCGATCTATTTCGCTTCAGAAGAGTCGGTCGGGCTGCGTCCGTCGGCGCGCTACACCTTTGCGGTCATCGCCTGCCCAGTGGCGTCGTACTACGCCGAACCGGTGAAGCTGACGGTGACGCGCGACTACGTGCGGGCGTTCGCAGGCGGCACGGGTGCGGCTAAGGCGGCGGGCAACTACGCGGCGAGCCTGCTGGCCGATCGCGAGGCAAAGGCGCGGGGCTTCGATAACGTCCTCTGGCTCGACGGCAAGGAGCAGCGCTACATTGAAGAGTGCGGCACGATGAATGTCTTCTTCACGATCGGCGATCGGGTCGTTACCCCGGCGCTCAGCGGTTCGATCCTGCCGGGGATCACTCGCGACAGCCTGCTGAAGCTATTGCCGACGATGGGTGTGGAAGTCGAGGAGCGGGCGATCGAAATTGACGAAATCGCCGACGCTTACCGCGCCGGAACCCTACGCGAAGCCTTCGGAGCCGGAACCGCCGCGACGATCGCCCATATCGCCAGCATCCAGTACGACGACCTGACGATCGAGTTGCCCCCGGTCGCCGATCGCCCCTACGCGCCGAAGCTCTCGGAAGCGATGGCCGAGCTAAAAACCGGACGCCGCTCGGATGAATTTGGCTGGATCGTTCGGGTTTAACGTCTCGCGGGGGCGGGCGCGATCGGCTAGATCTGGAAAAGTCCGGCTTTTCGATTATTTCGCAAACTCCTATGGCTCGTTCTCCGCTAACCCGCCTCGTTTCGCTGCCGATCGATCCGTTCGTCGGGGCGCTGTATCCGCTGCGTGCCGCCTGGACGATCTTGCGGACGCCGAAGCTTTGGGGCTATTTGGTCGCGCCGATCGCAGTGAACGTCGTCGTGGCGCTGGGGCTGTATTTTGCGCTGCTGCTTCCAGGGCTCGACGCGATCGACGGTTTGCAGCTCCGCGTCGATGCGCGCGCTAGCGAGGCGATCGCGCAACTCCCCCAGTGGCTGCACTGGCTCGACGCCGCGCCGGGGATCTTCGGGGGCTTGCTCGATTTCGTGGCGATCGTGTTGCTGCTGCTGGTGACGGGCTTTGCGATCGCGCAGTTCGGGACGTTGCTGGGCGCGCCCTGGTACGGCCAGCTCGCCGAGCGTATCGAACGCGATCGGCTCGGTGCGGAAAATGTTCCGAAGTCGGAGGGGGCGCTGGCGATCGTGCGCGATATCTCGCGGGCGCTGCTGTTTGAGGTGAAGAAGCTGTTGCTGGTGGCGGTGTTGCTGGTGGTGTTTGTGGCGATCGGCAGCGTGCCGGTGGTCGGGACGCTGGTGGCCGGGGCGGGTGGCATTATCACGGGGGCGACGATCGCCTGTTTGGACTTTCTCGATGCGCCCCAGGAGCGGCGGCGCTGGCGGTTTCGCCGCAAGCTACGGACGGTGCTTGCGGAGTTTCCGGCGACGGCGGGCTTTGGCCTGGTGTGTTTGTTTGCGGTGAGTATTCCGATCGTTAACCTGGTGTCGGTTCCGGTGTGCGTGACGGCGGGGACGCTGTTTTTTTGCGATCGGGTGTTTCCGGGGATTGCGGGGAAGTCGGGTGAGTCGGGAGACTGATCGCGGAGAACACGGGAGAGATACGGAGCGCGCTTTGTGAAGGCTGCGTGAAGCTGCGCGTGGATACGCGGGATATTTTGTGAAGACTGCGTGAAGTTGCGGAAAAATGCTGGTCGCCGGTGGGGGGGGGGGAGCCTATGGTTTAGCCATACAGACCGAAACTAAGCAATATCCCGTAGCCCTGCAGCCGCAAAGAGGAATCAATGAAGCTACTACTGAAATCCGCCCTAGTTGCCGGAACGATCGCAACCGGCGTCTTGTCTGTCGGAGTCGCAGAAGCCGCCACTTTTGGCTTCTCCTACACCTTTGAAGATGGTTCTCTCTTGTCTGGAGAGGTTGAAGGCGAGCTTCAGGATGACAACGATACGGTATTTGTCTCGTCTGTTTTGGAGTTCCTCTTTAACGATATCGACCTTACCTCTAGCATCGACAGTGTCCTGTCATACTCTGAGGTCACAGGCTTTACAGCACCCGAGACGGTGATGAGCCTTAGCGGAACGAGTATGGACTTCGCTATTTGCATCGACGAAGTTTGCAACGGCGTGGGTATTTTCGACAGCGAAACTCCACTTGGTGAAGCTTTTGGTGGCAGCCTTGCTGCTTACGCTTTTCCTGAGACGGGCCTGATGAGAGAAACCTATGCAGAGGAAAGTTGGACAATGGCTGCGCTAGATACGGGTGATGAAGCATCAGTCCCCGAACCGTCGCTGGCGCTCGGCCTCATGGCGATCGCTGCTGGCTCGAAAGCACTGAAGCGCAAGCGCGCCGCGTAACGGGCTGGGTCGCGTCGTCCGCACGCTGACTCGAATCGCATTCAGCACAGCGCCTGGAGATCTCGTCTTCGGGCGCTTCGTGCTTTTCAGCGCATTTGTCGGGCTTCTCCAAAACCTCCGAGGTCTCGCCACCTGCGATACTGCTGAAGCCGCAAAATTTCGAGGGCGCATTGCAATGACGCCCCTCCCACCAACCATGACGATTTCTGGAACCACGCGCCTGCTCGGCATCATAGGCGACCCCGTCGGACACTCCTTCTCGCCCGACATGCAAAACCAGGCGATCGCCGAACTCGGACTCGACTATGTGTACGTCCCCTTCCCTGTCGCGCCCGCTAACCTCGGTGCGGCCATGGCAGGCTTTGCGGCGACGGGCGTCGTCGGCTTCAACGCCACGATCCCGCACAAACAGGCCGTGATGGAATACCTCGACGTCATCACGCCCGAAGCCCAGGCGATCGGCGCGGTGAATACCGTCTGGCGCAGCGATCGCGGTTGGGAAGGCACGAACACCGACGTGACGGGCTTTATCGCGCCGCTGCAAGACCGCGCCGCCACCGACGAAAAGGTTCGACGATGTTTCGAGAAACCGCTGGTACTGCTGGGCAATGGCGGCGCGGCGCGGGCGGTCGTTGCCGGTGCGGCGAAGCTGGGCTGTCCGAAGGTACAAGTGGCGGGACGCAGCGCCGAGAAAGTGGCGGCATTCGTCGAAAGCTGGCAGGATTCGCCGATCGCGATCCAGACGACCGGCCACAGCTTCGAGGCGCTGCCGGAGCTGCTGCCCGAAGCGGGGATTGTCGTCAACTCGACGCCGCTGGGGATGAATCCGAACGTGGAGCGATCGCCGCTCACTGATGAGCTGGCGGAATGTATCTCACCCGATGCGATCGCCTACGACTTGATTTACACGCCCAGCCCGACGCGCTTTCTGGAGCAGGCGGCGGGTCGCGGGGCGTTGGCGATTGACGGCTTGGAAATGCTGGTACGTCAGGGGGCAGCGGCGCTAGAAATTTGGGTCGAGCGCGAGCTGACGGCAGAGACGGTGGAGACGATGCGGCGAGCGCTGAAGGCTCGGCTGGGCTTAAGCTAGCGGTTCTGGCTAGCGGCTTTGGCTAGCGATGTTGCGAAACAGCGTTAGGACATGAGGGTCGAAACTTCGTCGCAAATTTGGATTCTGCCGCGCGTGGTGGCGCGGAGCAAGCGGTCGATCGCGCAGCGCTCTTCATCGGAGAGATTGGCGTGGAGGATCGTCGCTTTGAGGCCGTGGCGATCGGCGCGAGACAGGCATCCCGTGACCTGTGCGGCCATCACGATTTCGCCCAATGCGCCGGGGAGTGGAAGAAGTTGGTGTGATGCGGTAAGAGACACAACGAACATCTAAAACGGAGACTAGGGTTCTGCTTGCCTACTCAGTGTGATCGATCGAAAGCATCGCGCCTGTGACGCTGGAGTTCTGTGAATTGTGCGTCCGATCGCAAAGCGATGCGATCGAAATCTCGCGTTTTTATCCGGACGGCGCGCGCGGCCAGACGGACGGCGGGTTCGGCGCTACGGCGACTCAAACTGCATCGCGCTATTGAAGTAGCGCCGCCACAGCCCCGCCGTCAAAATCGATACGGCGATCGTATCGGCCAGAGCCAAAGAAAACATAATCAAGATTTGGTAAGCCGAGGCCACGAGCGGATCGACCCCACTGAGAATCTGGCCCGTGACGACCCCCGGCAGCGTTACCAGCCCGACCACCATCATCGAATTGGTAATCGAGAGCATACCCGCGCGAATCGACTCGCGACGGTAGGCCGCAACGGCCAGCTCTGGCGTCGCGCCCAGACAGAGGTGCGTCTCGATTTGCAATCGGTTGGCGGCCAGCAGACGGGTGAAGCGGTCTCCGGCGATCGCGGCGCTGTTCGTGGCGTTGCCAATGCAAATCCCGGCCAGGGGAATGATGTACTGCGGATTCAACCAGAGGTCGGGGCGGCGCAGGACGATCGCGTTGGCGTAGACGACGGCGACCGCGCCGCCCGCAAAAATCGCCAGCCAGACCAGGGGCAGCAGCGACCCGGAGCGCTTGGCGATGCGGCTTTTAGCGGCGATCGCGGCCACCGTCGTCATAAACGCCAAGACCGCCAGCAGCGCCAGCGGGCTCCCCCAGGCGAACACGACCTGAAGTACCGTCCCGACAACGAGCAACTGCACCAGCGTCCGGGCCGCTGCCAGCGCGAGACGACCTTCTAGCCCGAGGGACTGCCACGCCGACAGGCCGATCGCGATGCCGATCGCGCCTGTCGAGAGGGCCAGATCGGTGAGGTCGAGGGTGACGAGCACTTGGTTGGCGGACATGAAACTCAGGGCTGCGGCCTAGATGAGATTTTGGGCGTTCGGTCTCGGGCGTTTGGGGTTGGACGTTTAGGGTTGGACGTTTGGGGTTGGACGTTTGGGGTCGGGCCAACGACGAGCGGTTAGGCGAGGCGGTGTGACAAATCGCGCACCCGCGCAGTCAGGACGTGGACGATACCGTTGGCGATTTCTGGCTCGCTTTGTAGCAGCGCCAGGAAGTCTTCGCCGTCGAGGGCTAACAGCACCGTCGGCTCGATCGTTCGCACCGTCGCCGATCGTACCTCCGCATCGAGAATCGACATCTCGCCGAAGCACGCGCCGCGCTCTAGCTCGCGCAAGACGGTGTCGCCCGTAACGATCGCCACGCGTCCGGAAGCGATCGCGTAGAGGCACTGGCCGCGATCGCCTTCCTCGAAGACCACCTGTTCGGCAGCGTAGGCCGCCTCGCGACAGTAGGCCGCCACCTCGCCCAGGATGTCGTCGGCGATCGCGCCAAACAGCGGCGTCTGACCGAGCAAAACGACCCGATTCAAAATCGAGAGGGAGGCGTCGGCGGGAGGGAGCAGCGGCTCGGGCATGGTGGGCGAGGTTGCGGGCTTTTGTGAGGTATGGGGTGGGGTTTGGGGCGCGAGCTGGGCAGCAGTATTGGATGCGACCGCGTCGAGACCATCGAGGAGGGCGCGGCGGACGTCGGCGGGCAAGCGAGCGATCGGGCGATCGGAGGCGAGCGCGTGACGCAGCACTAGCCGCAGCCAGGGCGTTGCGACCTCGAGGGCGCGCTGCATTTCACGGGCGATCGCGGCGGAAAGCCGACTCGGAGGATTGGCCAGTGGCCGCTCGCGATCGCCTTCCAGCAGGCCGATAAAGCGATCGCGCTGCGCCCCCGTTAACAGGTTATCGAGAATTTCTACGGCGATCGTTTTGCCCCGCTCGCCCTTCGTCCAGTGGAAGTAAACGTTACGCACCGTGCTCAGCGGGTGGGCGCAGGCCAGGGACAAGATCGCCGCCGCGCGCCAGTTGTCGATCTCCACCGCGATCGCCCGATCGAGCAGATCGCCAGATCGGCGCGACCAGCGGGGCGCGATCGCCAGCAGCCGTTCCAGCTCGTTTTGAGCGCGATCGCGGCTGCGAGCGAGCGCCGGAGCGAGTGCCGGAGCCCAGACTAGCCCCTCAGTCTGCCGCGCAAAGACCACCCCAGCCAGAGCCTGTTTGCAGAGGCGCGGAGAACTGCCGTGGGCCAGTTCGCAGAGGGTTTGCGAGGCTTCAGGGCCGCCCAGCCGCACCAGCAGCCGCACCAGAATCGCCCGCTCGCCGGTACGTTCGCTGGCCTGCCAGCGCTGGGCGATCGCCGGAATCACCGCCGACCCCAGCCCCGCACAAGCTTCGAGGATCTCGGCGCGGCGCTCCCCGGTAAACAGTAGCCCGATCGCCGTTGGGTACAGCTCTCGCAGGCCCAGACGGGCAATGCTGCCGATCGCGGCAACGCGTACGGCACAGGACGGCGCGACCAGGGCGGCCCGGAGCCGTACGCGATTTGTGGCGTGGGGAAAGTAACCCAGCCAGCTCGTTGCCGCCGCACGCAGCCCCGAATCCGGCGTATCCAGCCAGCGGGCGATCGCGGCCAGCAGGTCGTCACGAAAGACACCGCGATCCGCGCTCGGGCTGAGTTCGAGCAACAGGGAGCCCAACTGCGCGCGCGCGTCCGGCTCGGTTTCCCGGCGAAATCCGTCCCAGAGATAGGCGATCGCCCGCCCGCGATCGAGCGCGACGGCAGCGCGGGCCAGGGCGTCACGCTCTTGGGTGTCGCCGGTGTGGGCGAGGCGAGCGTAGAGGGCGTCTTGGAGCGGAGCCAGGTGCAGGCGGGCGATCGTCGCGATCGCCGCAAGCCGGACGTCGTGCCATTCGCGACCGATTTCGGCCTCGTCGCCCAGCAGTAGCCGCGCGATCGGCTGCGGGTCGGCAAGGCGATCGCCCGCTTGATACTGGTTGAGCGCCCAGAGGACATCGCCCGGACTGTGGGAGGCGAGGCAGTCTTCCAGGAAGCGATACACCGACGACGGCCAGGGCCGAGTCAGGCAAAAAAGCTGTCGCGATCGCGGCGAGAGCGCCAGCAAGCAGTCCAAATAGTCGCGCTTCGCCAGGAACACCAGCACCAGCAGCCCCGCCCCGCAGGCCGTCATTACCAGCGACAGGCTTTGCAGCGAAGCGCGCGACACCGGCAAGTAGGCGTTGTAAGCCAGCAGCCCCGCGCCGCTGACGACGATCGCCAGCGGCCAGACGATCCCGTTCGAGATCGACTGCATGGCTTGGCGCTGGCGAGCCGGAATCGCCTGGAACAGCAGCGGACGAGTGCTGTCGAACAGAGTGCGCGCCAGGTAGTCTCCGGCTTTAAAGACCGTCATCAGCCCGAAGGCGGCGGCGCTGGGGACGGCGAAGGTGGCAATCGACAGGGCGATCGTCAGGCCCGGCAGCACCGCCAAACAGAAAAACAGTCCGAAGGCCAACAGTAGCCGCTGGGACGCGAAGGACTGCAGTAGCACCTGGGCGACGCCGATCGCAAAGTAAAACCGCCCGAAAAAGATCGACAGCTCCTGGGTGTCGAACACCAGCCCGGCATAAGCCTTAAGCTGAAAGTCGGTCAAGTAGAACAGCACGACGACGAAAAACGTCAGGCCGCAAACCGCCAGAAAGAACCGCGATCGCATGAGCTCGCCGATCGCGACGGCATCCGTGGCGTCGCTCTGGGTCGGGGTCGCGTCGAGGGCTTCGGGGTCGAGGCGTCGCAGCTTCAGGTAGCACGCCAGCCCGCCTAGCATCGCCAGCGGCGCGCCCCAGAGCAGATGCTCGATCCGCACGTGAGAGGCCAGCGCCGCGATCGCCAGCGCCCCCACCGCGCAGGCCACATAAAATCCCGTCATCGCCACCGGATAGACCCGCTTGGCCTGCCGGGGGTCGAACAGCCGGTTGCCGATCAGCTCGGCGTTGAGCGGGATGGCGATAAACACCATCTCCATCCAGACCAGCAGCAGCGGATAGGCGATCGGCGGCGGCGCGCCGAAGGAGAACAGGACGCAGTACACTGCCGAGACGGCGGCGATCGTGGCGATCGTGCCGCAAAGGTACTGGTGCAGCGGCAGCTTGGCAGCGTAGCGGATCCGCAGGCCGTTAAACACCAGGTAGAGCCCCGCGCTGAGCACTTGCACGACCGGCAGCACTTCCAGGTCTACGAACCCCAACAGCGAGCCACGAAAACGTCCGAGAAAGAGCGCATCGCCGATCGTCGTCAGCAAGATCGCCGCCGTTCCCATACAAAAGTTGTACGCCGACATCCATACCGCCCGCGATACGTCCTCGCGGCGGAGGCCGAACAGCCTGCGTAATCGATCGGAATTCAGTCCTACCACAGCACCTCTCCCCGAGCGATCGAATCCGGCTCGATCGAGGCTTTAGAATCAAATCAAAACGAGCTGCACTGCCCAGAGCCTCAAAGCCGCCCGAAGTCGCCCGGAGCTGCCCGAAGTTCCCCAAAATTGCCCAGATATGGGGCCGACCTCGGTGGATAACAGTGCAGAATGCGCGAAACACGCGAAATGGGCGTATCTTCCCACAGCCCGCTCGGGCCTCCGCCAACGATCCCTCAGAGCACTCCCTCAGAGCACTCCCTCAGAGCACTCCAAGAATATATTTGTTCGGAAGTCGTCGATGAAGGCCGCGCTTGTCGTTCGCGTAGCGTCAACCTCGCCGATCGCCTGGGCGTGACGCACGATTCGCTTCGCGAAGGCGACGCCAACGACGACGCCCAGTGCGCCCAGTGCGCCCAGTGCTCGAACCCCGAACAATGGCGTTTATTTCCGTGAAGTACGCTTAGGTTTGAATTAGGTTTGAAGCTGCCAATGGCCGTCCCTCTCAAAGTTTTACAAATCGTGCCTTCGATCTCGTTGGTCTACGGCGGCCCGAGCCAAATGATTCGCGGCTTCTCGAAAGCGCTCGCCCGCGCCGGAGCCGATGTCACCATCCTGACCACGAACTCCAATGGCGACAACGGCCAGCCGCCCCTCGACGTACCGCTCGATCGCGCTGTCGAGCAGGACGGCTATCAGGTGCGCCACTTCCCCTGCGCCCTGTTTCAGCGCTACAAGTTTTCCCCGGCGCTGCTGCTCTGGCTCTGGCGCAACGCCTTTAAGTTCGAGATTACCCACATTCACGCTCTGTTCTCGCCCGTCAGTTCGCTTTCGGCCTGGATCTGTCGTCTGCGCCGCCTGCCCTACATCCTGCGGCCCCTGGGTACGCTCGACCCCGCCGACCTGCGTAAAAAACGCTGGCTCAAGCAAATTTACGTGGCGCTGCTCGAGGGGCCGAACCTCAAGCAAGCGGCGGCGATTCACTTTACGGCGACAGACGAAGCGAAAATCTCCGAGCGCTTCGGCGCGTCCACACCCCACTTCGTGCTGCCTCTCGGCGTCGAACTGCCCGCGCCCGTCACCGATCGCAGCTGCCTCGACGACCTGGCGATCGACCCCGCTCGCCCGCTGCTGCTCTACATGTCGCGCATCGAGCCCAAAAAAGGACTCGACCTGCTGATTCCCGCCTTGGAAAAAGTCGCCGCCAGTGGCTTGGACTTCCAGTTCGTGCTGGCGGGCGCAAACCCCCAAGACCCGGACTACGAACAGGGCATCCTCAAGCAAATCCAAGACTCGACGATCGCCGCGCGCACGATCGCAACCGGCTTCGTCACCGGCGACGTGAAAGCCGCGCTGCTCGATCGCGCCGATCTGTTCGTGCTGCCGTCCTATTACGAAAACTTCGGGATTGCCGTCGCCGAAGCGATGGTGGCGGGCGCGCCGGTGCTGATTTCCAATCGCGTGCAGATTTGGGACACGATTCGCGAAACCGACTCCGGCTGGGTCGTCCCCTGCAAGATGGAGGCGATCGCGGCGGCGCTGACCGAAGCGCTGTCCTTGCCCGACCGTCGCGAGCAGTGCGGCACGAACGCCCGAAACTGCGCCCTGGAGCGCTATAGCTGGGACGCGATCGCCGAGCGAGCCTTGGAGCTGTACCGCCAGTACGGACGCTTGTTTTAAAAGCTGCTAAAAAAAGTGCAGCCCGTTTTGGGCGCTCTCGACGATCGACTCGAACTTGACGCCCACCGGCTTATAGCTATAGTCGATGCGCCCGAACCCACGAAGTTGCTTGAAGTAGGTGCGGCTGACGCGATCGCCCGCCTCAGAGAGCACGTCGATGGCGATGCCGTCGCGCCCGATCTCGCGACCGGAGCTGTGCAAGTAACGTCTGCGATCGAGGCAGAGTCCGACGTGGGTGGCGCGGCTCGCCGTCCCGAAAAAGACCAGATCGCCTCGCTGCACCTGCGGCCACGCCACTGGATTGAGGAAGCCCTCCTGCTGGTAGGCATCGCGCGGTAGCCAAACCCCCGCCGAGCGGAACGCCGCCTGCATCAGCCCCGAGCAGTCGTAGTTCGGCGCGACCGTCCCGCCCCACAGGTAGTACTCGTGGACGGCCATCGCCCGGTAGGCAAAGGCGATCGCCGTTGGGATTGCCGCCGCAATCTGCGTGCGCGACAGGGTCGGCGGCTCGGGCAGGGCGTCTACGGGCTCGAGGTGGACGCGATCGCCCTCGAGAATCCAGCCAGGATAGTCGTCTTCCCAGAGCTGCACGGCTAGCGTGCCATCTCCGGAGGTGGCGATATCATCGCTGAGAACGAACAGATATCGACCGCGAGCTGCTTGGGTCGCCAGCGACGCGCACTCGGGTGAGTCGAATAGATTCAGGTCAGCCAGACACCGATAAACCACGGGCGCTGACGGAAGGCGAGAGGGAGTCATGGCCGCGCCCCGATACTGGGAAAATGCTCGATGGACGGAATAGTTAACTAAATGTAAAGCAATTACGCAAGACCCTAGCAGGATCGGGCAGGAGGCGATAGTCAATGTCAGGTTCTGCTGAGATCTGGGTGCGATCGCGCGATCGCGCCAGAAAATCCAGCCCCAAAAGGACGCAAACCAGACTCGCTCCCCAGGGCAAACGCATACTCAATTTCGACAACCGAAAAACGATAAATCGAGCACTGAGCGTAGTCGTTGGCGTAGCCTCTGCGAAGCAGATAGTGCGGCCACTTTTCCCAAGCGGCGGCCATTTTTCGCACTCCCACCCAGGCTATCGGCGAGGCCGACGCTTCGCGAACGACTCCGCTCAGCCTTCGAGATACCGACCTCAGCGCCAAGAATTTTGAGTCTGCGTTTGTCCTGACTCGCACCCCCCTTTCGCCCCGAAAGGTCGCAGCCTTGCAGTACACTCCAGAGTCGAGCGCCCGCGCCGCCCCAAATATTTCAATATTTCGCCACTCCACTCCGACACTGCACTCCGATTACTCCATTCCGTCCCCACCCATGTCCTTTTTTCGCAAAGACGCCCAGCTCGCGGAAATCGGCGAGCTCATCGTCAACGCCGCCCGGGAGCAGTTCCCCCATCTGGCGCAAAATCAAATCGCACTCACCTGGATCGTCTACGAGCCTCCCCTGGCGGTCAATACCGGCGGCGCGCTCAGCGCCGAAGAGTTCTGGAAACACCAGCCGCGCGGCTTTCACTATCGCGGCGTCGAGGCGATCTACCCAGCCAGCGTCGTCAAGCTGTTTTACGTCGTGGCGCTCTATGAGTGGTTCCAGGGCGGCATGGCCCAGCGCAGCCCCGAACTCGATCGCGCGATTCGCGACACGATCGTCGATTCGAGCAACGATTCCACCAGCCTGCTCGTAGACGTGCTAACCGGCACGACCAGCGGCCCCGAGCTGCCCACCGGCCCCTTTGAGTCTTGGAAAAAGCAGCGCAACATCGTCAACCGCTACTTCAAGCAACTGGGCTGGCCGGAACTAGACGCCATCAACGTCAACCAAAAAACCTGGGGTGACGGGCCTTACGGTCGCGAGCGCGCTTTCGTCGGCACGACGCTCGAAAACCGCAACAAGCTGACCACCAATGCCACAGCTCGCCTGCTCCACAGCATCGTCGGCGGCGTCGCCGTTTCGCCGCAGGTCTGCCAGGAAATCATGGGTTACATGAAGCGCGATCGCAGGCCGGAAGTCCTCGCCGCCGACCCGGAGAATCAAGTGACCGGCTTCCTCGGCGACGGCCTGCCGCCTGCGGCGGGCGTTTGGTCGAAGGCGGGGTGGATGAGCCAGGTGCGCCACGACACGGCCTATATCGAGCTTCCCGACGCCTTCCCGTATACGCTGACGGTCTTTACTGAAGGCCCCGCCCAGAGCAAAAGCGAGGCGGTGATTCCCTTTATCTCGCAGCAGATCGCCCTGGCGATGCGGGAGCTGACGGCAGCACGCAGCGATCGCTCCGAGTCTTGAGCCGAACCGGTAATTCAGCCTGCCGAACTTTACGTCGAGCTGCGGGTTGAGATGGCCCCGAGCCTGCGGCGATCGCTAGATGCGACACGGGCGAGCCCGGACAGTATATTGGTGAAGGGCAAATCCCGCACGCGCCCGCAAGACCGGCTTTCCGGACTCCGTTTCGACTCCTTTTCCGCGCGCCAATCTCGATCGGAATCGTTAATTCCACGGATTCTGTCTTTCCAGGCTGTCAATTACTTTAGGAGCGTGGGCAACTCGTCGGTTTTCTCTACCGCCCGCAGACCCTGCGATCGCTGGCGGTAGCCGCACTGCCCCCGCTTGTCCCCGACGCCCGATCGAAATTTGCCGCCCCCATCATGGAAGACCGCGACAAGACGCACGAAGAATTGGTCGACGAGCTAGACGCGCTTCGCCAGGAGGTCGATCGGCTCAAGGTTCAAGAAACCGCCTACGAAGCCCAAACCGAGCTGTTGCGGACACTTGTCTCGATGGGCGAGAAGCCCAGCCGAAGTCTGATTTTGCGATCGCTCGCCCAGCAAGCCGTGCGCCTGTGCAACCGCCTGACGGGGGCAGACGAGGGCAGCCTGTTTTTCCTCGATGAAGACGGACGGGTGGTCGAATGCGTCCTGGCGCGCGGCGCGACGATCAAGGAGCGAAAAGAGTCGCTGATCGGGCGAGTCCTGGAGAAAGGGCTGGCCGGATGGGTCTATAAAAAGCACCAAGTCGGCCTGATTACCGACACGATGCGCGACGAGCGCTGGCTGCAGCTTCCGAGCCAGCCCTACGACGTGCGATCGGCGCTCTGCATTCCCATACTGCGCGGCAAGCGCCTGCTCGGGCTGATTACGCTGACCCACCCGCAGCCCGGACATTTTCGCTACGAAGCCGCGCGCTTGATGCAGACGACCGCTACCCAGATCGGTCTGATCGTTAACGTGCTCAACGCCTACTCCAAGGCCAATGGCGAAGACATCTCGACCGAAATCGCGCAGGGAGCGGGCGAAAAAGTACCGACTTCGGCAATGCAGCCGTCGCCTAGCCCCACGAAGCAAAAGCGCGCGCTGCCCGTAGAGCCAGGCGATCGATCCGAAGACAAAACGGAAGCCTCCTCTGAAGACCGAACCGAAGTCCCCTCGATCGCCGAAGATACCCAAACAAAAGATCTCGAGACCCAAGACCTCAAACCTCGAGCCCCCCAACCCCAGATCCCCAGAACTCAGACCCCCAGAACTCAGATCCCCAAAGCCACACCTGCTCGCGATGCCGAGCCGCCGCGATCGCCCCTGCCAAACTCCGCGCTGCCAAATATCCCCACCACCCAAACACCCCAAAGCCCGCTGCCCTCGGAGATTCCGCTACCGTTCCCCCGCCCAAGTGCCCTGCCGCTACCGCCCAAGCGCCCCACCGAAAAACGTACGATCGACCCCAATTCGCCGATTCTGCGCGACAACCAGCTCTCGACCTTGGGACTCTACATCGTCACCTGGGACGGCAAATTTATCTACGCCAACGCCCACCTGGCGCGCACGTTTGGCTACCGCCTCAACGAAATTTCCGCGATGGCGACGATCTTTACCCTCGTGACCGAGGCGCATTACGACTTCGTCGCCGAGAAAATCTACCAGTGCGTGCGCGGCCAAATCGCGCAGCTCTCCTGTCGGTTCAAGGGCAAGCGCAAGGGAGGCCAAACGCTCGACATAGAAATCTATGGTGCTCGCACCCAGTTCTACGGTAAGGCCGTGATGATCGGCGTCCTGCGCGGGCTGCCGAAGGTCACGCCGACCCCCAGCACGGCCCTGCCCACGGCCTCGCCGTAGTCGAGCGCCCGCCAATGGCGCGACTGGTGGCTGAATTGGCTCGCGCGACAGCAGTGCGATCGACGACGACGCGACAAACAGAACCGTAGCGCAGACGTCCTCGCCTGCTTCAAATTTTGTATGCGCTTGCCCTGCCGCGTCGCCCGATCGCTGCGCGGTGCGTATTGAGGAACGCGCTACAATGTTTGGCGATTTAATAAAGCCTAAAACCCGCGCGAGTTTTTGATACTGCGACCTGCAGCTGCGACTGCCTCGATTGCATCGAACTCCCTGAAATTCTCTAGGAAGAGTTCGACCCGAACGCGTCGATATCTAATCGATATCTGAAAGTCTCCCGAAGGCCCGATCGCGCCTCGTCACCGACAAAGCCCGCGACACGCCCCACCATAAAACTGCTCAATAAGCTCAACTCGTTAAGATGACCGCAGCCACCGCCAGCCCGACCGCCAACCCAACTGCCACGCGCCGCCGCGCCGTCTATCCCTTCACGGCGATCGTCGGCCAGGAAGAGATGAAGCTCGCGCTTCTACTAAACGTCATCGACCCGAAGATCGGCGGCGTGATGATTATGGGCGATCGCGGTACGGGAAAATCGACCACGATTCGCGCCCTGGCCGACCTGCTGCCGGAAATCGACGTGGTGGCCGAAGACCCCTTCAACAGCCACCCCAAAAATCCCGAGATGATGAGCGACGAGGTGCGCGATCGCCTCGCCAGCGGCGGCACGATCCCGACTGCGAAGAAAAAAGTGCAGATGATCGACCTGCCTCTCGGCGCGACTGAAGACCGGGTTTGCGGCACGATCGACATTGAAAAAGCTCTGTCCGAAGGTGTCAAAGCCTTCGAGCCCGGACTGTTGGCCAAAGCCAATCGCGGCATCCTCTACGTAGACGAAGTCAACCTGCTCGACGACCACCTGGTTGACGTGCTGCTCGACTCGGCGGCCTCGGGCTGGAACACTGTCGAGCGCGAGGGCATCTCGATTCGCCACCCGGCCAACTTCGTGCTGGTCGGCTCCGGCAACCCCGAGGAAGGCGAGCTGCGTCCGCAACTGCTCGATCGCTTCGGCATGCACGCCGAAATCCGCACGGTTAAAGAGCCCCAACTGCGCGTCAAAATCGTTGAAGAGCGCAGCGCCTTCGACAACGATCCACAAAGCTTCCTGAGCAGCCGCAAAACCGAGCAGGAAAACCTCCAAGCCCGCATCGTCAAAGCGCAGGGGCTACTGCCCTCGGTGACGATCGACTACGACCTACGCGTGCAAATCTCCGAAGTCTGCTCGGCCCTGGACGTGGACGGCCTGCGCGGCGATATCGTCGTCAACCGCGCCGCCAAAGCCGTCGCCGCTTTCGACGAACGCACCGAAGTCACTCTCGACGACATTAAAAAGATCGCCGTCCTCTGCCTGCGCCACCGCCTACGCAAAGACCCTCTCGAGACGATCGACTCCGGCTCGAAAGTCGAGAAAGTCTTCTCGGAAGTGTTTGGCATTGCGCTCGAAGACTAGGCTCTCGAAGGCTAGACCCGCCGGGACTTTTCACGACGGTCAGTTTGAGAGTTAACGAAACACCCAAAGAGAACCGAGCTGCGTCGTTGGCGTAACCTTCGCTTTGCGAATAGTGCGGTCTTGGCTCAGAGGCGACAGAGCCAGAATGTTTCGTTTTTCGTTGAACCGACCATAACCGCCCTAAAAGACGTGACCCAACCCCAGCGTATCCTCGGACTCGATCCCGGTTTGGCCACGCTGGGCTTCGGGGCGATCGACATTAGCGGCGATCGCCCCGACGCGCGCGACTACGGCGTCATTAAGACCCCGGCCAAGCAGCCGATCGCCGATCGCCTGCGCGCCATCTACGACGACATGCACGAGCTGCTTACCGCGATCGAACCGACTCACGTGGCGATCGAAAAGCTGTTTTTCTATCGCATGGGTAATACAATCCCGGTCGCTCAGGCGCGCGGCGTCACGCTCCTCGCTCTGGCCCAGCATGGCCTCGACTACGTGGAGTTCACCCCAGCCCAGGTCAAGCAAGCCCTGACCGGCTACGGCAACGCTAAAAAGCCCGACGTGCAGGCCGCCGTGACCCGCGAGCTAAACCTGAGCGCCATCCCCCGCCCTGACGACGCTGCCGACGCTCTGGCGATCGCGCTAACCGCCTGGTTTCAGGGCTGAGCGCTGGGGCCGCTCGATCGATCCTTTATTATTCTTTCGCAATCCGTTATCCGTATTCTGAGTCAGAACGTTATAATTCGTTACGGAACGCCTGCGAGCTGTCCTTCTCCCCCAGGAAACCATGAGCAAATCCGTTCACGCTTTTTTCATCGGTCGCGTCCTTGCCGAATCGCTCGGTAGCGCCGTCGAGAAGACCTTCACGGAAACGCTGAGCCAAATCGGTAAGTTCGATGCCGAGCAGCGCGAAGCGTGGCGATCGTTTGCTGACGAAGTGCTCGAGCGGGCCGCTGCCGCCGAAGCCGCCGCAACCGACGGCCAAAGCGAGCAAAGTGATGCCGAAGGCAGTTCCGACGACCTGCAAGAAATTATCGACAACCTGCGAGCCGAGACCGCCCAGCTCCGCGTCGAACTGCAAAAGTATCGCAACCGTTAAGTTTCCGATCGCCCGTCAAACCCTAGCCCTGCCGATAATCTGGCCGAGAACCTGAGTGTCTGCCCTGTCTGAAGACTCCCTCTCCACCGCTTCGCGACGCCTCGAACGCCCTGGCGTCGATCGGGATGCGCGTCCGCCTGCGCCGGTCATCCCAGAAGGGAAGCCTTCCCCGCAGCCACAAGTCAGCGAGCGCGAATATCGCTGGAACCGCAAGCGTTACTCTTGGAACCGGCGACGGCTCGAGATCTGGTCGTTCGTGTTTCGCTTCCTGACCGAGCTGTGGACGAACCGAAAGACCTGGACGTATCTCGGCGGCTACAGCGACGAGAAGCTCGCCAAGCGCAGACGGCGGCAAGCCATCTGGATTCGCGAGACGTTCCTCGACCTCGGCCCGACCTTCATCAAGCTCGGTCAGCTCTTCTCAACGCGATCGGATATCTTTCCGGCAGAGTACGTCGAAGAGCTCTCGAAGCTCCAAGACCGCGTCCCGGCCTTTAGTTACGCGCTCGTCGAAGAAATCGTCGAAGAAGAGTTCGGCCACCACCCCGACGCGCTTTTCGACCACTTCGACCCGATTCCCCTCGCTGCCGCCAGCCTCGGCCAGGTACACAAGGCCCGACTGCGTAACGGCGAAGACATTGTCGTCAAGGTTCAGCGCCCCGGCCTCAAGCGCCTGTTCGATATCGACCTGGGCATTACGCGCGGCGTCGCCAAGTACCTCCAGCACCACCCCACTTGGGGCAAAGGTCGCGACTGGACGGGCATCTATGACGAGTGCAGCCGCATCCTTTACGAAGAGATCGACTACCTCAGTGAAGGACGCAACGCCGACCTGTTCCGTCGCAACTTCCGCGATGTCGATTGGGTGGAAGTGCCACGCGTCTACTGGCGCTACACCTCTTCGCGCGTGCTTACCCTAGAGTACGCACCCGGCATCAAGATCAGTCAGTACGACGCTCTCGAAGCGGCGGGGCTCGATCGCTCGCGTCTGGCGGGCCTGGGCGCGACGGCCTACCTGATGCAGCTTCTCGACTTCGGCTTCTTCCATGCCGACCCCCACCCCGGCAACCTAGCTGTCACCACCGAAGGCGCGCTAATTTTCTACGACTTCGGGATGATGGGCTCGATTACCACGCAACTGCGCGTGCGGTTGATGGAGCTGTTTTTCGGCGTCGCCCAGCGCGACTCAGTGCGCGTGGTGGACGCGCTGATCGCGACCGGCGCGCTGACGCCGACGGGCGATCTGGGGCCGGTGCGCCGCTCGATCCAGTACATTCTCGATAACTTGATGGACAAGCCTTTCGAGGAGCAGTCGATCGACAGCATCACCGACGACCTCTACGACATTGCCTACGACAGTCCTTTCCGCTTTCCCGCGACCTTCACCTTCGTGATGCGCGCTTTCTCGACGCTGGAGGGTGTAGGCAAGGGTCTCGATCCGGACTTTAACTTTATGGAGGTGGCGAAGCCGTTTGCCCTCGACGTCATGAACCAAGGCCCAGAACAGTACACGGGATCGCTACTCGGCGAGATCGGTCGCCAAGCCTCAGAGGTGAGTAACACCGCGCTGAACTTGCCGCGTCGCATTGACGATACGATCGAAAAGCTCGATCGCGGCGACATCCGCGTTCGCATCCGCGCTTCGGAGACCGATCGCATCCTGCGCCGCCTTAGTGCTCAGCAAGTCAGCGGCAACTACGCCGTGCTGACCGGCGCGGCGCTGCTGTCGGCCACTATCCTGGTCGTAAACGGCTTTTTGTGGGGGGCGGGTGTTGTCGCGCTAATCGCTGTCGGCCTCGCGGTCGTGTTCGTGCGCGCGGCCATGCAGGCCAATCGTCTAGATCGCTTCTAGGCCGTCGTCGGCCAAGGTACCTGTCAGCGCCCCTCTGTCACTTCCTTTGCTAACTCCTCTGCTAGCACTGCCGTCGGGCACTTCGGAACTGCTGCAACGGTGCGGCAAAGCTTCGAGATTCGCAGGTTTGCTCCCTTCCGCGTTCTCCTCTAAACTCAGGGCTCGAACCGCGTCGGCTCCATCATCAGAACGTGCCCTCACAGGCGCGACCGACGTTGCGTTCGTCTGTATCATCGATTGAGACGGCCACCACACAATCTCGAATCACGTAGAAAGCTCGCATGATCAAACCTGTTTTTGCTGGTGCAACCGACGTCGGCCTCGTCCGCGCCGTCAACCAAGACGATCACCATATCGACGAGGCAGGTCGTTTCTTTATCGTGGCGGATGGCATGGGCGGCCACGCTGCCGGTCAAGAGGCCAGCCGCATCGCCAAGGAAACGATTCGCGACTATCTCGAAAAAAATTGGACGTCGGATACGCCCTCCGACGTGCTGCTCGAAGAGGCGTTCCAGGCGGCAAACCGCGCGATCGTCGAAGACCAAAAGGTCAACCCCCAAAACGCCGATATGGGAACGACCGCCGTTGCGGCGATCTTCCGCGCCGTTGGCGACGAAGATCTGGCCGTCTGGTGCGGCAACTTGGGCGACTCGCGCGTCTATCACAAGACCTCGGGCGAGTTCGTGCAGGTGACGGAAGACGACACCTGGGTGGCGCAGGCCGTACGGATGGGCGCGATCGAGCTAGAGGAAGTTCGCACGCATCCCTGGCGGCACGTTCTGGCGCAATGTTTGGGGCGCGAGGATATGGGTGATGTCGAGGTGCTGTCACTGGCGGTCGAGCCGGGCGATCGGCTGCTGCTATGTAGCGACGGCCTGACAGAAGAGCTCGAGGACGCCAGCATTGCTCGCGACCTGGAGATGCCTTCGTGTCAGGATGCTGCCGACCATCTAGTGGCCTCGGCAAAAGAGGCAGGCGGCCACGACAACATCACGGTCGTTGTGGTTGAAGTAACGACGTAGACGGCGGTCGTCAACAACAGCGTATTGATATTTGTTACGGTTTGGCGCGTTTTCCTAACTCCCTACGAACGAAGCCGATAGACTAATGGTCGTTATCGTGTGTGATTTGTGCCCGCCGTAGGCAGCGCGATTCGCTCCGACCAATAATTAGAATCCAGCTGAGAATTCACTTGGAGTTTTTCTTACGATGTCTCATTCTGTAAAAATCTATGACACCTGCATCGGCTGCACCCAGTGCGTCCGTGCTTGCCCGCTAGATGTTCTGGAGATGGTGCCTTGGGACGGCTGCAAAGCCGGTCAAATTGCGTCGTCGCCGCGTACCGAAGACTGCATCGGCTGCAAGCGTTGCGAAACGGCTTGCCCGACGGACTTCCTGAGCGTCCGCGTGTACCTCGGTGCGGAAACGACTCGCAGCATGGGTTTGTCCTATTAAATCCCGCTATTTGTCGATCGAAGGGGGAGCGATGTCGCTCCCTTTTTTTGTGTCTGAGTTTCGGGCTCTGTGGCTTTACGGTTCCGCGCCGAGTCCGAGCCTCGTTGCACGATACGCCGGTGACAGAAACACGTCAGTTCGACGAAAACAGCTTTTTGAGGCTTACTGACGAGAAAATGCAGGGTTCGGAGCAACGAAGAACTCACGTCAACAGACGAGCTCTCGTTGCGGGCAAGATGCCCGCGCGACGAAAGGTAATGCAATCTCTGCCGTAGCGCCAAGCGTCCCGCTCGTTTCCGGTTTCCAACCGCGCCTACGACTTGCGTCGCTTCTCGCTCTTCTGCTGGCTGCGATCGACTTCGCTGAACGCCACATTCGGAGCCCGATTCGAGCGGTAGTCTGCGATCCGCTTCGATACCGAACCCCAGGCGGCCGATGCGCCCTCCTTTGTCTTATCGAACGCCATCGCCGCCGCTGGCTTGACGCCGCCCGCGATCGCGTCGCCGATCGCCGCCAGGTCGGCGCTGAGGAAGACGAACTGCCAGTCCGCCGCCTGCTTGTCGGCCATCATTTTTTCGATGGTCTGGCGATCGAACTCCTTGCTAGCGTTCTCCTGGCCGTCGGTGACGATCGCGACGACGATCCGCGCCGGACGGTTAGCTTCCACCTGACGCGACAGTGTTTGCTCCAGGTCGTTGATACCGCGCCCGATCGCGTCGAGTAGCGGTGTGCTGGCGCGGGGCACGAAAGTCTCGCGCGTCAGGTCGGGGACTTCCTCGATGGCTTTGAAATGGTGGATAACCTCGTAGGGGTCTTGCGAGTCAAACTGCACCAGCGTCAGGGTGGCGCGTCCGGGCTGGCCTTGCTGCTCGCTGAGAAAGGCGTTGAAGCCGCCGATCGTGTCGTCGCGAATCGACTGCATCGAGCCGGTGCGATCGAGAATGACGGTGAGATGGGTGTAGTCGGCTTGCATCGTCTCCCCCTGGATGAATTTGTTCGCTATCGGTGCGCGATTTGAGAAAGCGGGCGGATCTCAATTCAACTCGATCGCTGGTCGATCGTCGATTAGAGTGCGCTGGCGCAATAAATCTTCAACGGTGACACGCAAAAAGCGCCGATCGTCGATGCGGAAGGCGACCGAGATGCGATCGCGGCCCGGCATCCCTGGCGGGTCGAGTTCGGCCAGGACGCGCCCGCTGTCGCTGTCGTTGAGCGGCTTGACGGGCGCTTCGTCAGTGTCGATCTCGCGGGTAATCAGCCGATCGCCATCGAAGAAGACCTCCGTGGCAGTTTCGCGCTGGCCCAGCTCGCCGAGAACGAGTTCGATTTTCGGCTGCTTTTCGAGGGACGCGCCAAGGTTAATCACGACCGGCTTGCGGGTCGGGTAGGGCTGTCCGGCTTCGACGATCGGATGCCAGCCGTGGGCATTGGCGCGCCGATCCCAGAAGCGGATGCCGTAGCCGTGCTGGAGAAAGTCTTTGACCTCGATGCCGTCTTCGAGCTTCAGCGCCCCGAGGGCAATGGCGTCGAGCGGGCGATCGCTGCGAATCTTCTCCGTGGAGAAGTGGCCCGCCATCCAGCGGCGCACCGCCGGTATCTGCGCCGAGCCGCCGACCAGCAGTACCGCATCGATATCGGACTTGTCGAGATCCTGGCGCTCGGCCTGTTGCAAGACGGCGTCTAGGGCTCCGTCGAGCTGGCCGAAGAAGTCGCGATCGCGCAGGATTTGCTCGAACGACTCGCGATCGAGCTTGAGCTCGTAGCTCTCGAAGTTCTCTTCATCGAAAAAAACCTCGACAGCCTCGGGCTTCTCGGAGAGCTGGATTTTCAGCCGTTCTGCCAGCCGCGTCGTTAGGGAATTTTTCTCTAGGCCCTGCCGATCGGCAAAGTAGTCCACCAGCCAGTTGTCGATGTCCGTACCGCCCAGATCGAGGCCACTTTTCGCCAGCACCTGAGCCGCCTCTAGCCTTTGGCCCGACTCTTCCGTAAAGTCCTTCGCGCCCCACTTCAAAATAAACCCGAGGGGCTTGCGCTGCTGGGTAACGCTGCGATCGAGCTTGACGAGCGACAGGTCGAGCGTGCCGCCGCCAAAGTCCACCACCAGTAGGTTCTTCGCGTCGGTCGCTTCGTAGCCCAAGGCCGCTGCCGTCGGTTCGTCGAGGAGACGCACGCGGTTGACGCCTGCTGCGGCACACACCTGACCGAGCCACTGGCGGTAGACCTCGAAGCTCTCGACGGGAACCGTCAGCACCAGCGACTCGGTTTCCAGCGGCACGTCGCGCACTGACGCCAATACCTGCCGCAAAAACAGCTCGCCGATCTGCTCGAAGCTGGCGACTTTTCCATCGAGTTCCGGTAGGCTCGCGCTGACGCCCGCGCCGATGCCGCGTTTAAAGCTGCGAAAAAAACGCCGATCGCTCGCCGTATCGAAGCCGCGATCGCGCACGGCCTGGCCGACGACCGCTTTCCCAGCAGCGGCGTTTTCTAAGTACAGCAGGCTCGGCACGACGGGGACGACTCCGAGAGTGTCGGACAGCTCTAGCCGCACCGTTTCCGCCTTGCGTGCCGAGGCGTCCCAGCACGCCACAACCGTATTACTCGTACCGAAATCGATCGAGATCGTCATTCTTGTTCTGAATTGATATCTTCGCGCCCCAGATCTTCGCAGATTTCGGGGCAATTGCGAATAAATATCATTAGTGCGATGCGAATGGCAGCTTTGGGTCTCACGATCGTGGCGACGGCTAGACCCCCATTAGGCTCAAATCATTAGGTTCAAATCATTAGTCTCGATCGAACCTCAGCTAAACCTTTTGAGCCGCTGCCGAAGCGCCCTCGGGATAAGGTGAGGCGGGTAGCTCCAGGCAGTAGCCCGCACCGTAGACGGTCTTGATAAAACGCGGGTGGCGCGGCTCGGGCTCCATTTTGGTCCGCAGGTGGCGAATGTGAACGCGAATCGTTTCAATATCGTCGTTCGGGTCGTAGCCCCAGACCTCTTTCAAAATGGCGCTGGGCGAAACTGTCTGGCCGTGGCGCTGGAGCAAGCAATGCAGCAGCTCGAACTCTAGGTGGGTCAGCTTGACGGTGTTCTCGAACCAAATGGCTTCAAAGCGCTCGGGAACCAGAGTCAGCGGACCGTAGTTGAGGATTTCGGTGTGCTTGGCGGCCTGGGGGATGCGATCGGTACGTCGCAGCAGCGCCCGAACGCGCGCCAGCATTTCTTCGATCTCGAAGGGCTTGGTCATATAGTCGTCGGCCCCGGCGTTGAAGCCTTCGACTTTGTTAGAGGTTTGGTTGAGCGCCGTCAGCATCAAGATGGGGATGTCGGCGGTGCGGTCGTCGCGGCGCAGGCGCTGGCACACCGTCAGGCCATCAACGCGGGGCAACATCAAATCGAGAACGATCAGGTCGGGCATGAGCTGGACGGTCAGCGCCTGGGCTTTGACGCCGTCTTCGGCTTTGCTCACGTCGTACCCAGCCATTTCTAGGTTGATGGCGACGAGTTCTGAGATGGACGGATCGTCGTCGATCACGAGGATTCTGGGCATTGCGATACGAAGGGCTAACTGAACAGTAACGGTCACTAACGAGATCGACTGGCGTGGGGTCAGGCGCAAACCTCGTTGCAATTTTTCGCGGTCTTCAATATTTGTTCGTTCAGCTTAGCAAAATGAATCAGAACTGACTGGGAGCTGCGCTACGTGTATTTCACCTTGTAAACATTCGGTCGGTGCGGGCACTGGGCGATGCTCCCTAGGGACGCGACTGGATCGCCACTGTGCGAACGGGGAGCTGAGTCTGGGGTGGGGTTGAGATTTGCCCCGCTCGAACTGTCAAGATTTGCGATCGATTTAGCCACTGGGCGTCGAAGGCATTTAAGTGGGGCGTAGCGATTAGGGTTTGAAAGCGGTCTTCGATCGCTTCGAGCAGGTGGTTTTGTCGCGTTAGGTCTAGCTCGGCTAGCACGTCGTCGAGCAGCAGCAGAGGCGGCTCGCCCACGACATCCTCGATCGCCTCGAGTTCGGCCAGCTTCGTGGCCAGCACGAGGGTGCGCTGCTGCCCCTGGGAGCCGAAGTGGCGGGCGGGGCGCTCGTCGATGGTTAGCTCGATTTCGTCGCGGTGGGGGCCGACGAGCGTCGAGCCGCGCGCGTACTCGGCGCTTTGGTTGCCGCCCAGGCGATCGAGCAGGGCTTGCTGGATAACCTTAGAGTCGTCGGCGCTGGCGGCCTCGGCGACCTGGCTGCGGTAGACGATTTTTAAATCTTCGGATTCGCCGCCGATCGCGTGGTGCCAGCGACGGGCCAGGGGTGCGAGGCGATCGAGGGCGCGGCGACGGCGGCGGATCACCTTGGTTCCGGCGGCAGCGAGCTGAACGTTTAGAGCGGGAAGGGTGACAGCGATCGGATGGTGGCGATCGCCTTTGAGCTTGCGAAGTGCGGCGTTGCGCTGCTTGAGGATGCGGGCGTACTCGCGCAGGATGTAGATATATATCGGCTCGAGCTGGACGATCAGGCGATCGATCCAGCGGCGGCGGTAGTCCGGCGCGCCGCGCACCAGTTCGATGTCGATGCAGGAAAATTCCACGGTGTTGAGCGCTCCGAGGAAGTCGATATGGCGGCGGCAGGTTTCGCCATTGGCCCGCACCGTGCGCCGCCCCGATCGCCGCAGGATCGCCTGGAGCGACGATCGGGCTCCATTGCGCTCGATCTCCGCATCGATTTGGGCCAGGTCTTCGCCGCCGCGCACCAGGTCGCGATCGCTGCTGGCGCGAGGGCTGCCCAGCGTCGCCAGAAAGGCCACGCTCTCGAGCAGGTTCGACTTGCCCTGGGCGTTGTCGCCGACCAAAATCGTCTTCGCGGCGGCAAACTCGACTCGCTGCTGCGCGTAGTTGCGAAAGTGCTGGAGCGAGAGCGAGTGAAGGTACATGAGCGGCGGGCTCGGTTCGTGGGCTCGGTTCGGCAAGTGGGCTCTACTCTAAACTAAGGCACGGGAGTGCATCAGCCTCTCGCTCCGCCGCTCGCTTCCGATCTGGCATGACTCCTCCCCGCGAATTTGCTGCCCCGCCGCCTGCCGCCGACCCAGACAGCAGCGCTTCCGACGGCAACCTCGACAGCGCCCAAAGCGCCCCAAGCAATCCCACTAGCCCACCCAAAAGTACTGCCGAAAGGGCCTCAGATAGCGCCTCAGAGAAAGCCTCAGAAAGCGATCCCAAAAACACAAAAATCGCCCTGGTGGACTACACCGCCGATCGCGTGAACTGGGTCGAAGCGCCCACGATCGCCGACTACCAGCGCTGCCGCGATCCCCAGAGCGTTTCTTGGCTCGATCTTCAGGGCGCGATCGACGCCGACGACCTCCAGGCGATCGGCGACGCCTGCCAGCTCGATCCCGCCGCGATCGAGACGCTGCTGCGCCCCCAGCGTCGCGCCCAGATAGAAGAATACGACCGCGCGATCGCGGTCGTGTTTCGTATGGTGGCCTGCAATGGCGATCGGTTCCGCGCTCAGCAGATCGTCTTAATTCTGGGCGAAGGCTGGCTGATTTCGCTCCAGGAACAGACCGACTACGACTGCTTTGCACCAGTGCGCGCGCGGCTGCGGGCCGCAAAGGGCTCGTTCCGCAAAAGCAGCGTCGATTATCTGGCTTATTCGCTGATCGACGCGACGATCGATAGTTTCTTCCCCGTCTTAGAAAATTACGGCGAGCGCATTGCCGTCCTCGAAGAAGAGGCGATCGTCCGCCCGCACCCGACGATGCTGCAAACGATCTATCAGCTACGGCGCGAGCTGCTCGAACTTCGGCGCGCCGTCTGGCCCCAGCGCCACGCGATCAACCTGCTCAGTCGGGGCAGCGGCGAGCCGATCGTCAGCGATCGCGCCCGGATGATGCTGCGCGACAGCTACGATCGCCTGATGCAGGTGCTGGAGACGATCGAGACCTACCGCGAGCTGTCGTCGGGGCTGATGGATATTTACCTATCGGCGCTGGGTCAGAAGACCAATGAGGTGATGAAGACGCTGACGGTGATCTCGACGATCTTTATTCCGCTGACCTTTGTGGCGGGGATCTACGGGATGAATTTCAATACGGAACGATCGCCGTTTAATATGCCGGAGCTGAACTGGATGTTTGGCTATCCGCTCTGTCTGACGCTAATGGCAACGATCGCGGGGGGGACGATGTTCTATTTCTGGCGGCGCGGCTGGTTCTCGAGTTTTGCGGACTTCGATGAGAAATAGCGCGATCCGGCTGCTAGCCCAAACTTAAGGCGGCCACTCAAAACGGCCAGAACACTGGCACGAGAAACGTCGTCAGCGTCCCCAACGCCAACGTCAACGGCACGCCACAGCGCAGAAAGTCCGCGAACTTGTAGCCGCCCGGCCCGTAGACCATCATGTTCGTCTGATAGCCGATCGGCGTCACGAAACACGACGACGCCGCCAGGATCGAGGCCACCAGAAACGGTCGCGAATCGACCTCGTAGAGCTTCGCCGTCTCCAGGCAGAGCGGAAACAACAGCACCGCCGCCGCATTGTTCGTAATCACCGAAGTCAGCACCGTCCCGAGCAGATAGATCGCCCCGATCGCCGCCGTCAGCCCCAGCGGTCGCGTCAGCAGCACGAACCCCTCTGAGATCGCCGCCGCCGCGCCCGAGTTTTGCAGCGCCGTGCCAACCCCGAACGCCGCCGCGATCGTCACCAGCACCTGCCACTCGATGCTGCGCCGCGCCTCGCTCGCCGAAATGCAGCCGAAGCCCACCGTCGCCACCGCTACCAGCGCCCCCGCGATCGCCGTATTCATCCAGCCCGTCGTCATCAACACCAGCAGCACGCCAAATAGCACCAGCGCGATTCCGGCGCGATCGCGGCGCAGCGGTCGCCACTCATCGACGCGGCTGATTAAGAAAAACGCCGGATCGTCGCGGTGCTTTTTCAAGAAGGCCGGACTAGTTTGAAGCAGCAGCGTATCGCCCGGTTGCAGGGCGATGTCGCCAATTTTTTTCTTGATACGGCTGCCGCTGCGGTGGACGGCGACAACGGCGGCTCCGTAGGTGCTGCGAAAGTTTGCCGAGCGGATCGTTTTGCCATTGAGCGGCGACGTACTGGAAATCACGGCTTCGTAGAGGCGGCGGCGGCGCTTGCGCTCGGGCGAAACTTCGTAGGCCGGGTCGGCGAGGGGAATCAGGCCGGGGATTTGCTCCAGCTCGATAATGCTGCTGACGATGCCGGTAAACACCAGGCGATCGTTAGCGCGAATGATATCGCTAGGGCTGACGGGCGCAACGATCGCATCGCCGCGATCGATCTCGATGAGAAACAATCCCGGCAGATGGCGCAGCCCGCCCGCCTCGACGGTTTGCCCGACCAGACGGCAGTCTTCGAGTACCTGCATCTCCAGCAGATATTCCCGCCGCTCGTCGCTGAGCTGCGAAATCAAATCCTTGCGCTCCGGCAGCAGGCGACGGCTGGCGAACAGCAGATACAGCGTCCCTAGCAGCGCGCAGGGAATCCCAACGCGTCCCAGCTCGAACAGCGACATCCCCGGCAAGCCGTTTTCGAGCATCAGGCCGTTGACCACCAGGTTCGTTGAAGTGCCGATCAGCGTGCAGGTTCCGCCGAGGATCGCCAGATACGACAGCGGGATCAAGAGCTGGGAGGGCGAAACGCGGTAGCGGCGACACCAATCCAGGACGATCGGCATCAGCATCGCCACGATCGGCGTGTTGTTTAGAAACGCCGAAGATGGGATGACGAGAATCGCCAGCCGCCCGAGGACGCCGGTTTGGGTCTTGGTTTTGCGGAGGAGATAGTAGCCGATCGAGTCGAGGACGCCGGTTTCGCGAAGGCTTGCGGCGATCACGAACAGCACCGCCACAGTAATTGCGCCCTCGTTGGCGAACCCGGCAAAGGCTTCGGCGGGCGAGATGATACCGAGCGCAGCGAACGTCGCCGTCGCACCGAGGAAGAGCATATCCGGCGGTGCGATGTTGCGAATCAGGGCGATTAGCACCAGAACGACAACGCTCAGGGTCAGCAGGGCATCAAAACTCACGATCGTTCGGTGCGATGTTTCGTTGAACTTCAGTCGAGCGCTAATCGAGCGCTAATCGAGCGCTAATTAAACTTAGCTTTGGCGCGCTCGTACACTTCGACGGTGATTTCCGGCTCGTCGTTCTCGCGGGCGAAGTTTTCGATTTTCTTACGGGCGGCAGGGCGCACGAAGAATGGAATTTCCTTGAGGCGCTTTTCGGCGGCTTCCGTCCAGGTGGGTTTGTCGCTCACGATCGGCTCGCTGTGTCGTATTTCGCGGGTTTTGGCGATTTCAGTTGTAATCGATTTTGCTGGGCTTTGGCAGGCTCTGGCGAGAGTCGCGGCGTCCGGCCTCGCTTTTTTCAGGCGCGACACCGACCCGAGCAGCCGGAGCGCCGGAAAAGTCCTCAGCATCGTAGGTCGTGCCGGAAAGCAGGTAGGTGCGCCACTGCGGCGGGCTAATCGCGTCGTCGAGCTTTGCCAGTCGCCAGGTCGTACCCTCGGCTTGGGGCTGGAGGTATAGCTCGAACGGCTGCCGCTGGCGCGAGAGAGTCCGCGACGGGAACTCCAGCTCGAGGTCATAGGTTCCGCGCACGGCATAGCTGGGGATGCCTTGAATATCGAAATCGCGGCGCGATCGCACCCGAATGTGGCGCACGCGTAGAGTGGGCTCGAGATCGAAGCGCAACTGGCCGACGAGCTGCTCCTGACCGAACTGCGCCTGCCGTAGCAGCGCTGCCTCGAGAGGCAGGTCGGCATTCGGGCCGAAGCGATCGCAACCCGCGATCGCCAGCGCCAGAAACACCGTCAAACAACTCGCCAGCAGCCGTTTCAGCATGGCCTCTCGGAAATAGGTCTGACTCACGCTATCACGCCCGCGCGAGCCGACCGCTCCTCGGCTGACGGAAATTCCATTGGAGGAGCGCCCCGGCCTGCCGCCGCGCGATCGCCCCCGGTTGCCCCCGCTCGCTCCTAGTCGCCCTCCCCCGAAAAAAACTTCCCGAAACGTTTGACATTGCCTCGAGATTAGAGGATATTACTTCTTGCGCTCAAAAACAGCGGGCTTTGGAGCCGGTTGTCTGAAAGCGAGTCTGGGACTGTAGTTCAATTGGTTAGAGCACCGCCCTGTCACGGCGGAAGTTGCGGGTTCGAGCCCCGTCAGTCCCGTTCCTAAACAGATGAAGGTGAAGGCACTCGGTCGTATGTCGGGTGCTTTTTTCGTTGGGGATCGCGCGGTGGTGCAGCGAGAGGGTGTCGCCGGTTCGACAAAAAATGAGAGTACTCCACGGAAATAAATGTCCAGTATTCAGGATTCGAGCACTGAGCTTGTCGAAGTGCGTCACACCCAGGCTTCGACAAGCTCAGCCTTCATTGGCGGCTTCTGGACAAATATATTTGTGGAGTGCTCTGAGACATTTTGGCTCTACCGCTTGTGAGCCAAGACGTACTTCGACTCCGCTCAGTGCTCGCTGGACGATCTGTTAATTGACGGACTGAACCATATTTGCCAGGGTTTGCTGGGACTCGCGCGCCATTCCCGAAGGTCGCGATCGCCAGCCGTAAACCAGAGGGTGGAGACGGCGACTCGGAGCCCGTGGAGACCTGAGCTAGAATCGTACTCGGCTCGACCGTGGCCGGAGTCCTCTCCGCAACGGATTGTCCTCCGCCTCGTAAACATTTAGATGAAGCCAGTCATTCCCGGAATCGCGTGGGTGCTGCTATCCGTGCCGATCGCCGCTGCCGAACCCGCCCCGGAGAATGGCGCGCCGCATTCCCCGCCGGAGATCGGCGCGGCCCAAAATGTCGCCGCCCAGAGTGTCAATATCGCCGCCACCGTCGCCGAGATTTCCGAAGCTTCGGGGAGTCTAAAAGCTTCCGCGATCGCCACGCCCCGCAGCCTCGCACCGCAGAAGTTCGGCTCGCTGTCACAACCCGCCGCGATCGCGCCGCCTGAATCCTTACCCTCTCGCACCGGCAGCCCGAACGACCTCTTCGCAAATAGGCCACTGTCCAGCGATCCGCTCGCCAACTTCGACATGCCCGCCCCGATCGAGCTTGGCGACGAGACCGGCATTGAGATTGATACTGAGATTGGCGAAATTGCCCCCTTCGAGCCGCTCTCCGAACTGAGCCCCGCGCCCCGCGTCCGCGACTTCGCCGACGTGAATCCCGACGACTGGGCGTACTGGGCACTGCGGCGCTTGGTGGAAAACTACGGCTGCATCGAGGGCGATATGGCCGGTCGCTTCGACGGGAGCCGATCGCTTTCCCGCTACGAGTTCGCCGCCGGTCTGGCGAGCTGCCTCCAGGCGTTTGAAGCCTCGCTGCCGACCCAGCCCGACCCGGGTCTGCTTGCGGAGTTGCGCCTGCTTCAGCAGGAGTTCGCCGACGAGCTGGCAGCCCTGCGCGGCTCGGTCACCGATCTAGAAGCGCGCCTCGACACCGTCCGCAGCCAGCAGTTTTCCACCACGGCGGTGATGGGCGGCGAGGCGGTGTTTAGCGTCGTCGGGGCGGATGGCGGCGACCCGCCGGGAACGGGCGAGGCCAGCACGACGTTTGCTTACCTGTCCCGCCTCGGGATCGTCACGTCGTTCACCGGGCGCGATCGCCTGCGGCTAGAGCTACTGGCCGGAAATTTCGCCGATCGCGGCCTCGCCAACCCCGATCGCTTCAACACCGACATGGCGCTGCTTTCGTTCCAGAGCGACACCGACAGCGACGTACTGCTCAGCAAGCTCGAATATCGCACCGCGATCGGCGATCGGCTCGTGGCGACGTTCCGACCCGTCGGCTTCACCCTCGCCAGCGTCCTGACGGCCAACTCGCCCTACTTCGACGCCGGACGCGGGGCGCTGTCGCGCTTCGGTGAGGCGAACCCGATTTTTAAACTCGGGGCGCTTGATGCCGGGCTGGGCATTGACTGGCTGGTGGCTGATAACTTGCGCTTTCAGTTGGCCTACGGCGCGAGCGACGCGGCGGACACCAACGAGGGGCTATTCGACACGCGCAACAGCGCGATCGGCGTGCAGTTTCTGCTCAAGCCCTCACCGACGGTGCTGGTCGGACTGAGCTACGTCAACGCCTACAGCGACACCGGACGCCTGAACACCTTCACCGGCAGCGTCCGCGCCGACACCACCTCGTTCCTCAATTCGCCAACGACGACCCACGCGATCGGTACGACCCTACAGTGGCGCGTGGCGCGGGATCTGACGTTGGGGGCTTGGGGATCACTGATGTTCACCGACGCGCTGAATTCCGACGCGCGGGCGACGGCTTCGACTTATCTGCTGTCGCTGGGCTACTCCGACCCGTTCGGGCGCAACGGCGACCTGTTGGCGCTGCTGGTCGGTCAGCCGCTGCGGATTGTCGATGGCGAGGATTTGCCATTTGGGGAAGATCCCGACGGCGGGCTGCACTTCGAGCTGTTTTATCGGGCGCGGCTGACCGATCGCATTTCCCTAACGCCGGGCGTCATCTGGCTGCACAACCCGGAACACGACGCGGACAATAACGACATCTGGATCTGGGCGCTGCGATCGACGTTTCGGTTCTAGCGGTTCTTAAGCCAGCTTGGCGATCAGGGCGATGACCCGTTCGCGGACTTCTTCGCGGACGCGCGGGAAGATCTCGGGCTGTTCGGCGGGATCGTCCAGCTGCCAGTCTTCAAAGATTTCTAGCGTCTTCCAAGCATCGGGCAGATCGAAGCCGCAACCGCACAGCGAGATCGCCACGTCGAAGTCTTCGGGCGAAAACTCGCTCAGGGCGTTGGAGGTTTGGCCGCGAATGTCGAGCCCGATCGCGTCCATTGCCGCGATCGCGTCGGGGTTGACGCGACTGGCCTCCAAGCCGGAGCTGGCAACGTCAATTCTGCCCGCGCCGAGCGATCGCGCAAAGCCTTCCGCCATCTGCGATCGCGACGAATTTTTCCGGCATACGAACATCACGCGCTTCATCGAAACTTCTCCAGATTCGGGCTCGATATCGCCAGTTTTTTTGCAACTACGCCATCACTCTACTCCCACTCTGCCGCCTGTTGGCGCTCGGCTTCGATGACTTCGGTTTTCAGCGCCTCCCAGTCCACGCCGTCCGCCGGGACATCGCGATCGAGCTGCCCGTCGCGGAGGTAGAGCAGCCGGTTGGCGAAGGCGCGGGCAACGTCGAACTGGTGCGTCACGAAGACGATCGCGGTTCCGGTGGCGGCGAGATCGGTCAGGACGCGCACGAGCCGATCGCTGCGTCCGGCGTCGAGGGCGGAGGTGGGTTCGTCGAGCAGCAGTAGCTTTGGCTCGGTCGCCAGCGCCCGCGCGATCGCGACCCACTGGCGCTGGCCGACGGAGAGCTGCGCTTCGGTTTTTCGCATCCACTCGCTCGAGAGTTTGAGGCGATCGCACCAGTGGTTGACGCGCTGCTGAACGATCGCGGGTTTGAGGCCGCGCAGCTCGAGCGGATAGGCGATCGCGCGTTCGACGCTCTGGCCGAGCAGGCTGGACTCTTGCAGGACGAGGGTCGCGGTTTGGCGGTATTGCTGCACCGGCCAGTCTTGGAGCGATCGGCCGTCGAAGCGGATTTGGCCGCTGCTGGCTTCGTTGAGGCGGTTGCAGAGGCGCAAGAGCTGGGTTTTGCCGGAGCCGGACGCGCCGAGGAGGGCGCAGCGATCGCCGGGGTGGAGCTGAAAGCTGATGTCGGTGAGGAGGGGTCGGTTGCCGAGGCTGGCGGTGAGGCTGACGCGATCGAGCTGGAGGAGGGGTGGGGTCACGGGGGATCGGGCGAAATCTACTGCAAGTCGAGCCAGAGTCGTACGGCTTGCTCGACGGCTTCGAGCTGAGGTCGATCGAGTGTGCCGAGCTTGCGGATGAGTTTGACGTTAGGAATCGTGTTGATGCCTTGGGCGTTGAAGGCTCCGGGCTTGAGATATGGGGTTTTGACGGGAACCTCGAAGCGGGAGTCTCGCAGTTGGGTGGTGTGGGGAATGATGCTGGTGATGGCGCGATCGCAGTCGTCGATTGGGATATTCAGCACGAGGCAGGGACGCACTTTTGCGACGTAGCCGAGATCGACGAGCCGGATTTCGCCGCGTTTGGGGTCAGTTTTCATTTTCTTCGGCGTCGAACAGGCAAAAGAGGTCGTCGGCGGTTTGGGTGAGTTCGTCGTCGGTGAGGGGCGGGAAGTCGAGCTGGAGGGTGCGTTGCAGGAGGGCGAGCATGACGGTGTGTTGTTCTTCGGGGGGAGGCGATCGAAGGTTTCGAGGAGGGTGTTTGTAGTGGTGGTCATTGCTTTGTGGGGTGGTTTGGGAGAGAGGTTGGCGCGATCTGTGGGGGGGGAAAGGTTTTGGAAACCTTGAAGGTTTGAGGTTATGGCGGCGGGTTGGAGAGTTTTTCGGTGACGATCGCGATCGACTTCATCACGTCCTGCGTGCTGGGGTGCTGCTCTCCAAGCACTTTTCGCCAGATTTCTAGCGCCCGCTGATACAGCGGCAGGGCTTCGGCATACTGGCCGCGCTCGCGATACAGCCACGCCAAATTATTGAGGCTGGTGGCGGTATGGGGGTGGTCGCTGCCCAGTTGCCGTTCCCTGATGTCGAGGGCGCGTTGCAAGAGCGGTTCGGCTGACTCGTACTTCCCTTGCGATTGATACAATGCCGCCAAATTGTTGAGGCTT
>ERZ1740068.211-NODE-211-length-35437-cov-6.894890_pt1 | contig 35437 bp, 37 predicted proteins | sample MGYA00581735_ERZ1740068 | MGnify/ENA primary metagenome ERZ1740068 (study PRJEB43018, sample SAMN04849740) | marine metagenome | isolation source: floating plastic debris | place: Pacific Ocean | collected 2008-08-30 | study: EMG produced TPA metagenomics assembly...
GGGTGCGCTCGACTTGCATGTGTTAGGCCTGCCGCCAGCGTTCGTTCTGAGCCAGAATCAAACTCTCAAGTTGAAAAGCGATTGCTCGCTTAACCTTGACGTTCGACCTCTGCACATATTTGGCACCCTACCGCTTTGCTACTTGAGGACGATGTCCCCGGGGAGTAGCGCTGCGCCTCAGTCCGGCTAAGAACTGAGCGGCACCAAAACCATCTGTTTGCAGATCTAAAAGATCCGACAAACAGTGAAGCTGACTATCCATCATCGGAAGTCCAGTTAGCCACGAATGACGGGTCGGATCTCCTAGGTAGTTGATATGCAAAGGTGTCTAGTCGATTTGGACCAAACCGCCCGCATATCTCTTCAGATACTATCAATTTCAAAGAGCGTGAGCGACAAAATTCACTGGCTGCGTCTGTAACTTGCTAGACGCGCCCGGCCTCATGTGTCTCTCGTTATTGTGTCCGCCGCGTTGCTGCCTGATCTCTCATTTCGCTCGTTTGGCGTCCCGACCGCGCGGCTGCGTTGTCGGTGAAGGGGTATTTACGGTTTGCTGCTCACCCCCGCAACCCCTTTTTTCGACAATCTCGCATTTTTTTACAAAAAGCAAGATCACCCTTATTTTAAAGGGGTTAATTCACCGAAGCTGGGGCGAAGTTTTCCACAGAGCAACAAAATTTCGCTTAGAATGTCCCAAAACGAACTTTCAGATTCATCTTTGCCCGTTTTTTGGGCACCTGCGCGCCGGAAAAACGCAAACGGCGCGCGACTCGCCTACCACTGACACCGACGCATCATGCGCCAAGAGGCGAAGGACACATTCGAAGATATTCACCTGTCATCGCCAAGTCTGGTCCGGCTCCTTAGGTGAACCGCATTGCGGACACACACCCCAAAAGACCAGTCTCGCGTCACGCGCCTGTTCAGCCATGGATGTTTGAGGAAATAAGGCGGGCTCATTGTGCTGGGCCTTTTTTGTTGCCTGAAGTGTTCGGGGAGCAGAGGCGCTCTGTCCGCGCCGTTTCGCCTGTCACTGCGGTCAGTACGCGCGAAAGACAAATCGGGCCCGTTGGATTTTCGTTGTGTTTCCTGTCCATCCGTGGACGATGAGAGGCATCGTGTGATGAATTGGAGAAATCAGTATGCTGCCATTTAAGTCAATTGCCCTCGCGGCGTGTCTCACCTCGATCGCGTCATTTGGCGCCTCACTCAGCGCATCTGCCGAGGCAACCGGCGCGGACGGCCATGTCAATATTTTTAACAGCACCCCCGGATTTACGATCACCGGCTTCTACACAAATGCCGGGCATGGCTGGACTCGCGATTGGCTGACCGATGTCGTGCTGACCCCGGGCGTGGGGGCCAAGGCGGTCTTCAGCTCTGCCCCGCCCAAATGCCATCAACATATTCGAGCCGGATGGTTGAGCACCGCGGGCCGGGAATTCCACGGGCATCCGATCCACATCAATATCTGCGAAGTGTCCAATATCTATTTTGCCGAAGACGAGATCTTCTTCGACTGACCAGGAGCCGCCTTGCTCTGACCTTCAGGAGCGGGCCATGGATGTCACGCGTGTGCGCATGCCGCGCAACAGGTTGGGCATGCGCAAGGCAATCAGCGCGGCAACGATGACAAAAAGAACCAGGGGCTTCATTTGCCAGCCCTTGGCCAACATCACATAGTGAAACGCGCCCATGAGCGCGGCGGGGTAGACCAGCAGGTGCAGCTTGCGCCACGCCGCGCCGAGTTTGCGCACCGACCAGTTGTTTGACGTGATCGCCAGCGGCAGCAGCAGGACAAACCCCGCCATGCCCACGGTGATGTATGGCCGCTTCAGGATATCCGCCCAGATCCGATCAAGCGCCTGCACGTCGAGCACCGCCCAGACCGTCAGATGCGCCAGGACGAAAAAGAAACAGGTCACCCCGATCGCGCGGCGAAACTTCATGAGGTTGATCCGCATATGATCGCGCAGCGGCGAGACGGCCAGACCTGCGATCAGAAGATAGAGCGCGGTATCGCCATAGACGTGTTCCAGCGCCTCCACTGGGTTGGGCCCCAGCTGCCCATCAAAGCCAAGCCAGAAAAGCCACAGCGCATAGCCCAAACTGATCGCATAGATCAGCCAGGCGGGCACGTGGCGCAGGGACTTGTTTATGAGCTTTGACATCTGTGGCGGGGCCGTCCTTGGTCTTACTGGCTTGGTCTTGCTGTTAACAGTCATATGGCACCAACGCCCATTATCACAATCTCTCTCACGGACATGTTGGATGTGTTACAACGCGCTGAGACAGATTTGCCGAGGGTCACAGTCGGCATTCGGGTGGACATAAGGGTGGGCTTTTAGGCGGGCATGCAGACGGACGGATTTCTTTATCGATACGCTGTGAGGGAGACCTCTGACCGGGGTCTTGCCGTCTTTGCCGAAGAGCCGATCCCAAAGGGCTCTTTGGTGTGGCGCTTCATGCCCGGTCAGTTCGCGGTCTATGATGAAGCCGCGTTCAAAGCCCATATCGCGGGGCTCACGGAAGAACAGACGATCTATGAGCTGACACATATGTTCGGGGTGGCGGATTTCCCGAATTGTGTGATCCGGGTCTTGGATGCGGGTGTGCTCTTTAATCACGCGACAGATCACACGCTGGCCACAAACTACGGTGTGCCCCCCGCGCCCCCGCTGGATGAGCATTCGCCAGGCTATATCGACCAGGTGACAGAGGCGCTGCTCTCTGACCGGTACGCGATGATGGCTGTGCGTGACATCGAGATGGGCGACGAGTTCACCAACAACTACCACCTGGAGCTGGACGAACCCGCCTTCTTTGAAGACATCTATGACAGCTACGACATAGACGACAGTTATCTAAAGCGTTTTGCGTAAAATCTGAATCACGGATTTGCGCAAAACGCAGTGCAACGTTCGAATGTGGCTCGCGTTTCGCCTTTTGCTGGTGCCTCAGGTAAAAAGCGAAACGCTTTGGAGGCAGACGCCTGAGCCAGAAAGGGATTTTGGCGTTAGGCGTCTTCCATGGCCATGGCGGCATCGAAATGCGCCGTGGCTTTTTCAAACGTGTCGCGGCAGCTCACTTTGCAGAAGCCCATCACCTTGCCACGATAGAGGGTCAGCGCATCCGCCGAGACCGGGCCGCCCGACCAGGGGCAGGTTTCGTTGACGCAATCCTCAAGCTTCAAACCGTTCATCTCCAAGACCTCCGTTTGGGATCATTGCCATTCTTGGCTGAGTTGATGATACGCCCGAAGCGGGTTTGGCCGAATGACAGAGTGCCCGCATTTTCGGACAAAACACGGTCGTCAGGCGCCTTTGAATTGAACGCCATAAATTTCGAAGCGGCAGTGGCCTTGGATATGCGACTGCGCGCTTCGGATGTCTAATGTCGACCCGCGGACGTTCTTTAAATGAACGCGATGAGACGGCACGGACCGCCTGTGCCGCCGGCGTGTTTGGGCGCGCCAACAACGAGGGTCGCGCCGGTGGCGGGAAGCGCGTCGAGATTGGCCATGTTTTCGACGGCCCATCTGTTGGAGGGCAGCCAGCGGTAATGCGTCGCGAAATCAGCAGAGAGCCCATAATCAATGGAGAGCGTATCAACACCCACGCCACCGGCCTCGGTTTCTTCGAGGAGCATGTTCACCGCCTCTACGTGGAAGCCGGGGAAGTGCATTTTGCCTTCGTCATCTGCATTGCGAAATTGCGGCGTGCCCATGCGCTGATGCCAACCGGCATTCTGCGCCACGCAGGCGCCTGCGGGGATTGGGCCATTGGCTGAGATCCAGGCGGTCAGATCATCGGGCGTGACCTGGGCATCAGGGTCAGCGGCGGCCTTTTCCCGGATGTCGACGATGGCCAGAGGGCAGACGAGCGATTCCACGGGCACCTCGTCAATGGATGTGCCGCCATCCGTGAAGTGAAGCGGCGCATCGATATGCGTGCCGGTGTGTTCGTTCACCCGCAGGCTTTTGAGATTGAAGCTGTGCTCGGCGTAGTTGAAGACGTCTTCATCAAAGAACTGCTGCTCGCCGAAATAGGTTGGGAAGTCGTGCGTGAGCGTGTGGGTGACATCGACCACCTGCGTGGGCGTTTGCGCCATGAGCGGGCGCGATCCGACGACCGAGGAGGCGGCAATCGCGGCCCCTGCGGCTGCGGCCCCCCGAAACATATCTCGCCGCGTGAGCGCTTTGCCTTTGACGTATTCCATGATGACTGGGTGACACATATCATTCTCCTCTGCTGGTTTTTTGATCATCACGCGGCTCGTTCGCTGGTGACGTTTGGTGCCACCAGCAAGGCGTACACGTGGCCATCCGTCAAGAGTCGCTTTCAAAGCTCAGTTCACAACCCTGGCGGCAGAAGAGAAACACCGCGCAGTTGGCCTGATCCCTTGGCACATTCGTCCAAAGCACATGCAATTTAAAGAATGTCGCGTTTTTGCGCCATCGTAGCGGTTCCTATCGCGACCCGAGCAGTGGGTCTGATCGAAGCTGGCGCCAAGAGGACTGGAGGGATGCCGTGAGCGGGACGCCTCAGAATATCATTGGCGGTGTGCTGTTGATCGTTGTCACCGCGCTGACGATCTCGTTGCAGGATCTGGTGTTCAAGCTCTTTAGCGGAGAGCTGACGCTCTGGCAGATCTTTGCACTGCGCGGGATGATGGCAGTGCCGCTTCTCATTCTATTGGGCAGCCTTCGGCAGGGGCTGCGGCCGGTCCTATCCTTGGCCTATGGCTTCTGGCCGCTGATGCGCGGTCTTTGCCTGACCATGACGTTTCTGGCCTTCTATGCCGCCATTCCGTTTCTCAGCCTCTCGACCGTGGGCGCGGCCAACTATATCGCTCCGGTCTTTGTCGCGACGCTGTCGGCCTATGTGATCAAGGAACCGGTGAGCCAGTTGGGCTGGATCGGGGTTGTGCTTGGCTTTGCCGGTGTGGTCGTGCTTTTGCAGCCGGGCACGGATGCGTTTTCGGGTTTTGCGCTTCTCCCGGTGTGCGGTGCCGCGTTTTATGCCTTGGGGCACATTATCACCCGCACGCGGTGTCAGGCGGTGCCGACGGAGGCGCTTGCCTTGTCGCTCAACTCGCTGATGTGTCTGGCAGGGGTTGTGGCAAGTGTCGCGCTTTTAGCGGTGGTGCCGTCCGGGCCGTTGGCAGAGAGCTCGCCTTACATCTTCGGTCAGTGGTCCGCGGTTGCCGGGTCAGATTGGCTTGTGCTGATCCTCTTGACGGGATTTGCCGTGGCCATCGGGATGATGCTGGCCGGGGCCTATAAGATTGCGCCGCCTGCGACCGTGGCCACGTTTGAATACAGCTATCTGATTTTTGTCGCCGCGTGGGACATTGTGTTTTTTGACACGGCGCCCACCGCGCTTTCGCTTACGGGAATGGCGATGATCGTGGGCGCGGGGCTCTTGGTGATGCGGGGGCGGCCGGACAAGGGGTAAGCCGGGGTTAACCCCGGCCTACGGATTGGATCACAGCTTAGTGGAATTTGATGAGGTCCATGCCTTCGTAGAGGCTCGCCACCTCTTCTTCGTAGCCATTGAACATCTGCGTCGGGATCTTGCGGGCAAACAGGCCCGAGCCGATCAGCTGTTCCACTTCCTGGCTCCAGCGAGGGTGGCTGCGGTTCGGGTTCACGTTGGAATAAAAGCCGTACTCCCTGGGAGCATACTTGTTCCACGCGGTGGGTGGCTCTTCATCCGTCAAGGTGATCCGCACGATCGACTTGATGGATTTGTAGCCATATTTCCACGGCACGACGAGGCGCAAAGGTGCGCCATTTTGATTAGGAATGTCGCGACCGTAGATGCCTGTGGCGATCATGGTGAGCGGGTGCATCGCTTCGTCCATGCGCAGGCCTTCAACATAGGGCCACTCAATCACCGGTCTGCTTAGGCCGGGCATTTCATCCGGGCGCATCGCGGTTTCAAAGGCCACGTATTTGGCAGAGGATTGCACGCCCGCAAGATCCAGCAGATCGGCAAGCTCAAACCCGTTCCAGGGCACAATCATCGCCCAGCGCTCTACGCAGCGGAACCGGTAGATGCGCTCTTCAATCGTCATCTTCGACAGGATGTCGTCAAAGGCGTAATCGCCGGGGCGGTCAACCATGCCGTCGATCTTCACGCTCCAGGGATCGGTCGTGAGCATGTGGGCGAATTTCTTCGGGTCGTCCTTGCCGGTGCCGAATTCGTAGAAATTGTTGTAGCTGGTGATGTCCTCCCAGTCCGTGGGGACCAGCTCTTCGTCTTCTGCGCGGGCGGGCGTGCTGAGACCAGAAAGCGCAAGCCCTGCCATCGCCGCGCCGATCACATGACGGCGGTTCATATATAGGTGTTCAGGCGTGACATCCCGATCCTTGAGAGTATTTTTCCAGCGATAGGCCATGCGCGCTCCTGAATGGCTTGCAATACGTGTTGGCGGTAATTTGGCCGCGAGTGGCGGTCAAGACAACTCACCTCACGGTGAGTTTGGCTTTTGAAACAATCAAAGTTTCAGAAATTCGTGGATCTGGGACATCTCAACGGCGATCTCATTGCAATGGGGGGCCAAACTGGCGCGCTGCCCTTCGGCTGCATAGCCGATGCAGCGCATGCCGGCCGCCTTTGCCGACTTGGCCCCAGATACACTGTCTTCGATGACCACGCAGTGCGCAGGTGCGACGCCCAATTGCCGGGCCGCGTGCAGGTAGATATCGGGTTTGGGTTTTGGCGCGCCGAGATCGCGGGCTGAATATATATGCGGCGAGAGCTTGGACAACAGACCGGTGCGGCTGAGCGTGATCTGCATTTTGGCGGTCGGCCCGTTGGAGCCGACGGCCATGGGCGTCTTGCGCTCAAAAAGCGTGTCGACAAGTTCGGGCGCGCCGGGCACCGCTTCGACCTCTGCGTCCAGACGCGCAAACATTTTGGCGTAGAAACCCTCAATCCAGTTGGGCGGCATTTCTGCGCCCAGGCGCGTGGCCTCATCCACGACGCTTTCCGTGGTGCCGCCCACGAAAAGGTCCATGACCTCTTCCACGGTCAGATCCAGCCCCCGCGCGGCCAGATCATCGCGCAACAGCTGGTTGGTCAGGCGTTCGCTGTCAACCAGCACGCCGTCGCAATCAAAAAGAACTGCGCCCAGTATCATCGAGCCAGTGTCATCAAAGGTGTTGAGATCAGTGTCATGAAAGCGCGCCGCCTGTTGATATGCCCTAGATCGGCTTTAGCCCGAAGCGGCGCGCATGTCACATTATGATACGGACGAAAATCGCCGGTTTGTGATGACGTCACAACGCAAATTTGAGATCTTCGAAACCAGACGGGGGTACGTCGAAGGCCTTGCCGCAAAGGCTTGACAGGCCAGAGCATTGAAAAAGTTAAAATTTGAACCATTCCTTAGTGCGGTGCGTAAGACACCCGAATGCTTATCACGCATTCGTTAGTAAAGAGAAATCCAAAGGAGGATTCCATGCTTCGCAGAACTTACCTGGCGCTGTCTGCCGCCGCTCTTATGTCGACTGCTGTTCCGGCCATGGCGCAGGACGCAGATATCGTCGACACCGCGGTTGCGGCCGGATCGTTCGGCACATTGGTTGCAGCCGTCCAGGCAGCGGGCCTTGTTGACACGCTGAAGGGCGAAGGCCCGTTCACCGTGTTCGCCCCGACCGATGAAGCTTTTGCAGCGCTGCCCAAAGGCACCGTTGACACGCTGCTTCAGCCAGAGAACAAAGACCAGCTGGTCGCGATCCTGACCTACCACGTTCTGCCTGGCAAAGTGATGTCAACGGATCTGTCCGACGGCATGACCGCGACGACCGTGCAGGGCAGCGACGTCACCATCGGCACAGAGGGTGGTGTGACCGTGAATGCCGCCAATGTTGTGGCCGCCGACGTGGTCGCCAGCAACGGTGTGATCCACGTGATCGACGCGGTCATCCTGCCGTAAGATTGACGCAATACACGTGCGAAAAGGGTGGCTTTGGGGCCGCCCTTTTTTTGTCGGCACGATTCGAAGCTGCCTCAAATTGGCGGCAAACCTGAGAAACAATGCCGGTTTCCACGTGGCACTGGTTCAAAATCCTCCTCGCGATCCTATCTCTACCCCAGGAGCAGGCGAACAGGCACCCATTGACACATTTCCGCCACATTTGAGCCACAGGAAATCCTTGGTTCTGCGTGGGGGCGTGCAAACTGGGGTATGTTGGCCATGGTTCAAACGTATAAAAGCGGCCAAACCGTCGCCGGACCTCCGTTGAAGTTTCGGCGGCGCGCGATGGAAAAACCGGCTGCAAACCTCGGGGGCAACGCCATGGACAACCCGTACAAACACCAACCCTCTAAGGCCTTTTGGCGGTCCGCTGTGGCTGAGTATTCCCCCATTGAGATGGACGGGGTCTATGAGCCCCGGTTTGAGATCACACCCCAGATGGCGATTTCTGCCGCGGGCAGCTGCTTTGCCCAGCATATTGCCCGGCAGTTTCGCCAGCGTGGCTACAACTTCCAGGATTTTGAACCCGCGCCCAGGATGATCGACGCCGAGACCGCTGATGAGTTTGGCTACACTCAGTATTCGGCGCGTTACGGCAACATCTATTCCGTGCGCCAGCTGGTGCAGCTTTTTGAACGCGCCGAGGGCCGGTTTGAACCCGAGGACCACGTCTGGGAAACGGAAGGGCGGTTCTACGACCCGTTCCGCCCGAGCGTGCAGCCCGGCGGCTTTGCCACCGAGGCCGAATGTCTGGTTGAACGGCGTTTTCACCTCGAACAGGTGGCCAAGATGCTCAAAAAGACGGATCTTTTCGTCTTTACCTTTGGGCTGACTGAGGCGTGGGAAAATCTCAACGATCATGCCGTTCTGCCAACCTGCCCTGGCGCGGATGTGGGGACGTTTGACCCCGAACGCTATGGCTTCAAGAACTTCCGTTTTGCAGAGATCCTCGAAGATGCCGAGACCTTCATTCTCTATGCGCGGGAGCGTAACCCGGAGATGAAGTTCCTCTTCACCGTCTCGCCTGTCCCGCTCACGGCGACGGCCACGGACCAGCATGTTTTGCCCGCCACGGTCTATTCCAAATCGGTGCTGCGCGCGGTGTGCGGCGAGCTGACGATGAAGTATGATTTTGTCGACTACTACCCGTCTTATGAGCTTGTGGCCTCGCACCCGATGCGCGGTCTGTTTTATCGCCCCAACATGCGCCAGGTCGCGCTTGAGGGTGTGGCACGGGTGATGGATGTCTTCTTTGGCGCGCACGCCGCGGGCACGGCGGTTCAAGGCGGAGATGACGCGGTGGCGTCCTCTGACGCGGCGGACGCGAAACGCATCGCCGATGTCGCCTGCGACGAAGAGATCCTGGAGATGTTTGGGTCATGACGCTCTATATCTGCGGCAATTCCCACACCCGCGCGCTGCGTGCCGGTGCCATGTATCTCGAAGAGCATGAGGGTGCCGAGCCGATGGTGGTGTTCCCACTGGGCACTGCAGATCACGAAGCCGCGCCTTTTAGCGAGATTGTGGACGGTCAGGTGGTTTTGACCAATGACCGGTTCCACAAGAAGCTCAAACAGTTCTTTGGCTTTTCCAGCTTTGAGCCGCAGCACCGCTGGGGGATCTGTCTGGGCAATCACAATTCCCGGATCTTTCGCCACGAAGGCTGGCTGAGTGCGGCGCCGACCTGGATGAACGCGACCGGCAAAACGCCTGTGTCCGAGGCCCTGTTTCAGCGGATTGTCGAGGATGATCAGATCTACATCCGGCGTTTTCTGACGCAATTGATCTCAACCGGCGTGAGGCCTTTCGTCATCTCAGCCCCCTGGCCGGTGCGCCCGGATCCGGAGCTGACGGGGATCGAGCTGTCTCATGATGTGATCAAAGCGATCGATACCCGCGCGCGCGTACTCTTCTCAGAATGGTTGGCCGAACGCGACATCGCGATCGTGGCGCCGCCGGTGGAAGCCGCCGATGAGGACGGGTTTTTGAGGCCAAACTATGCCAAGGGCGGCGATGACCCCTGCCACGGCAACAACAAGTATGGCCGGGCGATGATGCGCAAGGTCTTGGCGCATGAGGCCAAGATGGCGCAAAGCGGGGAGAACGTCACGCGCCTGGCGTAGGCTCTTTCTTTTCGCGTGGTGTCGGGCGGTGCCTCAGCCGCTTTGTTAAGCGGTCTTGTTCTTTTCGACGCGCCGCAGGTTTGTGAACACTTCACGCAAGTTCCGGCGAAACGCCACCGGACGGGCCAGGATGGCGCAATGGGTGATGGCCTCAATCTTGCCTGCTGCTTTCATTTTCTTGCCCAAGGCGTGGCCCACCTGGTCGGCCAGATAGTGATTGAAATTGTTGGCCCGAGGGAAGCGGCTCCAATGGGGTTTTTCGCGATCTCCGCCGCCGTGGACGACAAAGTACGTGCAATCCTCGTTCAGCGTCGTTTCCATCGGCGGGCGCGTGAAATGTGTGATCTTGCTGCGATACTCCATCCAGCGTTCTTCTTCCGGCACGGTTTTGGGATCTGCGGAATACTGCGCGGAAAAGGACAGACAGCTTGTGGCGCCAAGCGCTCCGGCAAAGATGATCGCGCCATAGCCGCCCATGGAATTGCCGAAGGTGACCACCTCTTTGATCCTGTGAGTGCGCTTGTAGCTTTCCACGAGATCGAGGATTTCCTCATGCGTGCCGGGCGTGTTGTACCAGCTGCGCAGGGTATCGGCGACAAAGAGCACGTGATTGCGCCCGCCCATATGGCTGGTGTTCACAAACTCCTCGGTTTGTTCGCGGGTGTCGGGCTTGCCCACGCCGGTAAAGGACACGACCAGCCGGTGTTCGGAGCCTTTGAGCGCCGTGGCCCGCACCCTGTCAGAGGCGTAGAAAAGAGCGGGTTTGGTGCGCATCATCTGGTTCATCGCTTGCGCCCTCAGGCGACCACGGAGCGGTCTTTTTGATCGGCGACGGGGGTCAGGCTGGGATCGATGCCGTGCTTGATCATCAGCTCATCGAGAAAGCTGCCTTTGGGCGGCACGCCGTCGCATTTGCGGGCGCAAAAGCGCTTTATCGGGGCCCAGATGTGGATGCAGCGGGTCTCTTCTGTGGTCTGACGCCAGGTATGGACAGGGCGGCGGGCAAAGATCCGGCGATCGGCAAAGTGGACGGGATAATAGTATGAGGTGGGTTTGGCGTATGTCATCTCGCCCGTCATCTGCAGATAGGCGGTAACACCCAACGGGCCCCAGATCCCCCAGGGCAGCTCGGAGACACTCATCGGATTGCCCTCGTCCGCGCGTTTCTTGGCTTCACCCATAACGCGACGTGGGAGCCATTCGGGGAGCGGGTGGGTTTCTTCGGTGAAGGCCAAAAGGCCCTGAAGCGTCGGGCAATCGGGCGGCATGCGCAGGATCGCTCCGTTGATCTGACCGCGGCCGCGCTCTTCGCTCCAAGTCTCGTAGCCGAAGACGTATTTCTCATCCGCCGGGATCGGGCGGACGGAATACACATCTGTGTCGATATAGATGATGTCGGGGTCTTTCGCGATCATGTGGAAGCGGAAGAGATCGGAAAAGAGCGCCACGGAACCCGTCCGGGCGTGGGTCATGAAATTGTCGGTGTCGATCACCTCACGACCATCGCGGATCTCAACGCCCTCGGGCACGCCTTTGACCTCGCCATATGTGTAAAGGATCGTAGGGTGGCCCTGATCTACGAAGGATTTCAGACAGACCTGCTCCAGCCAGGTGAGCGAGCCACCAATCCAAAGCGCACCAACGGGGGGAAGTTCCGCCATAATCTCGTCTGCCTCGTCTCTCTTTTTTTGTCAAAAGGTACCTGAAAGGGGGGTCTGTCGCAAGGTTTCGCAGAACCCGGTTCTCAAGTGTTTAACATGTGCGATCTCTGTCTTGGTTTGGGGGCGCTGCCCCCAACAGTGAAGCTTGCGGCTGCGCCGTCTCCCCCGGGGTCTTTGGGAAAAGAAAGAAGGCGCGCGCGGCGGTCGGGTGAACTCCGCACAGGGCTTCACGGTATGCCAACCGGTTTTCTGCTAAGGGCTAGGCCTGCGACAGGCGGTCTGCTACAGCATGGGCAAAAAAGGGCATGGTTTGCCGGGCCGGCGGGCAACGTTGGAAACTCCGAGATGAAAGACAGCAAGCTACTTCTTTTTGTTGTGGGGATGATCCCAGTTGTTGTTGTTTTGAGCTACCTGGGATTGCGCGCAGCCGCAGCGTTTCAAAATGGGCATGCTTGGTCTGACATGGACTGGAACCAAGATGGAAAGGTCGGGATTTTCGAAGTTGTTGAAGGGTCCGATGTTGGACAACGAGAAATTTCGATCGATGGTAAAAGATGCATAGAATTCTTCAGGTTTAAGGATGGTTACCCAATCAGAGTTGAATGCGGTCACTGAGGAAACCACGGACAGGATGTCGGCACGAAGCGCTGAAGCCTTGCCTGCCGCTTTAAGCAACAATGTGATGTTAAGGTCAGATAGACTTTATCGAAGCATAGTGTCGTACCCAAAGGACTAGGCGTGTTAGGGGCTGTCTGCTACAGCTTCTGAAAAAAAGAGCATAGCTGGTCATTGCGGCTGGCATGGAGGCGAAAATGGACGGGGTACCCAGCTGCACCCTTGTGGGCACGGTCAAGGATGAGGGGCCGTACCTGCTGGAGTGGATCAGCTATTACAAGATGATCGGCTTTGCGCAGATCTTTGTGGCCTCCAATGACAGCCAGGACATGACGCGCGAGATCCTTGATACCCTGGACGCCGCCGGTGAGATCACCCATCTTGAGAACTCCCAGCACATCAAGGGCGAGCCGGAAGACCCCCAGAACCGGGCCTATCAGAGATTTTGGAAGATGAAGCCGGTCAGGCGGTCAGACTGGATCCTTGTGGCCGATGCCGACGAGTTTTTGAACATTCATGCCGGGGACGGCAGCCTTGCAGCGCTTTTTGCCGGGCTCAAGGCGCGCGGGGCAGGCGATGCCGACGTGCTCTCGGCCACGTGGCGGGTTTTTGGTAATGGCGGCGTGACCCAGTTTGAAGATGAACCTATCATCGCGCAATTCACCCGCTCTGCCCCGCCCGGGCCGCAGCGCATTCAGCGCTATACCGCGTTCAAGACCATGTTCCGGCCGCACGGTGTGCGGCGGCTGAGCGTGCATCGGCCCAAATACGCGCCGCGCTTTCGCGATGGGACGGCGCCGCTCAAATGGGTGAATGGCTCGGGCGAGGAGATGCCCGCACAGTATATCACGCAGGGCTGGCGCTCTCACCCCGGCAGTTACGGGGACGCGCTTGTCACGATGAACCACTACATGATCAAAAGCTCTGAGGCGTTTTTGATGAAGCGCTATCGCGGCACCGCCAACAGCGCCGATCAGGATCGGATCGATTTTTCCTATTTAGAGACGTTCAATGCCAATCACGTGGAAAACGTCAGCATTCAGCGCCATCTGCCCGCCTTGCGCGCCGCGATTGAGGATTTGAAGGCACGTGTGCCCAAGCTGCGAGAGCTGCACCGTGAAAGCCTTGCCTGGCACCGCACGCGGCTGGATGTGGCGCGGGCGGAAGTGGTGGCAGATTTGCCCGAGATTGCCCAGAAGCTGGGGTTGGTCGCGTGAGGGTGGCGGCGACACGCGAGACCTTCCTGGCTGTGACCACGATGAAGAATGAGGCGCCCTTCATGCTCGAATGGGTCGCGCATAATCAGGCCATCGGGTATGACAGTTTCCTCATCTACACCAATGATTGCGATGACGGCACCGATGACATTGCGCGCAGGCTGGATGCGCTTGGGATCGCCAGCCACGTGGACAATAATGACCGCCCCGTGGGCCGCAAGGGCAGGCCCGCCTCGCCGCAGCGCCATGCGCTCCGGGGGGCCACGCGCCATGAGCGTTTCCAGGATGCGGATTGGGTGATCTGCTGTGACTGCGATGAGTTTATGAACCTGCGGACGGGCACCAGCCTGCCCGATCTGGTCAAGGCCAGCGGGCCCGCCGATGCCATCTCGGTCTGTTGGAAGCTTTTTGGCAACGGGTTCCGGCGGCATTACGAAGATGTGCCCGTGATGGAGCAGTTCTTTCACGCAGCGCCCGAAGACGGCTTCACCAATTACCGCGGCGCGGGTCTCAAGACGCTGTTTCGCAACAATGGTGCGTTTCACCGCATGGGCGTGCACCGGCCGAATGTCGATCCGGACCAGGCGCCGGATCCAGAAAACCCATATGCCCATGTCACCTGGCGCGATGCAGGGGGGCAAGCCTTTGATGGCGCGCGGGTCGGCTGGCGCAGTTGGCGGGGGTTTTCGCACGCATTTGCACGGATGCATCACTATGCCATTCGCAGCTGTGACAGCTTTCTGGTGAAGCGCGACCGGGGACGGACAAATCACGTGCTGCTGGATCAGGGGCGGGACTATTTTGACGCCATGAACACCAATCAGACCCGTGACGATACCATGATGCAACTGGTGCCGGGAATGCTCGAGGCGCGGGCCAAACTGCTGAGCGATCCGGTGCTGGGAGAGCTCCATGAGCACGGCGTGGCCTGGCACCGCGCCAAGATTGAAGACATAAAATCGCGCGCGGATTGGGGTGCGTTTATCGACATGGTCTATAGCCACCCCGGTGTCGCAACCCGCACCAAGAAAGAGCGGTTGGCAGATGCAGAGGCGGCGAAAGGCTGAGATGAGCACGCTTTCCGAGATCTTGCCTAATTATCAAAGTCGTCGGCATCTGCTGCAGAATGTGCACCTGCCGGCCAAGGCCTATGGCGGCCGCAAGTTTCTTTACATGAAGACCCACAAGGCGGCATGCACCAATATGCTGACCTTGCTGATCACTCAGATGCACGCGGTACTGTCCTCAGATGCTGCGCTGGAGATCAGCATGGAGGGCGTGCACAATCTGCCGACGGACTATCTGCGCGCGGGCGCGCGGGGGCTGGATTGGCCCACCGTCGAAGACGCGCTTTTTGGGGCCCAATGGTTTCGCTTCACCGTCATCCGCGAACCGCTCAGCCGCACCGTGTCGGCGTGGTCGGACAAGCTGCAGGGCAACACGCGGCAAAGGCGCGATCTCAACAAAGTGCTGGGCCGGGATCTGGAGACAGAGATCAGCCTGCCCGCGTTTCTCGACATCATTGCGCAGGACGAAGAGGCCCGGTTGATCGATCGGCACTGGCGCCCGCAGCACATGGAAATCAGCTATGGTCAGGTGCGCTATGATCTCATTGGGCGGGTGGAGGACATGACGGCCGCGCGCGGGCAAATCATTGCAAAGCTCTTTGGCGCACGCGGCCACAAGGTGCGGATCCTGGACACGCGAGAGCATCTTGGCCACATATCCTCAAGCCGCGCGGATCGTGAGGCGCTGACGGCCCAAGACAGGCGCAATGTCGAACGCGCCTTTGCCCGCGATTTTGACATGTATGAACGCGTGGCCAGCGCACCGGTGGCCTGATGCGGCAGCTTTGGATCCATATCGGAACGCCCAAGACCGGCTCCACCGCGCTGCAGCGGTATTCCTGGCAACGCAACAAATACCTCAACTCAAAGGGTGTGAGTTTCCTCGTGCGCCGCACGCGAGCCTCTTACAACGACATGGGCATCGCGCTCAGAGGGCGAAATGTCGACGATGCGGCCAAGATCGGTGAAGAGATCAAGGCGCGGATTGCGGGGAGTGACGCGGATAAACTGGTGATCAGTTCGGAAATGCTGACCGGAGGGGATCCGGGGATCTTGCGCGATGCGATCGCGATGGAGGAGACATTTGACACCAAGATCATCGCCTATTTCCGCCGCCAGGACCGCTATTTCGAAGGCAATTACAAACAAAAGATGAAAACCGGGAAAGTCGCGCCCGGCTTTGACAATTATCTGGCCAAGTTCGGCACCAACGCCGGGCAATATGGCCGGATCATCAAGATCTGGGAAGATGCCTTTCCAAAGGCAGAGTTCGTCTTTCGCCGGTTTGAACCCGCGCGCTTTCCAAAGGGCGATGTGATCCGCGATTTTCTGGGGCTCTTGGGCCTGGATATCGATGCCGATGACAAGCTGCCATCGGAGGAAACAGCCAATCCGACGCCGGATATCGACATGCTGGATCTCATGCAGATCGTGGTGCGGATGCCTGAATTGGACGCGCGCAGGGTGTTTCGCACCATGCCCGTGGCCGAGCTGCCCCGGTTCAAAGGCCGGGCCATGAGCAATGCCCAGGCGCGGGACTTGCTGTCTCAGTTTGAGGCGGAAAATGAAGCTTTGCGCCAGCGTTTTTTCCCCGACGACGATGTTCTCTTTGACAGCTCAGATCTCTATGGGCCCGAGCCCGCGATCGCGACGCCGTCGTTCACCGACGATCAGCGCCTGATGATTGAAGAGCTTCTGAAATCCATCGTGGTCAATGTGGGCAAAAAGGCGCGCTGAGCCCGGCGAGACTCGCCCGAAAGGGAGAGGCGAGCGCCCCAAACGAAAAGCCCCCGCAATTGCAGGGGCCTCTCACATCCATCGACATCGCCTCAGCCCTGGCGGGCTTTGAACCGACGCTGAGTCTTGTTGATCACGTAGACGCGGCCTTTGCGGCGCACCACGCGACAGTCGCGATGCCGGTTCTTCAACGAACGCAGCGAGTTCTTGACCTTCATGGTCCTCTCCTCTTAGTCGCGGCGCGGGGCGTTTGCGTGCGCCTTGGGTTCTCGGGTGCCGCGCATATGACAGTCCGTGCGCGACAATTCATAATGGTGGGCGATACTAGGATCGAACTAGTGACCCCTTCGATGTCAACGAAGTGCTCTACCGCTGAGCTAATCGCCCTTGTCACCCGCGCCACACTCACCTGCCATCACCCCAAAAAATTGGGGCGCGGGAAATCCGCGCCAGCGATGCGATCGTATAAAAGGTAAGTTGTCGCGGATCAAGGGCTTTTAGATCGCCAAATTCCCACTATGATACGTCCCAACAACGGGGTCGGGGATGCCCGCCGCCGAGGAGGGTTGATGTCGCATCAGGCATACCAGATTTTCCAACCGGAAGAGCGCGATACCTGCGTGGTATTCGCGTCCCCTCATTCTGGGCGGACCTATCCGAGCAGCTTTATGAGCCAGTCATTGCTGGACAAGCACGCGATTCGCAGCTCGGAGGATGCCTTTGTCGACGATCTCTTTCGCGCCGCCCCGCGCTATGGCGCGCCGCTTGTTACCGCTGGTATGCCGCGCGCCTTTGTCGATGTAAACCGCAGCGAAGATGAGCTTGATCCCGCCCTGATCCAGGGCGTGCGCCGGTCCGGGCACAATCCCCGGGTGGCCTCTGGCCTTGGTGTGGTGCCCCGCGTCGTCGCCAATGGCAAAGCGATCTATTCCGGCAAGATCACACGGGCCGAGGCGCAACGCCGGATTGATGAGTTCTGGCGGCCCTATCACGGGGCGCTGAGATCCGAGCTCAATCGCTCCAAAGACATGTTCGGACAAGCCGTTTTGCTGGATTGTCATTCCATGCCCCATGAGGCCATGGACAGCGTGGCCCAGTCTGGTGCCCCGCGCCCGGACGTTGTTTTGGGCGATCGGTTTGGTGCGGCGGCCAGCGACATGATCGTCACCATGATCGAGGAAGCGTTTCACGCAGCTGGCCTCACCGTCACGCGCAACACGCCATTTGCCGGGGCCTATGTGACCCAGCATTACGGCCGCCCCTCCAGCGGTGTGCACGCCATTCAGATTGAGATCGACCGCTCGCTTTACATGGATGAACGCCAGATCCGCCCTCATGTGGGGTTTGACCCGTTCCAGAAGCTGATCGAAGGCGTGATCGCCGATATTGCCCGCATCGGGCGCCCGCTGCAGAAATCTGTGGCCGCCGAATAACGGTTCTTATACCTTATTGCCCTATAGATTTGCCGTAGGGGCAAAGCCCCCTATCTCTGCCCGAATAATACGAGCAAGTCTGAGGCAACGAGCGTGCAAACATCTATTTTTCTGCCCTTGATTCTTATGGCCGGGACTGGCGGCGACGGAGCTGATGCGGCCTCAATCGTCACACGGGCCAATGCGCAAGTCGATGCACAGTCCAGTACAGTGGCCAGCACAACGGTCAGTTCACCGGCCAATATTATGCCCAATTCACATTTCAGGTCTCAGTCTGGCTTTCAGAACGGCGCACAGCCTGGCGTGCAGACCGGCATACAGTCTGGCGCACAGGCCAGCACTCGGGCCAGCACTGAGGCCAGCCTGAGGGCCAATGCCGTGCCGCAGGGGATTTTCGAGGGGTGCCGTCCCGCGGTTTTGGATCCCAGGCGCTCCAGCCGGATCCTCTTTGATAACAGGCTGGCCGTTCTGGAAGGCGAATATGGCGCGTCAGACACCACCAGCAAAGATAAGATCTTCATCGCACGCTGCGGCGACGAATTTGTTCTCTTCAGCCGAGTGTCTGCGGGTCCGGGAGAGGCGCAAGATGCACTTTATCTGCGGTTTCAGGACGGAACATTCCAACTGGTCGATCAGCATTGGTGTTAAGTCACCCGGGGTTGAGTGAATTTGGGCTGACCCTCTTGTGCCTAGCGTAGGGCGCGTCCCTTGATGATGGCATCGTGTCCGAACTTGCGCCGGATATCGTCGGTGGCGCGCTCCGCCTGACCGCGCACGCGCGCGCCGGGATCCAACAAATCCCCGGAGAGATCGGCCTCTTGTGCAGATACCAGATGCGACAGGCCCACGCCGATCAACCGATAGGGCGCGTCATGCTTGACCTGATCCATCAAGGCGCGCGCTTGCGTGTAGAGCGTATCGGCCATCTGCGTGGCATCCCGCAGTGAATGCCGCCGGGTGATGATCGAATGGTCTGACCGCTTGAGCTTTAGCGTCACAACGCGGCCCGCCAGATCCTTGGCCTTGGCCCGGTCAGACACCTTCTCCGCCATCCGCCAGATATGGCCGTCGAGGATCTCGAGGTTGGCCGTGTCCTCGCCAAAGGTTGTCTCATTGGAAATGGATTTCACCGGTTCATGGGCCGACACGCGGCGGCGATCCTGCCCGCGCGCCAGATGCCAGAGCCGATCCCCCATCGACCCAAAGCGCGCCGCGAGATCCTGACGCTCCCAACGCAAAAGATCGGCGAAGGTGCGAATGCCTGCGGCCTCGAGCGAAGCCCGTGTCGCCTGCCCCACCCCCCAGATCAAGCTGACTGGTTGCGGGCGTAGGAAGTCCTGCGTTTCCGCCTCGCCGATCACGGAGAACCCGCGCGGCTTGTCGAGATCAGAGGCCACCTTGGCCAGAAACTTGTTGTGCGACAGGCCAATGGAGCCGGTGACGCCCAGCTCGTCGGCCATGCGTTTGACAAGCCGCGCGAGCATCACCGCCGGCGGCGCCCCATGGAGCCGTTCCGTGCCCGTGAGGTCGAGGAACGCCTCATCGAGGGAGAGCGGCTCCACCGAGGGCGTTAGATCCTCCATCATCGCGCGGATCTCGCGGGAGACCTTGGCATAGACCTCCATCCGGGGTTTCAACACCACCGCATCGGGGCAAAGCTTCAGCGCCTGAAACATCGGCATGGCCGAGCGCACGCCATTGATCCGCGCGATGTAGCAGGCCGTCGAGACGACACCGCGCCGCCCGCCGCCAATGATCAGCGGCTTGTCCTGCAGCTCGGGATTGTCGCGCTTTTCCACGCTGGCATAGAAGGCATCGCAATCCATATGGGCGATGGACAGCGTGTAAAGCTCTGGATGCTCGGTCACGCGCGGGCTGCGACAGGTCGGGCAGCGCGAACCGCTTTCAAATGTCGTCAGGCAAGCACGGCAAAGGGCTGGCATCGATCACGTGGTTCCAAAAATAGCGCTGCCAAATTATAGAGGCTCCATCGGCAAAGCGCGAGGGGCAGACGAACATGGCGCGACAAAACCTGTCATCAAGTACGGATAACCGCGCGGAATTCGACGGCGCCAAAATAGCGCTTTTCCTTGGAGATAAGCTCGCCGTTCTGCGCCGTGATGACATGCCCGGCCTGCCCTATGCCGGATGCCTCGATTTGCCCGGCGGGATGCGAGAGCCCGGAGAAACACCTGAGGCTTGCGTCTTGCGCGAACTGGCCGAAGAGCTGGGATTGGTGTTGGCCGCGAGAGATCTGGAGCGGCCTCGGTTTTACCAGGCCCCCAGGCGCGCCTGGTTTTTTGCAGCCTATCTGCCCGCAGAGCGCGCCGCTGACGTTGTGTTCGGGGATGAAGGTCAAGGGTGGTTGCTCATGGACGCGATGGATTTTGTGACGGCTGACGATGCGGTGCCGCATTTTCGCGACCGGGTACGCGCCATTCTTGAGGCCTCACCTGGCTGAGCTGCGGCTTGGGTATTTTTGAAAAGAAAGAAACGCAAAGTGGCGCCTTAAATCGGGCATGGTGGCGTGTTTGGATGGTCCAGATTGCTGGTGGAGCAGGGCCGAAAACCCCGCTAGCATGGCGCGGGCAAGCTCTAGGGATAACGCCATGACGCGGCCTCTCAAAATCATTGTCATCGGTGCCGGGATTTGCGGGCTGTCCTCTGCAATCTGGCTCCGGCGGGCGGGCCATGAGGTGACGTTGATCGACCGGGATCATCCCGGCGCGGGCGCGTCTTATGGCAATGCGGGGCTCCTGGCGCGTTGGGCCGTGGTTCCGGTGAATACGCCGGATCTTCCCAAGACCGCGCTTAAGTATCTTTTGAACCGGAAATCGCCGCTTTTCCTGCAATGGTCCGCGGTGCCTCAAATGACGCCCTGGCTGTGGCGATTTCTGCGCAATGCGAGCGCGCGCAGGCTGCCGCATATGGTGGAGGGTATCGCGCAGATCGTGACCGATACGGTGGAGCAGCACAGGGCGCTGACGAGGGGCACGCGGGCCGCCGACCGCATCGCTGAGAGCGATTTCAACTTCGTCTACAACAGCCGCGCAGAGTATGAAGCAGGCGCGCGGGAATGGGGGATCCGTGCTGAGTTTGATCAGGTGCCGGAGCTGATCGAAGGGCCCGCCGTGCAGGAGATTGAGCCGATGCTTGCACCCGACTGCGGGTTCATAGCACGGTTGCGCGATCACGGTCATATTCTTGATCCGGGCGCATACATGGCCGATTTGGCGGAGGTGCTGACGGAGGAAGGCGGGCGGTATCTGCAGGCCTATGCGCAGGATCTTGTCTTGGAGGGTGGACGCGTCACTGCGGTTCTCACCGATCAGGGAGCCCTGCCCTGCGACAGGATGGTGCTGGGCGCCGGGATCTGGTCCAAGCCGTTAATGGCCAAGCTGGGGCTCAAAATACCGATGATCGCCGAGCGGGGGCATCACCTGCATTTCAAGAACCCGAGCGCAATGCCGCGCGATCCGATGATGATTGTCAAAGGCAAATTTGGGGTCAATCCGATGACGTCCGGCCTGCGCTGCGCTGGCACGGTTGAGCTTGGGGATACGAGCAAAGGCCCCAACCGCGCCGCGCTGCAGATCATCGGAGAGCATGTGGCGCGGGTGTTTCCGGCGCTGGAGTATGACGGCGTTGAGGAGTGGCTGGGCTTTCGGCCGTCGACACCCGACAGCGTGCCTTTGATCGGAGAGATTGGAACGACAGGCGCCTATGCCGCTTTCGGGCATCAGCATATTGGCCTCACGGCGGGGCCGAAGACAGGCCGGTTGATTGCGGCGCTGATTGATGGACAGCCGCCCAATATGGATCTCTCGGCCTATGATCCGAGCAGGTTTCAGCGCGGTTAAGGCACTTGGCGACCGGCGTATCAATCGCAAGACATGGTTTACAAAAGCCAAAAGCGGACTGTTGCAGTACGAGAACAAGCCTGGAAACCGCACCACGTCTTCGCCAGCAGGCCCAAAAATTTCTCAAATTTTTCCCGCCAACGTTGGCGGGAATTTTTTTCAAAAATTCGGTGCGCGACGCGCTCAGTACTCTCGCTGATCTTCGATGACCAAGCCGTCATTGGGCAGGCTGCCCGGTGCGACGACTTCGACCTCACCTTTGAGCTTCAGCACATCGACGACTGAGGCGGCATAGTCGTCAGCTGTGCCGCCGGTGGATTCCAGCTGGACGCGCATCATGTCCATCTCGCCAGAACGGGTTGCGATCACGCGGGCCCGCGTCACTTCGGCGTGGCGTGCCACGAGTGCGGCCACCTGCTCGGGGCGCACGAACATGCCTTTGATCTTGGTCGTCTGATCGGCGCGGCCCATCCAGCCTTTGATCCGCGTATTGGTTCGGCCACAGGGGCTTTCACCCGCCATCACTGCGCTCAGATCGCCCGTCGCAAAACGGATCAGCGGGTAATCGGGGTTGAGCGTGGTCACCACGACCTCGCCCACCTGCCCCGGGGCCACGGGATCACCCGTGCCCGGTGTGACGATCTCAACGATCACGCCCTCATCGACGATCATCCCCTCCATCGCGGGGCTTTCATACGCGATGTTGCCCAGATCGGCGGTGGCATAGCATTGCAGGCAGGAAACCCCACGATCGGCGTATTCCTGGCGCAAGGAGGGAAAGAGCGCGCCGCCGCTGACGGCGGCCTTGGTGATGCCCAGCGCAAGCCCCATCTCATCGGCCTTGTCGAGGATCACCTTGAGGTAATCCGGTGTGCCTGAGTAGGCCGTGACGCCGATGTCACACGCGGCACGCGCCTGCAGCTCGGTTTGGCCTGTTCCGGCTGGCAGCACGGTCGCGCCCACAGCCCGCGCGCCGTTTTCAAAGATCATGCCCGCGGGCGTCAGATGATAGCCAAAACAGTTCTGCACGATGTCGCCAGCTCCGATGCCGCAGGCATGCACGAATCGCCCCACGCGCCACCAATCCTGGGTTGTATCTCCCGGCTCATAGATCGGCCCCGGAGATTGGAACACATGGGCAAAAGCCCGCGCATCTTTGGATGTAAGCCCGCCCAAGGGGGCAGAGGCCTTCTGCGCCGCGCCCAGATCGGATTTGCGCAAGACCGGCAGCCGCGCGAGGGCGGACATGTCCGTAACTGTGCTGGGATCAAAGGTTTCTAGCCGTCCGGCATACCCTGAAAGCGCCTGTGCGCGGGCGATCTGAGCGGGCAAATCCCGCGCCAAATCTGCGGCGCGCGCCTCGGCAGAGCGGGTTTCGAGATCATCGTAGAATGCGCTCATTGTGGCAAACCTCCGCGCAGATGCCTTCCGTCGACCGGGTGGCCGGTTGTCAGCTGACACAGCGTCAGGCATCCTTTTTCAATAGAATTGATAGAATTTAGGGGAGACGTCGATGACGCCCCAGGGACACAAACAGGGACATAAAAATGGTCGTTGATATTGCAAACCGACCCGAGGCCAGATCCCTGTCCAAGGCCGACATGGACAGCCGGATCACCTTTCACGATGCCGACAAGATCATGGAGGCGGATTTTTCCAACATCCGGTTTGAAAGCACGCGCGGTGTGAACGCGTTTTACGACCGGCTGGAAGACCGCATTCGCGCCACGGGGGAGACGCTTTGGTTCTTTCTGGTGAACCTCAACGGCTCGCGGATCGAGTCCGAAGCCTGGACCTCCTATTCCCTCCGGGGACGTGCGCTGTACATGGCGCATTCCATGTGATCCGTGCGCTTTGACGCCTCGGAAGAGACGCACAAGCAGATCCTGAAGGCGGCCAATACCGAAGCCTTCGATCCCAATCTCTTTTCGGATCGGGACGCCGCCATCACGCGCATCAGATCGCTGCCCAACAAGCGCCGCAACAAGATCGTTCATGAGCCGAACTATACCGCCGACGAAATCGCGTCGCGGGTGCGTTTCGATCCCGAGACGGTCATCATGGGCGTCGATTTCTCGCATTTCACCTTCCATCACAGCCGGGATGTCGACGATGTCTACGACCACCTTGAGGCGGGGATCATCAAGAGCGATCGGCGCTGGTTCTTCCTGGTGAACCTCAATGGCTGCAAGATCCTGCCCGGAGCCTGGGTGCGCTATGCGCATCGGGGAAAGCGGCTCAACGAGGCGGGTTCGCTTGGCTCTGTGCGCTTCGCGGCCGGGTCGGAGACAGAAGAGACGATCCGCATGCGCGCCGAGACCCAAGGCTTCCGGCCCAATATCCGCAACACGCGGGAAGAGGCGTTGGAGCTCATCGAGGAGATGCGGGCGAAGCTTCTTCAAGGCTAACTAGCCTTAGCTGAGCCACCGCTTCCGGCGGCGATAGCTGCGTACGTCGCGGAAGGATTTGCGGCCCTCTTCTGACATTCCCAGATAGAATTCTTTCACGTCCGGGTTTTCGCGCAGATCTTTGGCGGGGCCATCCATCACCACGCGGCCATTCTCTAGGATATAGCCATAATGGGCAAAGCGCAGCGCCACATTGGTGTTCTGCTCGGCCAGAAGGAAGGTCGCGCCTTCTTTCTCATTGAGCGATTTCACGATGTTGAAGATCTCTTCCACCAGCTGGGGCGCGAGGCCCATGGAAGGTTCATCCAGAAGGATCGTCTCGGGCCGGGACATCAGCGCGCGGCCGATGGCGCACATCTGTTGCTCGCCGCCGGAGGTATAGCCCGCCTGGCTTTTGCGCCGCTCTTTGAGGCGCGGGAAATAGGAATAGACAAGGTCGAGATCGGCATCGATATCGCCCTTGCCACCGCCGCGCGTATAAGCGCCGGTCAGCAGGTTTTCTTCGACCGTGAGGTGTTCAAAACAGTGCCGCCCTTCCATCACCTGAATGACGCCCATCTTGACCAGATCGGAGGGTAGCATCTCCTGCACCCGTTCGCCGCGGTACTTGATGGTGCCTTTGGTCACTTCGCCGCGTTCGGATTTCAGTAGGTTGGAGATAGACTTCAGGGTGGTGGTTTTGCCCGCACCATTGCCGCCCAGAAGCGCGGTGATCCCGCCCTTGGGCACATTGAGAGACACGCCTTTCAGCACGAGGATCACGTGATTGTAGATCACCTCGATATTGTTGACCTCGAGCAGCGTCTCATCTGTCTTGGCTGCATCCAGCATGGGCCGCGTCTCCCTGTGGCGCCCGGGATTGCGTGACCTCGGGCGTGTTCGTTCCAAAAATACTCAAATGGCCGACCGCCGCACGTCCGTGCGGCGGTCGAATCTTTTCTCAGCCTTAGCAGCCAGCTTCGATGCCGTTCTCAGCCGCAAACGCGGCGCTGTCCTCGTCGACGAGCGGCGCGATCACATCCTGATCAGACGACATGAAATCGGTGATCAGGTTCCAAGTCTTGGCGCTGGCATCCCACTGCTGAACGGCACCCAGACCGTTGCCGCCGTGGTTTTCACAGCTAACGCTGAAGGCCGGAGCAAAGTTGGCAAAGCCGAGGCCAGCCATTTTCTCTTCGGTCATGTCCAGCGCTTCCATACCGTCACGCATCATCGCGGGCGTGATTTCAGCCACACCGTGGATTTCCTGTGCGTTGCGGGCCGCCTCAGCCGCCAGCATCGCAGCATAAAGCGCGCGGTTGTAAAGCACGGTTCCGGCCTGATCGCCTGCACCAGAGGCCAGACCTTTATCATAGACATGGGTCTTTAGGTCTTCGTAGATGCTGAAATCACCGCCTGGCGCCGTCATGGCAAGAGCCTTGTAGCCGTTGGCCGCGTCGCCCACTGGCAGCACGTCGTTTTCAGAACCGGACCACCAGACACCGATGAAATTCTCCATCGGGTAACGGATGTTGGCCGCTTCCTGAATCGCCACCTGGTTCATCACGCCCCAGCCCCACATCAGAACGTAGTCAGGCTTTTCGCGGCGGATCTGCAGCCACTGTGATTTCTGCTCCTGACCAGGGTGGTCAACAGCCAGCAGTGTCAGGTTGAATCCGTGCTTTTCGGTCAGCTTCTCGAGCGTGCGAATGGGTTCCTTGCCATAGGCAGAGTTGTGATAGACGAGCGCCACGGTCTTGCCGCTGATGTCGCCGTCATTGACGTCGAGCAGATGCTTGATCGCGATGGAGGCGCCATCCCAGTAGTTGGCCGGGTAGTTGAACACGTGGCTGAACACCTTGCCGTTTTTGGCCGAGGTCCGGCCGTAGCCCATGGTGTGGAGCGGGATGTCGTCAGCCGTCACTTTGGGGATCAGCTGATAGGTCATGCCGGTCGAGTACGGCTGATACACCAGTGAGCCTTCGCCCTTGGTGGATTCGTAGCACTCCACGCCTTTTTCCGTGTTGTAGCCCGTTTCACAGGACACCACGCGGGTTTTGACGCCACCGATGCCGCCATCACGCTCATTGAGCATGGTGAAGTAATCGGCATAGCCATCCGCCAGCGGAATACCGTTCGCGGCGTAGGGCCCTGTGCGGTAGTCCAGCGATGGGAACACAAGATCGGCCATTGCCGGTCCTGCCGCCATCATTGCGGCCACGGCCGCTGTGAGTAGTTTGGTCTTCATCGGTTCAAATCCTCCCTTGGTTATTGTCCGATGTTCATGGGACGGGTCACCCCGCCGTCTTTCGATGGCCCCTCAATGGGGGAAGGGCCAAAGTCTTAATTTCTCTTTCGCCACGCGCCAAAGCTGCGCCAGGCCATGCGGCTCCAGGATCAGGAATATCACGATCAAAAGCCCGATGATCATCAACTGAACGTGCGCGACGATGTCGGTGGGCCAGCCGAGCCCCCCCTTAAGGAAGGCCATCAGGAAGAAGGCCACGATGGTGACACTGCCCCAGAGCAGCATCAGATGCCCGCCTTTGCCGATCATCTTCTGGATCCAGGACGCCACGAAGAGCACCGCGCCCGCACAGGTAATGTAGAAGAAGATCCAGGAGGCCACGTCAGAGGCGGTGCTGACCTCGACACTGTCCGCGAGCGCCAGTTTGAGCATCACGGGCAAGAGCACGAGGAACGCCGCCCCCGCGAATGACCCAAAGATCGATCCCAACCCACCGATGATGATCATGAAGAGCACGAGGAAGGATTTGACGATGCCAAAGACCTCACCCACCTCAACCGCGCCCAGATAGACCGCAAAGAAAAGCGCGCCCGATATGCCCACGAAGAAGCCCGAGACCGCGAAGGCGCTGAGCTTGGCGCGCAGGGGGTCGACGCCGATGATTTCCGCCGCGATATCCATGTCTCGAATGGCCATCCATTTGCGCCCGGTGCTGCCGCGCGTGATGTTGCGCGCGATGATGGCGCTGGCCGCTGTGAACGCCAGACAGAAGATGTAAGCCACCCAGGGGAGAGTTTCCGGACCAGTGACAGCGTAGCCAAAGATCGTGCGCTCCGGCGCGTTGATTTGACCAGAGGCGGAGTAGTTGTAGAACCAGCTCACCTTGTTGAACATCCACACCAAGAAGAACTGCGCGGCCAGCGTCGCGACGGCAAGGTAGAAGCCTTTGATCCTGAGCGATGGCAGTCCAAAGAGAACGCAAACCGCCGCCGTGATCCCACCAGAGAGGATGATGTGGAAGAAGATGTTGATCTCGGGAAAACCCGTCATCAGCTTGTAACAGGCATAGGCACCCACGGCCATGAAGCCGCCTGTGCCGAGGCTCACCTGCCCGCAATAGCCGGTCAGGATATTGAGCCCGATGGCCGCGATCGAATAGATCAGGAAGGGCAGAAAGATCGCGTTGACCCAGTAGTCATTGACCAGAAACGGCACGATGCAGAAGGCAATGGCCATGACGGCATAGTAGCGATACCGGTCAAACTTGATCGGGAATGTCTGACCATCCTGTTGATAGGTCGTCGAGAAGTCGCCGGATTCACGATAGAGCATCTGCGCTCTCCCATGTTGTTCCCCGCGCGGAATCAAGGCCCTTGGGCCGCCGCGCGTTCGCCAGGCCCCACCAAGGGCATGGCGAAATTGAAGTTGCAGCGCATCGTTCGACAATACGGCGGTACGTCACGATAAAGTGCTCTCGAACCAGTCCGGATCGCCACGCCGGGGCCTTGCGAGCGCGCTGTATGGCACTCATTGGTTGCCTCCCCAAAATGTCGCTGAGCTTACATATGCGCATTCTGATCACCATTCATGAACTTAACCAAGGCGAGCGACAAAAGCGCCATGACCCACCAAAAGAACAGATCATCAAAGCACTCAACGATGCCAGCAAGGTACGCGACGCGAACTTCTGTGTAATAGGTCATCGATGATCCAGCGGCATCGGCAGAGGTTTGAAGTTCCGCCAGTTCCGCTCCCGTCGCTATGATCCCATAAAGAAACGCGGCAACAGGCATGATGCGCAGGATGGGAAGTAGTTTCTCCATCTACACCCTCTCGATTATCTTTTCGCCGAAGAGCCCTTGCGGTCGGAACACGAGCACAATGAGCGCCAGCACGTAGGCAAACCAGTTCTCCGTCGCGCCGCCCACCATCGGGCCAATGGCGAACTCAAAGAGCTTCTCCCCCACGCCGATAATCAGACCACCGACAATCGCACCGGGGATCGAGGTGAAGCCGCCCAGCATCAGCACCGGCAGCGCCTTCAGCGCGATGAGCGAGAGCGAGAACTGCACGCCCGATTTTGTGCCCCACATGATGCCCGCTACGAGCGCCACGAACCCGGCGAGCGACCACACCATCACCCAGATGAAGTTCAACGAAATGCCCACGGAGAGCGCCGCCTGATGGTCGTCGGCCACCGCGCGCATCGCACGGCCCTGCTTGGTGTATTGCGAGAAAATCACAAGCGAGGCCACCAGGATGATCGCCACAAAGGTCGCCACGATGTCCAGATTGTCGATGAAGAACCCGTAATCGAACGCATTATACGTGAACTCATCAATCGCCAGATTGATCCCCTGCGGCAGGCCCACATCCAGCTTCTTGATGTCGGCCCCCCACATTAGATCGCCGAAACCTTCCATGAAATACGCGAGTCCGATCGTCGCCATGAATAGCAGGATAGGCTCCTGATTGACCAAATGTCGGAAGATGAAATGGTTCACGATCCAGGCCAGTAAGATCATCACCACCACGGTGAATATGATCGCCCCCAGCGCGGGCACCGTCCAGCCAAAGTAATGCACATGGGTGCCAAAGACCGCGTTGATCAGATGCGAAAACGGCACCCGGCCTTCCATGATGCCCACCAGCGTCATGGCCGCGAAAAGCGCCATCACCCCTTGGGCATAGTTGAAAATCCCAGAGGCCTTGAAAATCAGAACAAAGCCCAGCGCCACGAGCGCATACAGCACCCCGGCCATCAGCCCGTTCATCACAACTTCCATGCCCCAGAAGACCTGTTCAGGCATTGGTGTTCTCCCCTCTGGTGTGTTCCGTCATGGCGCTGTCTCCAGAAATGAAATCTGCAGCAGCATGTTCTTGCCCTCTTGCCAGGCATCCACGACCATGGGCTTGGCAAAGGCCTCGTCTGCGATCCACCGGCTCTCGATTTCCTGATCTGCGGTATAGTTGCCCGCCGACACGCCGGTGGCGATCCATGCGTCAAACGCGTCTTTCGCCACTTGGATCGGCTGGGTGACCACCTGACATTGCAGGCCCAGATTGCCGAATGGCGGGCGCACGGCCATGCTGGCGGTGCCGGGCAGATCAAAGCCCTGCCCCACGGGATCATCGATCAGATCAAGCCCCATGATCGAGGGCACACCGCCCTTCTCCATCGGTGTCACGCAGCGCTTAAGGAACTCGTCCCAGCCGCCGGCCTGCGCCGATCCAGCCAACGCCAAAACCGCAATAAGCATCCATGCCGCGACGCCCCACGGGCAGTTTATGGACGCAGCGCGATCAATCATGAGACACCCCGAGATAGGCGTCGATCACGGCCTGGTTGTTGCGCACGTCATCGGGAGAGCCGTCGCCAATCTTCTGGCCGTAATCCATCACCACCACCCGGTCGGAAAGGTCCATCACCCCGCCCATATCATGCTCAATCAGCACGATGGTGGTGCCGAATTCGTCATTCACGTCGATGACAAAGCGGCTCATGTCCTCTTTTTCTTCCACGTTCTTCCCTGCCATCTGCTCATCCAGCAGCAGGATTGAGGGCTCGGCGGCCAGGGCGCGGGCCAGTTCCACGCGTTTCTTTAGACCGTAAGGCAGCCGCCCCACAGGCGTCTTGCGGATTGCCTGGATCTCGAGAAAGTCGATGATCTTCTCGACCTTTTCGCGGTTTTCATGCTCTTCCTCCTCCGCGCGGCCCTTCCACAGGACCTGGCTCCAGAACGGCGCCTTCATATGCGTGAAGCGGCCGGTCATGATGTTGTCGAGCGTGGACATGCCCTTGAAGAGCGCGATGTTTTGGAAGGTGCGGGCGATGCCCTGCTTGGCGATCTGATAGGGCGTCATCGGCCCGCGCTTTTGGCCGCGGAACCAGACCTCGCCCTCCTGCGGATGGTAAAACCCGTTGATGACGTTGAGCATCGAGGATTTGCCCGCACCATTGGGCCCGATAATCGCGCGGATCTCACCTTCGCGGATGTCGAAAGAGATGTCCTTGATCGCCACCACGCCGCCAAAGCGCAGGGTGATGTTCTTCATCTCCATCACCACGCCACCGATCTTGCGACCGTCCTCAGTAGTGTACCCTTCTTCAGCGTCAAGCATTTGATACATAAACCTTTTTCACAAGTAACATTTTAACTGGGCACGACGCCCAAAGGGATGGTGGGTGGGGCGATGCCGATAGGCGAGCGTCAGTCACCATCCTCACCCTCCCGCACTCGGCGGCAAAATACCATGCGGCGTGATTACATCCGTGGCCAGCGACGGCCCGCCACATTCGGGGTGGCCAGCCGCTTCGCTCACCGTTGATCGAAACTCTGACCGCGTGGAAAAGCTTGTCACAACAGGGCAGCCGCGCGCGTTTTTCTCTGTGAGCCGAAATGCCGTCAACCCTTCGCGTGAAACCGTCTGCTCGTCTGCGTCGACCGCTTGAAACGCCGCTCTCACCGCCGCGATGTCCTCAGCAGCGAGAGCCGTGCCAGGCGCGCCACGCACCTCGCAGATCGCGCGGAATCCGGCGCGGGTGGGGTATTCGGTCAACCACAGCTCAAACGGCCCGCCACCGGTGCCCCAGACGCCGGTCGGCACAGTGCGCCGACCCGGTGCCGTAAAACTCAGCTCGATGCGCGGGCCGAAAAAGAGATCATCCTCCACCACATCGAAAAAAACGTCTGGCAGACGAGCATCAAGCCCCGTCACGTTCAGCATCTTACCGGAGAGCACAGCGTCCGCGCAGCGATCGCGAAGATCCTGCCAGGCCTCCGTAAGAGATCCTGTGACAGCGTTTGTCTCAGCGTCCGTTACAGCGTCGGTTTGAGCGAAACCCGGGGCGCCAAGGGCGCCCAAGACGCATATCGTTGCCAGTGTTTGCCTCATTCAGCGGCCACCTTTTGCGGCTCGGCCTGAACAATCTGCGCCTCGACGATCTTCAATGTGGCGCTGATGTACCCTTTGCGACCGTCCTCATAAGTGACCTCGGTCTTGGTTGCGATCTCGGAAGAGCCGTCATAGAGCGCGCCCAGCAGATCCTCGAATTTCTCGCCGATCACGCCGCGGCGCACTTTTCGCGTGCGGGTCATCTCGCCGTCATCGGCATCAAGCTCCTTGTGCAGCACCAGGAAGCGATGCACCTGGCAATGGGCCAGCATAGGATCCTCCGCCAGCGAGCGGTTCACCTCTTCCACATGACCCTTGATCGCCTCCAGCACCTGCGGGTTGCCCGCCAGTTCCTGATAGGAGGCGTAGCCGATATTGTTGCGCTCCGCCCAATTGCCCACCGCCGTCAGGTCGATGTTGATAAACGCCGTGCACTTTTCCCGCTGGTTGCCGAAAACCACGGCCTCCAGGATGTTGGGATAGAATTTCAGTTTGTTTTCAACATATTTGGGCGCGAACATCTGGCCATCGGACATTTTGCCCACGTCCTTGGCACGGTCGATGATCCGCAAATGCCCGTTGGCCTCATCAAAGAACCCGGCATCGCCTGTAGCGACCCAGCCTTCGGCATCCTTGGTCGACGCGGTGCTGTCTGGGTTCTTGTAGTATTCCTCAAACACACCTTCCGAGCGATAGAACACCTCGCCACTGTCGGCGATTTTGATCTCCACGCCAGGGGCGGCCACACCCACGGTGTCATTGCGCACCTCGCCATCGGGCTGCAGCGTGATGAAGACGCTTGCTTCGGTCTGGCCGTAGAGCTGTTTGAGGTTGATGCCGAGCGAGCGGTAGAATTCAAAGATCTCCGGCCCGATCGCCTCACCCGCGGTGTAGCCCACGCGGACGCGGCCAAATCCCATCGTGTCCTTGAGCGGGCCATAGACGCAGAGATTGCCGATCGAGTATTTCATCTTTTCCCATGCGCTCACCGATCCGCCGTCGAGGATCTTGGAGCCCACCTTGCGCGCGTGATCCATAAAGTGGTGGAAGAGCCACTGTTTGAAGCGACCGGCATCCTCCATGCGGATCATCACATTGGTGAGCTGCATCTCAAACACGCGCGGCGGGGCGAAATAGTAGGTCGGCCCGATCTCGCGCAGATCGGTGTGCATCGTCTCGGCGCTTTCGGGGCAGTTCACGCAGAAGCCGCACCAATAGGCCTGCCCGATGGAAAAGATGAAATCGCCCACCCAGGCCATAGGCAGATAGGCCAGCACCTCATCATCGAGCGTGAGCTTGTCGAATTCCGATGATGACCGCGAGGCCTCAAGAATGTTGCGGTTCGAGAGCACCACGCCCTTGGGTTTTCCAGTGGTGCCGGAGGTGTAGAGCATCACGCAGGTGGTGGCATAATCAAGCTTGCCGCGCCGCGCCTCGAGATCGCCCATGAACTCATCACGCGCCGCAACGCCCTGTTCCTGCACATGGCTGAACTGGTGCAATTTGTGGTGGTCATACTTTCGCAACCCGCGCGGATCCACGTAGATCATGTGCTCGAACTGATCGAGCTTGTCTTGAATGTCGATGATCTTGTCGACCTGTTCCTGGTCTTCGACGATGGCAAAACGCGCGCCGCAATGTTCCAGGACATAGGCCATCTCATCAGAAGCGGCATCCTGATAGACCGGCACGGGAATTGCCCCCACGGATTGGGCCGCGACCATGGACCAGTAGAAATAGGGCCGGTTGCGCCCCGCGATGGCGATGAAATCGCCTTCGTTCACGCCCAGGTTCAGAAAGCCCAGCGCAAGCGCGTCCACTTCCTTGGCGGTCTCCGCCCAAGTCCAGGATTGCCAAATCCCAAATTCTTTCTCTCGATACGCCGGGCGATCCGCAAAAACTGTCGCGTTTCGTTGCAAAAGCGCGGGGATAGACACCAGTCCGTCCCTCGCCGATGACGAGTTACCCACGTTTTCTTCCTCCCGTTGGTCCGCGCTTTTGCGGACTGTCGTCTTGGTGCATCCCTGTTCGATGCGACGATTCATTGTTTATACAGGGTGCTTTATTTCTTGCTCACGTCAACACCAATCCTTGCATGATCGGGTCCTAGTCGGGGCCCGGGCGGGTTGACAGCGACGCCCGCGCGGTTTGATCTGCCCAAAAAAGGTCGCTGATCATGCCCGCTAAGACCGTTGAATACTGGTTCGAGTTTGCGTCCACCTATTCCTATCTCAGCACCATGCGCCTGCCCGAACTGGCGCGCGCGGCGGGGGTGACCGTGGTGTGGCGGCCGTTCCTGCTGGGCCCGATCTTTGCCGCACAGGGCTGGGAGACCTCGCCTTTCAATCTCTATGCGGCCAAAGGTGCCTATATGTGGCGCGACATGGAGCGGCAGTGCGAAAGCTACGGGCTCGAGCTGCACCGCCCCGATCCGTTTCCGCAAAATTCTCTTCTGCCCGCGCGCGTGGCCCTCTTGGCGCCCGAAGGCGCGGCCAAGGTAGCGTTTTGCCAGAACGTCTATCTGGCCCAGTTCAGCGCGCAGCAGGATATCTCTGACCCCGAGGTGATCATGGCCTGCGCGGCGGCGGCCAAATTGCCATCTGGCATTCTGGAGGCAGCGCAGACCACCGAGAACAAGCATGCGTTGAGGCTTGCGACCGAGGAGGCAGGGCGGCATGGGATCTTTGGCGCGCCGTGCTTTCGCGTGAGCCAAGAGCTCTTCTGGGGCAATGATCGCCTGGAAGAGGCTTTGGCCTGGGCGCAGTAAGGCGTCGATCACGGATCCCCCCTTCGGACATTATTGAACGATTGTTCATTTCTAGATCATCATGTCTGATCCGTCAATTCTGGAAAGATACGGGCCTGGAAAAGCAAGATTATTGCGTCCAGCGAGGATGCCGAGCCTCTCAAAATCCTGTCGCTCGGTGATGCATCCGGTCTGTGAAGTTGATAAAGGTCAAGCTCTGGTATCACGAAAGGCGGCACTTTGGCAGAGATCATTCTTGTGCGACACGGGCAGGCCAATAGCGCGGCCACGGATGAGGCGAGCTATGATCAGCTCTCGGAGCTGGGCCGGCAACAAGCCAGCTGGCTGGGGGCGCATCTGAAATCCAGCAATCCGCATTTTGACAGGGTCATCACGGGCACGCTCAACCGCCAGATTGATACCGCGCAGGCGATGGGATTTGACGTGACCGCGCATGATACGCGGCTCAATGAGATGAGCTACTTTGATCTGGCCCATGCGATGGAGGCCGAACACGGCGTGCCGGTGCCGGAACACACCCAGGATTATGCCGGCCATCTGCCCCAGTTGATGGAGTACTGGGCGGCGGATCGTTTGAGCCAGGCCGGGGAACGGTACGGTGATTTTGCGGCGCGGGTGAGTGAGCTGATTGACGAGATCTGCGCGGCCAAGGGGCGTGTCTTGCTGGTGACGTCAGGTGGGGTGATCGGCATGGCGGTGACCTATGCGCTCGGGCTGCAGCACGGATCGCAATCCAAGATCATGCTGCAGATCATGAACAGCTCACTGCATCGGTTGCAGCATGTGCATGGCGCGCTGATGGTGGGCAGTTTTAACGCCACGCCGCATCTGGATGCGCCAGAGCGAGCGCATGCACGGACATATGTGTGAAATTTGTGTGTGGCAGAGCGTGTTCGTCAGGCCCCGGCATGGCGATCTGACTTTGCTGGGAAGCACTTTATCCTGAGGTCCCGCCGTATATGCGAGCGATGCACTGCGACGTCGATTTCGCCAGGCCCTGGGTGGGGCCTGACGAACACGCGGCGGCCCAAGGGCCTTGATTCCGCGTGGGGGCTGCGAGAAACCGGCGTCGGAACGAAGATTTAATGGGGCTGAGATGACGCATCTTTGGGTTCGGGCGGAACAACGCGAAAATGAAGAGCGTGTGGGGATCACACCTGACGGGGTGACCGAGCTGGTCGCGGCGGGGATGCGCGTGACAGTGGAAGAAAGCGCCACGCGGATTTTGCCCGATGCAGTCTACGCCGAGACGGGCTGCGACATGGCGCCGGAGAACAGCTGGCCCGATGCGCCGACGGATGCGATCGTGTTCGGGCTGAAGGAACTGCCCGATGACGGCACGCCCCTGCCCCACAGGCACATCATGTTCGGGCACGCGTTCAAGGGCCAGCATGCCGGTCAGGCCTTGCTCAAGCGGTTCAAAGCCGGGGGCGGGACACT
>ERZ1740068.212-NODE-212-length-35280-cov-7.306487_pt1 | contig 35280 bp, 34 predicted proteins | sample MGYA00581735_ERZ1740068 | MGnify/ENA primary metagenome ERZ1740068 (study PRJEB43018, sample SAMN04849740) | marine metagenome | isolation source: floating plastic debris | place: Pacific Ocean | collected 2008-08-30 | study: EMG produced TPA metagenomics assembly...
TTGCTTATAAAAATGGTTTCAACTCCAAATCTACTTTCAATCAGGTATTTAAAATGCAAGTAGGAGTCACTCCTTCTTTGTTTCGAAGGAAAAAATTAAAAGATTAATTTTCGACTCGATTAGCTTTCTGGTTTTTATGCATCTAGTCGGTGGTCTTCTGACTGTAATGCTAAAATTCTTTTCGCTTTTCTTCCACGTCCGTTAACCACGCTTCTAAATGACTCTTGAGGCTCGACTCGTAATAGTCTAGCAGGTCTTTGGGTATAGGATTGGGCAAGATGCTTTTCACTTTGGTTTGAACAACCCTTTTGTAGATCATGAAAAAAAGTGAATACCAGTGTTCGTACTTTTGGTGGTTAAAGTCCGATTCTTTTTTCCAATTGAGCACCATTTCGGTGTATAGGGCCTGCCATTCTTCGTTGCTAATTGCTTCCCATTCCACTTTTTTAGCGTCAAAAGCGATGGAGTAGCTACTCATCCAATCGTACCGATCCTCGTCCTCTCCTTCCCAAAAAGTAATCTCGTTTTCATATTCTTCCTCAAGGTAGAGTTGGTCGTCATCGATGTATGCATTCAGCCAATTGTCTGCTTGGCGATTGCCAACCAATTTGCCCCTCAAGGTCAACTTTAAATAACCAAAGTCGCTGAAAACAGTGGTGGAGGGTGTTCGCGTTCTATAGTCAGTTTTGTAGGTATAGGGCGGCACTTTTTTGAAACGAAGTACCAAGGTGTTAGGGTCAGGAGCTTGCCATTCCTGGAGGGATACGCGTACCGCGCTTAGTTTTTCAGTAGGCATTGGGGTTATGATTATGGTATAGGCGGAAGTTGTAAGAGTCAACCTATACCGGTATGAAAATGGTTGCTTAAGAGCGCACTTTTATTTCCAATAGGTAGTTAGTGTGACCCGCAAACTCTCTATCGTATTTTCTTTGGGCATTCGGATTTGTAAAACAATTTTCATGGTATCCGTCTCCCAGGTTTTTCGTTCACCAACTGAATTTTTACCTATATGTTCCAACACATTCGTTTTTTCAGTAGGCCTACCATAACCTTTGCTGATCTGCTGGCTTATTTCATTGTAAAAAAGAATATATTCTTTTTTATGTGAAATTTCATCTTTCAACTTTTTTTCCATGGCGTCAAAGTCGAAAACACTCACACCGTTGGTGGCTCTCCAACTGGTTGAGGTATACCACAACACATCTCCGCTTTCATCAAAAAAGTATTCAGAAATGGCTGGAACCCGAAAATAGCTTCGTTTTCTTTCATAATAATAGGGCTGCCCCAGGTTCTTTTGAGCGACCATAGGGTAGAGGCTTGGGCTCAAGATGGTGGTTATGTTTCCATTACGTTCTGTTAGGGTAGCTTCTAAAGCTTTCTCAAATTGCGCTACATGGTCACTGTTGACTTGTTTTATTATGTAATGTTGGCCGGTAGCTCCTAAACAGAGAAACAAAGCAAAAAATACAAGTATAATTTTCATGAGTTTCAATCAGGTTTATCGTAAAGTGATGACTTTAGTAGTTTGATTCTTTTACTCTAAGGGTTTGATTTAGTTTGGAAGCGGTAAATGTTTCACTTTGACGTGAATTACTATGTAGCTTAGCCTAATTCTTCAGCATCGATAATCTGTTGAATTAAGTCCGGCAAATTAGAGTCTTTAAAGTTTGCTGGTAGGTAATAAGGATTATAAATTTCACCCTTTCGTGAGATGTAAGCAGTTTTAAGTCCGGCTTTTTGAGCTCCGAATAAATCCCAATCGTGGGCCGCCACCATAACCACCTCTTCCATGGCCAATCTTTCTTGCCTGGCCGCAGATTGATAAATGTTGAGAAATGGTTTGTATTGGGCAACCTGATCCACGGAGTAGTAGGAGTCAAACAGGTGGATGATGCTGGCATTGGTCAACTGTTCTGTCATCATAGCTAAAGACGAGTTGGAAACCGCAATCACCCGAATGTTCTTCTTTTTTAGCATCGTGAGAGCTGGCAACACATCTTCGTAAGCGGGCAACCCTTGAAAGGCTCCCAATATTTCGTCCTTGGTTTCAGTGCTTAACCGTTGATTGTTTTCAAAAAACACACTTTCTAAAGCCGCGCCAGCCAACTCTCCAAAACTTTGATACGTACCCATGATTCCCATGATGCAGGAGCTGTGGAGTAGCTTGGTGAACCAATACTTTAGTACATTCTTATCGTCAAAGTGCTTGTCGAACTGCGCTCTCAGCAAGCTCAGGTTCAATAAGGTTTCATTCATGTCAAAAAATACGGCTCTTATCATGCTTTAGGAAATTAGCAACCCGACGATCATTGGAGGCATTGGGGTAAATTGGTTTGCGACCTAACGGGAAAGGTACAAAAGGAATTTGGTGAGAAGGGAGAGATTCGTTGTAGCAGGATTTTAATATAGGAGAGGTGGCAGGTTGAGGCAATTTTTTGTGCGATTTTGACATCGGACTTGTAGGTGCTTTTTGGGTCGGTGTGTATTTCACGGTTGTGCAGGCTTGATGTACTCTGACCAGAAATTACCTTTTTTTGGACAAATATTCCCCTCAATTGGCTTTTAGATACTTCAATTTTGAATTCTTCACCAATCTTTCAAAAGCATTGAAGCCACAAGTCATCATGATCACAGGAGCAAACACGGGATTAGGTAAAGATGCCGCCCGTCAGTTTGCGTTATTGTCCAATACAAAAAAAGTGTATTTGGCATGTAGAAATCTCTCCAAAGCGGAGAAGGCAAAGGAAGAGTTAGAAAAGGTGACCCAGAGGGACATTTTTGAAGTTTTCCATTTTAATCCAGCTCAACTTTCAAGTATTCAACAGGCTGTTGGAGGGTTAACAGGACCCATTGATGTGCTCATCATGAATGCCGGTGGTTTTGGCGGAAAAAGACCAGGCGAATTGACCCCACAAGGAGTTACGCATCAGTTTGAAGCCAACGTTACTGGCCATGCTAAGTTGGCCGAAGCCTTGGTAGAGGCAGGTAAATTGAAGCAAACCGCAGTTTACGTGAGTTCTGAAGTAGCCAGGGGTGTGAAAAGCTTACAAGCACCTGCGCCAGAATTGAAAAGCCATTCGGTAGAAGAAATTCAATCCATTGCTACCGGCCGCTATTTTGATCAGTGGGATCCCATGACGGCTTACGGGCATACCAAGTACATTGGCACACTTTGGATGTATGCCTTTGCCAGAAAATACCCTGAGTTGAAGTGCCTGACCATTACCCCCGGTTCCACTAAAGGAACAGAAGCAGTAGAAGATTTTCCAGCTCCGATGCGGTTCATGTTCAAATACATCATGATGCCCCTGGTGATGCCCCTTAGAGGAATGGTACACTCCTTAGAAACAGGAGCTAAAAGGTATGTAGATGTTGCAGTCCAAGATCGCTATAAGTCGGGGAAATTTTATGGAAGTGAAAAAGAAAAAATTACTGGAAAATTGGTAGAACAGGAACCTTTTTTACCGTCTCTGCAAAAGTTGGAATATCAAGAAAATGCTTACCAAGCAGTTCAATCCTACATTGGATAGGAGGGTAAGGGAATCAAATTGAAAAAAGGAATTGCATTGAGATTTATGAAAGTAGTTATAAGAAAAGTAAGCCTGATTGCGCTGTTTTGCCTCCTCATTGTCAATGGTGTGTTGGCCAGCCAAGGCAAAATAATTGAAATAGAAAGATCCATTTACATTGATGTGCCACGTGAAAAGTTGTGGAAAATTACCGGAGAGGAATTTGCTCAGGTGGATAAGTGGATTTCCGGCGTGAATGCTTCCTTTCCTATTGAAGGAAGTGTGAATGGATCTAATGTAAAGGCCAGGACTTGCGACCCGAGTTACAAGGGCTTCAAAGAAACGACTGAAGAGTTGTTGGTTTACGACCAGGCGAACTATATTCTGACCTACAGAATAGTGGAAGGCATGCCCGGTTTTGTGAAAGCAGGTGCCAATACCTGGACACATGAGCCGCAGGGGAAAGGAACACGCATGACCATGCACGTTAAGCTTGAAGTAAAAGGACCGGTAGGGGCCATGATGAAAGGGGTAATGAAACGAAAAATGGGTACTATTATAGAAGAAGCCCTGGAAGAGCTAAAGCTGTATGCCGAAACGGGAGAGCAGCACCCCCGAAAGAAAGAGGCCATGCTCAAGTATAAAAAAGAGCGCTCTAAGAAGGAAAAGAAGCAGAAAAAGGTGAGTTGGGTAAAGCCCTTTAGAATAGACCATTCAATAGGTGAGGGATGGCCCGTCATGGTTTATGGCGTTGGTAAACAGGTAAAATGGCCGTGCTTTTTTGTGTAGCATTTAATGCGTTAGAAGAGTTGTTTTCCACAGGAGAGAGCCCCCTGTGAAGAAGCGGAAACAATATATTTGAGTAAAGGCAATAGAGGTGAAAACTGTAAAAGGTAGCTTTATGTGCCACAGGGGCGCTAAACGCTTATTGGTATTCTCAATATGGTAGTAGATCGCAAACATCTTGACCTGAACGGACAAATTGTGTTTGACCAAATTCGTTTCAAGTTGCCCTTGAATGTGAAAGGGGATATGCGACAAGAGGCCTGTCTGTTCCTATCCCTTGATGCTGAAGGTAAATTGTATACGTGCAATGGGAGTGAAGAAATCGTGGCAGAGGACGCCATTTTAATGAAATGCGGAAACTATGTCCGCCATTTGACCTCCTCCCGGATAGAAAACGAAACGCAGGAGATTTTTCTTATTCACTTTTTTCAGGGACTGTTTGAATCTGTATACAAGGATGAATTGCCTGAATTTTTCGCCAATTCTTCAACGATTGAAAATAAAACCTACACCGAAAAATTTCCGTTGACCTACTTGCTGGAAAGTTATGTGAAAAGTATCTATTTCTACTTTGATCATCCCAGTCTGGTAACCGATGAGCTATTGATGCTCAAGTTAAAAGAGTTGGTGATTTTGTTGGTGAGTTCTGATTCCTCCGGCAAAGTGAAGGAGTTTTTTCAGACCTTCTTATCGCCGGTTGAATACGATTTTAAGAAAACCATTTCTGCGCATTTGTACGAAGATATTTCATTGGATGAATTGGCTTTTCTGTGCAATTTGAGTTTGTCCAGCTTTCAAAGAAAATTTAAGGAAACCTACAACGACAGTCCAGCGCATTATTTCAAGTTGAAACGGTTGGAAAAGGCAGCAGTCCTATTGAAAACAGAAAAATTATCCATATCTGATGTTTGCTATCAGAGCGGGTTTTCTGCTCCAAACTACTTTGCCAAGGTATTCAAGGCGCATTACGGAGTTTCACCAAGTCAATACAAGCGTTGCGCTCCATAGAATAGTTGAGCATAAGGTAGCCCGGTAGTTGGGCCGGACCAACTACCGGGCTTCGCTACCGGGTCAACCTGAGGAACACCTTGTGTGGGGTGGCTTTATTGGATGCGCTTTTATCAAATCAATTCTTGCTCATCTCAACAGTAAGGTTGCCGAAAAGGGTTTCTGCGGTCATTCTTATCCGGGTGTCGGTAAACCGTAGCAAATCCCATTGGTAGTTGTAATTGCCCCCTTCTGCGAGTGTGTCGGTGATGGTTAGCACTTTGTCATTCTCCGAAAAGATGTAGGAAAAGGCCCCGGTAGTGGTATCTGAAGCGTTGTAGTCGGTGCCAGAGCAGGGGCCACTGGTACAGGATTGAAACGTGAGACTTGATCCGTTTCCGGGAAAATTGGCTCCAAGAAGACTGGTAGAGCTGATGTTCCAGGTACCATTGATTTTGTCGTAAGCGGTTTGCTCTTCCTCTTTTTCGCAGGCGGTGAGCACCACCAATGCCAAGAACCATGGAAGCCATGCGTTTTTCATAAGGGTAGGATTCAGGATTTAATTTTGCAGTTGGGCAATTGCTTTTGAAGCCGTGCGATTTCCGCTGGGGGAATGCTGTTTCCCGTAAGGATGAGTGTTTTTAGCTCCTTCAGTCCGGAAAGTTCGGGTGGCAGAGAGGTGAGGTTGTTCGATTTGAGGTTTAGTTTTCGCAGTTGGGTCAGTTGGCCTATTTCTGCTGGAAGTACTTTTAGTTGGTTGTTGGCAAGGTTCAAAACCTTCAAGTTTTCAAGTTGACCAATGGAAGCGGGGAGCACCGTCATTTTTAAGCCAGAGGCGTACAATTGATTGAGGTGGCTGATTTGGCAAATTTCCTCCGGCAGCACTTCAAACTTATCCAGGAAGCCGTTCAAGGTAAGCGAATAGCCTTGCGAAGAACTTTTTACCACCCTTTCGGCGTAGCCACCCGACACTCCTTTGCCCGAAACAATGTCGTTGAGATCAGCATTGCTAAGCCCTTCAGCTCCTTTCATAGGTTGTATACCGAATGCCTCTACCTGGTATTGCTGGTAGGCTTTCAGGTTAGCAGGCATGGATTCCTTTCCGGTTAAAAAAATAAGGTTAGATGCTTTTTTAGATTGGAATGCCGGAGCAAATAGAAGGGATCCTGCTTGCCGTGTTTTTTGGGTAGAAGCAGCCGCGTTGACCTTTGCACCAATTTTTCGGGTGCTGATGAGCTGTAGCTGTGCGGCAGCCTGATTCCTTCGGTTAATGCTCGACATGGAATTGGCCATTTTTACTGCCTTCCCGGCCATCTCAACCGCCTTGTCCAGTTGTCCAGTATATAAATAAGCGGTGGCCAGGTTGGCCTGCAAACCATAGCTGACCTTGCCATTGATGCGTGCTTTTTTATCTCCGATGTTGGATTCAGTCAAGGCCTTCTCCCAAATGGCAATGGCCTGGCGAAGTTTTTCACCTGCTTCGCTGCTCAAACTGTTTTTTGCATAGGCTTCATAACCCTTGATAGCTGTTTCCAGAGCAGTGTTTAAATCGGAATAATCCTGCTTGCCTTTTCCGGTCATTACCTTCACGTTTTCCTGCACCTCAGAAAAATACAGGGCTGCATTCGCTGCCAACGAGGCCGCTTGCAGGCGCAACTGAAAGGCCTCTTTCACGATGGAGGCGCTTTTTTCTTGGTAGGCTGCTTTCAGGTCTTTGGAATACAAATAGCCACTGTTTCGCTTGTAGCCGAATAAGATGCTGTCTACTTGATGCCCACCACCCAATTCTTCCATGTAGAGAATTTGCCCCTCCTTGTTGGTGAATTTGATGAGGCAGGGTAGGGTGTATTTCAGGTTGTAGTAATAAGCAGGGCAGGTTTTTAGGTTGTCCACCGTAGCTTTTTCTCCCTTTCTTGTACAAGGCACATCGTGATCCAGCATTTGTTTATCGGTGATGGTAAACGCTCCAAAGATCACAGCGATTTTTACATCCGGGTTGGCAGAGGTAAGCTGGTAGTCAGGTGCCTGATAGGCAAAATAGTTGCCTTTTTCTACCGCTGTTTCCTGATTCTTGAAGTCCTTTTTGGGCAAAACGAGGTCCCGTTCAGAAACATTCAGTGGGCCTTTTGAAATTTCGATCTGATAGGTACTGACGCCCGTGATGGGCAGCGTAGGGTAGTTGAAGTAGGTCGTTTTTACGGACTTGTTTTTAAGGTTTTGGGCCGAGGCAGGAAGTGCAAGAGCTATGGTCGAACACAAAAATAAAATGGGTTTCAAGAAAGGGTTCATGCGCGGTAAGAATTGGTTTAGGGTGCCTAAAAAATCAACTGTTGGTGAAGGGCAAATCGCAGATTTTTATCCGTAGCACTGCGACAGCAACTATGTTTTAGTGATTCGGCAAAATTAGCCCTGAGGTGTTTCAATGGCCATTTTTACATGGATACATGAGGGATACACCGTTGCTTTTTGGTGCTTTTTTTCAGTATTTCTTACTGGTACGGTGAGGAACTATAAGGATGCTCGTTGCGAACGGGCAGGTTGAGGAACAGACCAAACACCAGCACGTGACCAGGCTTTCGTTGGTCAGGGGCAAGGTCGGAAATGGGAGAAAGGCTGAAGGCTTCAGATGTTCATCATAAACTCTTCCAGGTTCTCCTCCTTGGAAAGCTCCAACTTTTTGCGAAGTCGAACGCGTGCCACACGAACACTGTTGGGAGACAAGTTCAAGATGGTTGCAGACTCCTTGATGTTCAATCGCAGACGGATGAGAGCCGCAAGGCGAAGTTGGTTCTGACTTAGGCCAGGATGTTGCTCGTTGAGCGATGCGAAGAAATTGCTGTTCACCTGCTCAAAGTGCAACTTGAATTCCTCCCAATCCTTGTCAAGGTGAAACCCATAGTTGATGAGGCCGCGAAGGTCCTGGATTTCTTTTTCAGAGTCGGAGTGATGCTTTTGCGACACCTGCGCAATCTTTTCTTTTAAGTCGGTCATCAATTCATTTTTCTGAATCAATTGCAGCGTCTTGGTGGTCAATTGCTTTTCGCGGAAAGCAATTTCTTGTTGCATTTGCTTTTCCCGAAGACGGCTGTTGTCCAACTCCAGTTCTACCAGGTTCTTTTTGGCTTTATCACGGTTCATTTTCAAACGAAGCGCGGCAAAGCCAAGTGCAGCAATTACCAAGAGGCCAAGCATTCCGGCCAGGTTGTACCGCTTCTGTCGTGCCTCCGCTTCTTTTTCTCGTTGGAGCAGGAGGTTGTCTTTCTCAAGCAGTACAATTTCTTGCTCCTTTTTTTCTACTTCATATTGCTCGCGCAATTCTGAGATGCGTTGATCGCTCTCGGCATTGAAAATACTATCGTGTACGACTTGATAACGGTTGCGCGCCTCCAGCGCCTTGCGGTAGTTGCCGTCTTCTTCGTAGATGTTGGCCAGTTCATTCAATACTACGCGTTGCTGATTCAGTACGCCAGCCTCCACTGCCAATTGGTACGACTTGTTGAAATAGTCGATGGCAAGGGTTGGTTGGTTCCGCATTTTTTCCACCAAACCCAGGTTGATATACGTGGTGGAAAGGTTGTCTTTCATGCCAATTTGGAGTTGGAGTTGCACCGTTTTGTCCAAATATTCCTTGGCGAGTGCGGCTTCCTCTTTGTTCAAATACACCAGCCCAATGGTGTTGTAAACCGAAATGAGGGCAATCACATTGCGATCGGCTTCCAGTTCGGGAATTAAGGGATTCAGGGTTTCCAAAGCCAGGTCATATTCCTCTTTTGATTTGTAGACCATGGCCAGGTTGACACTCACCGAAATGATGCTTCTTCTTTCTTTTAGCTCTTTAAATATTTCCAGCGCCCGGTTGTAATAGGTAATCGCGTTGTCCACGTCCGACATGAAATAATAGATCATGCCAACGTTGCCCAAGGCTCTTCCGGCGTTGAGTCGCTTGTCGGGGAATTGTTCGAAATAATGCAAGGAAGCAATGCCTTCTTCTAAGGCCTGTTCAAAGTTTCCTTTTCGTCGGTAGAGCCAACTTAGGTTAGAAGCACACCTTGCCATGCCTTCCTCCATTCTTTGTTGTTGGTAAAGGGCTTTGGCTTCTTTGAATTCGTTGATGGCACCATCCAAATCACCGAGTTTGCTGATGGCCTGGCCCATCCCAATTTTAGCAGCGCCTATTCCACGGGTGAAATCAAGCTTTTGGGCCAGATCATAGGCTTGTTTAGACAGCGCTTTTGCGGTATCCGGACGGGTATTGGTATACTTCCAGGCCAGGGCATTCAGCAGCAATACCCGGTTGGTATCCATTGCCGTGGCCTCAAGTCGCTGGCTTAGAGAATCGATATCTTGTTGGATTTGCGCCTGAGAGAAGCTGGCCTGGAAGCAAAAGAGCAATGGCAGAAAAGCGTTGATCAAGCCAGCAGTGCAAAAAGAAGAAAGTCGAATTCTCATGGTGCCTAAAATAGGACCCTTCATCGTTTGTGCAATGCCTTTTTGCGTTTTATTCCATACCAGAATTTTTAGGGGAGTACAGCCCGGTAGGGCCATTGCCGAAGCGGGGAGGGGCTGCTACCAATGTCGGTTCATATTTCGAAATGTTCCTGGATTGGTTTGGGGAAGCTTCCAAGCTAACGGTTACTTGAAAAATTGCAACTTGCAAAACAACTCTACTTCTAACGGCTCAAAGAAGAATTCAAAGTGAATGAAATGGACGCAGCTGAATTGCTTTTAGCAGAAATACTCCAATCCGACATTTGTAAGGGATGTGATCCACCTGAATCAAAACCACTGGTCAATTTTTCGGCTGCCTCTAAAATTATGATTGTGGGCCAGGCGCCAGGCATCAAAGCCATCGAATCAGGGATTCCGTGGAACGATGCCAGCGGTAAAAGGTTGAGAGAATGGATGGGCATATCGCAGAGCGATTTTTACAACAAGCATAAGGTCGCCATCGTTCCCATGGATTTTTGTTTTCCTGGAAAAGGAAAGTCGGGAGATTTGCCGCCCCGTCCTGTTTGTGCTCAGAAGTGGATGGCGAAAACTCTTAAAGTGTGTCCACAAGTGCAGTTGACCCTACTAATCGGACAGTATGCCCAAAAGTATTTTCTTGGTGAACAAAGAAAAGAAAACCTGACCTCCACGGTGAAAAGTTGGAAAGACTATTATCCGCAATATTTTGTGATGCCACACCCTTCGCCCAGAAATAACATCTGGCTCAGGAAAAACAACTGGTTTGAAAAAGAACTGCTGCCAATTTTAAAGCAGGATGTGAGTGAAATCTGTCAATAAATGATAGATATTTAAAAAGTTCTCCTGTAACCCCAAAGGTTGCAAATGAAGCCTTCGGGGTTCCAGGAGGTGTACCACTACAATTTCTATTCCTTGGGTGGTAAAATAGTGTATCCCAATTGCGTCTGAACATCACTCTGGTTCATAATAATTTGAGCGCGTTTGATTTTATCCCGGTGGGTTAAAAACTTGACATGAACCGGAAATTCAACCCAGGTTTTCAAATCGGAATTATGAAATTCCGCCTCGTAATAATGCAAGATCAGGGACTCATCGCGGTTAAGCGTTTCTTGCGCACTTACATCGTATACCCTGGGATCGTGCATGCGCAAGGAATCATTTCTCAAATGAGTCGATCGCCAGCTGTTTATCAATGCTTTCTTATCAAGCGTATCAGAGCGCTTAGGGCCAATAAAAATAAAGTCCTCGTGCAGCAGTTCATCCAATCGCGCATAGTCTTTGGCAAAGGCAGCGGCAAAGTAAGCTTCTACTAATTCCTTTCCTGGCGCTGGTTGGGTAGACTGGCATCCCAAGAGCAACAAGGGAGCCAGCAAGAGGCTTAAATGGCGGAACAGTCGCCACATTGAAGTATTTTCTGCCCATATAGGAATGATCCTGAAGTGGCTCCCTGCTCTCATTAGTTGGTTTGTATATGAAAATTGAATTCCGCAGTGCCAAGGGCATTCCATAGCCTCAACCAAATGGGCAAAAGCATCTCTGTACCACGTGCATTGGTAATGTCTCCCAGATCAAGGATCAGGTCTTCACGCCAACCAAATGATTGGAGTACTTCTTTTACCTGGCGCTTGGCGGCATCATCATTACCGCACACAAAAACGTTGTGATCGCCCTTCACCATGCCAGGATTTACCATCAAAAAGGTATTCATGGTGTTTAATGATTTGACCACCTTTAGTTGCGGAAACCTACGCTGAATTTGCTCGCCCAGGGAATCCGTATTTACCGGAGAAAGTGAGGGAGGCATGCCATTGCTAAAATCCAGTGGATTGGCCACGTCAATCAACGTTTTGCCATTTAATGTTTCTTCTCCAATCGATTCAAGTACTGCTACGGAAGATTGGCCACCAGTGCAATTCACAATTAAATCAGTGTTGCGGGCCGCATCTTTAAAGGTTTGCAGTTTGATTCCTTGGTTGGACTGGTGCCACTCGCTAAATGGGGGATTGCCATAACCGTCCTTTTCTGCCTTGTTCAATGTGTTTTCCACATTTCGAGTTCCAATGGTTACCTCGTGGCCAAGATGCTTCATTTTAGCAGCAATCGTTCTACCAACTATTCCGGTGCCTAAAATTGTGACTTTCATGAATTAAATATAGTTTTGATATTCAATTTCAAAAGTATAGTTAGCTGAATTGGAGCACAATAGGTGGTTAATATTGAAAGCTACTATCATTTTTGACAGTAATGGAATGGTATGATTATAGACGGTAAGAAATACAAGTACAGAATGAACAATGAAGATTTTCACTGTGCTTTAGACGTAACCATGCGTTTTATTGGAGGTAAGTGGAAAGCAGTGGTGATCTGGTACCTTAGAAAAGAAAAAAAACGGTTTGGTGAATTGAAATCGCACATACCCGACATCACCGATAAAATGCTTTCACTGCAGCTGAAAGCATTGGAGCAAGACGGAATTGTATCTCGAAAAGTTTATGCTCAAGTGCCACCAAAAGTGGAGTACCAATTGACGGAAGAAGGGGCTTCTCTCATTCCCATTGTAGAGGCTATAGCCCAATGGGGAAGAACAAAGGCCGAGACCGAGGGGCGATTGGTGCTGGATGAATAAACCATACCGATCGTTTTGGTGGTGGTGAACCCCAGCTAGAATAGGTAACTTTTGGGAGGCAAGGGAGATCTAATGGCAGGTAGTTCCCCAAAGAGGTTCGCTTCCTTTTAAAAATTGTTTTTACCACTTCACTTGCCTTGTTAAGCAGAAGTATACCATTTCAATGGCATTGATTTGGTCGCTTATCGGAGCTGTTTCAACCCCAATTGAACAGCTGCCAGCTGATTGTTTTTGAACAACCTTAGTGGCCTCTGACTGATTTCCTTCAATTACGTCTATTCGTCCATCTCAAAGCGTCAGTTATCCTCATTGGCTCAAAAAGGCCGTTCATAGTGTGTAGGTTTATAAGTAGCCGTCCCGGTTAGTTTTTTGAAATGCCATCGCATTCATGCCTAAAATTATCGGGTTGGAGCTCTTAATAGGACCAATACGTAAAGCACTACGCCCACTTAATGCTCAGGCAATTTCCTTTTTTCCAACAAGCCGATTCTATGGATTGCGGACCCACTTGCCTACGAATGGTGGCAAAGTACCATGGCCGCGCCTATTCCCTACAGTTTTTAAGAGAAAAATGCTACATCGATCGGGCAGGGGTAAGCTTGAAAGGCATTAGTGAGGCAGCAGAATACATTGGGCTTCGAACTTTGGCGGTAAAGCTCTCTTTAGAGCCTGAAGGAAGAAATATCGAAACCCCAGCCTTAAAAAAAGCGCCTCTGCCTTGTATCGTGCATTGGAATCAAAACCACTTCGTGGTGGTTTATAAAATTGAAAAGTCGAAGGTATTTATCGCCGATCCGGCCAGCGGTAAAATAGGACTTTCCTACGCGGAGTTTAATAGGTCATATGTTAGCGAATCGGGCAGAGGGATCGCCCTCTTAGTAGAAAAAACGCCAGGGTTTAACCAAACCGAACTGGATGAAGAAGCACCTCGTGGTCTTCAGTTTATTCTGCAGTACCTATACCCACACCGCAAATTGATGTGGCAATTGGTATTGGGACTCCTGTTGGGAACCCTGTTTCAACTCATTTTTCCCTTTCTCACCCAAAGTATTGTTGACATCGGTATCGACACGCAAAACCTGGGTTTCATCTATCTCATTCTCGGTGGACAGTTGATGATATTTCTGGGGCAAACAGCGGTACGGTTTATTCAACGTTGGATTTTGCTGCACATTAGCATTCGTATCAGTGTCAACCTTATAGCCGATTTTCTGGTCAAATTAATGAAGTTGCCGCTCGGCTTTTTTGATGCTAAAAACACGGGCGATTTGCTTCAGCGAATCGGAGACCACAACCGAATTGAGAGTTTTTTGACACACTCGAGCCTCACGGCCTTGTTTTCGGTCTTCAATCTGCTGGTTTTTGGACTCGTTTTGGCCTATTACTCAGGCCCGATTTTCCTCATTTTTCTGGGTTCGAGCTTCATTTATGTTTTGTGGATATTTCTTTTCCTCAAAAGAAGAAAAGAAGTGGACTACCGTGCATTTCAGCAAATGGCTGACAACCAAGATGCCTTGATTGAAATCATTCAAGGGATGCCGGAAATTAAACTACAGGGCAGCCAACTGAAGCGAAGGTGGAAATGGACGGTCATTCAGGCAAAGTTGTTTCGCACGCAATTAAAAGCGCTTTCTATCAGTCAATATCAGGATGCCGGGGCGCTCTCCATCAGCCAGCTAAAAGATATTCTAATCACGTTTATGGCGGCAAAGTTGGTCCTCGAAGGGGAAATTACCTTGGGCATGATGCTGGCCATTCAATTTATCATTGGTCAGTTAAACAGCCCTTTGCAGCAGCTGATCCAGTTCATTCGTGACGTGCAAGATGCTTCCATTAGTTTGGAGCGCTTGTCGGAAATCCACGTGAGTTCGAATGAGGAAAATGAGTATGAGGATAAAATCAAGGCATTGCCCGAAGGAGACATTGTGTTGGAAGACCTCTCTTTTTCCTACACGCCCATTGCCGATCAGGTGCTCAAGAACGTGTCATTTACCATACCCAAAGGCAAAACCACCGCTATTGTTGGAACAAGTGGTAGTGGCAAAACTACCTTGGTCAAGTTGTTGCTGGGTTTCTACAAGCCAACACAAGGTAAAATAGTAGTTGGCAATACGAACCTTAATTCCATCTACCAAAAGGCCTGGCGGGCCAACTGTGGCGTGGTGATGCAAGAAGGTTTTATTTTTTCTGATACCATTGGCAACAACATTTCTGAGTGTGACGAAAAAACTGATTTTTACCGGGTAAAGGAGGCCATTGAAGTAGCCAATATTGAAGCGTTTATTCAATCGCTCCCCTTGGGTATCCACACGATGATTGGAGCGAAAGGCAATGGGCTAAGTCAAGGGCAAAAACAACGTTTGTTAATTGCCAGGGCTGTCTATAAAAATCCGGACTTTTTGTTTTTCGATGAGGCTACCAATGCGCTTGATGCCAACAATGAAAAGGTCATCATGCATCAGCTCAATACTTTTTTGCAAGAAAAAACGGCGGTAGTAGTGGCCCATCGTTTGAGCACCGTCAGAAGTGCTGATCAAATTATTGTATTAGAGGGAGGTGAAGTGGTGGAACAAGGAACACACAGCGACCTGATAGACTTGAAAGGTAGCTACTTCACCTTGGTTCAAAACCAACTTGAACTGGGCAATTAAAAGAGGAGTAGCAGGATGCCAGAAACCATGGAAGAAATCGCAGCCAGTCAGCAAACCGCTGACATCATTGAGGTACCTCCTGGTTGGTTAATCCACAGTGGAATTGGCACCATTGCCGCAGTAATGGTGATGCTATTGGGGTTAACCTTATTTATTCGCTACCCGGACAAGGTATTGGCAACTGGGATGATTACCACCGAAATGGAGCCTGTGGAGTTGTTTACTGAAGTGGATGGAAGGATAGAGCGGCTGTTTGTGAAAGATAAGGCAACAGTAGAAAGTGGGGCTCCCATTTTATTTCTTGCCAATGATGCGAGTTGGCGCGATGTGGAAAAGTTGAAACAACAATTGGCCTTACTTAAAACAAGTTTGGGCACCACCAAGGATTTTCCGGTTTTACCCGAATTGACTCAACTGGGACTCATGCAGCGCGATTATGTTCAATTGAAACAGCAGTGTGAAGCCTTGGCAATTTTGCTCACACGATCAGAAGTTGTTGCCTTGCAAAAAAGCACACTAAACAAGGAATTGGCGGGGATTAACCGGCTCAACGAATCATTGGTAAAAGAAAAGGCACTTTTTGAGGAGGAACTGGCACTTAAGAAGAGGGATTTCCATCGACACCTAAGCTTGGAAGAAGTGGGGGCAGTAAGCAAGTTGGATTATGAAAACCGTCAATTGACTTACCTCCAGTTTCAACGACAATTTGAAGGAATGAGCAGCGGTATCATCAACAATCAAATTCGGATGGAACAACTCCGAATGGAATCGATACGCTTAGAAACGGAGTATGCACAAAATATTCAAGCCGCAATTGTAGGCATTGGACAAACCATAGAATTGTTGCATGCGGGGTTACTGGTTTGGGAGCAACAATACTTCTTAAAAGCAGAAACCGCCGGTACAATTAGCCTTGCACGGAGTATTTCGGAAAATGCCTTTCTCCGAAAAGGAGATTTGGCCGCTTATGTTGTGCCCCTTGAAAAGGGGAGGCTTCTCGCCAGGATAAAGCTTCCAGTGCCGAGCAGTGGTAAAATTGAAATCGGACAAAGGCTGATTCTAAAAGTTCAGGAATATCCCTATAAAGAGTTTGGAATGGTGCAAACAAAGGTGGCGGATATTGCCGCCATTGCGGTGCAAGCAGAAGATGGTGAAGCTTACTATGACGTTCGGGGAGAGCTTCCCGATAAACTGATTACCACCTACGGAAAACAGATTGCGTACAAACCCAACATGCAAGTGTCAGCAGAAATTATTTCTGAAGACCGAAGCTTGTTTCAACGCATTTTTAGTCAGTTCCTCAACCTTATAAAAAACGATTGATATGAATCTTATAGAGAAGATAAGACTGATAGAACGGGTGGATGGGCTTATTTCCAGAGAAAGTACCGGGTCTCCTGCAGCATTGGCACAGCGCCTCCATATTTCAGAGCGTAATACCTATAACCTAATCAAGGTGATGAAAGAAATGGGAGCTTCCATTTATTTTTGTAAAACCAGAAATAGTTATTGTTACAAAGAAGAAGGTCAATTTAAATTCGGTTTTATGGTCAAAGAAAGCTCCTGTACGGGAGGTGAGTGTAATTTTTTTAAGCCTTTGCAACACCTGCAAATTACTTGCAGTACCCCGAGTTATATTTGTTAGGAAATCGATTTCAGAGGGAAGCTCCAAGCCCTTAAACGAGGAGATAATTAACAAATGACTAACAATGGAAAATTTAAAGAAATTCAATCCTGAAAAAATTGATACTGACCAATTGAATTCAGTACTTGGAGGTGGTACAACACGTACTACTTATACCACAGGTAGCGGAAAATCTGGTAAAGACATCAACCAAGATGGAGTAACCACTAACATTGGAGCGAATACATCTTCGGCAACGGATTCTCCTTTGAGCGGACCAGGTAAAAAGCGGTACCCATAATGGAGTAGCTAAGCTTCAAAAATTCAAGTATCTGCTGGGTATGTGCTCAGCAGATACTTTATGGTTCCACTATGAAGAAACGAATAATCGTCGATTCCTATTCCAACGAGTTTTCGACAGATCAAATCATGAAATACCTGGTTTACTTGGATGCTGATGCCGAGCTTACCAGAATCAACGCATTTGAATTGGACGATTTTGGTATCAGAGTAGAAAATGCCGGAGTTGATATTAAAATTGGAGCAGGCGAAAAGAAGCTAGAATTAGAAGAATTGGCCTTTTACTTTTATCGAAGAGGCACCTTGTCGATTTCAGGCGCACGTCTTAATAAAAGTGCCTATGCTCACGGTGCTGACAATTTTTTTAGAAATGAACTCAAAGTGCTCAAGGAGTACGTTTACTCCGAACTTGAAAATAGAAATTCTTATGGCTCGTGGCATGCCGATGTGAATGCCAACAAGCTTATTCAATTGAAACAGGCGGTGGTGGTTGGAATGAATATTCCGTCTACGTTGATCACCACTTCGAAGGAAGAGTTGTTGAAATTTCAGGAGGACTTCTGTCAAGTTATCATAAAACCTATTGGCGACCACATTGATATTCCAATTGAAGCGGGATGTCTGGAAGCCTCTGGTACTCAACAATTGTCAAAACAGGATATTCTGTCTTTCGAAGACCATTTCTTTCCTGCGTTACTGCAGGAGAAAGTAGAAAAGAGCTTTGAGGTTCGATCCTACTATTTCAATCAAAGCATTCATTCGATGGCAATTTTTTCGCAAGCAAGCGAAGCCACCAAACTGGATTTTAGAAATTACGATGAGGGCGAGAAGAATAGAAATGTACCCTATCAATTGTCGGAAGAGATGGAAACTAAGGTGCATGCTTTAATGAAAAGGCTTCGCTTAGATACGGGATCACTTGATTTCATGTTCACGTCAAACAACGAAATCTATTTTTTAGAAGTCAATCCAACCGGGCAGTTTGGGTGGGTTTCCGAGAACTGTAATTACCAATTTGAAAAGAGATACGCCTAACACGTATTATGGATGAGATAGACAAAAACCAATTGCGGATGCTCACGCAGGAGCCGGTTTTTTGCCGGCACAAGTATAGAAAGTACAACGATGTCGTTGAAAAAAAAATCCCGATTCGAAAATTGAAAACAGTGCTTTCCAAGCCTCAATCATTTTATAAACTGATCTCAAGAAACTAGGTATGGCTGCCGCACGGTTTTTATCCATTTTTTCTTGCTGTAAAATAGTAAAAGGCATCACCCGGGGAGTTATCGTCGATGTGCAAAGGGAAGCTATTTATAGGGTTCCTTTGGATTTAATCGACTTTATGGAGCGATTGAAAACCAAGCCCATAAAAATGGTATTGGATGAAATGTCGGGAGCAGACAAAGAAACCGCCACTGATTATGTGAATTATTTGTTGGAAAACGAGTTGGCGTTTTATGTGGACAATCCTCAGCCTTTCAAAGAAATTTCAACCGAATGGGATTATCCGAGCTACATCACCAATTGCATCCTTGACTTTAACGAAGACCACCTCCATTTGTACGGTGGTGTGGCAAAAAGCCTCGATTTGTTGCTTTGCTATCATATGGATGTTCGATGCTTTGGTCAAGTCTCGTTGGCTGGGTTAACCAGGCTGCTGCTTTTTTTTGAAGGTACCACCGTACAGAACATTTCAATAAAGCTAAGTGCAAAATGCTTTTCGGAAGTGGCGCAGCTGGAAGGTTGGGTAACACATTTTGGTCGTGTTCGGTTAGTGGAGGTATTCGATGCTGAAGCCAACCATAAAGAGCGGAAAGGGATAAGTTTTCGTGTTGATGCCCTTCACACACATTCCTGTGGTAAAATTGGGATTCACCTAATGACACCCAACATCCAGCATTATAATGAAGCACTTCACCACAATTCTTGCTTAAACCGAAAGATTGGAATTGATTCGAATGGCAACATCAAAAATTGCCCTGCTATGCGGGAAAGTTACGGCAATATCCACAACGGCAAACTGGAGCAAGCGATTGAAAAACCAGGTTTTAAGAAATATTGGAACCTCAATAAAGACCGCATAAAGGGTTGCAAAGATTGCGAATTTCGATACGTCTGTACGGATTGCAGAGCCTATGTAGAGCAACCACAAGATCGGTTGAGTAAACCCTTAAAATGCGGTTATGACCCCATTGAGGGAAAATGGAGTGCCTGGAGTACCAATCCACTGAAGCAAAAGGCCATTCATTATTACGGTATGGGTTAGCATTACCCGAGACCAAAGTCGTGCTCTTTTCATGCACTGCAAAATACTTGCGGTGATAACCCTTATTTTCAAGGGACCAGCCTGCTGTTGGTGCCGCAGGTAAATACCAGATGATTCAAATATTTACGGATGAAAAAAATCAATAAAGATAGTTTGCTTGAAGAATTTCTAAAGGAAGCATTTTGCATAAAGCAAGGTGCAACCATTATTGGCGGCCAAAGTAGCGAAAGCAGTTTCGATCGCTGTACAGAAGGAGATGAGGGTTGTTGTGACGCGGACCCTGAATTACCCATGCCCCGACTGGGAACCATTAAAAACGATCCGGATGGCTAATCCGATAAAATCCAGTAAATCATTAACCAATCATAAACTACTTTAAAATGAATAAGGACAGTTTGCTCGATGAATTTCAACAAGAAGCCTTCTCCATGGAGATGGGCGCAAAAATTATTGGTGGACACCAATGTTCAGGTACTAACGACCGATGCACCGATGACGATGAAGGTTGTTGCGATACCGATCCACCACCCAGCGAAGAAGTGCCAATAACCGAGTTGGGTACCATTTCAAGTGACGGGAGCGTATAAGAACCTGCTTCCTTCAACCCGGTAGTAGGAATTGCTGTGCTACTCAACGGCTATGGTATTTATTTTTTCGAGGAAAGAAGACTTAGCTACCAACGCTGTGATAAGGTGGCTTGAGCACCTAAACGTCAACTACCAACGCATCAATTCCGAAGAAGACCAGGAGGCGATACAGTTGCTGTATGAGCATCTGGTTGGGTATTCCGTTTGGAAAGGCGCTCCTGCAAAAAGGCAGGAGCACTTTTCCTTGTGGTTCAGAAGGCCCAATCCAGGTTTGTTGGCAGGGTTAGCGGGGAAGGAAATCGACACCAAGAGCATCCGATTTCCTACCTTTAATAGTCATTCTCGACTATTTGAATCCCTTAAAAACAACTACCGCCATTATTTAAGAAATTATTTTCACCATCAACTGAATTACTGCAATCTTGGGTCATACCATAAAACGACGGTAAATAAATTAGAAGTTCTGGAAACGGCAGTTCAGGTAGGGTTGAAAATACCTGAAACGGTGGTGACCAATGACATGGAGGTATTGAAACCATTTTTCGAAAAACACCAACGAGATATTATCTGTAAAACCTTGTTTGAGGCCATTCATCCGCTAGGAGTGCGGGAAGAAGGATTTACGATCCGTTGCATGACTGAAAGAATAGAGGACCTGGCCGTATTGCCGGAGGTGTTTTTTCCGAGTCTTTTCCAGGAAAACATTCAAAAACGCTTTGAAATACGAGTGTTTTTCATCCGTGACAAATGCTATGCTGCAGCCATGTTTACCCAACAACACGCCGATACCATTACCGATTTTAGAAACCAGAACGATCAAGAGATCAGGACCCGGGTTGTTCCTTATCAATTGGACGAAGAGATGGAACAAAAGCTTAGGGATTTAATGCGGGAAATAGGTATAAACAGTGGCTCAATTGATTTGATCAAAGGCAAGGATGATAACTATCATTTTCTGGAAGTCAACCCGGTGGGGATGTATGGTTTTATTTCTACTCCTTGCAACTACGACCTGGATGAAGTAATTGCCAGAGAACTGATCGCTATTGGCTATGAAAAAAATTGAAATTATTCCGAGTCCTCTTATTCCAGCCAATTATCACCTAAACAAGGTGTTCTTAAATAGAGAACGCCCCAAAAATATTCGGGCACTGAAAATTGAATTTTCTACGCGTTTGAATGGTAATTTTAGGGTAGGGGAGCCTACGCGGAAAATATCCAACTTATGAATGGGGAGTATTTCGCGCTGTATGCCAATGTTTTTTTGGTAGAAGGAGCCGTTGAAAACATTCTGGTAGACACCCACAAGCATCGCTACATTACCATTAGGAAAACCATATCTGCGCTGATTAAGAATGATCTTAAAAAAGCAACGATGGGTGAAGTCCTAAAAAAATACCCAAATTGGGCAGAAGGGGTGAAGGCCTACACTGGATATTTAATTGAAGAGGACTTTGCTTTCCTGACCAAGGAGCCACATAAGTTTCCCGAAATGGATTTGGCATATAAACGGCCATACGACTTGGACACCGCAATTGTTGTGGTCAATTTCGGCTCAACAATTGATTATCCTTCTTTAATGGAGGCTGTCCTAAACGTGAACATTCAGAATTTACTCCTCATTTTCAAATCGGTTCCTGAGCTGTGTTTTGAGGCCATCGATGCGCTAATCAGCGGTTTCAAGCAGAGTTCGTTGGTTGCCATACAGCTTTATTTTGAACGCCCCGAACTCAATGGGGAAGCCTTGGAAAAGCTGACCTCTGATCTTCGGGTAAGTGTGAAGGAGTTTGGCTCCCCTGCCACTGCTATCCTTGAAGATGATCCGGATCGAGACGGTTTAGTGGGGCGGCCAACCATCCGAAAGACCTCCCAAGTACTCCAACTTGAAGCATTGCAGGAGTATGGTCCTGAACACATGAACTTGTCCCTTTCTCATTTTATTGAAGCTCAAAAGCACGTCACAGGGTTGAACGCAAAGTTTTGCATTGATGCCAATGGCAATATCAAAAATGAGCTGCGGCATCCTACCATTTTTGGAAATGTATCCAGTGACTCAATTGTGGAAGTAGTAGCAAGTGCCAATTTTCAAACCAAATGGCAGGTTGCCAACGACTTGGTAGAGAAGTGCAAAGATTGCCAGTTTCGCTATTCTTGTTACAGCAACTCTGATCTAAAAAAGGTCGGTAATCAATGGTATAAAGTAGAAGCGTGTACGTTCAATCCCTACAAAAACCAGTGGGAGCGGGTGGAATAGCTCAGATTTGGAGGAGTTATTGACTTGCCGTGGTTCAGTGCATCTGTACTCCTAATCCATTTATTTTATTGAGCCAATCCTGCCTGAACTTCTTTGTAGAGCTTTTAATTGGACTGATGTAACTGACTTTTACTGGTGATATGCCGCAAAATTCTAATGTTCCTTTTTTTAATTGATTAATTGCTGGATTTTTCATTACCCATTGGTTATACCACTTTGGAGTATCTGAGGTCACTATAATTCTTGCTGTTTTGCCTTTGAATAATTTTTCAGGAAAGGGTTTTCCTGTAAATTTAAAAGCAATATTTGGTAAGAAAACCCGGTCAATAAAGCCTTTCATAATTGCAGGGCATCCATACCACCACATCGGGAAAAACCAGGCAAGGTGTTCGGCACGTTTTATTTTTTCAAGTGCTTCCGTTAAATCAGGCTCCAATGAAATTCGCTTTTGATAACCATGTGCTAAGTTGGGGTCAAAGCTTAATTTGCCAATATCTATTTTACTGACCTGGGCATTGGATTGTAACGCTCCTTGTTCATAACTATCGGCAAGTGCGTAGTTGAAACTGTCTTCACTTGGGTGTCCGTTGATGATTACGATTTTCTTCATGATTTGCATTTCTGTTAGGAGGTACAAAAGAAGAACATGCTGTTTCAGCGCCACAGGACATTTGTCTAATTCGCAATTTCTTTCCTTATGCGACTCAGGTGTCGTTGCGTTATTCCCAGGTAGGAAGCAATGTATTGCAAAGGAATTTGTTGCAGGTATTCAGGATGTTCCTTCAGTAAGTTTTGATATTTTACCTCAGCTTTATCTTTTTGTAAGGTAAAAACTCTTTTTTCCATTAATACATATTGTTGTTCAGCAATGGTTTTTGAAAACAACAACCATTTGGGGTTGGATTGAACAACTGCATCAAAATCTTTTTTCGCAAATAAAAGGACTTGGGCATCCGTAATGGCTTGAATGTTTTCGGGTGTTTCCTGGCCTGTAATAAAAGACGAATAGGCGGAGATCAAGTTGTTGGAAAAAGTGAAGCAATAAGTTGTTTCATCGCCTAAGCCCGCATAATAGAAAGACCGGAAAATTCCAGAAACCACAAACCCTACCTTTTGGCATACCGTACCTTCCTGAATAAAGAAATCATTGGGTTGAAAATGGTGTTCTTTCCCCAAGCTTAAGAAAGCTCTTATCTCGTTTGTTCCCAAAATTCCAAATTGGCTAAGGTATTCTTCCATGTTTCTAAAGGTTGTCCACTACAGATGGATCAAATATAGTCCACTGCCTTTTTTGAGAAAAAATATGGAAAGGATTCAGCACTTGAATTCTGGTTGGTCCAGCGCTGGAGAGTAGTCCGTTTTAGTTGGATTAGTTTTCTAATGTTTCTTTGAATCCAGTTAGCCAGATATCGTGCAGTTTGCGCAATTTGTTGGGTAGGAATACCTTTTGAAGTTTAGCTAATTTTCCTTTTTGTACTTCGTCAGTTATTAATAGGCAACCGTCCTCGTTGGGAATAATTAGCCATGCATGATAGGCTTTTAGCTTGTCATTTTTCGTTTCCCATGCCAATCGATAGGGTGGTTCAAACTCTCTAACGGTTCCCGTGAAGTCTCGTTTCATTGTACTAAACTGAAGTTGATTGCCTGGTTGAATTTTGGCGTTTTCAGAGCGGAGTATTTTCACATTGCTCATGCCTTCATACCAATTGGGCCAATCTTCAGCTCTGAGGAGTAAATCCCAAACTGCTTCAGCGGGCGCATTTATTTGTAATTGATTATGAATATAGAAATCGGCATCCTCTGGTCGATAATCTTTTGGCCAATGTATTTGGGAGCCATACGGTTGTGATTTTTCAATGGATCTTTTTGTTGAATAGCAACCTGTAATTAGCAGGGTTCCTATGATGATAATTAGTACTCGCCTGGTCATTATGCTGTTTTCTACAAATCTCGTCAGGGCTTCAGGTGCTGAACGATAACATTTGTTTAGAATGCAGGTCGGAGGAGGCTCATGATACACAAAACCTAAAGTTTCTCCTAAGTGGAGCATTTTCTTGTTGTAAAGTTTCGAACTTATATTCCTAATAAAGAATAAAAAAAGCCACGAGTGATCGTGGCTTTTGAGTGGTTGGAAAGATAGGATTGGGTCACCTGCAAGGGAAGTCAAGTGCTTGTTCTTTCCCTTGTAGGTGACCGGAAACAGAGAATACTATTCCACAATAAATCGATGTTGCTCCATGCGCCCATTTTCCATTTCAACGGTGATGAAATACAAACCGGGGGTAAGGTCAGAGATGTCGTATACGTTTCGGGTATTGCTACTGGCGGATACCTGACGTACTTGCTTGCCATCAATCGAGATGATCGAGATGGTTTGTGGCACCGATTCGGAGGTCTCTAAGGTGATGGTTTCCCTGGCAGGGTTCGGGTAAACCTTGGAATCAAACGCAACAGTTGCCGGATTTTCGTTGGTCACTTCGATCCGATTGGATTTCGTGCAATCATTACTGTATCGGAAGATATGGTAGTGCCAGTTCTCAATGTTGTTCGGATCGTTGAAGCCACCGTTGGTAGAAAGGCCAAAACTGAACATGTAGAAATTGCCCACTTGCAATTGGTTGTTGGACAATGCCACCACATCCACAGTAATGGGTCCGCCAAGAGGACCACTAATGACCCCAGAGGCGCCAAGGTAGTTCCCAGGCGTGCAAATAGGATTAACCAAGTAGTTTTGGATACCGTAATAGTATTCATCTTCACATCCGGAAGAACTCAATTGAACCCTCACTTCATCGCAGTAAACTGGCAAGGTGCCACAAGAAGTCGTCCAGGGTATAAAGCTATTGCCCCAGTCGGCATCTGGCATAGAGCCTAATACCATGCAACATGTGGCTTCAAGCGCCTCGATGTCAATAAAGATGGTTTGGCTAAAGGTGCATTCTACGCCGTTGGGAAGGGTGTATTTTAGCTCAACGGTATAATATCCGGTAGCCGTTACCGGTTTAGAGGTGCTTACGTCTCCAAACCAACTCAACAACAGCGGAGGTCCTCCTGAGCCATCGTTGTACTCCCAATTCGCCGAAACAACGGTTACATCATTGGGCAGTGTATTCACGCTGACTACCTGGTTGAAACAATCGTATTCCAATTCCAGGTCGTCAAGACATTCACAGGTTTCTAACTTAAAGTACAATTGTTCGGTCTCCCAACAGGGGCCAGTAGCCAGGGTGAGGCGGTAGATCTGGCCTGCCAAAAGGTTGGCAGGGCTCGCCAGCGCGTTGTTCAAAAGGTCAATGGAACCAGGCGCTTGTCCGGTTGCGGTAGGCCAGCCGCTGTATACAGCGGGGCCAACGGTGAGTGGGTTGTTGTTGGTAACCGGAGCTACACCAATGAAGTACCCGCATTCATTCTGAGAGGCAGAGCCATCCACAAGAGCCGAAGTGGAACAAAATTTAGCTACTTCTAACGGTCCCCAATTGGTTTGAATCACTTCATAATCGAAGGCATTAACGGGTTCAACCGCGGCAGTATTGCCGCAACCGTCATAACGGATTTCCTTGATGCCTACCTTGGAATTGCCAGATCGCCTGAGGATAAAACGAATTTCGGATACGGCTCCATTCCAATTGATCCAGCCGTTTTGGTTGATAGTGCCCACCGTTACTGTATTGGTCATGGGGTCAAGGGCGAACGGAGGCGTGGCAGAAACCGGAAAAAAGCCAGGGGCTACGAATTGGATAGATTCTCCAACATCCAAATCCGTAATGTAAATCCCCAAATTGTTTACCGGATTACTGAACACGATGTTGTAAACGGAAGCGAGGGAGGTGGCACTAATTGGCATCGACACGCCGGGGATCGTACTCGAAGGAGGGTAAAAGCCATCTCCGTTCAGGGAGGAGATCGTGTAGGTGGTGTTTGTACATAAGCCATCAATGGGTGGACTGGTTACACCCGAGAATACACTCCCAGGCACCCAATCAATGGGATCAATCACTACTTGCTGGGCGTAGATTGGAACTAAAAGACCAACCAATGCAAGCCATGTGCTCATTATTTTCTTCATGATAAAAAGTTTGAGTGGTGAAAAAAATTATTGCGATAAAAGTCTTTCATCCAGTTCAAAAAGTGTTGCCAATATGTTTGAAGGGTGTTACACCATGTTTTTTTTCCTTAACATTATGTTCGCCCCAGCATCGAACATGCTGTTCCCTGCCAGCATGACTGGTTGATAATCACCTGAAAAGATGCGGAGTAGATTAGGCTTGTTGAACTAAACCAGCATCTTCTATGATTTCCTCAATTTGTTTCGCTATCAGCCGAAAGTTGCAGTTTCGGCTCTTCTGGCTCTTCTGGCTCTTCCTGTTTTTGTCCCCTTGGTACTTGTTTGCCCAACACCAGGCCATCATTGACAGCATTCAAGCCATGACCCGATCGCTTCCTGCCTCCGAAAGGGGAGAAGCTTACCTGGCACTTACCTATGCCTATGGGATGGATGACCCCTCTAATGCTTACCTCGCAGCCGAGGAAGCGGTTCATCTTGCCCTTGATCAAGGAGATTCGCTGCTACTCGCCAAAGGATACAATAGTATGGGGCGATGGAAACGATATACCGGCGGAAGTATTCAGCGCGCCATTTCAATACTTCATCAGGCAACGGCAATTGCCAAACGGCAGGGCTACGCCAATGAGGAATTCAATGGGCATTATGAAATGGCCAGCACCTACCATTGGCTCTATGATCAGAACAATTTTAACCTACATTTCGATGCATGCAACGCACTGGTCAAGGAGATTGATAGCCCTACGCTGATGGGAAAGTTTTCTTCTATGAAGACCTTTTCGTTGTGGAATGGCTATCAAGCCGATTCGGTGCCGCATCACTTTGCCAATGCTTTGGCTTATTTTAAGAAAGCTGAGGCGGTCGAGGGAATCATTGGTGTAAAACTCACCATGTCTTTAGGAGCCATGCGGGAGCGGGACCTGGATGCCGCAAAAGCCCTTCGGGGCGAGGCGCTTTCTCTCTCAAGGTCAATACAAAGCGATTATTATACCTTTTCGGCTTTGATGTATGTTGCCAATTTTGGCATCGGGAGTTATGATTCTACCCAACAGGCGCAGCTGTTACGCGAACTCGATCAATTGGCTGGATCCCTGCAAAACAAACGGGGGCTTATTGATTACAACATGTTCAAGTTGCGGGAGATGGTGACCGTTGGAAATGGCCTGGAGTCGCTCGTTTATGCCAAAGAATTCAAGCGTTTGTCTCAGGAACTTAGCATTAACACTTACCTCGTTCAGTCTTCTTTCCAACTTAGTGCCATCCTTGAACAGGAAGGACGTTTTTTAGAAGCCTTAGAGGAAATCCTTTCGGTGAAGGAGGTGGCCCTTGAGGTGGACTACCTTGTTTCCTTTGTCTATGCGAAGATCGCTGATCTTTACCTTGCCCTTGAAGAACCAGAGTTGGCCCTGGAATACCAACAGGAAGCCCGTGCCTATGATTTAGCCAGCCATAAGCCGATCACTTTTCATACCAACTACTTCAACTACCTCGATTTCGCGGATATCTATGAGGCGCTTGAAAGATTAGAGGAGGCTGAACTGTACATTGATTCCGCCTTGAGTTTAGCCCGCGAATACCAGCAGTCGGATAAGGTAATGGAGGCCTTGGCCGCCAAGAGTCGGTTAGCGCTGGAAGCAGGGGAGTTGCAAAAAGCAAAACAAGCCTTAGCGGAAGCCTTTGAAATTGCCGAGCTAACACCCGGATCCACCGAATCAGTGGTGGTGTCGCAGATGCACCACACGGGAGCATTGTTGAGCTATAAAAGTGGAGACTATACTCAAAGTATTTTCCACGCCGAGCATGCTTTGCTCATGACCCGGGAATCGCGCTGGGCAGAAGGGGCCTTGCATAACCACGAGGTACTCTGGCAGGCTTATGAAGCGATTGGGCAACCAGGGAAGGCCCTGGAGCACATGAAGCAATACCACCTGATCAAAGACAGCCTGTTTAGTTTAGAAAAAACGGCAGCAGTACTCCAACTCAAAGAAACTTACGAGTCGGAACAGAAAGAATTGAAGATTGAACTCCTGGAGCAGGAGCAGGCATTGCAAGAACTCGCATTGGCATCCCAAAGCCAAATACTTTTGAGAAGCCGACTGGTTGGTGGTGGCATTGCGGTTTTCGCCATCACCTTGCTACTTATTGGATGGTTGTTGTTTAACCGATACAAGCTGCGCGTGAAGGCCGATGAGTTGGTGTTGCAAAACGAATCCTATCGGCTGGAACAAGAACACGCAAAAGCCACTCAGCAACTCGAAATCGCCGAGATGCGCACCTCCTTCCTCACCAACATTTCGCACGAAATTCGTACTCCGCTAACGCTTATAAAAGGACCTGTTTCGCAATGGAAGGAGGCTCCGGAATCAATTGATTCCAGAGCATTGGAACAGGTGGATTTTAATACCGACCGACTTCTAAAATTGGTGGATGAGGCAATGAACGTGGCACGGCTGGAAAACGCATCATTGCCTTTTCGCCCTGAAAAAATAAATGCGGCAGCGTTTTTTCGAAAGCAACTCGACAGCTTTTCTTCAAAAGCGGAAGCGCAACAGGTGAAGCTCGTTTTCGAAGACCACAGCCATGGGATAGACTGTTCCATGGATACCTATCGAATGGAAAGGGTGGTACTCAACCTCGTGGGCAATGCCTTGCGTTACACCCCGAAAAACGGCACCATTCACCTGCTGCTTTCTGTAGTGGAGGGCCGACTAGGTGTGAAGGTATCCGATACAGGAATAGGAATTGAAGCGCAACATTTGTCTAGCTTATTCCAGCGATTCTACCGTGCTGACAATCACCAGGAGCAAGGCTATGGTCTTGGTTTGGCCATCGTAAAAGAAGCGGTAGAGCTGCATGGGGGGACGATAGATGCCGAAAGTAGGGTGGGAGAGGGTACCCGTTTTACCATACTCTTGCCGCTGCACCAGGAAATTCCCGAACAGTCCTCTTCTTTCACGGAAGAGGTCAAAGAGGACCTGCCTGCCGAATCGCTCGTAAAGGAATGGGATGCGGATACTAAAGCGGATGATCCCAGCACCGTCTTGGTTGTGGAGGACGATCCCAGCCTTCGCGAATACCTGATTGAAATCCTTTCAGGAGATCATCGCGTATTGACCGCTGGTGATGGAAAAGCTGGCGAGGAAATAGCACTCCAGGAATTTCCAGACCTCATCGTGAGTGACATCATGATGCCTCATAAAAATGGATTGGAAATGGTCGCCACCCTGAAGAAAAATCTATTGACGAGTCATATTCCCGTGGTCTTGCTGACTGCCAAGGCTGATCAAAAAGATAAATTATCCGGGCTTTCAGCTGGGGCCGATTATTATTTGAAAAAACCCTTTAGTCCGAAAGAGCTGCAATTGTGTACCCGAAATATGGTTCAGCAGCAACAACGGCTGCGTCAAAAAATAGGGAGTGCTCCGCTTAGTACGCAAAAAACAAGCGATGGTCTAACGGTTTTAGACCGGGAGTTCCTTGACAAAGCCAATAGGATAGTGAAAGCTCACCTCGATGATGATACGTGGACGATTGAGCAGTTCTGTCAAGAGTTGGCACTCAACAGGTCGAGTGTACATGTGAAGCTAAAGGCCTTGACCGGCCACAATGCCTCCGGTTTTATTCGCAACCTGCGCATTCACAAGGCGGCTGAATTGATCAAAGAGGAATCCTGTTCGCTGGCCGAGGTGGCCGACCTCACGGGGTTCAGCAGTAGGCAGGCCTTTAACCGTGCCTTTAAAATTCATTTGGGCATGTCTCCTTCCGGGTTCAAAGAGCAGCAGCAAAAGCGAGTGTGAGGTGCCGCGGAATTGACCGATTTAAAATACCGATCGCAGTGGAATTTAGCCATCAGTGCAACATGTTTATTTTAACAAGCCGATATGTGGAATTCAGGTATCTGATGTTGGGTCGCAAATGCCCTGTCTAAAACTTATTAATTAGGATTTCTTCATTTAGCTGGATATTTTGTTTAGTCGTTTAACCAATTTTTTTCTGCTTCTACCTTCCTTTTGGAGTTTGGACCATGATACTAAAATGGCATCAAAACCACCTGAGCATAACTTTTCCTCCTCGGTTAAAATCAACAATTGAGTTCCGCGCGCTTGCCATTGGTGTACTTCTGTATCTGGTCGGCCTGAATTTTTTATAAAGTAAAAATAATCCGATTTGCTGGACGTGGTAGTGCCAGCTGAACCTTTGTAAAAAGCGATGACCTTACCTGAGAAATCAAATTCACCTTTTCTGTCCTGGTAAACTTCGTTGAAATAATTGGCTTCAAAAGTATTCAAGGTTGGGCTGCTGTCCAGGCCGCATTTTTCAACTTCTGAGACTTGTGCAAATAGAACGATCGATTGTATGAAAATGAATGCGGTAGTGATGAGTGTTTTCATGATTTTGTTGTAGTGGATGAGAGGTGATCAAATGTGCCTTTCAGGGGTGTCTTAAGGTCTATTGTTTTTACTGAACGCCCTACTAAACAAATATGGTGCCTGAATTAGCGAAAATTAATATTGCCTCATCTGGCTTGCCCCTCCTATTACAACTCGAAGGTGAAAACAACCCGATCGGTTACCGGGTTGAGAAAAGCTTGCCAATCCACTGTTTCAGCACTTGATGCTTCGGCTTTTTCCTGAATGGCCACTTCACGAAGGCTTTGGTGGTAGAAATAACCGCTCTTACACGCAGCGTCTAAACTTGATTTATCCGCCCAGATGTAATTCCCTTGGTAATCGATGGGAAATCAGCAAAGTTGTGCGCCTTTTGTTGTGCGGGAAAATTAGCACACCCGAATTTGCCGTACAATGTTGATTGTAAGATGATTGTTGTATTGCCTCTTGTGTGCTAGGTGGCGAAACCTGCATAAGCTACCCGAAATTAGGGTGGCAATAAAATGAATTTCAAAAATTGGTTGTATTGGCAGGCAGGGAGCCTTTATGAGTTAGAGCTGCACTTTTGCTCCAAGCCATTCTGTGCCATAACGAGTGGTGCGAAACACTATCGCGCCAAATGTAGCAACTGTCCAATGAAATGGCGCAATCGTAAAACGATTCGCCCAATTGCTAGCACTTGGGGCTAAGTTTATGCCAAAGCGAACCCCGAAAAGCTTCCAAAAAGAGTAGGGAATACCCAAAAACAATTAAAAGATGAAAAGTTTGATTTTAGGATTTGCACTATGCTTTGCCTTTGTGGCCAATGGTTTCGGACAAGGACATTACAGTTTTGGCAGTGAAACCAACCCTGAATTGGTGCTTGAGGTCACGCATCCCGGATACCAACCTTTCACAACGGCCATTCAAAACAACCTCAACGAAGGTGGGCAAAGTGTGGATTGGGAAGGTGTGAGCGATGCCATTAGCAACGTGCCTTCTTTAGAGGCGTATTCCAATTGGTTGAGTGCCAACATCGGTGGCCATGTGTATGTACACTGCTGCACCCTTCAAAGCGGCCAGAGCTGTGCGGTTGCCGTGCCCATGAGCTGTAGCGCATGTGGGTGCGATGCAGGCGAAGAAGAGCTCTATGCACCCTGGTGATCGCTCATCTTCATCAGGCAAAGACCAGTGAACCAATGCTCCATCCTGATGCACTTATGAGCAGCTTGCCCTAATCGGGTGAGGGTGGTCACTTCAAAGGCAAAGAGGCCGACTCGGTTATGAGTCGGCCTCGGTTGAATGCTTTTTTGCAACAGCAGCCACTACTGCCTGGTGATGCGAACAGTCGATAGGCGTTGATCCGTCAATAGGTTAACGAGGTAAACCCCTGCGGGCAGGTCTCCCGGAACCTGCCAGTCGATTCGGTTGGTGTTAGCCGTCAGGCCAGTTAAACTCACTTGATCCATCAGACGGCCGGTGAGGTCATAGATTTCCAAACCGTTGGCTTGCTCTCCCTGGTTCAACTCGAAGGTGAAAACAACCTCATCCGTTATCGGGTTGGGAAACGCTTGTAAACCCACTATTTCAGCATTCGATGCTTCGGCTGTTTCCTGAATGGTCGCTTCACGAAGGCTTTGGTTGTAGAAATAACTGCGCTTGTACTCTACGCCTAAACTGGATTTATCTGCCCAGACGTAATGCCCTATGTAATCGAGGGAAAACTTGCCGTCAATTCCTGAATTGGATTGTGTGCCAGCAATTCCTTGGTTTACGATGGAGTAAGTTCCAAATAAGCTCCAGGGCACTCCATCCACATTCATTTGGCGCGCCACAATGTCGAAGCCTTCCAAACCGGTAGCTCCGGTGCACTCTCGGTGTGTCCAGGTGGCGATGATAAACCTACCAACATAAGAAACAGATGGGTATTTGTTGAAACACTTTGAAATGTCCTCGGGGGAAGTGTTCAACGAGTGAGGAACAAACACATTGGGGCCATATGCCATCCGATGGTGGGTGTAGTTCACAATGTCGTAACTAAACGGAGAGGTGGTTTGTTTCAGGCAAACCACACTGGCATCGAGCAGGTCCATGAAACCAATGAATTGATTAGGGCATGCGATTCGAGGAATTCCAAATTGTTGATCTGCAAGGTTCACATTGTCCAGCACATTCGTCCATCCACCGCTGCAGGTGGCAGCCGCACCACTCCAAACCTGACTAAACGTTGCCCGTTGAACGAACAAGCGCTCGGTGCTACCATAGTTGGCAACAAATACAAAATTCACACGGTTGCCTCCGGTGGTGGGTCTGAAAACGGCTACATCGCCTCGGCCACAATTCGTAGAGCCAGAGCAGGCACTCGCGTTAAAAGTACTGGCACTAAGCGTGTTGGATGCGAAATTAAATCCCTTTCCATAAACACTGCCGTCTTCACTCCAGGTCAATACCGCTCGTCCGTTGGCAAACACATCCACGTTAGAGTGGTCTACACTGGAGCCGGTTCCTCCGGCGATAAGCGTTGCAGGCACCACGTTAACAAACGTGCCCGCCACCCATTGGTGTACCTCATAGTACATTCTATTGAATCCGGTTTGGTAAACAATGAGCACCTTTTCGGTACCAGCAGTAGCATTGGGGTTGGTCACAATGTCTGCCCGATAGGGAGTGCCAACGGCCCCTACCCCAATGGGAGCGAAACCCGTGGTTCCACCATAATCCCATCCGAATTTGGCACTTGGGCCATCCCAAACCATCACAGTTAATGGTGTGCCACCAAGGGGGAGTTCCACGTGCGAAATGTTGGTTCGGGTCACGCTTGGAGCGGTGCCAGCACCAGCAATGGATTGATCTGGCGTGGTAGCAGAAATAAATTGGGCATGATTCGGAAGCGTATGCCAGCAAAGCATCATGGCAATAAACAGCTGTACGATAGATTGTTTTTTCATGGGTCGTTTTTAAAAGGTTGATTTGGTGAGTTGAGAAAACCGTGTGCGAACGATCGCCACAGTGGTGTATGATGCGTTATTGGTAGCGCGAAAAGGAAGGTGATTGGTAGTTTCTCTGAAATGGTTGCTCTTAGGAGAGGGGAAGCAACCGCCTATCCATCTATTTTGGGATAGCGGGAATCACATGTCCCGAAGAAGATTGAATTTGGAAAAGGGCCGGTGGTGGACCATCGTTACTAAAACAGTTTGTTTGTGCATTTTGGGAGGGTTGGTGTTTGGCACAAATATCTTCGGCTCCGCCTGAATAGCATGTCAACGGATGTAAGGTAAATGGAAACAGATGTCATTTTCTCATCATTTGGGGCTTTAGCGGGCCATTTGGGGCCCTTTGTGCAAGACCGCATCAGGAACGGGGTTTTCCCTTGTACCATGAGGTTTCCACTTAAAAAGCAAAGGTTTACATCGCTGACCCACTTCATTAAAGTTTGCCAGTCGGTTGGGTTTTAAGGGAGCGCAAGGCATAGTGGCACTCAAGGAATGAACGGTCACAGAAGGAAACTATCTTGAGAACCATCGTTTATTGGAGGCAGCTGAAAGGGCATCTGGATTATAACTCCCTACAGCCAACTGAAAAGCTCCACATTCAAGTGCATTTCTTTTCAAATCGTTGGATGGAGGGAGGAGCTTTCTTGGTGCGGGATTCTTTTGGGGGGAGCATCATCAGCAGCAGTCGTTCGGAAGGCTAAAATTTCATTTGCTGCTCATCACTCAAGCCAGTTTGGCCCATGCACTGCAAAATGAAAAAGCCACGATGGCTCGTGGCTTTTGATTGGTTGAGGTGGCGGTCAGATTTATGGATTGTTTTGACCTCTGTTGCATGAGATTCAGCATTCTATTGACTCTTAATAGCTACTTTTCGGACGGCATGCGCCCCAAAACAGTTTTAGGGCTTTGGGGCTTCTTTAATATTGATTTCTTACGTGTGACAAATGGGTGATTAGGAGGCTTTGATTGCGATCGATCGCCTTGGGCTAAGGGTGTGAGCTAAGAATCGTAAATGGATAGTCTCGTAGTATCTCAGAGGGTACAATGCACCATACACATTGTTGCGTTTAATTTTTGATCAATTTTTTAACGGTTATCAACCTCTCCTCGGAAAGGAGTTTTACAAAATAAATACCGGGCTTCAATGTTTTGACTGAAATAAAGTGAGTAGTTGAGGATTCCATCAAAACTAATCTCCCGTCGGAACCATATACTTCGATAGAGGTTAAACGTAAATTTGATTGGTTCGATACGTTAACCGTGTTGCTGGTCGGATTTGGGAAAAGTTGAATATCTGGGTTTGAACCAATCATTTGTTTTGTACTCAAAGCAGCAAAAGTAAATGGGATGGTGCAATCTGGGTTCCAAACTTGGAGGTTCCCTGAAAAATTGGCTGGGAAACTAGGATATCCAGGTTTTAAAGCAATTACATACTCAGTGGTGTCAAACATCGGATCCATTGGATTTGGCATCCACATACCTGCCCCTGTCCACTGATTAATGGTATCTCCTGTCTGGTCTACAAACCAGAAGTCGGAGTAGCCTGAATTGCAATTACTAGAGTCAGAAGTCATTTTAAACGTGAACCCCACTTGCCCAGATGCTGTAATTGTATCCTTTAGTTCAATGATTTTAATGTCAAGGCAAGAACATTGCGAAAACCCATAATTGCCAAGGGTAATGAAGCAACCAATGAGAAGAAGCTTAACAATGCTTTTCATAACTATTCTTTATAAGTTGAGCACAACGGTGAGGTAAACGAAAGTGTCGAAGGTAGTTTCGATCACTATCTGTTTTCGT
>ERZ1740068.213-NODE-213-length-34930-cov-8.757706_pt1 | contig 34930 bp, 10 predicted proteins | sample MGYA00581735_ERZ1740068 | MGnify/ENA primary metagenome ERZ1740068 (study PRJEB43018, sample SAMN04849740) | marine metagenome | isolation source: floating plastic debris | place: Pacific Ocean | collected 2008-08-30 | study: EMG produced TPA metagenomics assembly...
GCGCCATCTATTCTCGTAATGTCTAAGTTAGAATCAAAGGCAACAGCAGACAGGTTCTGAAGACCTCCGGCGGTATAGCTTGCCGTACCACTTGTTGCCGTCCCGGTAATGGATACGTTGAAGGTGATGAATTCGTCATCTATTGATCCTGTAGTGAAACTGGCCGGGTTGGATCCTTCAAATACAAAATCGAGCTCATCTACAGTATCATCATCGACAGCTTCAGAAAACTCTACCAAGACCTGATCAATATCTCCGTCATCATTACTATCCAGGTAAGTTGCATCAACTACCGTAGGGAATGCATTGTTCAAGGTCACAGCAATGGTCGTTTCGGCTGGCAGAAAATCCCCGCTGACTGTTCCAACTACTCTACTTGACGCCACATTAAAGATGTCAAAAGTCTCGTTTCCATCAGGTGTTCCTGCTGTAATCGCACTCGATAAATCGAAGCGAATAATGTTGTCTGTGGTTTCTACTTGATTCCCATCCGTATCTGTGATGCTAATGAGGGTCTCATCAAAGCTTACCAAACCATCGGGATCATTGTAGTTGATCACATAAAACTCTTCCCCCAAATTATAGCGTACACGTGTGACGGCTGGAGATCTTTGTATCTGATCAGAGAAGGTAACATCCACATGAGCGTTATCTGCTGCAACAGTCACATTGGTCACGGTGACAACATCTACAGTATTCAACACAAAATCATCCGACGCTTCGGAATCGGACATCACGTTGCCTGCCCCGTCCTCAACTGCTGAAGTAACTGGTGATATGCTGATCTCTTCTACATTAGTAGAAGAACCGTTCTGACTCAAATTAAATCTGATAGTACTCTCTCCTCCAGACAAGGCCGCGCCGCCTGTGGTAGTCACAGAAGTAATCAACACATCTGTGATTGTTCCGGCTGTAGCATTGGGTGTAAAAGTCAGCGTGAAATCAGAAGCCTCAACAGCAGTTCCCAGGTCATCGACAATCCCTTCTGAAAAAGTAATATCTACAAAGTTGTTGTCACCGTCCAGAGTACCTCCTGTCAAGATCGTTGGAACCTGCCCATCAGCAATGGCTTCCGTTGTGAGGTCTGCTACGCTATTGCCCGCAGCATCTTGAAAAACATCTCCGGCATCTACCGTCAAATCAAGGGTGGACGTAAAATCGGTAGTAGTGATACCAGTAACAGATATCTCTACGATAGAATCGTCAGTACCATTCAGCGCCACACCACTAATGGATACACCAGCATCGGCAATCGATATACCGTCAGTGTAGGTGAAGCCTGAAAGATCTTCACTGTACTGCATCTGAATCAATGTACCAGATACTGCTCTCAGACTTGTAAGTGTAGGTGCCTGGCCGTCTGCAATGGCCTCCGTGGTGAGGTCTGCTACACTATTACCTGCTGCATCCTGAAATACATCACCAGCATCCACCGTTAAATCGAGGGTACTCGTGAAAGCCGTACCTGAAATACCAGTCACTGATATTTCTACGATAGAATCATCAGTGCCATTCAGCGCAACTCCGCTAATGGATACCCCGGCATCTGCGATAGAGATACCATCTGTATAGGTAAAGCCAGATAGATCCTCACTGTATTGCATCTGAATCAAGGTGCCGGATTCGGCAGATAGTGAAAGTAAGATGGGCTCCGCACCATCTATTCTGGTAATGTCTGAGTTGGAAGCAAAAGGGGCAGCTCCTGGTGTCTGAAGACCTCCGGCCGTATAACTGGCGGCACTAGTTGTCGCTGTTCCGGTGATAGTGACATTGAAAGTAATGAATTCATCATCTACTGTTACTGTTGTGAAGCTGGACGGATTGGCTCCTTCAAATGTAAAATCGAGCTCATCGACCGTATCATCGTCCACAGCTTCTGAAAACTCTACCAATACCTGATCGATGTTTCCGTCATCATTGCTGTCCAGATAAGTAGCATCAACTACCGTTGGGCGGGCATCATTCAAAGTCACCGGAATAGTGGTTTCCAAAGGCAATAAGCCTCCGGTGGTTCCACCAACCACCCGGTCATTCTCACGATTAAAGATGTCAAAAGTTTCATTCCCTGTAGGTGTACCTGTGATGTCGCCAGTCAAGTCGAACCGTACGATATTGTCAGAGGTTAACAATGTTCCTCCACTATTATTCGTGATATCCACCGTTACAGCATTAAGGGTCACCGTACCATCAGGATCATTGAAATTGATGATGTAAAACTCTTGCGTTGGATCATACCTGACAACACCCCCTCCTGTTTGTCTTTCAATAGGCTCCGAGAAGGTAACGTCTACAAAGGAGTTATCTGCTGCCACTGTCACATTAGTCACCAGCACAACATCCAGGGCATTCAATGTTCTTAAGGTGGTTGCTTCTGTATCAGACATCTCATTGCCTGCCAGGTCTTCTATTGCAGAAGTCACAGGAGAAATGGTGAAATCTTCATTGCCATCAGAGGCGCCATCCTGCACAAGGTTAAACCTGATGATTGTTTCACCACCACTGAGGGCCGCATTGGCCGTTGTTCTCACGGAAGAAATTGATAAGTTGGCTGTACCGCCAGTAAGGTCAATTTGAAAATCAGATGGTTCGGGAATTCCACCACCTGCAGCATAAATACCTTCTGAAAAAGTAATTTCTATGAACTCATTATTGGCATCCAATGCCCCGGTAGCAGAGATGACTGGTGATTGTCCATCGGTAATTGCTTCGGTAGTGAGGTTTGCTGCGCTATTTCCTGTCGCATCTTCAAAAACGTCACCAGCATCTACCGTCAAGTCCAGAGTAGATGTGAAATCAGTCGTTGTAATGCCAGTCACTGATATCTCCACGATAGAATCATCAGTACCATTGAGCGCTACACCGCTGATTGATACGCCTACATCGGCAATCGTAATTCCGTCAGTATAGGTAAAACCAGAAAGATCTTCACTGTACTGCATTTGGATCAGGGAGCTGGAAACCGCGGATAGGGAAAGCAAGATCGGCTCAGCAGCGTCTACTCTGGTAATGTCCAGGTTAGAGGCAAAAGGTGTCGCAGATAAGTTCTGAAGACTTCCGGCTGTGTAAGAAGCCGTGTTATTAGCGGCAGTTCCAGTAACGGAAACAGTGAACGTAATGAATTCATCATTTGCAGTCCCTGCCACAACACCAGATGGGCTTGCCCCTTCAAACACAAAATCAAGCTCATCCACTGTACCGTCGTTAACAGCTTCTGAAAACTCAACCAATACCTGATCGATATTGCCATCGTCATCTGTGTCTAAGTAAGTAGCATCCACGACGGTTTGGCTGATGGCGATATGACCAACCAAAACCAAAAATGTAAGTACTATCGCCCTCTTCATCCCTACTGTTAGTCCTGACAATACGTTATTTAACATAGAATTACTTTTCTAATAAACTAAGAAATCGTTCTTTACAAAATACAATTAAAGGAAGGTGCTAGTCGTAGTCTCTAGCAAAATAGATCTAGTGTGTTGTTGTTGCTGCTGATCAGAATTTGGCCGGATATCAATTACAGATTTTTTTAAAACCGTAATCGCAATCCGCGAATAATGGTTCTAATCATTAACAATGATCCATCTTTTTTAAGACTATTTCAAGAAAAAATTAAACTATCTTTCTTTACTTAAGCAATTCACCATTCCCATTGACCTTAAAAAGGCCGATTTTTGTATTGGCTCCTCCAAAACTGATAGTGGCTCCAATCAAAATTTTTCCATCTGGTAACTGATAGATCGCGTTACCAGCATCTTCAAAGTTATCACCGAAGTGATTGACACTCAAGTTGGTCGTTCCAAACTGATCTGTTCTCAGAAACAACGTTTCCTGACGTTTCTGAGCCTGTCCCAACAAAGTTTCCTCGTCGGTATTGGCATAGTCCAAAAACTCCCCGGTCACTAAAAATTCTCCATCAAGCGCCCGAGTGAAATCATTGAAGCGGGATCCGCCCTCTACTTGTCCTTCAATGATGACCGTACGGATACTATCAACGGCAGCAGTACTTGTCACAGGCAGAAAAAATGGCTGCTCACTGTCATTTGCACTGCTACTCCCTACAATCATGGCTCCGTTTCCATCCTTCACCATCTTAGTGGGTATGTCTTCAATGTTATTGGTGGTAGTACTACTGGTTCCATAGGAAACAGAGTTACTGATGAAACCAAGTGGATTTAATACCAGGTACAATACATTTGCTCCTCCAAATCCCCTCACTGAAATGCGATCAGTAGCGGCACAGATGGCCAGGTTGCTGTTATTCAATTCAATGATCGATACTCCTACGTCATCGCCTGGAAGCGTACTCCTTCGCCGCCAACGCATTTCACCATCTGGTGAGATTTTTTCAAATACAAGATCTCTTTGTGCTCTCAATGCATCTCCTTCTGTCATTAGCACCACAAAATCACCATCGCTGGTCTTGGTCACATCATTGCCTACCAGGTCACTACCGGGAGTGGCAATGGTATCACTGGCCAGTATGTTGAGGTCCAGATCCAACATGATGTAATAAGCAACTTTATTGGCGAACGCGCCGAGTTCGTTTTCCCTTAATTGCGTGGTCCCTACTACCAGAATGGTGTCATTGAATATTCGCATGCATGCAGCAAGGTCATCAGAAGTATTTCCATCATCTGAAAAGTCCAGGTACATCTCATCTACAATGTCACCGTTATCAGATGTTTTGATCAAATGAATGTCATTGAGTCCTGTAGGTTCCTCAGAATCGTCATTACTGGTGGAGTTACTCAGGATCAGGTATTGGTCTGCACTTTGAATATAATCCAGGTCCACTGTTGTCTCTGAACCAAACCCTCCGTAGTAACGCACAAACAGGTCTTCCGGCTTCGGACTGTTGGCATCCTCAATGAGACACGAACTAAGGCAGCACAGCAAAAGGAATATTGGCAATAGAGAAAAAATAAATCTCAAGTTCATCGGCTGGTAACTTTGCGTTTCTTTTTAGGGTTGTAAATTGAGTGTGTGTAGCCTACCGAAACGGTCAAAAAGTTAAGGCTTAAGTTATCTGGAACATATGAAAGCCCTGAAACGGACTCATTGTTGACAAACCTGTTCTCGGCGTTGACATAATTTCGCAGCCCTATTTCATAGCGTGCCTCCAGGGTAAAGAAGTGCACTTTATTAGTTCTCATCTTCACTCCTGCTCCTGCAAAAACTGAAAACAGCACACGATTTCGCTCATCCTGAGCCAAAAGGTCATATCCATTGACACTTCTTTGTGTACCTCCAGATCTTTCTGAGTCCACAAATGTTGCCTGTAGCAGATAGTTAAAAACTCCACCAGCTTCCACGTAAGGAATGAACTTCTTTTTCTTGTCTCCTTCGTAAAAGAAATTATAGCGACCAAAAACTGGAAACTTCAACCACCTTTGTGATTCATTGATGTTGAACAAGATATCAGTACCCAGAAATGTCTCCTGGATGTCGAGAGATGTCTGGCTATACTGCACGCCCAGCCCCACCTCTATACCTTTAACTATATGTCTTTCTATGGCCCCTTCCAGGTAAAAACCCAGCTGATCGCTGTAATCGCGCGTGGCCGTCAACCCAGCATCCAGTGGTTGGCTAAATGCGGAAAAAGACTCAAAGACATTTGGCAAGGTGAGGTTCCCTCCCATGCGAAGGCTGGTTCGAAAAATAGGCTCTACCCTGAACTTTTCGTACAAATAAAACAATTCTGCAGGATCAAACAGGTCGTCGAGTTTATGCTCCGGGTCGGCCTTCAGTAGCTTAACGAGTGACTCTTCTGCTTTCCCTTCCTGATCTGAGAAGATGTAGACTTTTGTCAATAACTTATAAGCTCTGATTTTTTCTTCCTTGGAAAAGCCATTCCTCTCAAGACAGAACTTTAACCGGCTTGGAATATCCAATAGTCTACCTTTGTCATACTCATCCTCGGCTTTGTTCAAACTGATGGTACACTGGGCCGAAGCCATCTGCATAGATATCGCGAATACGATCACACAAACAAGTGCATATTTCACTGATATTCTCATAAAATTCTAAGAATCACGCTCAATTAATTTTTACAAGTTTCACTTCTCGGGATGTCTTCCCCTACATACTGTGTCCATTCGGTACCACTCATGTTTCTGGTCAGTATGTCGCAAATTTCGGAAGCCATTCCGTCTGGTTGTACAGGCCATCTTCTGATCAACTTATCCTTAGAGCCCGTCACCAGATACTCACCGCTCGGATGAAAATCCAACGTAAATACCCAATCTTCATGGTCATCCAATACAATTGGTAATTCAAAGATTTTATTCATAGACCAGATTCTGGCGGTCTTGTCCGTGGAAGCAGCACCAAGGTACTGGTCGTCAGGGCTGAATTTGAGGTCCATCACCGGCCCTTCAAAACCAGTTAAGGTAGGCGGTTTCTGTGCGTGGTTACCTTCGCTCAATCCAGAAATATCCCACAACAGCACGTTTCCATTATATTGACCAAAGGCTACCTCGTCACCACGATGATTAAAAATAATCGCGTTGACCGGATTGGTAGCATCCTCCAGTAGTAAAACAGGCTCTGCTGAAGCATCTTCCAAATCAAAAATCCATACATGACCATCTTCTGAACCAGCAGCCAGGTACTTTCCATTGGCGTCAACCGCCAGGGTTTTTATACGACTGTCCACCGCTGTAAACAGTTTTGAAGAATTGAAATCACTCGTTCTGATGGTCTGATCTGCTCCTGTGGAGATAAAGCCTGAGTTATCTGGCAGGAAGATCAAATCAAAAACTGCTCCGCCGTGTCCGGTGATTTTTTTAGGCTCTGCATTTGGCTTCTCGAGATCGAAAAGGAAAATATCGTCTTCATCAGACCCCAGCGCCAGGTATTTTTCATTGGAACTAATGCCTACCACCCTGGAGACGTTGTCATTTTGGAACAATACATCTGAAGTCTGCGTCTCCAGGTCCCAAACAAGGATTTTACCATCACTACCAGCAGAGTACAGACTCTTTCCTCCCTGGTCAAACACTACAGACCGCACTGCGTTCTCATGCCCTATCATCAAATTGAGAGAATCTCCCTTCAATCCCTTGAGGCCATAATAGACACCACTGTAAATATCTCCGCTGAATGCTTCATTGATTTCTTTATAGTCATCCCAGAAGACGAAAGCCTGTCTGGAAACGAGGGCTTTCAGCTCACTGTCTTTGATACCTTTTGATTTGATCGCCATCGAAAGCGCAATCGACTGAAACCTCAGATCTTCCGCACGTTGCTGGGCCTCCAGTGCATTTCGTCGTGCATTCTTTGCCGCAAACTCTGCATCTTTTGCATCCTTCGCTGCTTTCACCGCCTTGTCCTGCTGCTCCTTTGCCCGTACCTCATTGGCTTGTGCCAGTCGTTTCTGCTTCTCTGCATCAAGACGAGCTAACTCCGCTTCTTTGGCCGCTTTTTCAGCATCTTCCTGTGCAATCTCTGCAGCGGCCTGCGCGTCTATCGCCTTCACGGCTTCTAACTCGGCGTTTGCTTTCAGGGTCTCTGCACGTTCCGCTTCTTTCTTAGCTTGAGCCGTTGCCTGCTTTGCAAGTTCCTCCTGCTTTTTCGCCTCCGTACTCTGTGCCAGGGCAAAAATTACCGCTGTCAGCAGCACCAGTGTGGCAACCGATAGGATGGCCGCAATGACCTTGGTTCTTTTGATCTGCTTCTTTTGCAGAATCTCTTTGTTACGCTGCTCCGTTTCATAAGCTTTCTTACTGGTTTCCAGGAAGATCATGGTACGCTCGTAAGCGAGGTTGTACCGCTGTCCCCAAACCAGCGTTGGTTTGTTTTCTTCCTCCCAGTTCAGTGCAAGCTGCAAATCGGGCATTTGCCACAATCCTGACTTACCTTCCTGGTATTTCTCAGCCGATTCAGATAGTTTCAGGTACATCTCCGCTGACTTGGACTCTTCATCCAGCCATTGCTTCAGTCTGTCCCAAATTCTCATCAAACTCTCATGAGAAATATCAATCACAGATTCAGACCCGATGGGCACTCCATGGGGAGGCATCAACAATGACCTGCCTGGCTCTCTGAACTTGTCAATGACATTGACCACTTCATCTTCCGTCACACCGGCAATCTTGGCAATGGTATGCAGCTTGGTCGGTCTACGTATTCCCTGGTTCTCACTTCCACGCTCGGTGAGTGCCTTGAACATGACCTCACAAATTTGCTTCTCACGTCTTGAGAGCTGGTCATAAGCCTCATCGGCATGTTGGGAGAGTGCTTCTTTTAGTGTACCGATGGCGTTGTAGTGCACAAGGTCCATGGATTCGCCACTTCGCTTGTTTTCCACCCAATACTGCCACGTTCTCATCAAGGCGTGCTGCAGTACCGGCAGGTGGTCAGGGTTGTCCCCCACATCATTGAGCAACTGTTGCGACAAACGCCCCGTAATGGTGCCACCTCCTACTGCCACAGGTCCTTCAATGGCCAGTCTTTTCTGATCTCTCGTCATCTGTGGAATCAGATAGTGAGAATCATTAATCATCTGCGTCAGATTAGGAAACTGCGCACATTCTCCGATAAAATCGGATCGCATGGTCAGGGCCACATAGATGGGCTCTGTATATTGATTGATCGCTTCCAATAATAAGTTCACGAATGCAGATGATTCGTCCGACTCAGAATTGACCGCTTCAATTTTCTTATACCTGAACAACTCTTCAAACTGGTCAACCAGAATGAGGAAATTCTCACTGTCGGAAGATTTGAGCTGCTTGACAGCCTCAATCAGTCCAAGTGAGCTACTTCTCAGAACGGTGCCTGTGATGGTCTTCTTGATCAACCGATCTTCAGTACCGAGCTGTTGATACTCTTTGTTTTTCTGTAAAAGTGCTTCTGCGAGATTGTCGATAGGTCCACCGCCTGGTCTGGTGACCACAATGCGCCAGTTGGACCCGGCATTGGTCATGAAACCACCGTAAAGCGTAGGAATCAGACCGCAATACATCAGTGAGGACTTACCACTACCTGATGCGCCCAGTACTGAGACGAATCGGTTATCTGCCAGCTTAACTAATACCTCGTCACTTTGGCCTTCACGACCAAAAAATAAGTGACTTTCTTCAATACCGAAAGGCCTTAATCCCGGAAACGGGTTGAGCAGATCAAGTAAATCTCCTGACTGTTCGCTGGTTTCGGTAGATGCGTGTACATTCGTTTCCTTTTCAGACATTTTGTAAGAGTTTATTTAGAAAAGGGTCTAATTCATTCTCGTTAAAGGTGTCTCCACCTTCCAGGATCATGGTCCTGCTTTGCTTTGCTTTCACCTCATTTACTTCACTGTTACTCACCTTGTAAAGTGCTTTCGCAATAATGGGTTTTTGCCGTCCAAAACCAGGTGCCTTCAAAAGGTCCTGTAATTTGGCATTTACCCACTCCACTGAGGAGTCGCCACAATAGATAACAGAAGCATCGCATCTTCTCAGGTTCTCCTGATGGATGTATCGCAAATCTACCAGGTCACCCTCATAGGTTGGCAATACTACGCGATAGCCTTTCGATTCCATACATTGGCGCAAAGGCTCTGCATTACTGATATTGGGCTTATCACAAATCAGGTAGATCATTGGGTTTGACAGGCTATCAGGGTCCGGTGAGTACCCTTTGATCTCACGCTTCTTATGGAGTCTCCCCCCTGTTACCAACTCTGCCCTGATAATGGACTTAAATTCTTGTAATGTAATTTTGAGTACCTCTGCTGCATCCAGTTGCGCGGCATCGGTTTTGAGGTCTTCAATGAAAAGACGTTGTCTTTCCGTTACATTTTTCAGCTCGGGTGCCAGCCAGATGAGCCTGCTAAAAGGATCACCACTTTGGGCTTCATCACTCCTTTGTGCCATCTCCCTACTGTACTCTGAGGCGATCTTGTTCTGCATATCCACCACTGAGAAGTCTTTGCCTTTCACTTTATAGCCATAGTCTTCTCCTACCAGGTGAATAGACATTCTACATCTTTTCAGGTCATCCAACACCCTGCTTTTCAAGGCATTGGCCTCTTTTGGCAAGGAGTGATCCGGTAGTACTTTATAGCCATGCCTCATCAGCTCCCGCTTAATCACATCTCGTTTAATGATCATATCTACCCCGGTATTGGCCAGGTAGACAGTCTTTTGCTTTTCTATTTCCCGTTGGCGCAGTTGCTCTTCTTTCTCTGAGAGTGTGAAGATAAAGCCGGAAATGTCGTAGGCCATGTCTACCAGCTTCATCCAGAAGCCTCTTTCTGCCTGATCTCCGAAAAAACGCTCAAATTCTTTGGCCTCACCTGTTCGTGGGTCTATCTGATAAAAATCATACGGGAGCAGGTCTTCATAGTCCGGAAGGTAGTTGTCTACGTTGATGGGCTGTTTGATCACTTTGAACAGACGTCCCTGGCCTCCTATCTCCAAATTTCCTTTCTTAACAGCTTCATCTGCATAAGCTTTCAGGTTTTCGATGAGACTACTTTCTTCAAAGAAAGCCTCTGTTAATATGGCGATATAAACTGCCCCTTTTTCTTCCAGATTGCGCAACTCATCGTATTCGGTTACCTCCAGAATGTTTGGAGTACCCTTGGAGATTTGGGAAAAGAGCGTGATCAGGAACTTTTTAAAGTTGGACACCCAACCTTTGTCTGTTCCACTCAGTGGCTCATCGTCCTTTGTTGCGTAGCTTAATATGATGTCAAATTCAAACTGCATTCTTCGTCCTTGTTCTTGATCAACCAAATAGTGAGAAATCTACTTCTTCTTCTGTTTTGGTTGTATCGACTTTTCCTCCCATGATATTCAATTCCGCAAAGATCAGGTCTTTATAGATCGTCAATGCGTCAAAGAACTCCTCTTTCCTGACCATCAGGAATATTGATTTCTCATTTGTAACAGCTGTAAAATCGTACTTAGAGGAATCTAAAATTATTTTTTCCCCAATGACATCAGAGCGGGTAAATTGCTGTTCACTCTCGTCATTGTAGGTAACCGTCACTGAACCGTCCAAAATCACATAAAACGGTGCATTTCCAGAATCTCCTTTCTCAATCAGTGAAACACCTGCCTCCAGAAACACCTCGTCGCAATTCTCAGCGATGGACATCAATATGAGACCATTCAGGTTTTCAAAGTAGGGCATTTCACGCAAGAACATGACTCTTTCCATCATGGATTTTTTCTGATGGAAGAAATCACCTTCGGATTTGAATATCGGAGGTAAGATCGTTCTGTCTATCTCTGCCTTTACGATTGGCGCTATCCTCCTTATCTGTGACTGGTATTCGTCTGGATCTCTTTTGTAAATCGTTTCAAAAACAGTTTCCAAAAGGAATCGATCCGGGTTAAAAATGTTGGCCACTAATCCCATCGACACCTCATCCTTCTCTTCGTAAAGCCCCAGCCTGTAGACAGCTACTGCCTTTGTCCATCTGTTGATGAAATTGTAATCCCTGTTGAGAACCTGTAATAACAAGTCTTCAGTATCTTCGAAATTTTCAGGTGCATAATGTAGGTGTAACTTGGCTAGTTTGTCCTCCACTTTCACATCTTCCAATACGGCAAATAATGTCGGTTTCAACTCCTCATCAATGAACAGGTCCAGCATCTCTATCGCAAAGGTAACACTGTCTGTGGTATCCAGGTCCACGTTGTCTTTGATCAGCTGAATACTCTGAGGGTCATAGATCATTGACAACAACATAAAGATGTCGTTGTAATTCTGCTTGTTTTCTTCTTCCAGCGCTGCACGTACCAGGCGATCCAGTTTTTCCTCCCTTGGAATCTCTTCCAGGGCCTTCAGGTTCCAGGTGATGTTTCTGATAAGACCATCGATGAACAACTTGATCCTTGCTGCCTGGAACTCCCTCGCTTCAAAGCCTAAATAACTGAGCGTCTGTAAGATTTCACTGACAATTTGTTTATTGGGATAGTCAATTTTTTTCCACAGCAGTTCTGAAGCGCGATAGCCCCCTATTCTACCAATCACCTGAATGACCCTCAGCATGGTCAATTGGTATTGATTGGTTTTATAAAAGGCATTGTCTATCAGCGGCAGCGCTGCCTCTCCAGACTCTACCAGGGCCGCCATCGCGATGTTTCCGTAAGTAGCCAGGTGCAGGTTTTCGATAAAAACAGGCCAGAATTCCGGTCTTCGTAGTTTTCCTGCCGAAATCATAGCCGCTATCCTCACCTCCGGGTTGATATCCTTGGTCAGTTCCATCAAAATAGGCACAAACCGCTCCTGTGTCAACTTAGACAATAGCCTTGATGCCAGCAATCTTTCGCTTGCGTCCGTGGAGCGCGATAATTTCTTAATGGCCGAAAACTTCAGCTCATACTGCTCTGCTTTGGTGAGATTCTCGATCACCTTGCCTGCCAGTTCAGTCAGCTTGGGATCATCCTCAAACTTGACTTCTTCTTTGAGTTCTTCCAGCTTATCGAAGCAAAGCAGGTCATTCAAGCGTAGATAGGCATAATATCTGACTTTTCTCTTCTCAGACTGCAGGGCGGTAACCAAAGTGGGCTCCAATTGGATAGGATCCACTTTTTCCAATATTTTAAGCGCATTGACCACCTCATCGGGATCATTACTGAGTGTTTCAGCCTTCAGCGCATTGATGATATTGATTTCATTTTTAACACTGTGATCTTTGTAACTCGCTTTTTGGATCTCCAGGGTGTTGCGCAGGGTAATTTTATACTGTTGGAAAAGTTTGTTGGCAAAGTAGATCACAACCACGCCGAGTACCACTACAAAATAAGTAAAGTGAATTACTTTAATGAATACAAGAGCGGCAAGACCTATCTGCATCGCTCCTGCGATGAGCGTTGCAGTCTCACTGATCACACCTTCAATCCTGGTCTGCACATCAAATCTAATTTTGACATCCAGTGGCAGAAAGAACATTTTAAATGCCGGGTTTTCCAGGGCATCTTTCAAAGAGGCTGTGAAAAGCTTACCTACTGCAGTGAATATGAAGAAGTAGATGAAACTTTCTGTCTTCACTTCATACCCTCCCAGATGACCGGCAGTGATTGCGGCCGCTACAAAGATTAACAGCACCAGCGGCATCACCATCAGTGCGATCCGCAAACCATAATCATTGATAATTTTATCATTCACAAAACTCTGAATGAAGAAACTGAAAATCATGACCGCTCCATTGAAGAAGGATAAGAAGAATCGGAGTTGCTCTTCACTACTGTCAGAATACATGGTCACCGTTGCATCATAAAAAGTGTAATCCATAAAGACACTTGCCCCCATAGAGAAAATAATGAACAATGACATCATCCGCATGTAGGGATTGATAAAGATGTCTTTATAGCTAATAGACTGACTTTCAGAACCTTCTGACAGTTTAGCTGATTTATCCAGATTGTAGTTTTGTACAATTAAAATTGCAAAGCCCAACATACCAAGCGCTGCTACCGCTGCCATTGTCAGCAAATCGTAGTTGTTCCGGATGATACCCAGTTGTGTGAGCGCTGGAATGGAGAAAAATGCAATGATCGTCGCAGTTAATTGCCCGGTATCTATACCTCCGATGATTCTTTTTGATTGCTTGAGGTTAAATATCCTACCAAATATTCCCCAGAAACCCAGGATAGTCACTGCAGTGATCGGGCTCACCAGAGAAAAAAGTAAAAAAGGTAAAAGTGGTAATCCTTCCAGGACAGTCACCGTTGTTAAACTAGTATAAAACAATCGAAAACCGACCACAACCAAGGTAATGACAAATATGTTAGTCACCGAGAGTGTGGAAAACTTAATTCTACGCTGGAGATTTACAAAAAGAGAGGTAAATACAATACCAAAAAATCCCATGACAAAAATAGAATTGGTCAGGTAGGTGTCTTTTAATGCCTCATCAAGCTCGTTCATACTACCCAGGAAATATTCCTCGGCACCGATTTGAAAACTTGCTAAAAAAATTCCCATAAAAAAACCCTTGCCCAAAAGGAGCAACATCGGCTTTTCCTCACCTGACTCACCGCCAAGAAACTGTAAAAATGCCTTTATCACAAGCCAATATTTAAATCATCTTCACTAACGTTCAATCATACTTTGCCTGAATTCACAAGTTTAAATATACCTGATCAAACTCAAACATGCACACGAACTGGTGTAAATTGTGATCCTAAATGTGGGCTGGGAGACTCAGTCTTGACTCCAATTCGTTAGTCAAAACACGAAACTATTAAAAATTTGCAAAACACGAGGCATCATTGGCGCATTTTTATAAATCCCTTTTATACGAAAGCCATCATTTGGCCTCATCGTCACGATATTGGTATTTAAAAGTCGCATTTCTTGAAAAAGTTACATTGGAAGACACTGGCTTTTTGTCTTTTCTCATCTTCTCTGTGAGGGCTACCAATATCCCCGCCAGTCCTCCAAACAAATGCCCTTCAAAGGATACCGTGACATCCACAGGGAATAAACCTACAAAAAAGCCAAGGGAAAGCATCAAACAGCTCAAAATAAACAAATACAACTCTTTCTGCTTCCTTTTAATGGCCAATACCAGCAAGTAAAAAAACAATCCATAGACTACGCCGCTGGCACCATAATGCCATGCATCCCGGCCTCCTATCCACAACCACCCGTTGGCAATTAGTGAAATGGTCAATATTTTGAGAAATGGCTTTTTGAGTGGGACATGTAGGAATAATCCAACAGACAAAATACCCAGCAGCAGTAAGTTATTGAGTAAATGTCCCAGGTCATGGTGCTTAAATGGACTCGTCACAATCCCCAAAAGCCCTACAAGCTCCCGTGGTTTGACACCCATCCAGAACCAGTTCATATCCAGCAGGTTCTCTACAATAAAACAAAATGAAATCGTTGTCAATAACAGACCAGAACGGTAAATAGCACGCTTAAAGACCTCCTTACTACCCTCCTGCTCTGTCATCCTAAAAAAAGATATTATTTGCTAGTCTAAAGGTATTGGCATGTGCTTCTACAATTACAGAAATACTCTTGGAATAACCGCCACCCATGCTTGCGGCCACAGGAATTCCCAGCTGATAACAATTATTGAGCACAATGGCATCTCTTTCCTCACAGCCGTTCAAAGAAAGGGCAATACGCCCCAGTTTATCGGTTTCCAGCACATCTACTCCACACTGGTAAAACACAAAATCAGGCTTAAATTCTGACAATACCTGCTGCAGGTGATCCGTGAGTAAAGAGAGGTATTGGTCATCACCTGTCCCATCTGGCAAAGGGATGTCCATGTCCGACTTTTCTTTTTGCAAAGGGTAGTTCTTATCGCCATGCATACTCAAAGTAAACACGGCTTCATTGCCATCAAAAATACTGGCAGTACCATTGCCCTGGTGTACATCCAGGTCCACCACCAGTATACGGCTGGCCAATTGTTGATCGAGCAGATAACCTGCGGCTATGCCAATGTCATTGAGCAGGCAAAAGCCCTCACCCCTATCTGCATAAGCATGATGTGTGCCTCCGGCAATGTTCATAGAAACGCCGTGCTCAAGGGCCTGGATAGCACAATCGAGCGTTCCCTGCATGATCACTTTTTCCCGATGTATCAATGCATTGGACAACGGAAAGCCCGTCTTCCGAATTTCTTTGGCAGACAGCGTAAGTGTCTCTAATTTGTGAAGGTATGCTGCGTCATGGACTCTCAGTATGTCAGTCTGGCTGGCAATTCCAGGCTCAAAGAGGTTTTCATCAGTAATAGTCCCTTCGTAGAGCAACTGCTGGAGCAATAACTCATATTTTTCCATGGGAAACCGATGTTTGGGAGGTAGGTCGTGAACGTAAACAGGCGACCAGGCTATTTTAAACACTCGTTATTAGTTCTTTTTCTTACTCTTCTTTTTTCTCTTGCTGGAGGTGGTTTCAGTCTGCATCAGGTCATTGGTTGAAGAACCTTTCAGCAGCTCACTAGGGTTGTAAGGAATCATATAACCGATGGAAAACGACAGTACCTGATTGGTGTACTCGGCATTCTCGCCGAAAGCCAGTAAGCCGGATTCTGTATTGGAACCCAGGTGTGAATGACCCCAGCTATATCGCAAATCAATCATCATTCGTCCTCCGGTACGCAAGTCCAGCATCATTCCTCCTCCTATGTTCAGAGAATATTGCAGGCGATTGGGCCTTTCAAGTACTACCGTAGAAATGTCTCCTCCGTCGCTTTGATCATATACAATCTTTACATCACGGGGGCCCTGCGATACTTCATTGAAATCATCAATGAAGATAGTCCCTTTTGCGCTTAGTAAATAACTTATTTTCGGTCCCAGATTGACATAGTAGTGAACAGGTTCACTCCCTGCCATCACCCTTAAGAAAAGCGGTAAAGACAAGTAACTATATTTGAAACTATTATCTATAAAATAAGCACCATCCTGACTGCGGACTGTTTTGTTGATCCGCTCAAATGCAAGTTCTCCGTGTACGGCGTAGCGGTCGGTAGCGGTGTAAGTCACCATCGCTCCAAACTCATAATTATAATCTGCCGCCACAGGACTGTAGGTCTCATTTTGGATCAGTTCCCTACCACCTATGGGCAAAATAGTCTCTTCATTTTGATAATTGAATGACGTCCGGTGGCCACCTGCCCTTAAGCCAAACCAGTATTGGCCATAAGATAGCTGCGAAAACAACAAAAGCCCGAATGTCAAAATATGCCTTACCCTCATCTCTACAGAAATTACAAATCAATATTCGCAAATTACAATAAAAATAACTCTTTTTGTGTTATAGTATTGTAAAATAGCGATTAATCGTCTACAAAAATCATAGTTTAATCTAAGAAAAACTGATTTGTAGGGTTTTTTAGGTAAATTTATTTTTATTTGGCAGCAGTAGAATCGCGGGTGTTAAGGGTTATTATGCAATGTACGATTAGAGTAGTTTTCCTGGTATTGTTGTTCTTTGCATCATTCAATGTTTCTCAAGCGCAACAAACCAGGGTATACAGTCAATTTTTTATGAATCCCTTTATCTACAATCCTGCTTATGCAGGAGTAGAGGGACATACGGTCTTTTTTGGAATGTATCGGAAACAGTGGAGCAACATCGATGGGGCTCCGGCACTATCTCACGTCAGTTTTCATACACCCCTCAAAGGCGGTTTAGGCATAGGCGCTTCTGCCTATAATGATCAGGAAGGTTTGGTCAATACGACGGCCATCAAGGGTAGCGTCAGTTATCTGCTGGCCATTGACCGGAAACATTATCTGAGAGTCGGCATGTCGCTGGGAGGCGGCACAAAATCAATCAATACAGATGGGTTTGATTCGCCGGCAGATCCGGCCTTTGAGAACTTATCAGAGTCATCCGCATTTACCCTGGGCCAGTTTGGTGCAACCTATCACTTTGGGCACTTCAATGTGGGATTTGCATTGCCAAACCTGGTGGGATATGAAGTTGTGGGACAAGAGAGTTTTTCCAAAATAAAAGTAGATCCTTTTGATGAGGCCTTGTTCAAAGCCAACTACCGCGGTCACATCAATGACAACATCGCATTTGAACCACATTTATTATACAGGTACAACCAGGATCTTCCCAATCAATTTGAGTTGGCCGTCATCACTCACCTTAAGCACATTGTATGGGTAGGTGCCTCTTATCGGCAGGATGCAGGAATTGTAGCCTTGTTTGGCACTAAAGTGAAGGAAAAAATTGGTATTGGGTTGGCTTATGACATAGGCAACTCTAACTTCAGTGACCTGCTGGGGCCCACGTTTGAACTACACATTGGTTATCACCTTGGCACGAAAAAAGAACACGCAGAGCATGTTTCCTCCTTCATCAAAAGTCATCGCCTCACCTTGGAAGAGCGACAAAGAAAAGAGCAGGAAAAGCAGTTGGCCGAGGAACGAAGACAGGAAAAAGACAATGCCAACATGCGTGATCAATTGGCTGAAAGCCGTAAGGAACGCCTCAACAAAACAACAGAAACCGGTGATGGCGGCCAAACCACCGAGACCGAAACCGGCAAAGACGCCAACGATTCCAATAGTGGAGACTCCACAACCGGGGAGCAAGGAAAACCGGACACTGGCGATACTCCCAAACCGGATGAGTCCACTGACAAACCTGATGAAAAGGTAGATCCGGTAGAAAAGGAAAGGGAGAAAAAGCAGAACAAGGCCATAGAGATAGGCAAACTGATTGAACAAAGGCGACAGCAGGCTAAAGCGCAAGGTGAAACCAAACCACAAGATCAAAACAAGGCGCAACAGCAAAACAAGGCGCAAGAACAAAGTAAAGACCAATCAGAGAAACCATCGGATGCCAAAGACCAGCCAACAAAGTCTGTCACTAAGGAGCCGGAAGGAAAAACTGGTGGTGTGGATGCAAAGCAGCCTGATGAGCAGCCGAAAACCGATGACAAAGACGTTGTCGAGCAGCAAACTGGCAATATTACTACTCCCGATGAAACGGTGGACAGCCCTGCAGAGGAAGTAGAAGACAACAGAACTATTGAAGAGCTCACTAACTCAGATGTACCAAAGAAAGTATCCAGAGGCAATCACATGTTGGAGTTGAACAACGGCCATTATGTAGTGGCAGGTGCCTTCAAAGTATTTGACCACGCAGAAGATTTCAGTGATGAGTTATTCGAAAAAGGATATAGAGATGTGATTGTCGGATATATCTCCGAAACTGAATTGTACTATGTCGTGATCTTCCAATCGAAGAACTTAGACAACGCGAAAAGAAGACGTACCGCGTTGAAAAATCGGAATGGATTACAGGAGATTTGGTTACTGACGGTAGAATAACCTTTCAATGAACAACAGATATTTAACATACCTATTTGTCCTTTGTCTTTTTGGTAGTAGCCGACTAATGGCACAGGACGCTTTCATCAGTGGTCTTGACAGGACTTCCGCTTCATTTGGTGAGATAGTTACTATCAATGGAAAAGGTTTTGGCACCAACGCGGGCAACCTCAGGGTTTTCTTTGGAGGTGCACTGGCGACCATTGTTTCGGCAGACGAGACCATCATAGAAGTCCAGGTGCCTGCCAACGCCACCTATGACCACGTAAGTGTAATCAACACTGCCAATAACATCCATGTCACTTCACCGGAAAAGTTTGTACTCAGCCACAGCGGAGACACCTTTGATACTGATCTACTGACGGCCCAAGATCAAAATTCTACTGCTGGGCTGGGCGTTTTTGATTTTTGTGCGTGCGACTTTAACATGAATGGGTCCATGGATTATATAGTTTCCAACAGTACTGCAAGAAGTGGAGCACTGGGAGAATTTTCCATCTTCACAAACAGTAGCACCCCAGGCACCATCAGTTTAAGCCGTCAGAATATTTCAATAGATGAATTGGCCTACACTGATTGTGGCGACCTGAATGGCGACGGACTGCCGGACCTCATATTCTCCGAAGGAGGTGGTCAGAATACCAGGGTTTACGTATTTGAAAACACTACTTCAGGAAGTAATATCAGTTTCAACAGTCCCATCATCCTCCCACTGCCACTGGATGCTTTAGGGGAAGTACGAATTGTAGACAGGTTGATCATGCAGGATCTGGATCGAAATGGCAAAGTAGACATCATTGTAGCCAACACTACCAATAATGAATTGGACATATTTGAAAATACCTCTTCAGGAGGTACCATGTCATTCAATACCGCCCCTATTCAAATAACACTTGAAGCAGACCTGGTCTCTTCTGGATTAGATGCACAAGATATGAACAATGATGGTTTCCCTGAGATCATTGTGACTCCTTCCGCAGAAGAAAACGTGTTTATATTTCCCAATTCCAGTGATATAGGAGATATCAAATTTGATGACTTCATACGGTTGGATCAAACAGGAAATCTGTCAAATGTAAGAGCGGCGGACCTCAATGGGGATGGCTTTGCTGATCTGATTGCCATTGACGGCGGAGTGCTTGGTGGCGCAGGTAGGGACTTTGATGAAGTCCATGTTTTCGTCAATACCACCAGTACCCCGGGCGGTGCCATTACCATGGAAAAAAATACGACTTTTTTGGTCAATGAAAACCCTGAGTCTATAGGCTTCGGTGACCTCAATGGAGATGGTAAGATTGATGGTGTGGTGACCTCCCGTACTTCGATCGCAGGATCTGGAATCACAGTATTGATCAATACGACTACCGCAGTAAGTGTAGGGTTTGACATATTTGAGATTGCTACACCCAGTAGTTCCAGAAGCCCTATGATCACAGATGTGGACAATGATGGACGTCCTGACATCGTCTTTACCCACGATGTTGGTGTTAATAATGCAGGGGACCTTTCTGTGATTCTGAACAAAAACTGTATCCTCCCGGAAATCACCCCGGATCAGTCGCAGATTATCTGTGCCAACAATGACCTGGAAATACAAGCCACCCAATCCAACGGCTCTACCTACCGATGGGAAAGAAGCCTCAATGGTGGTGCCTTTTCAGTGATACAGGAAAGTGATGTCTCATTTATCAACGCGCAAAGTTTCATTAGCCCCGGCGATGTGGGGGAATTCAGGGTAACGCTTATTACCGAATCAGGCACTTGCTCCAATACTTCCAACTCAGTGGAAATCCGGATCAACTCAGATACTGTTAACCCACCAGTCTTGTCTTCTAACGGCCCTGTTTGCGCAGGTACTGCACTGCAACTGTCTTCTAATATTGCCAGTTCTGCGGTCATCTATCAATGGACCGGACCCGATGGCTTTGTCAGCTCAGAAGCCACACCAGAGATTACAGATTTCCAGCTGCAAAACGCTGGTAGATATGAATTGGTCATCAGCTCAGGCAGCTGTGTAAGTGCTGCCGGTTCCATTGTGGTAGGAAGCAGAACCCTGCCCTTTACTGCGATAGATAATGATGGAGAGGGCATCATCTGCGAAGGCACCGACAAGACACTCTCTGTCACAGATTTTGGAGGATCTTTCACCTATCAATGGAGACGAGATGGTGTAGATGTGACCACAGCAGGAACTGGCAATACCACCTTCACCACCTCAACGGCAGGCAACTATACGGTCCTCATTGATGATGGCACAGGATGCCAAAGAGAAACACCTGTCTCAGTACTTGAGACAATCGCCCCTCCTACGGCAAGCATCGATGCCATTAGCGAGATATGCGTGGACATTCCGGCTGTCTTCATTGCCACCAGTAATGGTGACTCCAGGTTTACGATTGTCAACGAATGGGACTTTGATGACGGCACCACCATCAGCGGAGGCAGTGTAAATCACTCATATACAGATGGCGGTGTGTACAACGTCACACTCACTTCTTCCTATCAGGAAATAGCCGCATGCTCCAATGTAGCGCAGGTTGCTTTTACAGCGCGCGAAATCCCCACAATACCGATCACCGCTCCTGACAATACTGCGTTTGAAAAATGTCCCAGTGACAGCATCCGGCTTGAGCTGCCAAATAACTTCCTCAGCTATGAATGGGAGAACGGCGACAACACATTTTTCACCTTCGGAAAGACCGGAAAAGACCTGGACGAAGGAACCATTTCTGTCAACTGGATAGATGATGCAGGATGTGCCAGTTCCAGTGAAGTAAACTTTAGCAATTTTGCCAACTCCCGGCTGACGATCACCTCCAGTTTCGATATCGACAACGATACCATAACACTTGGCGAAGACGTCCAGTCTGTGGACCTGTCGGTTGGTTTTGGAACGGACCTTAGCTGGACACCTGTAGATGTCATTGAAAACAGTACCAGTAGCGATGTAACCGTATTCCCTTCGCGGGCATTTACCAGCATCATAGCGGAAGCAACTACCACCAACAATTGCAGAGAGAGCGATACGGTGGTATTGGTCAACAATTTTTTGATACCACGTAGAACATTTTCTCCCAATGGAGACGGCGCAGGATTTGAATGCTGGGAGATACTAAACGCCAGAATTTTGGACGCTTGTACTGTCTACATATTTGACAGTAAAGGAGTCATCATTCAGGAGGTTTCAAGTCCGTTTGACGATGATAATTGTATTTGGGATGGTACTACTCAGGGAAGGCCAGCCCCGGAAGGTGTGTATTATTATGTGTTGAAATGCAACGACACAGACTTCAACAGAAGCGGAAGCATCTTGCTGGCAAGGTAATGAACCTTACACATCATGCTTAGATAATTACAATTTTTTTCCGGTTAAATGCATTTATGATAAAAAGTATTAATTTTATGCCCCTGTAAGTGTTATGTGGAAATTTTTGACTTTTTCTGAGAGTTAGAAGGTTACCATCGTATTCTTTATAGTATTAATTAAAGAAAAAAAATCATTATACCTATATTATGACTGATTGTAAGAGCGTAGCGATCATCGGATTCCTCAGTTTTATGATAAGTCTAACAGCTATGGCACAAGAAAACTGTTCCAACGGAATCGATGATGACGGGGATGGTTTAATAGATTGTTTTGACCCAGACTGTTCAGGCAATAATTCATGTACTGAATTCTTTTTCGGAAATCAAATTCTCTGTGAAAATGAACCTTCTGTTCAGGACTTTGCCATTGCCCTCCAGTGGGGCTCCAATAATGGTTCTGTACAGACGAGTTCTCAGGTAGCCATCGGTGACCTTGATGGTGACGGGATTCCTGAAGTGATTGCCCCAAATCACATTAACGGAACTATTAACTTAATCAATGGACAGACTGGAAACTGGGAACGCTCCGGATTTATAGGTACGGAGCCGGAAAGCCAGATCACAATAGGCGATGTAAATAATGATGACTGCGGCGAAATTTTCGTTGCAGAGCGAAATGGCGGCACGCTAGACAGGATCTTTTCAATTGATTGTGACATCACTGCATTCAATTGGACAACAGAATCAGCTTTTGGTCGGGTAGGAAACCTGGCTCTTGCCGATTTTAACCAGGACGGTGTTGCCGAATTATACCACTCCAATGAAATCCTGAACGCTCAAACAGGAGAAATCATTATTGCTGGTACTGGCGCCTGGGAGACAGAAAGTATGTATGGTAGTATTGCTGCCGATATCCTCCCCGACTCTGAATGTACGGACTGTTCTGGTCTGGAATTGATAGATGGTGGATGGATTTATGCAATCAACATTGCCGCGGGCACAAAAACACTGGTGCGGGAAGTAGATGATCTTTTGAAAGGTAGTAATAGGTTTTTCGCAAAATATCAATCAGACTGGGATGTGCAGTTCTCCATGACTTCCGTGGCCGATTTCAATGAAAACGGCACCATGGATGTAATTTTTTCAGGAGCAGTAGGCGCTGATGAGACCGGCCAAACAACACTTTTAATGTGGGATGTGCTGGATAATACATTGCTGACTTACCGGGATTTTGACAACAATCACACAAGAGGCACAGGTCGTATCAATATTGCTGACCTGGATAATGATGGGCACCTGAATGCTTCTTACGTATCCAACTCTACGCTCTATTGTTTGGATGAGAATTGGGAGCTACTGTGGACCAAAGGTATTTCCGAAGGTTCTTCCGGCTTTACAGGGACCAGTGTATTTGATTTCAATGGTGATGGGGCCGCCGAGGTGGTCTACCGAAGTGAATCGACATTACATATCATTGACGGAAGCGACGGATCGACTAACAACTCGATCTTTTGTCAGTCACGGACCTATTTTGAATATCCACTGGTAGCAGACGTTGATGGTGACGGAGCCAGTGAAATCATTGTGACTTGTTCTACCGATGACACCATGGACTTTGACCCTTACAGCGGGTCGGTCAATGGCCAGGTAAGGGTATACGAAGCAGCCAACGGTGAGAGCTGGCAACCTTCCAGAGATGTCTGGAACCAGCACGGATACTTCAATGTCAATATCAACGATGACATGACCATTCCACAGGAGCAGCAGGACCATACAGTGGTATTCAGTACAGATGGTTGTGAGGACGGTTCTTTCGCAGGAGAAGTGAGATCACTGAACTCCTTCCTCAACCAGGCTCCTTTCCTCAACGAAGACGGTTGCGCAGAGTATTCACAACCTGACTTTGCCATTGGTGATGACATTACTGCAACTTCTTCTCTATGCCCGGAAACCGAATTTGAGGTTTCTTTCACTCTATCAAACGTGGGAGACATTGACTTAAATGGTACCCTGCCCATTACCTTCTATGCAGGAGACCCGGAAGTGGCAGGGTCTACCAAGTTGAATACCGTATCTGAAGAATTAATCGACTTTGATCCAGGGGAAAGCCTGACCATTACCAAGACTGTACAGGGTATAGGTGGAGATTTCACCTTATTCATCTCAATCAATGACATAGGAACGCAGAACCCGCCGATAGATCAGGCGGCACTCATTGCCATTACAGAATGTGAGATTGTCAACAACCTTGCCTCTGTAGAGGTGACAGCCATCCCGTTTGAACTGACAGTGGAGAAGATCAATGACAACAACAAATGTGACGATACACTCCCTGACAATGGAGCGGCAAGAGCTTTTTATGATGGTAGTACACCCGCCACTACAGAAATAGCATGGTTAGAAGATTTTGATGACCTGACTGCTTTCGACACAGAGGATACTGGTGAGACAGCCTGGAGCAGGGTGCATAGCTTACACGATGCAGTTAACCGCGCCTCAGTTGTCTTCAACTACTTCGGCAGCAACAACTTCGTCATAGTCAACGCCGATGAAGAAGTGGTATGGACTTCTGAATCCATCGATATATCGGCTTACTCCAGCGTAGATATTACTGCTGACCTTTTATCTGATGGTTCATTGGACGGAGGTACGGATTACATTCAGATTTACACCATTGTGGATGGCGGCACTCCTACCCTGATGAACAATGGTAGCCACGAAGCTGATTTCAGTTATGAGCAGGCATCTGTCTCTGCACTTACAGGTAGTACACTGCAAATTCAGGTAAGAGCATTTAACGATGCCTTTGATGAGTTTTATGGATGGGACAACATCAGAGTAGTTGGAACAATTCCAGGCGTCAACGGGCAGTTTACAGATGGTTATGTTTTCAACTGGTACGACCAGGGCGATTTCAGTGCACCGGTCTTCACAGGAGACACCTTCCCTACCATGGCAGAAGGACTTTATGACGTAGTGGCTTTCTCCACAGCAGGTAACTGTTTCTCAGACACCGCTGTAGTACAGATTGATCGTATAGAGATAGACCCTCAAGTAGTGCTGTATGAAACCAATGCCCTGACCAATTGCTCCGATCCTAATGGTGAGTTAACCGCAGGAGCAATTGATATCTTTGACTACGATAACGACGGCTTAACTACTGATACTGTTACTATAGGCTATGAATTTAGATATTTCGATGGGGGCCTTACTGATGACGATATCATTGGAACCGGCTCCGTAATAGGCAATCTGGACGCCAGAGAATATTCCGTAGTGGTCACTGACCTGACTAGTGGCTGCTCCGCAACAAGATCAGAAACGATTTCTACTGATCAGGATCAACCCTCTATTACTGGGGTTTTTACGACAGATGTCACTTCTTGTGCCAATCCAAATAGTGGATCAGCTACCGCCAGCTCGACGGACGACGTCACTTTCCTCTGGTACGATGGCACCAGCATCAAAGCAACGGCAGATTTTACCGGAGCATCGTACAATGACATCCCTGCAGGTGACTATGTAGTGGTTGCGGAAGACAATGTCTCAGGATGTACTTCTGACCCATTGGATGTAGTAATTGAAGACTTATCAGGAGCTCCTGTAGCGGCGGCTTCTGAAGTAAGCCCGAACTCTTCTTGTGATACCGGCACCGGTTCAGCAACTGCTACCGGAGACTCCGGCAGCGGCCCGGCGGTAACCGGCTTCACCTTTGAATGGTATGCAGGTCAAAATACCCTGACAGAAAACAGACTTCCCGGTGCAGTATCCGGTATCGCCATCTCTGCCGATGGTGCGACCATCACCAACGCCCCTGATGGATTTTACACCGTCATCGTGACGGAGACATCGTCTGGATGTACTGATCAGACAACAACAGAAATTACCGCAAACTTCACGGAGCCCGAATTTACTTTCCAAACGCCTGTTGATACAGAAGATGCAGTGGTACTGGAAGGAAACGGTTACCTTGAGTTACCGGCTATCCTCGCAGGACTGGAGTCTTTCACTGTTTCTTACTGGGCCGAGTTAGCACAAGACAACTACACTGATGATGAAAGAGAGTTTTCCACAGGAGCCGAGGGTGTCAGCCAGACATTGCTTTGGTCTGATAATCACGACGGTCTCGCCTTCGTGGTCAATGGCGTAAACGGAGGTAATGGCCGTATCAACTCCTCTTACTCTGCTACCGGATGGACGCAGGTAGTAGGAACATATGACGCAGCTACACAAGAAATGATCTTATATGCCAATGGTGTGCAGATTGGTGCCACCACCTACAATGGCGGTGCTGTTCAAGATACAGGAAACCCCTCTTACATTGGTAGAGACAACAACATCAGTATTAGGAAGTATGAGGGGAACATGGACGAATTCCGTGTTTATAACAGGGCGCTGTCCTCTTCTGAAATCGTGGAAACAATGTGTAGCGAGCTCACTGGTACAGAAAGTGGATTGATCGTCTATTACGATTTCAATAACATTACCACTACCACTGACGGTACTACCATCACAGACGTTTCCGGCAACGGAAACGACGCAATCATCAGGCTTTTTGATGGCACTTCCGCAATCGCAAGAGAGGTTGCCACCATTGAATGCCCCATTGCTACTGTTGATGCCAACACCAGCTGTAATGCATCCAACCCTAATGGAATCATTGATGTGAGCGAAGAAATAACCCCAGCTGGTGCAGATTATACTTTTAACTTATACGAGGGTTTCTCTACTGCTACTTTACTGGAGACCAACAGCACTGGTGTTTTTGATGGCTATGCAGGAGGATTCTACACACTGACGGCTACTGACAATACCACTGGTTGTGATGCCCCGGCAGCAGTTGTCGCCATCCCGGATATTCCGGATAATCCAAATGTGGTAACTACCATTACCGATGATACTGGTTGTGATGACACAGGATTGGGAGCAATTCTGGTAACAGCCTCCAGCAATACTGAGCGGGATGGATCCATCGTAGAGCCTACCTCCTATACCTTTGAGCTGTTTGAAGGTGCAAGTAGTGATGTATCAGACAGATTGAGCCAACAGACCATCGTAGACGGGTCTACAGGTTTTAACTTTACCGGCTTAACAGATGGTACCTACAGAATCAGAGTAACCAATGATGACCTCACCTGTTTTACTGAAACAGACGTGGTCATTGATGATGAAAGTGTACTGCCCGTCATCACCGATACCTTTATTTCAGAAAACAGTTCTTGTGATGCCTCTGCACCCTCGGGACAAATGTTTGTACAGGTACCGGGATCAGCTTCAGATTTTGAGATCAGATGGTATACAGGCGACCTGGCAGATGAAGCCAACAGAATCACAGGTGAGTCAGGAACAAGTATCTCTAACCTGGCAGCAGGTAACTACACCGTGGTCATTGTGAGCAATGAAACGGGTTGTGAAAGTGTACCTAGTACCGAAACAATTTCTGATCAGCCACTATTCCCGGACGTTACTGTTGAAATCGCCAATGACATGACCAACTGCGTTGATGCAAATGGTAGTCTGAGGGCTTATGCAACCGATGATGCTCAGCCAGGTGCTGAATTGACTGAAGCTGATGGCTATGCATTCCAATGGTATACAGGTACAACTGTCACTGCCGGCAATGAAGTCCCCAACGCAAGAGGAGGTAACACCAGTGTGATCACCGGTGTTGAATCAGGCGACTACATTGTGGAGGTCACCTTTACCTCTTTTAGCTGTTCAAATTCAGCTACAATTAACCTTCCTGATTCTTCAGTAGACCCTGTTATAACAGGTACCAGTACAGCTAATACGATTTGTGATCCCGGATCAGGGTCATACGATGGTGTGGCATCAGTAGCCTCTTTATCTATTGATGGAACCAGTGTTGCCTCTCCTTTCACTGGCTACACTTTTACCTGGTATGAAGGCACTGACGTGACTGGAACTTTACTCGCAGAGACTTCAGCTTCCCTGGAGAATGTGGAAGACGGTTCCTATACTGTAGTGGCTACCAACAGTACCACCGGTTGTGAATCTGATGCAATCACGATCACAGTGGGCACTGATTTCACTTTCCCTACAGTTACGCTCATCAGTGCCGATGACAATACCGTCTGTGATGACAGCATTACCCCTACCGGAGAGATTACCATCAGACCGGATGTTGGCGATGTAACTGACTATGAATTTACCTGGTTTGTGGGGCAAACCACAGAATCTTCAGCCAATGTACTCAATAGTGGTGCACTGGTAGCAGTGACTTCTACCGACAACATCGTCTCTCAGCTGGATGGAGGGACTTACCGGGTCCTTGTTGAAAATATCGCGACGGGTTGTACTGCTACTTTTGACTACACCATCGGCGATGGTCTGGTATACCCGATCATAGACGAAGACAACTCAGAAATCAATGACAACACCAATTGTAGTACCCCCGGAAATGGCTCTATCATTGCTGCCCTTGACCTGGCCGGCATAGCTATCAACGGTGTTGAAAATGATGAAATCTGGCAAAATATCTCTTCCTGTAATTCAGTAGTACTCGATGATGCAACTACCTTTGGCACCAACGGTTTCCAGCTCACTACAGCTACCAACAACCAATTTGGTAGAATTTGGCTGGGTGACACCATCGACATCAGTCAGCCATTGAGGTTTGACTTTGAACTGTACTTAGGTACAAAGGACAATGACGGAGCAGATGGTATCGCCTTGACCTTCCACAGAGACCCTGACGGTTACTCTGCCCGCGGTGACGTAGGTGGTGACCTGGGAGTAGGAGAAACACAAACCATTACCAATGACACCAAGATCACTCCTTCTTTCTCTATAGAGTTTGATACCTGGCAGAACACTGACCTGGGAGACCCTACCTACGATCACACCAACTTATTTTACAATGGGGACATTGATGTACAAGTCACCACTCCGGTCTTCATCAAAGAAGGTCAGGAAAATGTAGAAAATGGTGACTCTCTGAATGTATCAGTCATCATCAGACAAGTGAGCGGTGAACAACACTTACAGGTATGGGTAGACGAATCGCTTAGGTTCGAACATACCGATGATTTCATCAACGACATCTTCGGTGGTGAAAGTGAAGTCATTGCAGGTTTTACTTCCTCTACAGGAGGATCTAATAATGACCAGGCGGTAAGAATCACACCTTTCTTCGACCGGTTTGAATTTAGCTGGTACGATGGCTCAAGTGTAGACCCTGCGAACCTGCGATCTGAAACAGACCCTTTCCTGTGTAATGTTTCAGGTGGACAATACACGCTCGTGGTCACTGACAGTGAGACTGGGTGTTTCTCAGATCAGTATACTTATCAGGTCAACGATGTCGGCGCAATTCCTACATTTACCGAGGACGCTTCCAATACCACCAACAACGGAGTTTGTGACCCTACACTGGCTTCATCCACAGACAATGGACAAATCACCATTGTACCAGATGACGGATCGGATGTCAATGACTACTCTTATGAGTGGTTTGATGGCAACTCTACTTCTGCCACTTTGATTGCCAGTGCCACAACTAACGTATTAGATCAAATAGATGGTGGTACCTATACAGTCAGAGTTACTCAGACAGCTACCTCCTGTGATGACGTATTCCAGTTCACCATCATTGACGAAACTGCTGATCCGGAATTGCCATTAGCGGCAGCTACCGTGGGAGACCTCACTGTCTGCCTTGGCGCTTCCAACTACCCCAACGGTAGTATCAGCATTGATGAGAGTAGCATCACCAATAGTGTATCGCCTTATACTTACAGGTATTACATCGGTTCTTCAGTAGATGACGACGAGCTGATTGATGACAACAGCAATATCTTTGATCAGATAGACGGGTCTGTGGTCACCGGTGTAGATGTAAGCGGCTCTTCCACTTCCACCATCACAGGCCTGACTGCTGGTGATTATACGGTAGTAGTGATCTCTCAAAGTAGCGGATGTATCTCCGACCCTATCACGGTAACGATTGACGAAGTTCCATCAGAACCTTCTTTCGAGGTTTCCACTTCAGGTACAGATACACAAGACAATGAAGTCTGTGATATTACCATCACAGGCGGTCCATCTGATTATAGCGGACAAATTACAGTCCTGCCTACCGGCGGCGAAGATGTCGCGGACTTTACCTATCAATGGTATAGCGGGTCTGGAACGACTTCTGCCATTTCCGGCGAGACTTCCAACGTCATCAGCAATATCCAGGGTGGTACTTACACTGTGAGCATCACGGACAATACGACCCAATGTGAGGTCTTGATTGAGCATACCATTACCGATGATACCAGTGATCCAACCTTTACGGATGCCAGCGCAGATGTAGCTCCGGTTGATATCACCATTTGTGAAGGTGGAAATGGATATCCTGATGGCGGAGTAGATGTGACTGAAGCCAACATCAACAGTGGTGGAGGCATCGGGTCAGACACTTACGTTTACCAGTACTACTTCGGTACTTCTGCTGATGCAGCCAACCTGATCACCGATGGTTCTTCCATCTTCGACCAGAAAGGTACTTCAGGAACAGGCGTAGATGTATCGGGTGCAGGTACTGCAAGTATCCGCGGTCTTGATGCGGGTAATTATACGGTGGTAGTCATTGAAGAAAATACAGGATGTGCTACAGAACCGTATACCATCTCAGTATCAGAAAACCCTTCATTACCTCCATTCGAAGTATCCACAAGTGGTACTGATACACAGGACAACGCGGTCTGTGACATTACCATCTCTGGCGGTCCTACTGAGTACAGCGGACAAATCACCGTAGTACCTACAGGTGGTGAAGACCTTGCTGATTTCAGTTATCAGTGGTACAGTGGTTCAGGCACCAGTTCTGCCATTTCAGGTGAGACTTCCAATGTACTGGCCAACATTGAAGGCGGTACTTACACGGTGAGCATTACAGACAATGACAACAATTGTGAAACGCTCATCGAGCACACGATCATCAATGATGTAAGTGATCCATCCTTTACCGATGCAAGTGCAGACGTCGCAGGTGTTGACGTGACCATTTGTGAAGGCGGAAATGGATATCCTGATGGCGGAGTAGATGTAACCGAAGCCAATATCAATAGTGGCGGAGGCATCGGGTCCGATTCCTACATTTATCAATACTACATCGGTAATTCCGTTGATGACAGTGACCTGATCACCAATGGTTCTTCCATCTTTGACCAGAAAGGGACTACGGGAACAGGAGTAGATGTATCAGGTGCATCCACAGCGAGCATCAGGGGACTAGACGCAGGTACTTACACAGTCATCGCTATTGAAGACAATACGGGTTGTGCAACTGATCCAGTGACCATCACTGTTGGCGAAAGTCCTAATTCACCGCCATTTGAAGTTTCCAGCAGCGGAACAGATACGCAAGACAATACCGTTTGTGACATCACTGTAACAGGTGGACCAAGCGATTACAATGGTCAGATCACGGTCTCTCCTACTGGTAGTGAAGACATCAATGACTTTACCTACCAATGGTACAGCGGTTCAGGCACCAGTTCTGCCATTTCCGGTGAAACTTCCAATGTCATCAGTAATATTGCGGGTGGCACTTACACGGTGAGTATTACCAACATTGACAACAATTGTGAAACCATCATAGAACACACCATCACCGATGATGTGTCTGATCTCACATTTGACGACGTCAGTGTTGACGTGGCGGCTATTGACATGACAGATTGTGTGGGTGGTGACAACTATCCTAACGGAGGCATAACCATCAACACAGCCAACATTACCAACGGCTCAGGAAGCTATGCGGTCACCTACTATACCGGCGAATCTGTTGACGCAACCAATGAGTTGTTATCTACTGACGATACACAAAACATCTTTGACCAGAAAGGTACTGCCATCCCAGGTGTAGTCAACCAGAACGTACATGAGACCTCTGTGGGTAACCTCACCGGTCTTGATCCAGGCAGATATACCATTGTTGTGACAGACCTGGGTACAGGTTGTACATCAGACCCCGTAACGGTAGAAGTAGTAGAAAACCCTACAGTACCAGATTTCTCAGTAGATTCAGATGTTTCCAACACCAGCGACAATACGATCTGTGATGAAACAATAGCTACCGGAGGATTTAACGGTAGAATCACCGTATCGGTCAATGACGGTACTGCTTTGGGAGACTACTCTTACCAGTGGTATGAAGGAGCATCAACTGATGCCGCTGACGCCATCTCAGGCGAGACTTCCAATGTGCTGGATGCCATTGAAGGTGGCACATACACTGTGATCATCACCAGCAACAGCAACCAGTGTACCCTCACCATTCAACATACCATCGATGATGTCACTACGGTACCTGAGTTCACCTCCATTGCTGCAGGAATTGATGTGACGGATGTCACCAATTGTGATGGTACTGCTTCAGGCTATCCAAATGGCGGACTGACCATTGACGAAACGGAAATAGTCAATGGAGTAGGTCCTTATTCTTACAGATACTATTTTGGAAATACCGTGGCGACTGCCAATCTGATCGATGATGATGATGACATTTTCACGCAAAAAGGAACAGGTCCGGCAACCAACCCAAGAACAGTAAATGGCTCTGGCACTTCTTCCATCATAGGACTTGACCCCGGAGATTACACGGTAGTGATTGTAGACGAAGGATCGGGTTGTATCTCTGCTCCGGCTACGGTCACCATAGATGCAGTCATCGCCGATCTGCCAATCGAAGTATCATCTGATGCTGCAGAAACTTTTGACAACTCCGTTTGTGACATCACCATCTCCGGTGGAACGACGACATTCAACGGTCAGATCACCTTGACAACAACAGATGGATCACTGATCAGTGACTACACGTTTGTATGGTATGAGGGAGCTTCTACCGATGCCGCTGACGAAATCTCAGGTGAGACTTCCAGTGTACTGAATGACATTGCCGGAGGTACTTACACCGCGGTTGTCACCAGTCTTGGCAACAATTGTACTTTCGAGATTGAGCATACCATTGACAACAATACCAGCGACCCTGAGTTTACCGACCCTGCTGCAGATGTAGTGGCGGTAGATGCAACCCTATGTGCCGGTGCCAATGGCTATCCGAATGGTGGTATCACCGTAGACCTGACAGCCATTACAGACTTTGCGAATGCAAGCGATTACCTGGTGAGATACTACTTCGGTACTTCTGCTGATGCTGCCAATCTTTTAACGACTGACAATACTTCGGATATCTTCAGCCAAAAAGGTACATCTGGTACTGCTGTGGTCAGTAATGTAAGAGAGAATTCTACCGGTGTACTCACCGGATTAGATCCGGGTGAATACACCGTAACGGTGGTAGACCTGAGAACAGGTTGTGTGTCTTTGCCTGTTACCGTAGAAGTACTGGAAGTTCCCGACGAACCGGAATTTGCCGTTTCTTCTACTGGCACAGATACCCAGGACAACACCGTTTGTGACATCACAGTAACAGGAGGGCCTTCTGACTACAATGGTCAGATTACTGTAGCACCAACTGATGGTTCTGACCTCACAGACTATAGCTTCCAGTGGTATGAAGGAGCTGGTACCAGTACCATCCTGGCTACCCAGGTTTCCAGCGTACTGACCAATGTACAAGGCGGTACTTATACGGTGGAAATCACCGATAATACAACAAGGTGTATCACCACTATCCAGCATACAATCTCTGATAATACCGGAGACCTCACTTATGACGATGCATCGGTAGATGTTGCTGCAGTTGACATGACTGACTGTCCCAGTGGTGATAACTACCCTAATGGTGGTATTACCATCAACACTGCCAACATTACCAACGGATCTGGTTCTTACAGTGTAGCCTACTACTTTGGTAACTCTGTAACTGCCGGTAACCTGATCTCCTCTACGGATGATACACAAGACATCTTCGCACAGAAAGGAACTACTACTTCAGCTACTATCAATCAGAATGTAGATGAAACGGCGGTTGGTACCATCACTGGTCTCGATCCTGGTAACTACACCGTAGTAGTGACTGACCTGGGTACTGGTTGTACTGCTGATCCTGTTACGGTGACAGTGGGAGAAAACCCTACTACGCCTGACTTTAGCATCTCTGGCGATGCCAGTCTGACCAGTGACAATAACGTCTGTGATGACGCCCTGGCAACAGGTGGTTTCAACGGACAGATCACCGCAGTCGTCAATGATGGTACTGACCTGACTGATTACACCTATACATGGTATACAGGCTCTACAGTAGATGCTGCCAATGAAATTAGTTCAGCTACTACCGAAGTTTTGGAAAACATAGAAGGTGGTACCTACACAGTGGTCATCACTGACAATGCCACGCAATGTACACTGACCTTGGCGCATACCATCGATGATGTCACCACTACTCCTACCCTGAGTTCTATCGCGGCAGGTGTGGACATTACCGATGTCACCAACTGTCAGGGCACCAATGCAACAGGCTACCCTAATGGTGGACTATCCATTGATGAGGCGGAAATCAATGACGGAGTGGGTCCTTACGTTTACAGATACTACTTCGGTAGCTCGGCAGACGAGACCAACAGAATTGATGATGCAGATGATATCTTTACACAAAAAGGCACAGGACCTGTTTCCAACGTCATCGACGTAAGTGGTTCTGCCACTTCAACCATCACAGGCCTCGATCCGGGACAATATACTGTCGTGATCGTAGACCAGGGATCAGGTTGTATCTCTGCACCAATTACCGTAACTATTGACGAAAATGCTGATGCACCAGACCTGGAAATCTCTGCGGTCGCTTCAGAAACATTTGACAATACGGTTTGTAACACGACTACCACAGGAGGTCCAACTACATTCAACGGTCAGATTACTGTAGTAACTACAGATGGTACAGACGTCAACGATTATGA
>ERZ1740068.214-NODE-214-length-34777-cov-7.555383_pt1 | contig 34777 bp, 21 predicted proteins | sample MGYA00581735_ERZ1740068 | MGnify/ENA primary metagenome ERZ1740068 (study PRJEB43018, sample SAMN04849740) | marine metagenome | isolation source: floating plastic debris | place: Pacific Ocean | collected 2008-08-30 | study: EMG produced TPA metagenomics assembly...
TTGTTCGGTGAGATTGGAGTTGGTACTGGCTTTGGCGTTCAGTTGGATTAGTGTAGTAAAGTGTTTATCCAAGGCCAATTTTATCTCTTCCGTATTTTCTTCGATTCTTTCAGTGCGCCCTTCTATTTTTTCGGTCCGATCGTCAAGGCTCTTAGTAAGTGTTTCTATTCCTTTGGTGCGGTTATTAATATCGTCTACTGATTTTTTGAGGCCATCTTGTTCCTCACGCGTTGCTTTTTCCTTCGCTTTGATCATTTCAGCGAGGCGGTAGGGCAGGGCAAAGCCAGAGTCGCGCAAGATTGGCGCGATATCGAGATTGCGCCTTGATTTTCTACAATGAATATCATCTCTACTTTCATTGATTTCAAGCATGATGTCATTGGTGTAGAAGAAATGAGTCGGGTTGGTTGTAGCAGGCTTAACGCATTGGAGACAGTTACAGGGTATTTCAATGTCGAACTCTAAGCCCTTGTAGGTGCTGTGAATGTCTTGCAATGCTTTTACAATGCTCTGCTGTAGCTGCAAACGATCATCGCCAAAGGTGGTAACCACAATTTCTTTCCTACTTCGGTTTACCTGTACTTTGGCTTTAGCACTTGGTGCAGTAAACACTACCCCAAAGGCCCACACATCCTCAAAATCGGATTCAACGTAACTGCATAACTCTGCTGCGAGTTGATTGACAATTCCTCGGGGCATCAGGCGCGGATACTTGTACCGGATCGTCCACTGTTCGGCCGGGTTCCACTTTTCGTGGTTTTCCGGGATCTTGGTATTCATTAAAGAAGGGACGATGTAGGCGTTTTCATTTTTCCGCTTATAAGCCAGTCGAAAGATCTGCAACAATTCCAGCAACTCGTTGTGGTAGTCTTCATATTCCGCTTCACTCCACAACGCTTCAACATCCGATTGTTCCAGTTTCCCATTCTTTTCCCGAATGCTCTTACTGTCGATGATGCGGTACAGGGCGGTGGTGACCCATTCGGGGTTGAGAACAATGGTTCGGCTGATGGCGGGATAGTCACCGTACCACAATACAATGCCCAACTTGTGGAGGTACTTCAACAAGTCCTTTTGAGCTTGTCCATTGTCTAAGGTGTGTGTAGCGCATATTTTTCGGTATTCGCTAAATCGAATCAGGTTGTTCTTTTGGTAGAGTAAGGTTTCCAGTTCCTTTCTAATGGCCAATTGATGGCTCAAAATGGGCTTTCGAACGTGCGGTAATTCAACCAAGCAGTGTTCGATCGCTTTCTTAAGCTCTCTAAAGTTCTCAAGGTGTTCTGGTGTAGAGAAACTGAGGTCAACATTATACACTTGGTGGCGTACAATGGAGTAAAGGCTTCTATACTCTGCAATGTCAATATTTGCCGGTGTATCTCCGTGCTTCAGGTTTTGAAGCAATAAGATGGGATTGTCATCCCTTTCGGTAAATATCTCAATGGTTTGTAGCCATTCTTCGTACTTGTTTCCCTGGTCGGCTCTGGAATCGGTCACCAGAATGTAAAGTGCATCATCACTCAAAAAGAAACGGTGGGCTTGGTATAGGATGTCTTGACCTCCGAAGTCCCAGATATGACTAATAAAATTGTCCTTGGAAGTTGGGAATTTGTGGTCGTAAATGTCTACACCTCGGGTTCGATCTTCGTCGGAAGGTAAAGGTTTGTCTTCGTCTTCTAATTTGTATCGAAGTGAGGTTTTTCCCGTTTTTCCTTCACCTAAAAGCAGGACTTTGGCTTCGAACAGGGGTACTTCTTCTATGTCTTCTTTACTTAGTTCTTCGAAGTAACGTTTTATAGCCGCCTTACCCTGCTCAACAGTTTCAGGTGGTGGTGTTGTCAGTGGGTTATCGTATAAAGAAATACCTGAGGAAAATTCATTCGAGCCTATTTCAGCTTTAAAATCAGTGATCCATGAGGGTAGTTTAGAAATTTTATTTGAATTGAGATATAAGATTCTTAAACCTGTTAATTCTCTGAGTGGTTCTAAATCAGAAATTTGATTTGATTTAAGTTGTAATTGTGATAAATTCTTTAATTTTTTGAGTGGCCCTAACTTGGAGATGTTATTGGAATTTAGGGATATAGTTATTAAATCCTTTAAATATTTTAGTGGTTCTAAATCCGAAATGCTATTTGAATCAAGGCCTATGAAATTTAAGCCTTTTAAATCTTTGAGTGGCCCTAACTCAGAAACATTATTTGATTTGAGGTTTATAGATTTTAAATTCTTTAAATGTTTTAGTGGATTTAAATCTGAAACTTGATTTGATCGGAGGTTTAAAGATTTTAATTCCTTTAAATATTTTAATGAATTTAAATCTGAAACATTATTTGATTGAAGGTCTATAGATTTTAATTTCTTTAAATGCTTTAATGGGTTTAAATTCGAAACTTGATTTAGTCGGAGGTCTAAGTCTGTTAATTCAGTTAAATCTTTAAGCGGCTCTATATTTGAAATTTGATTTTTGTCAAGATATAGATAAGTAAGGGTGTTCAAATTTTTGAGTGGCTCTAAATCCGAAATCCGATTTGATCGGAGTTCTAAATAGGTTAATCCATTTATTTCTTTGAGCGCTTTTATGTCCGAAATTTGATTATTGTGAAGATCTAAAAAGGTAAGAGCATTTAAATTTTTGAGTGGTTCTAACTCTGAAATTTGATTCGAGCTAAGATTTAATTCAGTTAATTTTGTTAAATACTTGAGTTGTTTTATGTCTGAGATTCTATTGTTACTTAGTCTTAGGTAATTTAGATTTTTGAGATTCCTTAGTGGACTTATTGCTGTAACTTTATTATGGTTAAGATTTAAAAATTTCAATGTGCCCAAAGTTCTTATTGGACCTAAGTTTGAAATTAGATTTGTGTTAAGGTCTAATGCTTCTAAATTTTCTAATTTTTTACAAAAGGATATATTGGATGTTTTGTATCCAATTAACTTTAGTATTTCCAATTCCTGTAATTTATTGATATAAATAATATCAATTATTATGTTCTCTTTGTTTGTAATTGAATTTAATTTGAAGTTGTTGCTCTCTCCAATTATTAGGCATCTTAATCGATTGAGATTCTTTATATCCTTTGTTAAATACTTAATGTTGTTATGTGAACCTGTATTTTGACTCGTGAATTCTTCCTCTTTCAAATAATCATACGATCCTCCCGATAGGTTAAGCGTTTCAAGCTGCGTACACTCAAACAACTCTGGCAAATCCCCAAGATTGGTAATACCACAGTTGCCCAAATCCAAAAAAGTCGATTGGGTTTCCAAACATTCTCGAATCAGCCGTTTGGCTTGCGATAAGTCGTGCATATTTTTTTCAATTGAAACTACGGGTGGCCAACGCGGATGGTCCAGACATCCGAGTGGGAGGAGCAACATGTCATGGTGGTACATCCGCTCCAAAGCATATTTACAATTGGAAATTTAATTGAATCCAGCGCCTTGCTCCAAATCCATTGGGCAAAAAATGGTGCTTCAACCATGGAAATCCCCTCAAGAGATTAATAATATGGCATGTCGAGCTGTTTCGAGTAGGCTTTAATCGCCCAAGCCACTTCCAACTGCATCCATCATTTGACCACGGGTTCTCATCTTCACGTCCCGCTCAATCCCGAACTTTGCCCCCACAAAGCAACCTGATCATGTCCGCGGAACCTTCCGAAACCCACCCAGCCCATTTAGCCATCTCGGATTATACGTATGACTTGCCGGATGAGCGCATTGCGCGCTATCCGCTGGTGGAGCGGGATACGAGCAAGCTGTTGGTGTACCGCGAGGGCAGGGTAGAGGAGCAGGTGTTTCATCAATTGCCGGATTTGTTGCAACCCAAAGATTGCCTGGTGTTCAACGATACCCGGGTGATCCACGCACGGCTGCACTTGCAGCGGCCCACCGGTGCGCACATGGAGGTGTTGTGCCTGGAACCGGTGCAGCCGGTGGAAATTACTGAGGCTTTTGCGCAAACCGAGCGCACCGTGTGGCGCGCCTTGGTGCGCAACGGCAAGCGCTGGCAAGTGGGCACTGCGGTGACCAAGGAGATTGTTTTGGAAGGTAAAAACTACACCTTGCAAGCCACCCTGAAGGCCAAGGAGGCGGACAGCGCCCTGGTAGAATTTTTGTGGGACCAAGTCCAAACCTTTGCCGAGGTGCTGGACGATGTGGGCATTCTGCCTTTGCCGCCCTACCTCAACCGCGAAACCAAAGCCGAAGACGAGGAACGCTACCAAACCCTCTACGCCCAAGCCAAGGGCTCGGTGGCAGCGCCCACGGCAGGTTTGCATTTCACTCCGCGGGTGTTCGACGATTTGCAAGCCCGGCAAGTGCAGCCGATCTTCGTCACCTTGCACGTGGGGGCAGGCACCTTTAAGCCGGTGAAGGCGGCCACCATGAAAGGGCATCAAATGCACCGCGAACGCATTGCCATTACCCGAAAATCGATTGAAAAAATGCGTGCTGCGGCTGAAAGCCAACGCATTGTTGCGGTGGGCACCACTTCGCTGCGCACCATCGAAAGCCTCTATTGGTTTGGGGTGAAACTACATGCTGGTGCCGACTTGCCCGAACTGGAAGTAGGGCAGTGGGACCCTTACGAGTTGGCCGGGCAGGCGCTGCCTGCTGCCCAAGCGCTGGATGCGGTGTTGGCGTGGATGCAAAGCCGTGAATTGACTGAACTCACTGGCCAAACCCAGCTGCTCATTGCACCGGGCTACACCATCCGCATGGCCCATGCGCTCATTACCAATTTTCACCAGCCCAACAGCACCTTGCTACTGCTGGTGGCGGCCTTTATCGGGCCCGATTGGCGCAAGGTATACGACCATGCGCTTGCCCATGATTTTCGCTTTTTGAGTTTTGGAGACAGCTCCATCCTGTTCAAAAGCTGAAACTGCCTCACCATTTTTTGGATTTCTCCGAAAGGGCACAGTTGCAAAAGGCAAACGACCGTATGTGGGGCCGAATGCAGGCAGCTTTTAGGCTACCATTGAATCTGCGGAAGTGCCCGTGCAAAAGCGCAGCGATGGAGGATCGAAACAAAAAACGCGGAGGGTTTAAAGTGAATTTTAAACCGCTCCGCGCACGCTAATCCCGCAATGGAAATGCTGGGTATTTTTGGCAATCGAAATTGCTTTAAGCAGAAGTATTTAGGTCTTGGGCCAGTTGTATACTGAATTGCAACAGTTCGGTGATTTTCGAGTATTGAAAGTGCCCCTCGTCGTCTTTTACAAACAACCTGGAGCCCATGCCTACGCATTTGGCACCCGCCTCAAACCAAGCTTTCAGGTTTTCCTCCTCGGGCTTTACGCCACCGGTAGGCATGATGTTGAACCAGGGGCAAGGCGCCTGTGCCGCTTTCACGAAGGCCGGCCCGAGCACATTCCCCGGAAAGGCTTTGATAATGGGCATGCCCATGAGGTGCGCCCGTTGCATCTCGGTGAGTGTTCCACAGCCACCGCTCCACAATATATCGTGCGCCCGACAAGTTTCTGACACGCCCTCGTCCAAAAAGGGCGAAACCAAAAAGTGAGCACCCATTTCGATAAAAAGTGCAGCTTGCTTTTCGTTGGCAATCGAGCCCACCCCAAGCGCCAACTCGGGGTAGTGTTGCTTCGAATAGTTGATGAGGGCATCAAACACCACCGGGGCATGGTTGCCGCGATTGGTAAATTCAATGACCCGAGCGCCACCTGCATAGCAAGCATCGATCAATTGCCGGGCCACCACAATGTCTGCTTCGTAAAAAAGAGGAATGACCCTCGTTTGAAGCATGAGGTTAACTACGTGTTCCTTTTTCATAGGCATTATCGGGCTACGCGGCCAGAAGCATCTCCGGCCAGCAATTTCTCCACTTCTGCTACGGTAGCAAGGTTGGCATCGCCATAAATGGTGTGTTTCAAACAACTGGCCGCTACGGCAAAATTCAAGGCATACTGGGGATCTTCTTGTTGGATCAGCCCATAGATGAGGCCCCCCATGAAAGAGTCGCCACCACCTACCCGGTCCACAATGTGGGTGATGTTGTAGGTAGGTGCGGTGTAGAATTGCTGCCCGTCGTACAAAATACCCGACCAGGTATTGTGCGAAGCACTAATGGAGCCCCGGAGGGTAATGATCACTTTTTTAGCTCTCGGAAAACGTTCCATCAATTGCTGGCAAACACTTTCATAAGCTTTGGAATCCATGCTTTCTCCCTGGTGAATGTCTACCCCCTGGGGGGCAATGCCGAAATGCTTTTCTGCGTCCTCCTCGTTGCCAAGAATCACATCGCACCCTTCCACCAAAGCTGGCATTACTTCGCTGGCCGGTTTGCCCCATTTCCACAGTTTGCTGCGGTAGTTCAAGTCGGTCGATACCGTAACGCCCATGCGGTTGGCGGTTTGAATGGCCTCCAGGCAAACGGCAGCCGCCGATGCCGAAATGGCCGGTGTAATGCCCGTCCAGTGAAACCACTGGGAGTCTTGAAAAACCTTTTCCCAATCTACCATGCCCGGTTCGATGGAAGAAAAAGCCGAATGGCTGCGGTCGTAAACCACTTTGCTGCCCCGGTTAACGGCCCCTATTTCGAGAAAATAAATCCCCAGGCGGTCGCCACCAAACAGGGTATCGGAAGTGCCTACGTTGCGTTTGCGCAATTCCATTTGCGCACAACGGCCAATATCGTTGTCGGGCAGTCGGGTAACGAATTCCACGGGGAGGCCATAGTTGGCCAGGGAGACGGCTACGTTGGATTCACCGCCACCGTAGACCACGTCAAAATTGGTGGCCTGCGAAAACCGTTTCCAACCCGGAGGCGTAAGCCGAAGCATGATTTCTCCGAAAGTGACAATCTTTTTCATTGAATTGAATGTTTTGGATGCATGTCCACACCGCTTCCGGAGTGGGGGAGAGGATCAAGGTGCGCTGGCTGAAGCAACGCAGGGCGGTTGCATTTAAGAAAATGCAAGACCGCCGTTGATGTCGATGTTGTTGCCCGTCACAAACGAAGCTTGGTCCGACAACAGGTAAACCACCAAATCGGCTACTTCATCGGCTTCTCCTTCACGCCTCAGCGGAGTGGCGGCCGCCACTTTTTCGCGCACCGCATCTTTGGTAAAGGTGTCGTGAAACGTGGTGTTGATCATTCCCGGGGTGAGTGCATTGACCCGAATGCCTTTGGGACCGAGTTCTTTGGCCATGCTCCGGGTGTAGGTCATCACCGCCCCTTTGGCAGCGGCATACGCTCCGGCTCCCGGGCCACCACCATCACGAGCGGCTTGCGAAGAAAAGTTTACAATGGCACTGCCTTCTGGCATCATGGGCACAATGGCTTGCGAAACCAGAAAAACCGAATTGAGGTTGAGGCGCACCACAAAGTTGAGAAAGTCTTCGTCCATTTCGGCCAGGGTTTTGCGCGCTACCAGGCCTCCTGCTACGTTCACCAGGTAGTGCACCGCATCGCCGAAAGCCTCTTTGGTTGCAGCGGCCAGGGCGTCAATGTCAGCCTTGCTGGTCATGTCTCCCTTTACGGCAATGGCTTCTCCACCCGCTTCTTTGATGAGGGCGAGCGTGGTGGTGGCATCGTCGGGGTTGTTGAGGTGGTTCACAACTACTTTGGCCCCTTTGGAGGCAAGGTTGACCGAAATGGCGCGGCCAATATCCCGAGCACCACCGGTCACAACGGCTACTTTTCCTTGTAGGTTCATGGTTGATGTATTCATGGTTTTCGAATGTTTTTTATTGGTCTATAGGTTTAATTTCTTTTGCGAAAAAGCGAATGGATAGATAGCCGAGTGGTACAAACACAGCGATCATGATGAAAATGGGAGTGTAGGAATAGTGTTCGGTAATGACCGGTACCAGAAAGTTCATGAGGATCACCGAGAAGATGCCCACGGTGCCTCCCAGGCCGGCCAAAGAGCCCACTGATTTTCCACTCAAAAGGTCACTTGGAATCGTTTGAATGTTGGAGATGATGAATTGAAAGCCAAACAAGACTCCCGCTACAATGAGGACAAAACGTTCGGGAGTGTTGCCAAAGAGAATGGTGGCCACCAGCCCCAAAAACATGATGATGCAGCCGATCAAAATGGTGCGCTTGCGCGCTTGATCTACCGATCCACCTCGAATGATGATTTGTCCTGAAAAATAGCCTCCCGTAAGGCTGCCAACGGCAGCGCCTACGTAGGGTACCCAGGCAAAAAAGCCGATTTCTTTTACGTTAAAGCCATAAACATCCGCCAGGTAGATGGGCATCCAGCCCACAAAAAGCCACCAAATGGGCTCGATGAAAAACCGGGAGATCAACACTGCCCATGGGGCGCGGTGCGACAAAATATGCACCATGCTGAGGCCTTCTTGCGCGCTGCTTGCTTGTTGCTGTTGCATCCCCGATCGAATGAGTTCCCGCTCTTCGGGAGTGATCCACGGGTGTTTATTGGGCAAGGCCTTGTTGAAAATAAGCCATGGAATGACCCACAGCAAACCCAGTGCGCCCAAGAGCACGAAAGTCATTTCCCAGCCAATGGCCACCCAGATCATCGCGATGAGGGGTGGGGCAATGATGGAACCCATGGCCGCTCCGGAGTTGAAGATGCCCTGGGCCAGCGCCCGTTCTTTGGACGGAAACCACTCGGCATTGCTTTTTACAGCCCCCGGCCAGTTGCCCGCCTCGCCCAATCCGAGCAATACCCGAAACAAGCTGAAGGAAATCAGGCTGCGGGCCAGGCCGTGCAACGAAGTAGCGATACCCCAAACCGTGATGGAAATCACGAAGCCCAGTTTCGTGCCAATTTTATCAAACATTTTTCCCGTGAGGGATTGGCCAATGGCATACGCCACCAAAAAGATGTTGAGAATGAGCGCATAGTCGTTTTTGTCCATGCCCAAATCTTCGGAAATGTCAGGCCACATGATGCCCAAAGCCGACCGATCGATGTAGTTGATGATCGTAGCCAGGCAGATCAGCCCGATGATGTACCAGCGAAGTCCCTTGATTTTCATGGGTTGACGGATGACATGAAATCTTCCCGCAATGGGCTAAACACATCAATGAGCATCCCTTTTTCGGTGCAAACACAACCATGCATCACGTGAGGCGGAATGTAAAAAGAGTCGCCACCGCGCAAGGTGCGGGTTTCATCGCCAATGGTCATTTCAAAGGTGCCGTCTACCACATAGGTTACCTGCGCGTGGTGGTGCTCGTGCATTTGGCCCACCCCACCGGCGTCAAACCGCACTTTCACCATCATGATCGAGTCGTGGTAGCCCACGATCTGCCGGGTGATGTGCTCGTCGATTCGTTCCCAAGGAATATCACTTTCAAGTAGAAATGGTGCGCTTTGCTGTGGAGTACTCATGGTTGATTAGTTGATTTCGATTGAAAAAAATGGTCTATTTTTCGTAGGTAGGGCACTGTTGCCCTGGTAAGCGGTCACGGTGTAGGCAGAACCATCCGTTAGTGCGATTCGAATGTTGAGGTGTGCCGCTGCATAATCGGGTTGAAATTGCACGTTGGCAATGGGGCTATAGGCTTGCTCGGTGCGTTCTGTCACCGCATCGTAGTGGCCATGAGCGGCCATCACACTCACCCAGGTTTGGTTTTGAGCCTCAGACCGGTAGATCAAAGCATTTTCCCGACGGAGGTTCTGCAAGGGATCGTTGGCGCCAATAGCCGCTTGCGTCACCGCAAAAGCTTGGTCAGATTGAGTGTGCACCGTAAAAAATCGTTGTTGGTCCAGTAGGGTGAAGGCAGCAGTGAAACTCGGTTCGCCAGTGCCCAGGTGCCATAAATATTGGTAGCCCTGCGCTTCGCCCAGCGGTTGGAGCAGGGCAGTAGCTTGTGGCACTTCAGGGCTTAAATGGATGCGCTGCGTGTGGTAATGAAAAGGCAAATCATAGGTGTGCGTTTGTGCACTGCGTGCCTGATAAATGTCGATCAGAAAAGTGTGTTGCTCTGCCTGCACCAAGGCCACCGTGCGTTGCAAGGCCACACCCGGGTAGGCCGTGGTATCGGCAGCAGCAACCGCCTGAATACCATCGGAAAAGTATTCGAAAACCTGCCAGGGATGAGCTGCATCGGCCACTTTGACCTTGCCGGCGTGTTGCGGCATTTGGTCCACCACCAAAGTGTTGTGGGCAATGGTTTTTTGCGCATACAACTTGTTTTCGGCCAAATACCGGCCGCCCTCCTTTTGTGGAACATTGAGAAAACGTGCCGCTCCGTAGTCGGAAAGCAGCTCCCGACCATCGTCGTACACCAGCAAGCCAAGTTGATCGAAATGGCCATGGCCCATGCCATGGGTGCCGTATTTGAACAATACTTCGAGTCCGGTAGGGGCATTTTTTTCACGCAACACCGCAATGCCGCCTTGTTGACCCTTGGGGCCATCTTGCAGCACCACCGACTGCCGCTGAAACGGTGCCGGCGTGGCATCCAGGCCCACTACTGCATCCGTTAGCATCAGGTTGCCGTTGGATTCCATCAAGGAGATGAGGGCTTGGTTTTTTCCACCGTTGGCAAACCAAACCGGCAGCGCAATGCCCAGTTCCGGGGTTTGAATGGTTTTGGATTTGATGGCATCGTTGATCGGAAAGAAGGCCCCACCCGAGGTGCTCATCTGAACCGTTGTTTCAATGGCCTTTAAAATCACGCCATCCCTAAAGGCAAACACCTTGCGCTCGGGCTGATTTTTTTCCAGGGCTTGCGCCAACAAGACCAGGGGCATTAATGCGTAGCGTTGATAATAGGGGCCCTCGGCATAGTAACCGTCTGGCGAAAACAGCGATTCGATTTGTTTGAAAAAGCCACAATTGCCCGAAGGATCGGTGCCGTACAAGGCCTGTTCTACCAGTTCTGCCTTTTGCAGTGCCAAGCCCGTCATGCCCACACCGGCCACTGCCCACATGCCGTGGTTGTGAATACTGTTGAAAGTTTTGGAGGTTTCATCGCGGATAAATACCACCATGGGCAGCAGCAAGCCTTCTTCAATTTGTTGCTTTTCTTCGGCCGTTAAATCCGCTGCAATGGCATCGTATGCCTGAATAAAGTGCACCAGGGCCACCTCCTCGTTGAGCACTTGCCAAAAGAGCTTGCCGGGTGCCTGCTTTTTGGCTTGTGGGTGGAGTGGGAGCGTAGGGTAGAGTTGAGCATAAGCTAAAAGCAACTCTTTGCAATAGGTTTTCGCTGCTTCGTTGCCATCGAGCAAATACCACGTGGCAGTAGCCAGTGCGTCTTGGTAATTCGCTTTGTGCTTCTCGTGCGTGAAGCCTCCGCCGGGGTCTTTGGGCACTGGTACCACCGGCTTCTGCTGCATGGCGCTCTCTGCCTTGGTTTGGAGTTGGTGCAAAGCGCGGTCGATCACCGGAGTGCCTTCCATCGCCCGAATGGCTTGCACACCGGCTGCAGTGAGCAACAGCCGTGGCCCCTCCTCGCCGTTGGCAGTAGCAACCGGCTGGTCTTGCACAGGTTGGTTGCAGGCAAGCCCACCCAACAGGAACAGCCCCAAGAAAACTATATGGAAAAAATGCTTCACGTTGATTGATCTTCTAGCAATTACAGGCTCCAGGTTTCCAGCTGTGCGGTGTTCATGGTGCGTGCCTGTTGCGTAATGCTCGATCGGTTTACCCGATGCTCATAAAAGGTTTGAATGCGACCTGACTCGTGAAGGTTGCAGCTTTCAATCACCACATCGGCCCACGCAGGATCTTCAAAAAAGATGCTGCGGCCACTGGCGCCCGATTGCACAAATTCGCAACGTGCCACCCGGGCGTATTGCACGCCCAACATGCGTACTACACTGCCCAACTCCTTGTTGTTGACATTGTAGAAATGGCAGTCCGAAACCCAGGCAAAAGGACCGGTAGTGCTTTCATCATTGCCACCGCGATACACATCGATGGCCATGCCCATCACGTTGGCAAACACGCAATTGTTTACCCGAATGTGTTCCACGTTGTAGCGTCCTCGGTCTTCTTTTTCGGCCGAAAACACAATGCCATGTCCCGAAAAGCCCTTGAACCAGCAATTGGTTACCGATACGCTATCGGCAAAGGTGCTTTTGGCGCCATGCACACCTGCAAACCGCGATTCGTTGAAATCTGAAAAGCGGCAGCCGTCAACGTGCAGTTGGTAATGGTTGAGCATGGGCGCTACCGAAGTAATTCCGTAGCTGGCATCTCCTGCTTTGGAGCGGCCCGAAAAGTGCAGGCCTTGAATGTGGAGTTGCGCTCCATCGTGAATCTCAATCAGGCCGTGTTTTTTGAGGTTGGCCCCAGGCGCTACCAATGGAAAACCGCCCTTTGCCAATAGAAAAAGGTCTTTCTTCACTGCCAAAGGTTGTTTTAGCGCCAAGCGGCTTTCCGCTGCAATCCAAAGCGTATCTCCAGGATTCAAATCGTCTACCACGGCTTGAATGTTATCGCATTCGGCCGCCGTTAGCAGCCGCGAGGTAGGCAAAGCCGTACTCGGTTTTTCGGTCAACGCGGCTTGCCACCAATGGGGGCCGGTTGCTGTGGCTTGCACCGGAAGTTGAGGTGCCGGTTGCCCTTTGATGGCCGGCAAGCCTTCCTCCGTGGTGTAGAGTTCCATGGCCGTGATCGAAAAGCCCGGCATGGCCGCGCCTTGATTGATGGAATTGTCTTGAAAGCGAATGCCAGAAACATCGTCCAGTACCGTGATCTTCCAATCGTCCCGATCGGTATAAATGTGGTTGTTAATAAAAGCCGTGTTTTGCGGAAAGGCAGTGCGCTCCCGGTCAGCACCGGTTCCAAACGCCACCTCATCGCAATGTATAAAGGTGTTTTGGCTGATCGTAGCGTCTTTCACCTGATGGTAGCGGTTGATGGGAGAATTGGGTACCCCATTCATCACCGGGAGAGCCGCATGAAAGCGGTGTCCGGTTAAGCCCCAGAAGTAATTGTTAGTGATGGTGTGGCCTGCATTGATTACCCGAATACCTCCGGTGTACGGCAGGTTTTTACCCAGAAAATAGTTGTTGGACAATACATTTCGGTTGCCGTGTCGTAGGGTAAGCACCCCTTCACAAGCGTGAAACACATTGCCCGAAATCTCGTTTTCGGTGGCCTTGATCGAAACAATTTCTACCTCCCCGTTGCAGCGGTCGAAATAGTTGTTGTTGACTTTGACGTGAGCCGGAGAGAGGCTGAAAGCGGAGGACCCCACCCGCATGGTTTCCCCGCCATTCGACCCCATTCGGGAACGTGGCCCAAAATAATTGTGATCAATCTTACTGTAGCTTTCCTGGCTTTCCGGATGATTTAAGCGCACCACCAGGGTAGTACCCAAATTTTGTTTGTTGCCTAAGTAATTGTGATCAAAGCGGTTGTGGTTGCCGTGAATTTCCACCCAGTGGTCCATCTCCAAACGGTGGGGCAACGAAAAATCAGTGATGCTACAGTGGCTTACCCGACAGTAACTGGCTTTGGTTTGGCCGTCCTCAGATTCAAAGGAAATAACTGCTCCCTTGGGCGAATGGCCATTTTGAAACCATACTCCCTCAAAAACACCGTGTTTTCCCGAGAGGTAAAGTTTGGATTGCCCCGAAAAAATCACCTCACCGGGCGTTTGGGCACGTACTACCACAGGTTGGTCGGCGGTGCCTTCGGCTGCAAAGTGGAGTACAACATCTTTCCAGGTTCCATTAGGAATCACAAGGGTGTCGCCCGCCTGGGCTTCGTTCAGTTGTTTTTGCAATTGATCGAAAGCACCCGGAGAGGCATCGGCGGGAGACTTCGGGGCCGAGCACCCGAAACTGCTAACCAGCAAAATCGACAACCCCACTCCGAAGCAGAGGAGCTGAGGTGAAGTTTTCTTGCGGAGCCTGGTGAAAAGAAAAGGAACTATAGTGTGAATCATTTGGTGCAACTAAAGCGCGGTTAAGCGTTGTTCGGTAAGTTTTCTACGATGTCTTTCAGGTGTTCTTCCATGTGTTGGGCAGCGTTTTGCGCGTCTTTGGCAGTAATGGCATCCATGATCGAGCGGTGCTCTTTCAAAGTGGCCAGTGCCCGGCCTTCCCCACACACGTCCTTGGTGGCATAATTATGCAAAATGTCAGGGGTGATGATCATCATAAGCGATTGCAATACCCCATTTTTGCTGGCCTCTGCAATTTTGAGGTGGAAGAGCAGGTCTTCATCAATGCCCTGTTGCCCCGCTTGAATTTTCGCTTCGTAATTTTCCAAAGCGCTGCGCATTTCCTGCAAATCTTCTTCCGATCGGCGAACGGCTGCCAATCGTGCCGTCTGCGTTTCTAATAAGTAGCGGGTTTCTACCAAGGAGGCAAAATCTTCGCGGTGCAACCCCAATACGTTGGTGATCAAACCATCCAAAGCCGTTACGCCCAATCCCGATACCTGGGTGCCACTTTGCGGCATGGTGCGTACGATGCCGTAAAATTCCAAGCGCTTGATGGCTTCGCGCACGTAGCCTCGGCTAACTCCTAATTGCTCTGCCAGCTTCCGTTCGGGGGGCAAACGCATGCCCGGTTTAATTTCACCTGCGCTAATCAGGCCCTTGATCTGAGCAATGATTAGGTCTACAGGCGATTCCACCGAGATCTGTTTGAAGTTTTTGAAATATGCTGAATCGCCGTCAGCCATGAATAAATGTTGAATTGGTTAACCAAAAATTGGTTGACCAAAAATAGAATAAAATTTCAATCGCCAACTAAACTCCATTGTTTTTACTACAAGTTCCTCATTAACAGTTATTTGTGGTGGAAAGCTGCTTTTCTTAATGCTTCCCTTTCGTGATTTTATTTTTTAAAGTGTTGATAAACAGATTGTTATGTTTTTTATGTGTATGTAGTAGGTGCGATAAAGGGGATGGTGACAAACGCCTCGTGCGTAGCCGCTGTTATAAGGTCTCCATTGAGGTTGAAATCACTGAATGAATTGATTTATAAAGGTTTTTGATCCGTTTGCGCTCCAAGCTTCACTAAGCGTCATTTTTACATTTATCTGGGTAGATATTTGGATAGCGGAAATATTTGACTTAAAATTGGTCGACCAATAAACTGGTCAACCAGTTAAATCTGGTAGCCCGTTTGATGAATTGTCGACCAACAGCACACATTTATGCGATACCTACGTTTACTCAATCTGTTCTTCCTCTGTTTTCTCTCCGTTTCGGCCTTCGAGTCGTCGGTTCAGGCGCAAACCACCGCTACTATTGGTACAGGATCTTCCTCGTCCAGCACGCGTGGGCCTTTCCAACGGTCAGATACCAATTCTTCTACCGTCTACTCCCGCTTCGTGCATGTGTATACCGCCAGTGAATTGGCCAGTGCAGGGATTCCAAGTGGAGCATCCATTACTTCCCTCAACTGGGAGCTGGCCTCCTCCAATGTGATTGTGGGTAGTGGTAATGCCAATTTGAGGATCTACGTTAAAAACTCCAGCGCAACACAGGCGGTTCCTGGTTCTTGGAGCACACTGATTGGAGGCGCTACGCTGGCCCTCGATACCAATTTCAACACTACCAACAACTTTCCGGGGGCTAACGGTTGGATGCCTTTTGCCTTAGACAACCCCTTTACGTATACGGGAGGTGCGCTGGAAATTTCCGTGGATTGGGACTGCTCTCAGGTGTCTACACCAGCCTTTTCGGGCGATGGAGCGATCAAATGGCGGTGGCAGTCGACTTCGCCAGATACTACAGTGGTGAAAAAAACTTCTAGCTCGAGCCCTTCCTCCAACATAAGCGATGAAAAAACGGAGCGTGCCAACATTCAAATCGTATACAATGCCGCGGCTTGTGATCCACCCACTGCTTTGTATGTAGACAGTACTACCAGCACCTCCACCATTTTGGGATGGATCGGTGCTACCAATGCCACTTCTTATAACTGGAAGGTAGTCCCCGCTGGTGCTGGAGCCAGTGCTCCCGCCATCGATTCGGGCGCTACGGCCAACACCACACAATTGGTCACTGGGCTCACGCCTTTTACTACCTATGATTTTTACGTGACTTCCGACTGTGGCACCATTGGAACGAGTGGCACTACTGGTCCGTTTGCGTTTATGACCCTGCCGGTGGCCACTACTACCATAACCATTGGCACGGGTTCTTCCTCTTCCAGCACCCGCGGTCCGTTACAGCGCTCAGATACCAATTCTTCCACCGTTTTTTCGCGCTTTGTGCAGGTTTACAAGCCCAGTGAGTTGGCCGCTGCCGGCCTTTCTGCGGGTGATTCTCTTACGGCCTTGAATTGGGAGCTTGCCTCCTCCAACATCATTGCAGGTGCAGGCAATGCCTCTATTAAAGTGTACATCAAAAACTCAACCGATTCTGTAGCGGTATCCAACAACTGGTCTACCTTTATTACAGGTTCTGCCCTGGTGGTAGACAACCTTTACAACACCACCAACAACTTTCCGGGAGCTAATGGCTGGATGGATTTTGAATTCAATCAACCTTTTGCCTACACGGGTGGTGCACTGGAAATCGCAGTGGATTGGGATTGTTCCACGGTATCCACTCCTGCTTTCGATGGCGATGGCGCTTTGAAGTGGCGCTGGCAGTCTACCGCTCCCGACGATCTGGTGGTCAAACGCACCGGAAGCTCTTCAGCTCCTACCAGCATTAGCGATGTGAAAGATGAGCGGGCCAACATTCAGATGGTCTACTCGCTCAACACCTGTGCGGTGCCGGTAGACCTGGTCGTGAGTAACATTGATTCTACCTCGGCTGCCATGAGTTGGAGCCCGGTAGTAGCAGCCGCCACGTACGATTGGAAAATTGTTCCGGCTGGTGCCGGGCCTATGAGTCCAGCGGTAGATTCAGGAACCGTTACCGGTGATACCAATGCCACTACCACTGCGCTAATGCCCGGAACCTCTTATGATTTTTACGTGATTGGGGATTGTGGACCGATTGGTTCCAGCACAGCCAGTCTTCCTGCTGGTTTCACCACATTGTGTGGAAACGTAGCCGCTACCGTAGTTAGCGCTTCGGTCACCAATGTTAGTTGCAACGGCGGCAGCGATGGTGCCATCGACATTTCCATCACTTCGGGCATTGCTCCCTATGATTTTTCATGGAGCTCCACCGACACTACCGAAGACCTTAGCGGTATCATGGCTGGTAATTATGCCTTGACCATTACCGATGGCAACGGGTGTCCTTCTTTTGATAGTGTAACGGTTACTGAGCCAGTTGCCATTGCCCTTTCTGCTGCTACTATAACAGATGTTTCTTGCAATGGTGACAGCGATGGCGCTATTGATATTTCTGTTGCTGGGGGAGTGGCGCCTTACGCCTTTGCATGGAGCAATGCCGAAACTACTGAAGATATTACCGGAGTAGCTTCGGGTAGCTATACGGTGACCATTACCGATGATAATGGCTGTACGATTGTGGACAATGCCCAGGTGAATGAACCGGCTGCATTGGCCATTTCGAGCACGATAGTTTCGGACACCAACAATGCCAGTGTGGGGGCTGCCACCGTATCGGTAACGGGTGGAACTCCTCCTTACGCCTATACTTGGGATGGCAATACGGGCGATGCCGATTCAACCGGTTTGCCGATGGGTACCTACAACGTAGTTGTGACCGATGCCAACGGTTGCACCGAAAGCACAGACGTAGACGTGGATAACGTGGTAGGCATTGCAGCCCTTCGTGGTTTGGAACAGTTTTCCGTTTCTCCGAATCCTACCCAAGGCATCACCAACGTTGATTTATTGCTCCAACAACCTGCCGAAGTTTCAGTGGCGGTGTATTCCATTACTGGCGAATTGGTGGCCACCTACCCAGCAGCGAAAGTGAAGCAATTTCGACAGTCAATTGATTTGTCGGTTTATGGAGAAGGTTTGTATTTTGTCCACGTGAAAATCAACGATCAAGCCCTCACACACAAGATTTTTCTTTTAAATTAATTCGATGGAAGTTCTTAACAATTTCTCTCAAATCGTATTTGATACTCCGGTTGATCAAATCATCAAGCAAATTCGGGATTTGATTTCATCGGGTCAGTTGAAACCTGGAGACCGTTTACCTTCCGAAAGGCAGTTGTCCGAACGCCTCAACGTGGGCCGGACCCACCTGCGGGATGCCATTCGCAAACTGGAGTTTTACGGGATTTTGAAGACTGTTCCTCAAAGTGGAACGTATGTGGCAGGCTTGGGCATTCCTGCGTTGCAAGGTTTGATCACCGACATGCTGGCCTTGCAAGGCAACGATTTTAAATCGTTGGTCGAAACACGGGTGATTCTGGAAATGAACACCGCCCGGTTGGCTGCCGAACATCGTACCGCTAAAGACCTGAAGGAAATGGAGCAGGCGCTCCACCAACATCGGTTGAAAGTGCAGAAAAACCAGGATGCAGTGGACGAGGATTTTCTTTTTCACCTCAAAATTGCCGATTCGAGCAAGAACTCGGTGTTGAAGTCGCTCATGCTCATCATTGCACCCGACATCATGCAGTATTTTAAGAAGCATGATGTCTGTGGAGCAGGAAGGTCTGATGTGGCGGTGGATCAACACGAACAGTTGCTGCAACACATTGTAGAAAAAAATCCAGACAAAGCGGTAGCATCTTTGTTGGCACACCTCGATGGAATTAGCGAATACGTAAAGCACCTCAAAGAAGACGTTTACCTAAGTGATCGCGGATTCTTATCCAACAGGCCCTAATTTCAAATGAGTGCACTACTTGGTCGATGGCTTGTTCATCAAGGGTTTGGATAGCCTTGTAGGCAACTATGTTGTTCTCCAAAAGCATTGGTTCCTTCCATTTAAAATCACCTTAAAAAACCGCTTGTTTTTAGCGGGATTGGCGCTTAAAAAGCGTCATCCACAAGCGATTTAAACGAAGCAGTTTGTTACTGCATACTTGGCGGATATTGTCTCAGCTGTTCCGTTTTTGACCAGTTAAGGCCGTTTTTTTCATTCTATAGTTTACCATGATGAATCGAAAAGAGTTGATACAATCACGATTAGTTTCATGCTTTTATATGGCAGTACTGATGCTGCTCACCTGTCACGTTCAGGCGCAGGAGCCAACACCTGCGCAAGCGAAGAATATCACCATTTCAGGGGTGGTGAAAGGAGATGACGGTGTCACGATTCCCGGAATCAATATTGTGGTACAGGGTACTTCTATTGGTACTTCTACCGATATGGATGGTAAGTATTCCCTATCTGTCCCCCCAAACGCTACATTGGAGATATCAGGAATTGGTTTCAAAACCCAGTTGGTGGTGGTTGAAAACCGTACTAAAATCGACATCACCCTAAGCGAAGACGTTGAAACGCTTGAAGAGCACGTGGTGGTGGGTTACGGCACGGTAAAAAAATCGCATTTCACCGGAGCCGTTTCCAAAGTACAGGCTGAAAACCTGGATCAAATGCCCCACTCGCGGGTAGATGATGCTTTGGTAGGCCAAATGTCGGGGGTAACGGTACAACAAACCAACCCTGCAGCGGGGGAAGCACCAGTGATGCGGGTACGTGGACAAGGGTCTATTTCTTTTGATTCCAATCCTTTGATTGTGTTGGACGGAATTGTGGTCGGAAATGACGGTGATTTCCTTTCCAGTTTGGACATGAACGATGTGGAATCGATAGAAGTGTTAAAAGACGCTTCTTCTGGTGCCATTTACGGTTCACGCGGGGCCAATGGTATCATCATGATCACCACTAAGAAAGGGGTAGAAGGTCCCACCAAATTTTCTTATCACGGCTACCTGGGCTATAAGGATGTTCCTAAAAACGATTATTTATCGAGCCCCGACGAGTGGAGCAATTTTGTGCGGGAAAACAACGGTGGAGAGCTCACCGACCGTTTGAATTACATCAACCAATTGGGGACTTACACGGATTGGGAAGATGTGATGTTTGATGGCGGCTTCATTACCAGCCATTCGCTATCGGCTAAGGGAGGTACAAAGAATACAAAATTTACTACTTCGTTTGGCTATCAGCGCGATGAAGGCGTGTTGTTGACCGACAACTTTGAAAAGATCAACTTCCGGGTGAACATGAATACCAAGTTGCGCAACCGGGTAACCTTGGGCCTCAACCTCAACCCTTCCCACACGAACCAACGGCGTTTTCCGATCGGGGTGCACGATGCCATTCGACAAAACCCTTGGTTGCCCCTTTATTTGGATGAAACCAACATTCAATACGTCAACCGCTTTCGCGAGAACGGGCGGTGGGCTGATGCACAAATTGGGGACTATGCCATGGAGCGGATGTTCGACGATTACGACCTGTTGTTGGGGCAACCCGATCCTAACCTTTCTGGTGTCGATATCTCTTCTACTTCCAATCAAAATGCTTTGGCTAAAGTGTTGGAGCGCGACCGCAGAAAACGGCAAACCAAGGTATATGCCAATACCTACCTCAAGTTTGACATCATGGATGGGCTGTATTTCAAGCAAACTTTCGGAGGGGATTTTCGCTACACCAGCAACACCCGTTGGGCGGGGGTAGAGGCCTCCCGAAACGGAATTGGCGACACCGAGTCTACCCTCAGCACGCAAATTCGCTGGCATACCGTGAATGAAAGTATCCTCAACTACAAGAAAAAATTTGGTGATCATAGCCTCAATGCGATTGGTGTTTTTGCCTACGAGTGGTGGTCGAGAGAGCAAACGGGTTTGGAGGCTGCTGGTTTTGATAATGATTTGATCCAAACCATACCGCAAGCCAACCTGGTGAACGGTTTCAGAGAAGAATACCGTGAAAATTTGATTTCCTATGTTGCCAGAGCCACTTACGACTACAAAGAGCGCTATTTGCTGTCGGCAAGCATTCGCCGGGATGGTAGTTCTAAATTTGGTTTGGATTCTAAATACGGGTGGTTTCCAGCGGTTTCTGGCGGTTGGATTGTCAACAAAGAAAACTTCTTTCCCGAAAACAACATTCTGACCCGATTAAAGGTACGGGCAAGTTATGGCGTTACGGGCAACAACTCGGGCATTAATGAGTACGAACATTACGGCTTGCTCGTGCCGGTAGGAACTGGTTTTGGCCAAAACGGATACAACCCGTTTAACGTTGCTTCTCCCAACCTTGGGTGGGAGAGCCTTACCGAGTTCAATCCTGGTTTGGATATGGCGTTCTTGGGCGGACGCGTCAACCTGTTTTTCGACTACTATGTAAGAAACAGTGTAGACCTCTTGTTGGATGTTCCCATTCCCTCGGTAGTAGGATTTGATGAGGCCCTTGAAAACCGCGGTAAAGTGCGCAATGAAGGGGTGGAGTTTGAATTGTCGACCAAAAACTACATTACCAAAGATTTCTCCTGGACGTCTACAGCCACTGCCACCCACAACAAGAATACCTTGGTGGATTTTGCCGGGGCTGACGGGTTAATCAGCATCGTTGATGACAAACGCCCGGCGGAATGGATCGCCAAAGAAGGACAGCCGATTTCTTCTTTTTATGGGTACGTTGTGGATAAGGAAATTCCACTGGAATACATCAACAATCCTTACTATCCCATCAATGCCCAATCGCAAGATATCTACGTGCGCGACTTGAATGGCGATGGGGTGATTGATCCCGATGACCGTACTATTTTGGGCGATCCCTATCCGGATTTGGTGTGGAGCGTCACCAACAATTTTAAGTACCGCAACTTTGATGCTTCTTTCATGGTGCAAGGCTCTCACGGGGCTGAGGTGCGCAACATTTCTTCGCAATACATCAAAAACGAATTTTCCAGCAATCAGGACTACACCACTGAGTTTGCTGATGCCAATCTGGTAACGGAGCGGATTTTTACCAACGACGATATTCAGGACGCTTCTTATGTAGCGCTTCGCAACATCAATGTAGGGTATTCCTTCTCTAAAAAAGCCATGCAAAAGGCTGGTATCCAGCGGTTGCGGCTTTACGTATCGGCTACCAACCTGATTTACGTTTGGTCAGACGATTATGAAGGCTACAATCCTGAAGGAATTGATCAAGGTTTGCGCAACCCGCTGACCTACGGTTATCAACGTGGACCCGCTCCCATCTACCGCGCTTACACATTTGGTTTGAACCTCGATTTTTAATACGAACATCATGAAGTACTCTATTTTTTTCCTGGCGTTTGTCATTGTATTGGGGGCTTGCAGCAAAGACCCCTTGAATCAGGAACCCATTTCACAAATCAGTGAAACACAGTTCTACAACTCGACTGAAGAATTGGAATGGGCTACCATTGCTATCTATGATGGTTTGCAAGATGTGCCCTTGCGTGAGTTTGCCATCACAGAGATGCGTTCGGACAATGCTCGTTCCAACTCGGGAGAGGGCGATTGGGGGCAGTTCGATAGTTGGACGGTACGTCCGACCAACCAGCAGGTGGGCACCTATTGGACGGTGAACTACAATGTGATCTTTAGGGCCAACCGGGTGCTGGAAAACCTGGATGCCGTTGATGTGCCTTCCTTGAAACTGCAATTTGAAGGCGAAGCGAAATTTTGCCGGGCTTTGTCCCATTTCAATTTGGTGAGGGCTTATGGGGATATTCCTATTCTGGACCGGGAAATTGAACGAGACGAATCGGAATTCTTTGAACGCGACCCGGTTGCGGAAGTGATGGCGTTCATTACCCAAGACCTGGAAGAGGCAGCGATGCTGTTGCCTGCAAAAGGAGCCTTGGTATTTGGTAGGGCTACTTCCGAAGCTGCCAATGCCTTGCTGGCAAAGGTGTACCTCAACACCGGTAACTACAGCGGAGCCGAATCCATTTTGGCGTCTTTGATTGCCAATCCAAACTATGCGCTGGAAGAAAACTATCGGGATGTGTTTTACAGTGAGGGCAACGATGAAATCATTTTTGCCATTCCTTACATCAACGACGATGGTAACGAAAGCCAGGATTTCTCTTTTGAGATGACGGCTGGTGGAGTTCGCAGTGGCTTGAATTACTTGACGGATGATTTTATCGCCAACCTCATTCCCAACGATGCGGAGCGTTTACCGGTGCTTCAAAACTCTGACAACCTGGAAGAGAACGGAAAATTCATGACCACCAGTTCAGATGTACGCTTGTGTGGCAACGATTGGATTGTCTTGCGGTTGGCCGATGTTTATTTGCTCCACATAGAGGCCATTATGGCCGGCCAATTGGCGACCCAAAACCTGGATGCCATTGCTTCCTTCAACGCCATTCGTGGCCGGGTAGGATTAGATTCTGTAGCCATGGACGGTACCGGAGAAATTACCTTAGATATGCTGTTGAACGAAAGGCGGTACGAGTTGGCTTTTGAAAACCACCGGCTCTACGATTTGATCCGCACGGGACAGGCACAAACGGTGCTCACCAATTTTGGCAACAACGAAGGCTATCTTTTCTCCTCTACCGATTTGCTTTTGCCTATCCCACAAGGTGAAATCAATGTAAGTGGCGGATTGTTAAGCCAAAACCCAGGGTATTGATCCTGTACTACACTATTTAAAACTGCTCATCTGAATACCAATAGCATTATGAATCAATTGACTGTTAAGTATCCTTATCGTTTGGTTGTTGGTCTAATCGCCCTATTAGTTACCGTATGGGGATGTCGGAAAGATTTACCCGAAGCAGGGTCTATTGAGGACCTTACTCCGCCAAGTGCTGCTTTTGATTTCGATCAGTTTTCACCAGACAATTACCTGGAGGTGACTTTTTCGAATCAATCTACCAGCTCTACCGACTACTTATGGGAGTTTGGCGATGGTGCTACTTCTACCGAAGCCGAGCCGGTACACGTGTATACAGCCGATGGAACTTATACCGTGAAATTGACCGCCAGCGATAAATTGGGGGTCAATAGCGTGAGTGAACAAACCTTTACCCTTACAGAGCCAGCCGCTTTCATTCCTCCCATTCTCGAAGCCAGCTTCGAAGACGGCCAGCTCGACGGTGGTAGTGGTGACGGAAGGGATTCCTGGCGGAATTCTGACTTGGGAGGCGTGATACAAATCACCAGCGATCCGGTGAAATCGGGCGATCAGGCAGCTAAACTTACCGGCGATCCCAGCGATAAGCGCATTGGTTTTCAGCAATTGACGGTAACTGAAAACACGGTGTACGATGTGTCTTTCTTTTATACCATGGAAGACGATCAGCCCGGTTCATTGACTGTATCGATCTTAAGTGGTCCGGTGACGAGCCATGCCGAGGCGTTGGCAGCTACCATTGGATCGGTGACGGTAAACGATCAATCGGACCCGAAAAATTTCACACGTGGTACGGTGTCGTTCTTTTCGGGCGCCAGCACTGAGGTGGCCGTCTACTTTTTCAACGATGGTTCAGTAGAAACCCGCTTGGATGACTTCTCTATCGATATTGGCCAAGGTACCATTCCTCCAACAGCGGCTTTTACCCATGCGAAAGATCCTGGAAATTATTTGCAAGTAGACTTTACCAATACTTCCATCAATGCCACCAGCTACGACTGGGATTTTGGCGATGGCAATACGTCTACTGATGCTTCTCCAACCCATACTTACGCCATGGATGGTAGCTACACCGTTACCTTAACCGCCAGTAACCCGGCAGGAGAAATGGATGTAGCCATGTCTACCATCAATGTGAGCCCACCCAGCAATGTGATGATCACCAATCCAAGTTTTGACAACGAGCCGGTGCGGGATGACAACCGTGTTGATTGGCGTAATCAAGATCTCGAGGCAGATGCGAATGTGGTATTTGGAGCTTCTTCCTATGTGCTTCAAACATCGAGCACGGCCCGTACTGGCGATTATGCAGGCAAACTACCTACCATGGAAAACTCGTCGAGTCCCCGCCGGTGGTTGTACCAAGCGGTGACGGTAGACCCGAATACCGACTACAAAATCAAAGGCTGGATTCGAAACAAAGATGGGGGTGTAGGTTCCACGGTGACGTTTGCCATTTACGATGCTCCTTTTTCTACTGCATCCACCATTGGCGATCCTACGGCCATTCTTGCTTCCGAAGATTACGATGCTTCTACCGGACATGATACGGATACATGGACAGAGGCCAGCATCACCTTCAATTCGGGATCAAGTACCGAAATTGTATTGTTTATTACCAATGACTATACGCTAAACGGAGATCCAAGTACCGAAGAGTCGGAAACCTTTTTAGACGATTTTTCCATTGAAGAATTGTAAGCAGCAAAGACAGCAATGATTGAAAGAAGAACCAAGTCGCTTCCTGCGATCCAACAGCTCCTGCATGCAGGAGCTGTTGTGGGATTTGCCCTGTTGTGGTGGATGGGGGCAGGATGCAACAAGTTGCCCGAACGCCCTGAACCTCCTTGTGATGTGATGGAAGTGGAGCAACCCACTACAGGCGATGATGATAATGATGATCCTGCCGGATTGGCCAACATCGATTTTAGCAACTGGAAAGTAACCTTGCCTGTGCCCCGGCCCGATGGTAGGCCCTTAGAAGTACAACCACCTGAAATTCTAAGTTACGCTACCAACGAAACCTTGAAGCCCTTCATGTACGATGACCCTTCGGATGCCTCTGTGGTATTTTATACTTATCCGGGTGTCTCCACCGCCAATTCTTCTTACTCCCGCACGGAGTTGCGGGAACAAATGGTGCCGGGCAGCAACAACACCAACTGGACTTTTGCCCGTGGTGGAAGGATGCGGGGAACCCTGTCGGTTCCGGAGATGTCTAAAAAGGCAAACGGCGAATTCCACCGCACCATCATCATGCAAATTCACGGGCGTTTGACCGATGCACAGCGTGATCTGATAGGGGAAGATGACAACAATGCTCCGCCGGTGCTTAAAATCTATTGGCAAGACAATCGGGTATACGTACGCACCAAAGAGTTGAAAGACCTAAATGCTACTTACGAAGCAATGCTTGAAACCGATGCCTGGACCGACGATGATGGCCGATACTTTTCGCGAGAGGTGGGTACTGAACCCTTCACTTTAGAGGTAGTAGCCAGCGCTGGCAAATTGACGGTGACCCTGGATGATACTGAAACGTTTGTGTACGATGACATACACATGCAGAAATGGGGTGTTTTTGAAAATTACTTCAAAGCAGGAAATTACCTGGTTACCCAGGACGCTGGTGCCTACAGCCGCGTGAAATACTATGATTTAACGGTGAGCCATGATTAGAACGATTGCATGCCTGTTGGCTTTTGCGGGTGTGTTGATGACTGCCCAAGGGCAGGACATCGACCTGAGCCATTGGAAAATTACCATTCCGGAGGGCAAACCTTCCGAAGTGGAGCCTCCCGAGATTTTAGATTTTGAAAACAACCCTACACTGCAGCCTTTTTTCTACCGCGACTCTACTGACAGTGCCTTGGTTTTTTATGCTTTTCCCGCCAACACAACTCGAAATACCAAGTATTCCCGTTCTGAGTTGCGGGAGCAGATGGAACCCGGAAGCAACAAGGTGAATTGGACCTTTGCGCAAGGTGGACGAATGCGGGGCACGTTGGCTGTGCCAGAAGTGACGCAAAACAATGTAGGTGACTACCACCGGGTCATCATCATGCAAATTCATGGAAGGCTCACCAATGAACAACGGGACCAAATTGGCGAAGACGATAACAATGCTCCGCCTATCCTTAAAATTTATTGGGACGAAGGCAGAATTCGGGTAAAAACCAAAGTATTGAAGGACCCCAATGCTTCTGATGAGGAAATTTTGCACGAAAAAGCTTGGGGAGACGATAAGGGGAAAAATTTTAAAGAAATCGTGGGTACGGACAAGTTTACCTTGGAAGTGGTGGTGAGCAAAGGACGCATGACAGTGACCTTGAACGACAACGAAACCTTTGTTTACGAGGGCATCGATATGGAGCGATGGGGTGTTTTTGAAAATTATTTCAAGGCTGGAAACTACTTTCAGTCCCGAGACGAGGGCTCTTTTGCCATCGTAAAGTATTATGAATTAGAGGTTAGTCATTGAAATGAAAAGCTTTTTTCTTGGCGCATGTTCGTTGTTGCTGTTCGGGTTTTCGGCAGCTGCTCAAGAATCGCCCATCAACCTTTGGAACTGGAAACTGGAGCTGCCGAGTGGCTACAAAGCCTCCGATTGGAAGTTGTCTAATTATCAGAAAGACCGCTTTGCCAAACCCTTTTTTCACCTGGACACCCTGGACAGTGCCATCGTGATGGAGGCTTACCCTTCGGAAGGAACCTCCAAATCCAAATACACCCGCAACACCCTGCGCGAACAGATGCAAGCGGGCAGCAACGATGTGAATTGGACCATGAAAGAGGGGGCAGTATTGGAGGCCGACTTTCAGGTTACCCAAATGTCGAAAGGAGAAAATGGCAAATACCACCGCACCATTCTCTTTCAAATTGACGGACGCACCACTGAAAAGCAAACCGAAAAATTGGGATTAAAGAAGCCCAAGAGCATGCCAATGGTAAAAATCTACTGGCAAAACGAACGTTTGCGGGTCACCCGGAAAGTATTGAAAGACGAATCGATGGTAGGCGATGACCTATTGCTGAAAAGCTCTTGGAAAGAAACAGAAAGCACCATATACGCCAAAGAGAAGGTTGGGTTTGAAAAAGTGCACATTCGCATCGAAGTCAAAAAGGGAAAAATTACCATTCAGGTGAATGAGGAAAAGCCGATTGTGTTCCGCGACCTTAGTGTGAGCCAATGGTATTTCGAAAACTACTTTACCGTGGGCAACTATTTACAGTCCAAAGAAGCTGGTTGCCACTCCACGGTCAAATTCTATTCGCTCGTAGTTTCCCACGGGAAATAGTGTCTTCCTTAGGCAAATGAATCTTGTTTTTGCGATTAATGGATTGACAGTTTGCAGCTGATCACCAAAGGGTGATTTCAGCTTGTTTATCAAATAGCAGGCATCAAGTCTTGATCGACAGCATCTTTTGAGGCGTTCAGGCCGATGCTCATCAACCACGAGGCGTTCGATGCGTTGGGAAGAATGCAGGATGGCTTCTAAACCCAAGCGCCAATTGATTTCTAATGGGTAAATGTCCTTTTGGGGAGTGCTGAGATAGGCTGAGCATAGGATGTTAGTTGTGTTCTTTTGCGGGTGGTAGCGAAATCAAACCTTCCTTTTTTTATTACATTGAAGGGCCTTTCTGAACACTGGCGTTTCACCTTTGCTCCATTGTTGCCTTCGCTCGTAATTCATCGCTTCGCCTGTTTTTCCTTGCTTTTTGGGGGATCGAACCATCTTATTCCCAGTTCTTTCTTCATCTGGTTACGGCTTTTTTGTGTCGTTCTCTTCTTAGGGCAAGGTGTATTCACGGCAGTAGGTGCAGCCAATAAAACCCTGGATAGCCTGGAGCAAGTTCTACCTGAAACAGAGGGGCTGGCGCGCCTAAAGGTTTACAACCAATTGGTGCAACGCATCCTCAATTCAGATCCGCAAAAAGCGTTGGAATATGCTCAGGAATCCCATTTGTTGGCCCTTGAGCTAAAGAATGAGAAATGGATTGCCGGAACACTGTTGAACAGTGCATCGATCTATGATGTTCTGGGCCGGCAAACGGAGGCCTTGGTATCCCTTCAACGCGTTAAAGCAATTTTTGAACGCAACAACGATAGCCTTAGCCTAAGCATTTGTTTGGGGAACATTGCCAACGTTTATTCCAGCCTTTCCGACCGCCAGAGTGCCATCAAGTATGCCCGCAAAGCCTACGAGATCAGTCAAGACATTCGCGATTCGGTTGGGATTGCTGTGTACGCCCAAAGTCTGGCAGCAGCTTATAGTGCTACCGGGGTGCCAGACAGTGCTATCTTGTATTATTCAGAGGCATTGGAACAAATGCTGACTTTGGACATGCGCCTGGAACGAGGTGTTACCCTCGGAAACCTCGGGGGGCTTTTTTTAGAATATGAGTTGATGCCAGAGGCGATAGAGTGTTTTCAAGAGGCCTTGCAGATTGGAAAGGAGAAAAACCATGTGTTGGGAATGGCCAACGCTTGTCGTTACCTGGGCCGTGCTTATTTCAAGCTCGACCAATTGGATTCCGCTCACCACTACTACCGGCAAAGTTTGGCGGTATTGGAGCAGAATGACATCCTGCCCGGGCAAGGAATCGCACATCTGGGTTTGGCAAACGTGTTTTTAGCACAAAAGCAGCCCGGTGAAGCATTGAAGTTTATGCGCAAAGCCCTGCTCTTGATTGAACAGGGCGCCAACGTGGAAAACCTGGCCAAGGCCTATGATTTTTTAGGAGATGTCTTTTTAGACTTGGGAAACTCAGATAGTGCTCAGGTCTACTGGGAAAAGGCCATTCACCTGTGCCAGCGCCACCAATTGATCAAGGTGGAATGCAATGTGGTGGAGAAACTGGCCACCTATTATCAAGAGCAAGGCCAAACAGCTGAAGCGGCCGGGTATGCAGCACGGCACGAGGTGTTGATCGATTCCATTTATAGGGAAACAAGTTATGCCGCCCTGGAAAAGATTCGGGCCGATTACCATGCCAAGCAGACCCAATACCTGCAGCAGCGCATCAAACTGGAGAAGCAGCGCGTGGAGTTGCAACAGGCGCGCACCGAAGGGCAGCGGTGGTTGCTCTTGACCTTGGTATTAGGGTTGGGGTTGTTGCTGGCCTTGTTGCTCGGCATGCGCTACCGCAGCCAAACCCAATGGCGCGGACGCTTGTTGGAAGAACGCGAAAAAGGCATTCGTTCCTTGATGGAGGCGGAAAACAAGGTGCGGGAAGAAGTATCGAGAGACTTGCACGATGGCTTGGGCCAGTTGTTGACATCCGTGCGCATGCAGCTCTACGGTTGGAAAAGCAATACCGGTCTGGAAAATGGAGTAGTGTCTGCCAAAGAAATGGCAAAGGTGGATCAGTTGATCGGCGAAGCGTTGGGCCAGGTGCGCGATGCCGCCCACCTCATGATGCCCCGAATGCTGGAGGAAGCAGGCCTTGCCGCTGCTTTGAATGAATTGCTAAAGTACAGCATTGACCCCCGGCAATTGACTTGGGAGTTGGATGCCATCCACACCGAAAAGCGCTTGGACCGCTATTTGGAATTTAACCTGTACCGGGTGTGTCAGGAGTTGGTAAGCAATACCCTGAAACACGCCCAGGCCAGTCATTTTTCGGTTCAGTTGGTGTATTTTCCTAAACAGGTGCAATTGGCCTTGGAGGACAACGGCAAAGGGTTCGACTATGCCAGTGCCATCGGCAAAGGTGCCGGCTTAAACAATGTAAAAAACCGGGTTGAATTGCTGGGAGGCGTGCTGGTGGTGGAGCCCACCCTTCCACAAGGTCAGATAACGAAAATCAGAATCCCTTTGAATGGATGAGTGTGGTTAGAATTTTAGTGGTGGACGACATGCCGCTGATTAGCGAGGGCCTCAGTTTGATGTTGGCGAAAGAAAACAACCTGAGTATCGTTGGCAAAGCTTCCAATGGAGCCGAATGCATGCAGTTTTTGCAGCAGCAAGCAGTAGACCTGGTGTTGCTCGATCACCAGATGCCTGGTCAATCCGGTTTGGAAATTATGCACCAGATCCGGGAAAACAACAAGCAACTGAAAGTGGTGATGCTCACCTTTTTGATTGATGAGCAACTGGTGAAAAACTACCTGGAGGCGGGGGCCAACGGTTGTTTGCTCAAACACGACAGCCCGGCAGAATTCGTCTACGGCATTCAACAGGTTGTAGCCGGGCGGCAATTTCTTTCTTCTACGGTGAGTAAAGTATTGTCTAAACAACTGGTGGGAGATTCGGGCGTAAAACCGGTTCCTTCCGAAAACCTTGGGGAACTCACCAAAGCCGAACGGGAAGTGTTGAGCTGGATTGGTCGTGGGCTCTCGGTGGAAGAAATTGGCCAGATTCGGAAAACGACCACCAGCACCGTAAGCCGACAAAAACAAAACATCATGGACAAGCTCGACATCCACAAAGAGATAAAACTGATGCGGTTTGCCATTGAGCAAGGGCTTGTCTAATAGCGCTTTGCCCGATTTTATACAGAAATTTATGTAGGCGCATACCTGATTTTATTGTTGTCGGAGGGAGAAGATTGCGAGTTATTTGTAAGCATCTGATCAGAAGAATTCAACCGCAATCTAACCTTCTTCACTATACAATCATGCCTCGATACACGCCTTCTTTTCGGTTTTTTCTGACCGTTATCGGAAGCGGCTTCTATCCTTGAAGCCAGCTTTCTTTCCTAATCCATCAACTTATTATTGCCCACTTTAAGGGGTATTTCTTTCGTTCGAAATACGCATCCAATTCAACCATCATGAAACATTACTGGAAGGTACTTTTGGCAAGTACCACGCTTTTATCATGCCTTTTTTCCTGCACTTCGGAACCTGCTCCTGCACCCTCCGAAATGGCACAATTGAAAGATTCAATCCACATCTCTAAAGATCCGGCGGGATTTCAGCAGCTTTTTGAGATCAAAAAAAACAAGGCAGGAATAATTCCACGGATTTCGCCTATGAAATGGGCCAATGACGATGCCCAACTGGAAGCAGATTATCTGGCCACCTACTCCACCAAACAGCTGAATACAGCTAAAAACCAAAATACGGCGAATTCCATTGGTCCCTTTGGCATTTCGGGAAGAACAAGAGCGGTGTTGGCAGACAAAGCCAGCCCAAAACACTTCCTCGCCGGAGGTGTGTCCGGTGGCCTGTGGACCTCTACCGATGCCGGTGATTCCTGGTCCCCGGTAGACGATCAGGCGGCATCGCTGGCAGTAACCTGCCTTGCGCAAGACCCTTTCAATACCAGCGAAATTATTTATGGAACCGGAGAATTTGCCTCAGCTACAAATCCCCTGAATACGGGGGTGGGGCTAATGAAGTCGGTGGATGGAGGGCAAACTTTCAGTTCCATCACCTCAACTGACAATAACTCTGATTTTAGCTCCTGTTTTACGGTCGCCTATTCCAATAGTTTGGCCACCGCTGGAAGAATATATGCTGGCACCACCAAGGGCTTGTTGGTTTCCGACAACGAAGGAGCTACCTGGACGAAATATTTGGCCGGTGAGCGTGTATTTGATGTGATTTCTTTTACCAATGGCGCAGTGTTGATCGCTACCGAGGACGATATTTACTACTCGCCGGATGAAACACTCAGCTCGCTACAGGCCATGAACAATTCCATCAATACCGGCCGTATTGAGATTGCCAATTGCCTGGCACAGGAAAACTTGGTGTATGCGGTGTTGACAACAAGTAGCATTCAAGCGGTTTTGAAAAGTACAGACTTTGGGCAAACCTGGAATGCGGTGGTCAATCCTGGAGGGCTTACCTATGGCCGTTATACACTGGCCATAGCGGTGCACCCTACCGATCCCGATCAGGTTATTTTAGGGGGAGTGAAAATGAAATACAGCGCTGATGGAGGACAAACCTGGAACCTTATTTCTGACTCGCACGATGATTATCATGCCTATGATCTCATTCCCAATACCACCCGATTTTTAATTGGCAATGATGGTGGCGTTTATGAATACGATTGGAATTCGGTGCTCAGCACCAACAAGAACTTGAACAACGGCTACAATACCGTCCAATTCTATTTTGGAGATTATTTTCCCAGCGGTCAGGCGGCCATTGGAGGAACTCAGGACAACGGAACCTGGTACATGAATGGCACCGGCAATCCTTCTGAAAAGATCAATATTGGAGACGGCATGCAGTGTTATGTGAGTAAAACCACCAGCGATTTTGGTTTTACTTCCCGTCAATTTGGGACAGTAACTCGGAAAACCAATCTAACGACAGAATTTTTTAATTCGGATTGTGTGACCAGCACCACCATGACGGATTGTTTTACCGCCAAACTTGCCGACAATCCAAATTATGGTACTGCCGGCGAAATATCATCTTTTCAAACGTATTTCAGGGTTCGGGAATCGAATGAGGATCAACTTTTCATGACCACAGCCTATGGCATTTGGTTGTTTGAGTGGACCGGGGTTTTGCCGGGCTACCAGGCACATAAAATCACCAATACCATCTACACGATTAACACTTTGGAAATAGAGGACTCCTCGAATCCAAGTTTGTACTATGGCGGATTTAACAAACTGGGTAGAATTGATAATGCCTTGACGGCAACAGGAACTGATGGAGTAGACCTTACCGTAAACAGGCCATCTGAGTTGTTGAACTCTTTCTTAAATGACATCGATATTCATCCGAGTGATCCTTCAAAAATTTATGTGTGTTTTGCCAGCAATGGCGAGTACAGCAAAATATATGAAGTATCCAACGCCACGACCACCGATCCTATCGCTTCGCCTGAGTTGTGGAATGACATTAGTGGTAATTTTCCGGATGACCTGCCCGTCAATTGCCTTGCCTTGCATCCGGATGCGCCCGAAACGGTCCTATACATTGGGACGGACTATGGGCTGTATTTTACGGAAGATGGAGGCGATCACTGGCTCAAAGAGGAGTCCATTCCCAATGTGCCCATTTTTGACCTTGAACTTCGGGAAAGTGATTTGAACCTTTTTGTTTTTACCCACGGTCGAGGCGCTTTTACCATGCATTTAAGCAGTGCTGGTGCTGGGTTTGTGGCAGGAAATATTCGTACCGAAACGGGTGGTAACGTGGCCCAGGTAGAGGTAACTGCGGACAACCAAACCGTAACCACCGGGTTGGATGGTAACTATAGCATTGGAGGCCTCAGCTTTGGCCAGAGCATTGACATTACTCCCGCCAAAGACATCAATGACCTCAACGGGGTCACGATACTCGACCTGCAAGCCTTGCACGTGCACATTCTCAATACGCAACCTTTTACTTCGCCTTACCATTTTGTTGCGGCTGATCTCAACAACAGTGGCACGGTAACCACCGTGGATAAATTGCTGCTAAAAAAACGACTGTTGCTCATTGACGATGCATTTGAATTTGTGCCCTCCTGGAAATTTGTTCCGGCGAATTTTCAATTTCCCAACACCACGAACCCCATCGCCAACGGATACCCGGAGGTGTTGAGCTTAAACTTTTCTCAATCGTATCAAAACCAGGATTTTATTGGTGTGAAAATGGGAGACTTCAACGGGAATGTCGATCCTTCCATGCGAAAAGCCACCGGCGAAAAGGTGGTATTGAAGCTGGAAGATCAACGCCTTCAGGCAGGTGAGGTATTGGAAATTCCTGTCAGGGTAGAAGCCTTTCAACGAAAATCGGGTTACCAGCTCAGCCTCAAAATAGATGCGGAATACCTGGAACTTATTTCGATTGAAACTCCTGCTTTAACCAGTGAATTGGAGCAAGCCGCAGTAGTGCTGAACAACGATGGCAGGAGCATTGGATTTACGGCCAGTTTGGAAGGTGCTTCTCTGGAAAACAACGCCACCCTGGTCACCTTGCAAGTGAGGGTAAAACAATCGGCACCCACCTTACGGGATAAAATTTACCTGAGTCAAAAAGTAGATGAAAATGCAGTTTTTGATACACAACAACGCTTGGGACGGTTTGAGTTGGAGCTGGAAGGTACTTTGGCAAGTGTAGTGCAGGCCCCCTTTCCCAACCCTTTTCAAACCCAATTTCAGTTGGTGATCGCAACGCCTACCGCAGGACAGGTATCGTTAGAGCTGTTTGACCTGAATGGAAAAAGGGTCTTGCAACAACAATTTTTGACCAACGAAGGAAAAAATAGTTTGACGGTCAACCAATTGCAAGGTATTCCAGCTGGGACCTACTTCTACGCCTTGAAAAACCAGGCAGGAGAAACGGTGAAAGAAGGCAAGCTGGTGAAAGACCGGTAATTTGTTTTCTCAACATTAACGAAGGGTGCACCCGCGACTTTAGCCGTTGCAAGTGCACCCTTTTTTACGTTCGTTTCCTTGAAAGTAGAGCAATGTATCAGCGAAAAAACTGCTGTCTGTTCC
>ERZ1740068.215-NODE-215-length-34641-cov-7.798560_pt1 | contig 34641 bp, 14 predicted proteins | sample MGYA00581735_ERZ1740068 | MGnify/ENA primary metagenome ERZ1740068 (study PRJEB43018, sample SAMN04849740) | marine metagenome | isolation source: floating plastic debris | place: Pacific Ocean | collected 2008-08-30 | study: EMG produced TPA metagenomics assembly...
TAAAGGAATACCCAAATTATGACAGTTGACTTCCTTGAAAAACAACTGGTTAGTAGAATGGTGTCATATTCAGTCTGATTGAACTAGCTGACTGAAAAACTGACCATCACCTACGCAGAAAATATCAATCATCAGACATATGCCTTATTTGCCCTCATTCCGGGATTGGAAATTCCAGGGAATATGCATCTTTGCGCCACATTAAAACAAAAAGAGAATGTCAGAAGAGAAAATTTACCGTGTTGGTGAACTTAGTGATACTCCACCTGCTCAAACACAATACGAGTCTACCAAGTTCAAGAAGGCACGTCATCCTGAGCCTTATCGTTTTGAAGTAAGCTTAAGCGCAGAGGCAGGCACAAAACAAAGCAAAACCGGAGTTGTCTCTGTCAACATACCAGGTTTTAGTCCGGTGAAATTGTATTGCGACGAGCAGCCACCGGTAGGAGAGGACCAGGCGCCGCCGCCATTGGCTTTCTTTTCAGCCGGGATCGGTTTCTGTCTCATGACGCATTTAACAGACATTCTTACGGCCAGGAAAATCCAGGTTGACAGTCTCAAACTGGAGCAACGCATTGTATTCAGAACAAACCTGGGTCACATGCGGGAGCACGGTTACATGACTGATGGTGGTTGTGACATGGTGGAAACCCATGTAATCATCGATAGCCCCGAGTCAGAGGAAAAAATCAAAGATTTGCTAAGCGAAGCAGAAAACGGCTGCATGGCACACTATGCACTTAGAAATCCCATACCATGGTCTACGAGGCTGGTTTACAATGGTAAAGAAGCAGTGAGCCGCTCCTCTGCAGACAGCGAGTAAGCCCATTGGTAAACTACATCTAATTAAAATTGAAAGTGCCTTACACCAGGCACTTTTTTTATGCGCATTATTGGCTGGAACAGACCTTTCATCACAAATAAGGAATATAAAATACCAGGAATAAACTATTGATTAAGTTACTCATATTGTGGAAATTACGGTTAAAACCTAAACCTTGTGATGAAACGCACATTTGAAGAGCACCTGGATCCGGCGATCACCCCCAAAAGAATCCTAGCACTGGATGGGGGAGGCATCCGGGGTGCGCTAACGCTTGGCTACCTGCAGAAGGTGGAGCGGATTCTGAGAGACCAATATGGAGAGGACTATCTGCTTTCTGATCATTTTGACCTGATTGGAGGTACGTCTACAGGAGCCATTATTGCAGCGGCGCTTGCTACGGGAAAGTCCGTGAAACAAATCACTAAACTTTATATGGATCTAGGAGGAGAAATCTTTGGTGAGAAAAGAAACGCCTGGAATCCATTGGAAACCATCGACTACCTCAAAGCTAAGTACAATTATACAGCCCTGGAGAAAGGTCTACAATCGGCCTTTGGCACCCATATTATGGGGAGTGACCTTATTAAAACCGGACTTTGTATTGTCGCCAAAAGAGCAGATACCAATAGTGTGTGGCCCATTATCAATCACCCAGGTGGTAAATATTATGATTCCAAACACGGAAAAAATAAAAATATTCCCATATGGCAGGCCGTAAGAGCTAGTACAGCTGCACCAACCTATTTTATACCGCAAAAACTGGATGTTGGAAATGGAGAAGTAGGGGCCTTTGTTGATGGCGGCCTCAGTATGTCCAATAATCCCGCTCTGAGGCTATTGATGGTTGCTACCTTGCAGGGTTTCCCATTCAAATGGAAGATGGAAGAGGATAAGCTGTCCCTTTTGTCACTCGGAACAGGCTACCACAATTTTACCAAACCTGTAGGCGCTTTTGACAATGCCTGGAAATTGACGTGGGCTCAAAATGCCCCGGAAATGTTAATGCAGGACGCTAACTGGGAAAATCAACTGCTGCTTCAGTGGATGTCCAGTTCAAAGACTGCTGCAAGGATTGATGGAGAAGTCAGCGATCTGTCAGGTGATTTGCTCTCTGGCAAGGCGTTGATCAAGTACTTAAGATATAATTTTGAGATTACCGAGAATGACTTGAACGGACTAAATCTGGGACGGAATTTTGGGAGCAAGGATGTCAAAGACCTCATTGAAATGAGCAATGCGCATAATCGCGAGTTGCTGTATCAGATTGGAGCAGCAGATGCCAAACGAATAGCAACCGACGACATCCTCACTTTATGATGCAGGCGCCAAAATGAATATCGACAACAAAGAGAAATAAGCAATATAACTATAGGTTCAATGAATAAATACTGTTTTGTATTAATGCCATTTGGCAAGAAAAGTGAAGGAAATATCTCCATTGATTTTGATCAGGTATACCAGTTGATCATTAAACCAGCCATTCAAAAAGCTGGCCTGGAACCCATCAGAGCTGACGAAGAGAAAGTGGGCGGGATCATCCACAAGCCCATGTTTGAGCGTTTGCTGTTATGTGAATATGCCATTGCAGACCTCACTTTTTCGAATGCCAATGTTTTCTATGAGCTTGGCGTTCGACACAGTCATAAAAAGCACACTACCATCATCTTGTTTGCCAAATCCACCAGACTGCCTTTTGACGTCTCTTTGTTGAGGGGCTTACCCTATAGTATTGGTAGTCAGGGCGAGTTATTAGACACCGAAGGTGATCAGCAAAAGCTGCTGGAGATCATCCGGGAATCCAGAGACCATCAATCTACAGATAGCCCATTGTACCAACTGTTGCAAAATTACCCGGACATCGGCCATACCAAAGCCGACGTGTTCAGGAAACATGTGGAGTACTCTGCTAACTTAAAAGACCAACTGGCAGACCTCAGAAACACTCACAAAAACGATCATGGGCAATTGTTGAAGAGTCTGCTTGGCTTTCAAAGTACTTTGGCCGATTTTGAAGAAATTGAATCCGGCGTCCTGGTAGATCTGATGTTGAGCTATCGTAGTTGCGGGACCGCGATGGGCTATGAAAGCATGCTACAGCTCATTGCAGCAATGCCGAAACCATTGCAACAAACTGTGATGGTGATTGAGCAAAAAGCACTGGCTTTGAACCGGTTAGACAAAGGAGTAGAAGCCGAAAAATTGATGCTAAAACTCATCGATGAAAAAGGGCCCAGCAGTGAATCTTATGGCATTCTGGGAAGGGTCTATAAGGACCGGTGGAGAAATGCAGTCAATGCTGGCGATGAGCCCAGGGCAAGTGGTGCGCTCAAACGGGCAGTGCAGGCCTACCATAAAGGTTTTCAGTCAGATATCAGAGATGCCTACCCGGGAGTCAATACCGTCACGCTAATGTTCATCGCAAATCCAGAAGACCCCGAACTACCAGAACTGCTGCCGGTAGTGAAATATGCAGTAAAGCGGAAGTTAGAACAAAAGAAACCGGATTATTGGGATTATGCTACTTTACTGGAGCTGGCTGTGGTGGAACAAGACCTGGATAAAGCCGATGAATACCTGCAGTTGATGGTGAGTTTTGCAGACAATGAAAAATTCATGTACGATACTACCGTAGCAAACCTGAACAACCTCCTGGAATCTGGCGCATTTACAGACGTTGACTTGTTGAAGAAGTTGAATGAGTTGATCGCATATTTGCAGAATAGTCCTGTTTAACCGCAGGCTACATTCCTGGTGAGAAATAAGAAGCCGGTTATCTCAGTAGTAGACCAATTATAAAGTCCTTTCAGCAAACCGTTGTTTATGAAGGATTGCCACAATATCTTTATAGGAGCTGATATGTAAAATCTATTTATGCATCCTAAAACTGGTTGACTTTGCATCAACCTCGCTTACAATCAGTGCCCAACCCCGTATTTTACATACTAACGATAAATTAAATAATTATGCTTTTCAACATTTCAACAATTGGCAGTCTCATTCCTAAAGCTGAGCAAAAGAAAATCAACGGCGGGAGCAATTATTGCCCTAGTTACTATCTTCAGTTGGAGATAGAAGAATGCTCTCAGATTTGCGGAGTTCCACCACAATACTGGATGTGTCTGGACTATCCCGCAGAATGTGAAGATCCATGCCCGGGAGCAGGGTGATCAGTAAAAAAAGGAGCTTTCAAGATGAGAGCTCCTTTTGTATTTCAGTTACCTTTTGATATTTGATCAAATAGTGATGCTGGTGCCATCAAATTTGTTCAACGTCATGGTAAACTGCTCCAAACTATTGTAAGTCAAGGCCTGTTCCTGCAATAATCCGATGGCAATCTCTTCGCCGAGCTTCATAGATTCGGTATAGTCAGTGTAGTAGTGTACGCCTGCCCAGTCACGTCCTATGGAGACATTGGCCGCAATCTTGTTCAGTTCTCCATCGACTGTGAGTGGTTCACTATTTATGGTGACAAGCCTTTGGCCGGTAGCGTTCGGGACGAAAGCGTGTTTGGAGTCGCCGCTATTCGGTGTAGTACGGATTGTACTGCCATCAGCTGAAATATTGAGGTATTGCGAACCATCGAAGAAAGCTTTCAAAATAGTCACACAAGCACCGGCAACAGTCGCGTGACCTGCACCATAGGCCGGATGCATAGGAGACCCTTCCACAAAAGCCATCGGCAGCAGCAAATTACCATTGTTTTCAGGAGCTTTTTTTAACAAATGGAAGATGCCTGCATTCTCCATTTGGTCATGCATGGTCTGAAAGCCATCAGCAACTTGTGGCTCTCCAAGGTCAGTGACCGCTTTTTTCACTTCTGCCAATTTCTCAAACCGCGCTGCCAGCGTCTCGGGCCGTAGTCTTCGATGTACATTGAACTTCTGATAGCGTACCGCCTTCAATGCTCTGGTAGCCACCTCGGTAACCAGTGACAAGATGTGCGGACCTCCAAACTGGGCAAACCCTTGTTGGTGGTCATTGTCCCTTGGTGTCTGGGCAGGATTGGCCAGGTCTGTGCCCTGAAATGGAACTCCCGGATCAAAAGGTGCTCCCATGTCCAGTAACAGCAAGCATGCATTGAGGTAGGCTTCGTACAAAGCATCATAATGTACATAAGTAGCCAGGTCACGAGGGGTGGTAATAAAGCGTCTGTCATTGGACTCATAGCTTTCCTGTCCTCTGAAATCAGCGCCATTTTGTACGTCAAACCACTCCTCAAACGTGATCATGTAATTCTCATTTTTGGTAGCAGTACGTACTTTTTGGCTGATAGTCACTGCGCCGTAAGTGATCTGACCATCACTCGCTTCCAGCTCGGCCAACGTACCTCTTTGATTGAGCCCACTGTTGCCTGCCAGCATAAATTGCGAAATATACGGGCCTGCCATGTCTCCCGGGGTGAATCCGCGAAAAGCATTTTGCAGATTTAACGGTGCACCATTTCTATTGCTACCGCTAAACCAGGGAAGCTGGTTGAGTGCATCAATTGTCTCCTGTGCACGCTGTAGATCATCTGCATTGGAGGCCGCATTGTCATCATAAACGGTGAAAGGGACCTCTCGCAGCAATGCCTGCGCATACACCTCGGCCATCTCGGCGGTCAATTCATCGGAACCTAGTGCGGGAGCAGGTGGCATGGTGACTGCCTGGGCATCTGGTCCTTCCAGGTCAAAGGTGAGTCCTGCTGCGGCACTTTCCCAGGCCCTCACCCGTGCAAGTCCATTTGCTTGTCCACGTGGAGACTTCCAGTCACCTGCTGTGGGCAGGACACTGGGATTGTTGATGTCAGATGCAGGTCCCAATGGTGTCAGTCGGAAGTGCTCCGGGTTTCCAGAGTTAATTCCCCGCACAAAGGCGGCAAAATCTGCCTCATTTTTAAGTAGTCCACTATTGAAGTCGTGTGGCAGGCCTTTGGTATAGCTCATTGGATATCGCCTGAATTGTTCATCGCCATTGTTCTGATGGGGAGGATGTGTACGGTCAAAGGCGAGTTGAGCCGCCTGCTGTCTCACTTCCCTTGCTTTTTCTTTGCGTTTCTGTCCATCTGCTGCCCGGTCCGCGCGGAACAACCAGCGGAAGAAGGGTACGCTGTCATTGAGGGGAGTAGGATAGACGTAGCAGGCGATACCTTCTGTGATGTATCCGTCACCCGGAGGGACATTCTCAAGCGTGTAGGCATGATCTCCCTGTTGGGAGTTCCACCAACGATACAACGGAACTGTATCAGCTTGCTGACTGGGAAATACATAACAGGCAATGCCTTCCCTTTTGGCATTAGGGTTTGTGGCAGTCAGATCAAGACTGGCATCTGTTGTGTAGAAATGATCAAAGATGTTTGAGATAAACCAACGAAAAAGTGGGACTGTTCCGGTCTCCTGTGCTGGATAAACATAGGCACCGATACCTTGAAATTCGCCACCTCTGTTGGGAGCCAGCTCGCCACGATCATCTCTTGTGTAGAAATTGTTACTCATTGTTTTTTGGTTAAAATAATTTGGTGTGTATCAAACAAGCCAGCGACTAGCTTCGGCTGCCGGGAGTAGTTAAAAAACAAAGTGCGTCATCTTCATTCAGTGCGATGCGTATTGCTTAGTAACCTACCTTTTGGCTTCTGTCAATGGCCTTTTTGTTTGATATGGATTTGATACAAACTTAGCGGGTGAAGAAGAGATAGCAAATACCCGATTTTTGCCATTTTGACCTCACTAATATTAGTGAGAGGGTAGGAAGGAAGGTCATGGTGATTGATTGCTGACGATGGGAGGATGAAATCTAATGATCCCGGTAAATAGAAAAAGGGGCGTGTGGCGCCCCTTTTTGTTACTTTAAAGTCTTAAGTGAGATCCCATCACTTCAAAGTCTCCTCCAACCACTTATAAAACTCCCGGTGCCAGATGACGCCGTTTTGTGCGGATAATACCCAGTGATTTTCTTCCGGGAAGTACAAGAGCTTACTCTTGATGCCCAAAAGCTGCGCCGCCTGAAAAGCCTCCAGACCCTGCCCGATTGGTACGCGGTAGTCTTTTCCACCCTGGATAATCAGAATGGGTGTGTCCCACTTGAGCACCTTGTTAATGGGATTGTATTCGTTGTAAGATTTAGCCGCTTTTTTCTCCCAGTAAGCCCCGCCAAAATCCTTGTTAACGAAAAATAACTCTTCAGTAGTACCATACATACTTTGTAGGTTGAAAACGCCATCATGTGCAATGAATGACTTGAATCTTCCTTCGTGCATACCAGCCAGGTTGAAGACAGAATAACCACCATAGCTCGCACCCACGGCACCGAGCCTGTCCTTATCCACATAGCTTTCTTTGGCAACATCATCTATAGCGACCAGATAGTCCTGCATATTCAGGCCACCCCAGTCCCCACTGATTTGCTCGTTCCATTCCACGCCGTGCCCCGGCATTCCACGTCGGTTGGGGGCTACCACGATGTATCCCTGTGCAGCCATCAGCTGGAAGTTCCAACGGAAAGAGTAGAATTGTGAAAGCGCTCCCTGAGGACCACCCTGGCAGTAGAGCAGCGTCGGGTATTTCTTGCTGGCATCGAAGTTGGGAGGATAGATTACCCAGGTCACCATCTGCTTACCATCTACAGTGGTCACCATTCGTTTGTCAACTTTGCTCAGACCTATTTTATTGTAAGTATCGTCATTGGCCCGGGTCAGCTGTGTCATTTCTCCATTTTTCAGGTTGACGGTGTAAATTTCCGAGGCGTGGTTCATGTCTGTTCGCGTCACTACCAAAGTGTTTCCAGACAGACCTACCAGTCCATTGACGTCAAACTGTCCGTCAGTGACTTGCTTGATTTTGGCATTGCCCTTTTTGGGAATGGGTAATTCAAACAGCTGACGGGTACCACCAACAGGTGCAGTAAAGTATATTTTCTTACCATCGTCTGTGAACATGAAGGAGAAAACAGTACCATCCCAGTGAGATGTTAAGTTGACAGGCTGGCCATCTTTCATGAGGATGATATCATTTTTGTCCGCCTCATAACCTGGTTCATCCATCTGCAAATAGGCCAGCTGACCATCCTTAGAAACGACAGGATTGGTATCATAACCTTTATTCGCTGAAGTAAGGTTGGTCGTTTGCTTCTTATTGAGGTTGTATTGATAAATGTCGGTGTTGGTACTCTGTGCATAGGCAGTACCATATTCTTTTTTGCAGACATAGTAAACAGAAGTGCCATCGTGACTCCACGTGTAATCTTCCGATCCACCGAAAGGCTGCTGTGGTACATCATAAGGCTCGCCTTCATTCAAGTCTGTTTCAGAGCCGTTTTGCAGGTTTTTGACAAACAAGTGCCCAAAGGCCCCATCTTCCCACTTGTCCCAATGGCGGTAGTTGAGATTGTCATAGATATAGACATTGGATTGCTCCATCTCCGGGTAGAACTCAGATCCCAATACCGGCTTGATCTTCACCTCTTTGGTCATCAACATATAGTTGCCGTCTGGCGAAAGTGCGGGGTTTGTAAAAATATCAATATAACCCTCGATTTCTTCAGCAGTTCCTCCGGCAACTGGTATCTTATACGTTTTAGAAGACCGGGAATTGGCTTCAATATCATATTGGCTTACCCTGAAAATCACAGATTGCCCGTCATTTGACAGACCAACAGGTGAAACTCTTTTCAATTGCCACAGCAGCTCCGGACTCATCACCTGAGCCTGGGCAACCATCGAACAAAAAATAGTAATAGCGAATGTTAGAATAAATTTCATTTGGCTTATTTAGGCTTAATGTTACGATCGTGAATTTAGCAAATTTTGCCGGACTTAATGTAACCTTCTTGTTTTGACTTTGAACAGTTTTGTTTAAGATAAGTTAAACAAAATATCCTGTCACTTACTAATTGTCTCATTGTCTTAAGGTAATTTTGGCCCATGTCTTCAGAACTCTACCAAAACGGATTCAGTAGTCTTAAAAAGTACTGGAAAAACGACCTGCTATCCGGATTTATGGTTTCATTGATTGCCTTACCGCTCTGTCTGGGAATAGCAGTCGCTTCCGGGGTTCCTCCCATGTCTGGGTTGATTGCTGCCATCGTTGGTGGGCTGTTTATGTCAAGGGTTACGGGTTCCTATGTCACCATCAGTGGTCCGGCAGCTGGATTGATTGTAGTGAACCTTGGGGCTGTAGAATCGCTGGGGCAAGGTGACATGCTGGCAGGGTATCAATATGCGCTGGCTGCATTCCTGGTCGCAGGAGTCATTCAGATGATTCTGGGTTTTTTAAAGGTCGGAAAATTTGGCGATTTCTTTCCGGCTGCGGCTGTTCATGGTATGTTAGCGGCCATCGGGGTCATCATCATCGTCAAACAGTTGTTTGTGGCGCTTGACTATACGCCCGAATCGGGTCACGGTATCATCGGGTCTATCCTCCAGATTCCGGAAGCCTTCATCAATATGAATCCGGAAATTGCCATCATCGCCATTATCAGCTTGTCGATCTTAATCATTCATCCGCACATTAACTTTAAGTTTATCAAGATGATTCCCGCCCCTATGTGGGTGATCATATGCTCCATACCATTCTCTCATATCTTTGATTTGTTTCACGAGCACAACTACAACATGATCGGCAGGGTATATGAACTGGGACCAAAAAACCTGGTCAACCTGCCCGAAAATGTGCTGCAGGGAATTGTGTTTCCGGATTTTGGGATGAGCTTTACGGGTACTTTCTGGATGGCCGTCATCAGTATCTCTCTGGTCGCTAGTCTGGAGTCATTGCTGAGTGCACAAGCGGTTGATACGCTGGATCCATACCACCGAAAGTCCAATCTCAACAGAGATGTTTCTGCAATGGGTGCAGGTAGTGCGCTATCTGGGTTTCTGGGAGGTCTACCAATGATTTCTGAGATTGTCCGTAGTTCTGCCAATATCGGTAACGGTGGTAAAACGCAGTGGGCAAACTTCTTCCATGGCGCCTTCTTGCTACTGTTTCTCTTACTGGGTAAACCCATCATAGAGCAGATACCTCTGGCGGCCCTGGCGGCCATGTTGATTCATGTGGGGTTCAGGCTGGCTTCACCTACCGAATTCAAGCATGTATATAAGATAGGGAAGGAGCAACTGCTGATCTTCCTCACTACATTGATTACAGTGCTCGCTACCGATCTGATCATTGGTGTACTGGCAGGTATCCTGATGCAGGTTGTCATTCACCTGTATTATGGTGCACCATTGAAGTTTTTGTTCAAATCGCGCTATGACTATGCACGTGACCAGGACAAGGACGTGATTTACCTTCAGCACTCAGCGATTTTTTCCAACTACATCTCCCTCAAGTCACAGATTGAAAGGCGCAGAGAGCAAGGAAGACTGGTCATCGATTTTACACATGTCAACCTGATTGATCACACTTTTAGGACTCACCTCACTGGATTGATCAAAGAATGGGACAAGGATGGAAAAGAGTTGATCCTGGCCAATGCAGAGCACCTGATCCCCGTATCAGATCACCCGCTGGCAACATCCATCAAAAGGGATACGCTGCCAGTAATGGAAGAAAAACTAAACAATCACCAAACGCATCTCAAGAAGATTGCCACCAAAAATGAATGGAAGTTCCTTCCGGCCAAGACTATTTCATTCGACAATTTTGTGGGTTTCAACTTCGGAATGAAGAGCAAAATTGTCCATGCACAAAACATAGTCTCCGGAAAGTATGAAGGAGTCCGCCTGATTTACTCAGAGATCATTTATGACCAAACCCCTGAAACGGCTTCAGCAGACTCTCAGTTATCAGCGCTATTGATCAAGGCGCCCAAAGACATTCCTGTTTTTATATTGGAGCGGGAGGGATTCTTTGAAAAATTAACAGACCTGGCCCACCGAACAGACATCGATTTTGAGGCACATCCGGTTTTCTCTGACAAGTTTCTGCTAAAAGGTCCCGATGAAGCTGCCATCAGAAGCTTCTTTCATCCAGGCATTATTCGCAAAATAGAACAGTATCCGCACTTTCACATGGAAAGTAACGGAGAGGCTATTCTACTTTATCGCTTCGATAAGTCTGCCGATGATAACTCAATCAGCGAACTCGTTAGATTTGGAAAGATGCTGGCATTGATGGTTTGACGCTTCCTTATCACGTTTCACTTATTATTACTTTGCTGTACTACTCGCTTCCAAAGCAACATTTCCTTTCAAATATTGCATAGACATGTAAGAGAACAGAATTCCAGATGCGATGCCTTCGATGAGAATCAGCATTACCATTGCCGGAATGTTTAGATAAATTCCTTGTGGTTCATTTTCCCGAATGGCAGTCATAAAATCAGGATTAACCGACAAATAGATGGCCATAAATAGTGCAAATGCTGCTGTTCCAATGATCGTTACAAGAAGACCGGCACCTAATCCATTGAGATAAGAAAATGGCCTGTCATATTGTTGTTTCTTGAAATTCCTCAAAAGAAAGAAAATTCCAGAAAACATGATCACCGCATTAAAGAGTCTCAAGTTGAGATTGTGTACCAACCCTATTGATTCCATTAGAAGGAAATATATGGCCAATCCCAGGAATACCAAAACTCCATATTTAATAATTGTTATATTTAGAGATTTCATTGGGAGCAAACAGGGTGAATCAGCATAATGTTTGGTTGATACAAAGAATTAATCAAAATAATTTCACTCCTTATATGAAAGGTACTGCAAATGATTTGGGGAAAGAGAGCAAACCAGACATAATCAAATACCGTATTAGAATAGAATTTGAATCCACATTTACGGTAAATCGAAAAGAATGAACGAAAGAAGAACGACCAACATACTACTCCTGATCATCGTAGTTCCTCTGGTCTTTTATCTGTTAAAAACACTTTCTTTTATTTTCATTCCCCTGGTGGCTGCCATGTTCATCGCACTGCTCTTTTTGCCGCTGATGCGATGGCTGAAGCGAAAAGGCATCCCCAAGGTGTTAAGTATTCTCATTGTTATACTCATCATCGCAGCTCTCTTCAAAATCACCGGAGAGTTAATCCAGCTTTCAAGTCGGGAGATTCTGGCCACTAACAATGACTTTTTTGACAAAGCCAAATTCAAGCTCACTGAGCTGCTGTTTAATATTGAAGCGTTTTTTGGTATTCAATTCCTTCATGAAGAGGACGTGCTGGGTTCCCTCATTCAGCGGGATACCATCATCAGGAATTTTGTCCCTACTGTGGGCCTGTTATCACAAACGGTTTCCAGAACGCTGACCATGCTGTTCTTTGTCATCCTGCTGCTGGCAGGTTCCGTTGACATGCAAAAACTATTGAGCAACACCATTCTCAAGCATCATTTCGCCTCCGTGAAGACTTTTATGAAAATAGAAAAAGACCTGATCAAATTCATCAAGGTCAAATTCTTCGTGAGCTTTCTGACCGGTGTAGGAATTGGCATCGCCTGTTGGGGATTTGGGATCAGCTTTCCCATCTTCTGGGGCTTGTTTGCTTTTGCGATCAATTTCCTTCAGATGGTTGGTTCCATCATTACGGTCTTGTTATTGGCTGTTTTTGCTTTTGTAGAAGTAGAATCCCTATCGATAATTTTCCTGTTTACTTTGACAACAACGGGCGTCCAGGCAGTATTTGGTGGCATCTTAGAGCCTATCCTGATGGGGAAATCATTTTCAATCAACATTGTTACCATCCTGGTCATGCTGATGTTGTGGGGATATATCTGGGGAATACCGGGCTTGATCATGTCGATACCCATTACCGTCCTTTTGAAGATACTCGCAGAACAGTTTGACAGCACCAGGGTCGTTGCCGATCTGCTGACAGGAGAAGATAGTTCAGTTTCAAAGTAGTTGAGTTTAACCCGGAATATGCAATAGCCAATCTATTACGGTCTTAAATTGCTGCAAATCAGTCGCTAAGCTAACTTAACCTCATTCACCATAGCGATGCTATGACTCATGACCTTAAGTTCCTGATTTATTGCACTTTAAACCCTCATGACGAGTTTCTATTTCATAAACCGGGTTTAAAATAAACAGCAAATCACAGACTGGTTACCTCGGTTCCGGGAAATGACCCTGTTTGGATAAACATCCGCGATCCTAGTATATTTGGAGAGGTATGAAAACACTCATTTTATTTGCGCACCCTGCCTTGCATAAATCCAGGGTTAACAAACACATCATCGAAGGCCTGCCAGCGTTGGAATGTGTGACATTTAGAGACCTTTATGAGGAATATCCTGAGTTCGACATTGATGTAAAGTGCGAACAGGAAATGGTGGAACAGCACGATATCATCATCTTTCAGTTTCCACTTTTCTGGTACAGCACCCCGGCGCTGCTCAAAGAATGGCAGGACCTTGTTTTGGAGCATGGCTGGGCATTTGGAAGTAGCGGAAACGCTTTGAAAGACAAACTTTTCATGTGTTCTATCACCGCAGGCGGACCTAGAAAAGCTTATACGGAAAAAGACTTTCACCAACATACACTCAATCAACTGCTCTCACCGCTGAGACAGACCGCCACGCTTTGTAAAATGATACCTTTACCACCATTTGTCGTTTTTGGAGCTCATGGTATACAGCTGCCCGACATTACGGAACATAAAAGTGAGTTACTCAGACTGCTGGAGTCGTTCAGGACAGGTTCATTTGATCCTGACAGGGCACTGGAGCATGAATATATGAACGATTACGTTGCACAACTGAAAAAATCTTAAGGTATGGAAGGAGGCTTTTTATATCAGGCATTTGTTTACCTCGCTGCCGCAGTAGTCGCTGTTCCGGTGGCCAAGAAAGTTGGACTGGGATCGGTACTAGGGTACCTCATCGCGGGTATTCTGATAGGACCTTTTGTGTTTGAGTTCATTGGAGAAGAAGGCCAGGATGTGATGCATTTCGCGGAATTTGGTGTAGTGATGATGCTCTTCCTTGTAGGCCTGGAATTGCAGCCATCTATTCTATGGAAGCTGAGAGTCCCCATTCTGGGACTTGGAGGTGTGCAGGTGCTGGCCACAGCAGTAGTGATCGGAGGCATTACCCTGTTGGCGACCTCACTCAATTGGCAGACATCTCTTGCCATAGGACTTAGTCTGGCGCTGTCTTCTACTGCCATTGTACTGCAAACGCTGAATGAAAAAGGCCAGCTCAAATCTGAGGCTGGACAAAATGCATTTTCGGTACTGCTGATGCAGGACATAGCGGTCATTCCGATATTAGCAGTTTTTCCTCTATTGGCGACCAACGAGGCAGGCACTGACGATGGTCATGCATCGCATACCATCATTGAAGGTCTACCCATCGCCGCACAGACAGCCATTATCATCGGGGTCATCGTCGCCATCATTCTGGCTGGCCGTTACTTGCTAAGTCATGTGTTTCGCTTGATAGCCGCCACACAGCTGCGTGAACTGTTCACGGCAGCGGCATTACTGCTGGTCATCGGTGTCACTTTATTGATGACCATGGTAGGCCTGAGTCCTGCACTTGGTACGTTTCTGGCTGGAGTAGTACTGGCACAGAGCGAATACCGTCATGAACTGGAAACAGACATTGAGCCCTTCAAAGGATTGCTGCTAGGGCTATTTTTCATTGCAGTGGGCGCCTCTATTGACTTCAACCTGATTGTCCAAAAGTCACTCCTGATTACTTACATTGTGCTGGGGCTCATCCTGGTAAAGTTCTTGATTCTGGCCACCATCGGTCGGGTGTTTGGGATGAAGACAGACAGCAACCTGCTGTTCTCTTTTGGCCTGGCACAAGGAGGTGAATTTGCTTTTGTACTGTTTTCTTTCGCACTGCAGAACGGTGTAATGACTTCTGAGACGACCAATCCCATCATAGCAGCGGTTGCTGTTTCAATGGCGCTGACACCGCTTTTGATGCTACTCAATGAAAAACTCATCCAACCCAACTTCGGTACAAAGGAGTCTGTAGAAAGGGAGGCTGATGCAATCGATGAAACCAACGAAGTCATCATTGCGGGATTTGGCAGATATGGTAGTGTGATCGGCCGGTTCCTGCAGGCCAATGGCAAAAGTGCGACCTACCTGGACATAGACCCTAATAATGTGGACCTATTGAGAAAATATGGATTCCGCGTGTTCTATGGAGATGCTTCCAGAGTAGACTTATTGCATGCAGCCGGAGCCCATGAAGCTAAACTGCTGATTGTTTCGGTGGACAATACTGAGAAAAGTGTAGAGATTGTGGCCAATGCCAAAAAGCATTTCCCTCACCTAAAGGTCATCGTCAGAACCAAGACCTGGGCCGATTACTACGAAATGCTGGAAGAAGACCTGGAAGGAGTGTATCGGGAATTTTCTGATGGTGCCTTACGAATGGGGGCGCAAGCACTCAGTGTCCTGGGGCTGCGAAAGTACAGGATACAGCGGTCTCTCAAGAAGTTTAGGAAACATGACGAAAAGCTTCTTGCCGAATTAGCGGAGTCCAGGCATGAACAAAGGAACCTGATCAATAGAGCCAAAAGAGGCATTGAGGAAATTGAATTAATGATCAAGGACGACCTCGTCAGCGAAGCTTCCGATAAGGACCTGGGCTGGGACACCGACACCATCAAACGGGAATTCGCCCCCATGTTCAAAGAGTATGAAGAAGGAGGAAACCTCAGGAGTGAGAGTGAGTAACTACTTCCTTCTCATCGAGTTTACCGAATTTCCAGATTGCGGGTTTTTGGTAACCATCCCGTTGAATTTGTAAGCTAACTATATTAATACACTAACTGGAAGGTTTAATTATCCTTAAACGGGCTGGTCAATACGGATAATATAGACGAAGCGGAAATTTATATTTTACACTAGCAAGAGAAGTATGGTATCCGGGAAATTGAAAAAGCTACTATTCACTGGGACATTTCTAATTGTTTGTCTCCTATCTTATCAAAAATCTTACACACAAACACTTGAACAAGACAGCCTTGCGTTGTTGGAACTCTATCACTCACTCAACGGACCCGGTTGGAACCAACCCTGGGACCTGTCTGCCAATGTTGCTGACTGGAGTTACGTATCGGTAGAAAACGGCCGTGTCGTAGCTTTCAATATTGGTTATGGCGCAGAAGTAGTAACAGGAGATATACCAAAGACGATTGCAGACCTGACAGAGCTGAGGATTTTTGCCATCCGCGGTGGTCAGCTTTTTGAGCCATTTCCATCTTGTCTGTGTGAAATCACATCGCTCACCGACATCATTTTTGACAATGCCTACCTGTACGGGCCGTTACCCGATTGTATTGGCAACCTAACCAACCTCCGTGGTCTTAGTCTTAGCAGAAACCTCATGACAGGTCATCTACCAGCATCCTTGTATACGATGACTGAGTTGTTTGATCTTGACCTTGGTCTCAACAAATTCACTGGCACCATCTCAGAGGAGATTGGAAACCTGACGGAATTACATTCCCTGAAATTAGATAGAAATGACTTTTATGGCCATATACCAGCGTCAGTCGGCGACATTGAGCCACTGGTGTGGTTTACCTTTACAGGGAACAGGTTGGAAGGGGTGATCCCTGCTAACTTGACGGAAAAATCTAATTTGGTTTCGTTGGAAACAGATGACAACCGCATCGCTGGGTTTGCAGGTGATTTTCTCTCCTATGATCAGCGGATCATCACCTTCGGGGATAACTTCATCACCGAAGTTCCAGACATCAGTGACCTGAGGGAAAATGGAGTACTAGAGCGTTTTGAAGGTTATGGGAACCCTCTTGGATTTGATGACATTCTCCTCAATATCAGTCATTTCGAGGTACGATATCCTGCTCATTTCATTCAGCATCACTACGTTGCAGCGGAGACTGACGAGGCAGTCACCTTGAGCGTTTCCGACAGGCATTCGTCCAATACTTATGAGTGGTACAAAGACAATGTGCTAATGGCCACCTCTACGGAGCCGGATGTTGTCATAGACAATTATCAGGCTGCTGATGCCGGTAGATACGCTTGCTACATTACCAATTCGGAATTGACTGACTATCTGTTTGAAGAGCATTTTCACATCAATGTGAATACGATGAGGGTAAAGGTGTTGGATGACACCGGGCAAATCAATGTAGAAGATACCCTCTACATCGCCCCGGATTTCGAAAACGCGATCACTGAGTTCAGGCCCAGGTCCGTTAAGAATGAAAACTATGCCCTGGTCTACAATGCGAGTGAAGGAGCATGGGTTTCTGAGGAAATAATTGGCAGTGAAGCATTTCATTTTCTGGTCAATCGTGGAAGTTGGATGACAGCAGAAGTAGATGTTGACATGAACGAGAACATCCGATCGTATGATCCCGGCAGCGATGGTAACGAGTTAGTAATCCGTGCATCAGGATGGTATGACCTTCGCCCATTGCCACCGACTAATCTGTCCATTTCAATTAGTGGAAGAGACGTCAGTCTGGAGTGGAATGCCCCCAGTGAAGCAATCGATGGCTATTATGTCTACAGAGACGATGAGCTGATCAGTACACAGGGGTCACTGTCGTTTACAGATCCTGATATCCCAACGACCAAAAAATTAAAATATACGGTATATGCCTACAGAGGGAATCATATTTCAGACCCGCTTTCTATAGAGTTTGCTTCTCCTGAGTGGGGAGAGCAAATCAATGTCCTGCTCATGATAGGAGACGAACTCATGGCCGGATTGGGAACCAATAACGGCACTTATGAAACGCCGCTGGCTGATGTATTGGTGATCGATTTTGAAACTGCTACCTCCAGCAGTCTACAACCTGGCTTAGGACGCTCTGCTGACCAGTCCGGAATTGAGCTCGCATTGGGAAACCGACTGGGAGATGTGAGTGAAAATCCACTGGTCATTGTCAAAGTAACCAAGGAAAATGCAGCATTGCTGACTGATTGGGTTTCCACCACAAAGGCAGGTGAAACCGGGGCAACTGTGGGTGACAGTTACATAAGTGTAATCAATGCCGTAGAAACGTACCTGAACCCCGCTACTTATACTGATTATCCTTTTTCTAACCCCAGACTCTCTGGAATCATCTGGATGCACCAATTCGGGGAGGAATCCGAAGCGGCATACCTTGATCATGTATCAAGTCTGGTAAATGACTTGCATGCAGCCACAGGACAACCGGAAATCTACCTGGTAGAACCAGGAAAGGATGGAAGTACTTCAGCAGCCACCAAAGCGGCACATTTGCAATCCGTTGCCGTTCAAAATGAACAGTTTCATTTCGTTGCCACTGAAGATATTCTGAATGACTACAGTGGCAGTGATGTAGCAGAATTCCATGGAAACTTAGACGCTTTCAACGAAGTAGGACTCGCAATCCTCAATGAGGTATTTTACAACATTGACTTATCAGCTACCCCCAACGACCATTTGGTGAGCTTTTGTGTCAATGACCAGGAAACTTATCAGTTTGAAGACTATGTCTCTGGCAGACATTTCAATGTGGCCGTGTTGGCTGGTCAGGACAGTATGGTCAGTGATTACAGGATGGCCGAATATGTGAAATCTTACGACATCGTCTATGAATTATATTGGGACTTGTTTGGTTGGGGTTACCTGGGCGGAGAGCAAGGGCAGCAGGCTCACCTCATGTTACAAGGCGGAGGTGGTGCCGGATTAGGAGGTGTTTGCGCATCCACAAGAGACATGGGCTACTTGATTGCAGGAGACTTTGGGCCTCCGATAGGAGAGTTTGTTACGGGTCTAAGTGGCTACACTGATGCCACTGGCACGTTGATTCATGAACTAATCCACGCTTTTGACGGAAGGGCCAATCTTTTTCTGCCAAGTGGAGATCAGGCACATGCATTGACGGGAGCCTATGAGCCCATGGCCTATTCATTGACCGGGATAGGAATGCCCATTTCCGACCAGGCTTTCTTAAACCCTCATTTTACCCTTAGATTTCATGAGCGAATGCACCTGGATCGCTGGCTGACCAAAGATGAGCTGTCGTGGGAGGATATTTTTGGCGACGATGCCATGGAGGCCCTTCGCAATGGCTCGTACACCATGCCCCGTCACAAAGAACACATGTTGATCAATGCAGGCATTATGATGAGCCTGTACGAAATGCATACTGAGGATCATCCTACGTTAATGAATGGCATTTATGAGTATTCAAAAGATCAGGATGGCGGAAGTTTAACTCATTTAGAACGGGTAGATAACTGGGTCAGAGGAGCAGCCACTGCACTTAACCTGGACGTATCAGACTACTTTGACTACTGGAAATATCCGATATCCGATGACACCAGAGCCTGGCTCTCCGGTTTCCCTGCCAGCCCACACATTCAGGACCATGATGGCGATGGCTTCTCCAAATTACAAGGAGACTGGGAGGATGATGACGGGTCGGTTTATCCGGAGGCTCCTGAATTACCAGATGGAAAAGATAACAACTTAAATGGCCTGATCGACGAAGATGTCATCCTTGATGAAGACCAGGACATCACCAGTGTTGCAACTTCACTTCCCTTTGTGATCATGGGTGATGCAACAGATGAATCCGACGTGGATGAGGTAACTTTTACTTTGGAAGAATCGCAATTTGTGACCTTCGTCATTTGGTGGAAGGATGGTCATGGCAGCAAGGAAATCCCGAACCGTAATTATTCAACTGAGGCTTTCCAGGGCACTGTCAAATTAGACGGACGGAACATTATTTGGCCCATGAAGCAATGGCATTCTACCCCGGTTTTCTACAGCTCCCGTGACATGGAAGCAGGGACTTATAGAGTCAGTGTGCAACCGGAAGCAGATGGCGACTATCCTGCTAACCCAGGGGAGTATGAATTGTATGCTTTCGTGAATGATTTTGCACCAGATCCATTTCACTATAATGGACTTGTCTATCAGCCCAAAGTATTTTATGCACTAGACCAGGATGAAAACTGGGACCCGGCAAAGGCCAAGGGGCTGGAAGAGAAAGAGGCGAAGGCCTTGAAAGCCCTGTACTCCAATAATGGAGGAGAATACTGGCACGAGGATGGCTGGATGAGCTCCTACGAAGTGCCTTTCTGGAAGGATGTTCACGTAGGCAAAGATGGCCTGATGTATTTAAGTGCCAACCTGGCCAGTCAGGATAACAAAGTACTCCCTCCGGAACTGGCTGACCTGAAAAACATCTACCGTGTCAATTTTGGCGATCAGGAAGTTTGCGGTGGACGGGCGGTCGTTGACTGGCTGGATAATGTACCAGTAGTAGAAACTCCTTATACCTATTGTGAAGAAGGGGAAGAAGTGGTGAAGGTATTCATCCTTGCAGGTCAATCCAACATGCAGGGTTATGGTACCATTGCAGACGCCACCACGCCCGGCACATTGGAATATGTCCTGGCCAATGATGAGAGCGGAAGATTTGCAGCTGTCCGTGAAGAAGGGGCCTGGAAGACCCTGGAAGATGTATGGATGTACTTTGACCGGGAAAATGGCACCGTGAAATCACAAATCACTGTAGGGCAGGGAGTCAACAATGAGTTCATTGGTCCGGAACTTATGCTGGCGCATGAACTTGACGCTGCACTTGATGGTCCTGTATTGATCATTAAGACCGCATGGGGTGGCAAGAACCTGGCAGTGGATTTTCGTCCACCCAGTGCGGGAGGGGCAACCGGCACCTATTACACAGAGATGATCAACACCATCAAAAACGTCACCGCTCACCTGGACACGGAGTTTCCGGAGTTGAAAACCGGTAAATTCGAATATGCTGGATTTGGATGGTTCCAGGGATGGAATGATGGAGAGTCAGGAGACTACCTCGACGAATATGCCAGTAACCTGAGCCACCTCATTGATGATGTAAGAAGTGAACTGGAAACTCCGGGTCTTCCTTTCGTGATTGCCAATACGGGGCAGGGTGGATACGAATTGCACCCGGACAGTTGGATCCAGGGACTCCAGACCAAACTTGTTCCGGCACAGAATAGCGTAGCCTGCGACCGTGATTATGAAGGAACAGTTGGCTATGTAGACACGAGAGGATACTACTATGAGGTAGCCAATTCTCCAGCAGACGCAGGACATCATTTCCATAACAATGCACTGACTTATCTCAACATAGGACAGCAAATGGGAATGCAGATGATTGAGGCAATAGCCGGGGACGCTTATTGTGCCAGAGAGGCCCAGGATATTACTTTTGAATTACAAGAGGAGATCGTAGCTACCATTGGTTCCTTCACACTCAATGCAAGTACCAATGCCGACTTAACAGTTGAATATACTTCTTCAGATGAGCGCATCATCTCTGTCAATGGAAGTACGGCGACAGTACACACATCGGGTGAGGTAACCATCACAGCCTATCAGCATGGTGATGACAATTTTGAGCCGGCCGGCGAGGTTTCAAGAGTGCTGCAGGTGATCAAGGATACGCAAACGATCAGCTTCAGCTTCCCCAATGCGGACGACTTGAGAATCAATCAGGAGATTACAATGGAGGCACAGGCTTCGTCTGGATTGGAAGTATCTTATTTGTCCAGTAATCCGGATGTCATTTCAATTGATGGCAATCAGGCAACCGTAGAAAGCCCTGGTAATACAGTCATTACTGCAAGTCAGGAAGGGAATGATCTCTATAATCCGGCTGAGACGGTAGCCGTAGAAGTATCCATTGATGAAGATGCTATAGTGACCGGAGTAAATGAACTAACTGAGTTTATATATGCTCCAAACCCGACTGATGGATTACTCACCGTCACCTGGCAAAACCCATCTATCACCACGCTTTCTATCATCAGCTTAAACGGCCAGGAAAATGTCATCGAGGCAGATGTCACAGGTAAAAGCACGGCCACTTTTGACCTATCCCAGGTAAAAGCGGGGCTGTATGTCTTGAAAACAAATACCAGAAAGGTCTATAAGATTCTGGTGAAGTAAGCAGAACAGGAGACAGTTCCCTTCTGACTCAGTTAACATTTTATTTGGATGTACCAAGATCCGGTTGCATGCCAGTTGAGCAAATGATTAACAAATATGTTAACCTTCTTTGCCTGGCAGATTGCCTGCAAGTGATCCACAAATTGATCATCAATAGAACCTTTAAGGAGATTTTAGTTCAAAATTAGTAGAAGGATTTGATGGGTTCAACTATCAATTGCTGTATTTCGTAGAATGGACGACATCCAGGTTAGTTTTTCGGGAACAGAATGTTTTTTAATAGTGTTTCTTTGAAGCTTACTATTGACTTCTAAGAACACCTGTTTCCCACATAGCTATGACTTACAGAGTTTCTATTGCACTTCTATTATTTCTTCTATTAGTCAAGCCGTTAGCCGCTCAACTGCTCTCACAAGAGCCAGATGAGGGAGACCTATTGACTGAAAATATGACATCCAGGACCAGAAAACTTTCAAGTTTTTCTGTTGTCGAACATCTAGGCGTTAAGGCCGAAAAACCAAAGGCGATTATCAGGTCTGAAAAAGCATTGATGCACACTTTTTCTATCTTCAGTGTGGCTGATGGCGCATGGAATTCAGCCGCTACCTGGAATACAGGCATGGTGCCTTCAGCAGGGGACGATGTCCAGATCCTGCACACCGTGAACCTGCCTTCTTCTACCATTACTGTGAACCACTTTGAAATTGGTGAAACCGGCAGGCTGCAAACAGTAAACTCTGATGAGTTCATCATTACAGGAGACTTAACCATCAACGGCGTCCTGGATAGCCGGGAGTCCAATACTCCCGAACCCAACATACGATTGACGGGTACAAATACGACCATTGATGGAACCGGCCTTATTGAATTTACTGCCGACCTGAATAACAATGACAACAGGATATTCTTCTTTGAAGGCAATACCACGATCGCCGCTACGGCCAACCTGACTTTTGATCATCAGGATACCGACAATCCTGATTTTATACAGATAAACGATGGAGTTACAGTGACCAACAATGGTACAGTGACTATCAACAGAAGTGTCTTCGGTGAGGGAGCTACTGCCACCTGGACCAATGGCATAGGCGGTAGTCTGACAATCGGAGGGGATTTACTGACAACGGGCGTGCTGATCGCATCAGCAACCGATAATACCATTGAATACAATGGATCTGCCTCACAGACAATCAAAGATCCCCAAGGAAGCGAATATTTTAACCTGACTACCGGTGGAACCAATACAAAGTCTTTGACAACGGCTACCTCCATTCTGGGTAGTCTTACCAATTCTAGTATCTTCAATCCTGCGAATAACAATATCACCATTGGTGGAAACTGGAGCAATTCCGGGACCTATCAGGAAGGTGCCGAAACTGTTACCTTCAGCGCGACAAGCAGTCAATCGGTCTCCGGTATTGCCACTGAAGTATTCAATAATTTGACAATCAGCATTTCCGGAAATACCTGGAGCAGTGCCATTGACATACAGGTCACAGGGACATTGGACATCACTGATGCATTGATCAATATGGGTGAAAACCGTATCACGTTGGGAAGTGGGACTGGGTCTACTGGTACTTTCAATACAACCGGCACAGTAGTCATTAGCGGAGAATTTGAACGATGGGTCAATGCAGCCAACCAAACTGGTTTGATTTTTCCTGTAGGAGCCGGGAGTCAGGCCAATCAAATCGAGCTGGACATCAATACATTGGACGTGGAAGGTTCGCTGGTGGCGAGCTTCACTGCGGATACACCCACAGGGATCAACAACCCGCCACTCAGTGATGATGGTGTACAGATCAACAACGTTTATACGGAGGGTTTTTGGACATTGTCCGCAGAGAATTCACTGTCTGCATCTGATTATGACTTGTCACTGACGGGTAGTGGATTCGACTCTTTTACACCCTCAGTCGATACCCGAATCCTGGTAAGAACCAGCAATCTGGCCGATTGGCAGGTAAATGGGACGCACGTCAGCACCGGTTTTGTATCTCCGGTCGTCAGACGTGATAATCTGACCATTCTTTCTGCCGATTACACCCTGGCAGAGACTGATAACTGTAATTTCCCGGCTACCTCAGCGATTGGCGGAAATACAGATGTTTGTATCAATGATACTGGCGAAATCTACACCGTTTCGGGTACGGCAGGATCTACTTTTACATGGTCTGTAACAGGCGGTGTTATTCAAGGAGCCAGCAGCGGTATCGATCAGACTGCTGTCTCTGTGAATTGGGACGCCACCGGACAGGTAGGAGAGGTGCAGGTGATAGAGAATAACAGTGCTGTTGGCGGTTGTGGTGAAGGAGTTCCTGTGACACTGGCTGTCAATGTCAACCCGGTTCCTACTTCTGTCATATCGGGAAGTTCCAGCGTGGTCGCCGGTCAGTCAGGCTCTCAATACAGCGTGACCTCAAATGATGGATATACTTATGATTGGTCTATATCACCGGTCAGTGACCATTTGTTGACAGAAGATGGCTCGGCAGTGGCCTCCATAGATTGGGGAGACACAGAAGAAACGGTGACCATTAGCGTTACTGCCACTAATACCGCCTGTGGTCTCTCGACAGACCCCGAGACTTTTGAGGTAATAGTTGGTGGGGTAGTAGAAAGTGCGCAGACAGGTGCCTGGAATACGGGCGCTACCTGGGTCGGTGGTGTGATTCCCACTGAAACAGATAATGTAAGAATCAATGCCAATCATACGGTCAATTTACCAGGTAGCGATGTGACGATCAATAACCTGACCATCGAGTCATCCGGGCGATTGCAAACGGTGAACTCGCGCGAACTGATCATTAATGGCAACCTTACGGTGGATGGAGTACTGGAAAGTCTGGAATCCAACACGCCTGAGCCTAATATAAGAATGATCGGTAACAATGCTGTCCTGGACGGGACCGGAGTCATAGAATTTACAGCAAATCTCAATAACAATGACAACCGGATCTTCTTCTTTGAAAACAATGTGACCATCGCAGCTTCAGCCGATCTTACCTTTGACCACCAGGATGCAGACAACCCAGATTTTATCGAGATATCTGACAATGTCATTGTGACCAATAATGGTAGTGTAACGATCAATAGAAATATCTTTGGTACTAACGCAAATGCGACCTGGATCAATGGAGCGGGTGCCAGCCTGTCCATTGGCGGTACTTTGCTAAGCACGGGCATTTTAAATGCTGCTGCGACCAGGAATACCGTGACCTATAGCGGTGCTGACAATCAAAATATCAAAGACCCAGTTGACAGTGAATACTATAACCTGTCTCTGGCTGGCTCCAATGTCAAATCACTGCAGGCCAATACTGTATTACTCAATAATCTGGTTATCAGTTCCATTTTTGATGTCAATGGCTTTGACCTGACAATTGCTGGAAACTGGACCAATACAGGAACCTTTGAAGAGGGTAGTCAGACGGTTACCTTCAATGGCGCACAGGAACAGACCATTTCCAGCCTGGTAACTGAAGAATTCACTAACCTGATCATCACCAAGTCGGGGACTAACCTGCTGTTGAGCGCTGATGTGCAGTCTAATAGCCTTTTGAGGCTGGACAATGTGTTGATCAATACCGGCACCAACAAACTCATTCTGGGGAACAGCACTGCACAGCTGGGCACCTTAAGCAGGATTGCACCAGCAACCATCGTAGGAGAGTTTGAAAGGTGGGTCAACACGGGCAATCAAAACGACTTGTTATTCCCTGTGGGAACAAGTGATAACTACCGTGGATTAGAAATAAGCTTTCTTAACCTGACACCGGGAACATTGAGTGCCAGTTTTATTGCAGAAAATCCGGGTGCGCTGGCAAGTACCCCATTGAATGACAACGGATTTGATCTCAACAACTTACACATCAATGGCTATTGGTCTCTAAATAGCGGCAATTCGCTGGCAAGTAACAATTATGACCTTTCATTGACTGCCGAAGGGTTCAGCACCTTTACCATTTCGAATGACTCCAGGATTTTGGCAAGAGCCAACAGCTCATCTGACTGGCTGGTGAACGGAACGCACGTAAGTAGTTCATTTACCAGTCCGGTAGTACAAAGAAATGGACTCAGCCTCCTTTCGGCCGAATTTGCCATTGCAGAAAATGACGATTGTACTTTACCTGCTACTTCGGCTATCAGCGGAGTGACGGACAACTGTACCGGAGATGTTGGAGTTGTATATTCGGTAACAAACACTACCGGCTCTACCTATACCTGGGAAGTGACAGCTGGTACCATTGCCAGCGGACAGGGAACTAACAGCATCACCGTAGATTGGGACAATACCGGTCAAATTGGTCAGGTTTCTGTTACAGAAGATAACAGCGGCGCCGGTGGTTGTGGGGTAGGCACCGCACAGACGCTGGAGGTCAACATTAACCCGATTGCTGCCTCTAATTTAACAGGGTCCTTGACCGTCAGCACTGGCCAGACTGGTGTCACCTACACAGTGGATAATCAAGCGGGATACACCTATACTTGGTCTGTAGATCCGGCATTGGGGACGTTTAACCCTGCGAGCCCTACCGGAAATTCCGCTTCCATCGACTGGGGATCAACCGCTGGTACTGCCACTATTTCAGTAGTGGCCAATAATACTGTCTGTGGGTTGAGCGCACCGGCCACCACCATAGAAGTAACGGTAAGGGATGTGATAGAAAGCGCTCAGACGGGCGACTGGAATACAACTACTACCTGGGTAGGAGGAGTGGTTCCTGGTGCCAGCGACAATGTACGAATCAACAGCGATCATACCGTCACCCTTCCAGGCGCAAATGTGACAGTGAGTAGTTTAGAAATAGAACTGAACGGACGTTTAATCACCGTAAATTCAAGGCAGTTGATTCTAACGAGTGACCTGATTGTCAATGGAGTACTTGAAAGCGGCGAGTCCAATACGCCTGAGCCAAACATCAGGCTGACAGGAAGTGGTGCGACACTTGACGGCACAGGGCTGATAGAATTTACTGGTGCACTAAACAACAATGACAACAGGATTTTCTTCTTTGAGGCAAATACAACTATTGCAGCAACAGCAAACCTTACATTTGATCATCAGGACCCCAGTAATCCTGATTTCATTGAGATATCAGATAATGTGATCGTGACCAATAATGGGAGCGTGTCCATCAACAGAAATATTTTTGGAACCAATAGTGCGGCTACCTGGATCAATGCCTCAGGTGCATCATTGACCGTTGGTGGAACACTGTTGAGCACCGGGATACTGGATGCTTCAGCCAGCAACAATACCATTACTTACAACGGAAGCGCTGCTCAAACTATCAAAGATCCGGTTGCCAGTGAATATTATAACCTGGGTATCGCGGGATCTGATGTCAAGTCTTTGGTAGCTACCACTAGTGTCACCAATGATATATCCATCAGTAGTACACTGGACGTATCAGGTAATGACTTGTCTGTAGGAGGGCACTGGACCAACAATGGTTTTTTCGATCAGGAAATGCAAACGGTCACTTTCAACGGTTCCGCAGACCAGACCATCTCAGGACTTACCAGTCAGACTTTTTACAACCTGACGGTTAATAAAGGAGGAGGGTCGCTCATCCTCTCACAGGGCATTACTGCCAGCAATCAACTTTCACTGCAGGCTGGAACATTGGATGCATCTGCCAGTCAGGTCACACTAGGGGCAGACGTTTCCAATATCGGTACATTGTTACATAGTTCACCTGCCAACATTATCGGAAATTTCAGAAGGTTTATCAATGCTACAGGCAGTTACCTGTTCCCGTTAGGTGACGCGTCAAATGAACAGCCTGTCACCCTGACTTTCAACAACATCACTTCTGGTACTTTAACCGCCGCTTTTGTGGCATCAGACCCGGGGAATAATGGTTTTGATCTCTCAGATGATGGCAATACCATCCGAAATCAATTTACCCAGGGTTACTGGCAGCTAACGTCAGCAGATGGTTTAACAACCACTGATTATGATGTAAGCCTGACTGCCAATGGCTTCGATGGCTCGCCATTTGCCATCAGTACAGGCAGGTTAATCGTCAGAGCTTCGGCCAGCGATGATTGGTCGGTGGAAGGTACACATGTGGCACCTGTTGACAATACTTTGCAGCGCACAGGGCTTAGTACACTGAGTGCAGAAATTGGCATAGGTACTACAACCAACTGTGTATCGGCCAATACGAATTCGATATCAGGCGATGCGAGCGTTTGTTTAGATGAAACTGGCGTAATTTATAGTGCCGTAGGAGGACTCTCAGGGTCTACCTACAGTTGGGAAGTAGCAGGTGGTGCCATTGTTTCAGGACAAGGGACACAGTCCATTACTGTCGATTGGGGCTCTACGGGAGGGGGCGGTTCTGTGGCAGTGCGAGAAAACAATAATTTTGACCCGTTTTTTGGATGCGGGGAAGGATCGCTCATTGAATTGGCAGTAGTCATCAATCCGGTAGCGACGTCAGAGATTGCAGGAAGTACAATACTTGGAGTGGGCAATGATGGAATTGCTTATTCAGTTGATGACAATGGCTATGACTACACCTGGGCACTTCCGGAGGGCGGAAGCATTATCAGCGGTCAAGGTACGGCAGCGATCAGCATAGATTGGGGTAGTAACCCAGGCACATTCACCATCTCTGTAGAAGCAGTAGACAATACAAACTGCAGCCCGTCACAAAGTGCCAGCCTGGTTTCATTGGACGTGACCTTGCTGGAGGTAATTGAAAGTGCACAGACAGGTGACTGGAACACCACCACCACCTGGATTGACGGCGTGATACCAGGCAGTGCAGACAATGTCAGAATCAATAATGGGCATACAGTTTCCCTACCTGCCGCTAATACCACTGTAGCGAGTATGGACATCAGAGAAGGTGGAAGACTACAGACGGTTAATTCCAGACAGTTTATTTTGACTGGAAACCTTACGGTTGACGGTGTACTTGAAAGCCTTGAGTCCAATACGCCGGAACCCAATATTATCCTCTCTGGAGACGGCGCTGTTTTAGACGGTACAGGGACCATTGAATTTACGGCCAATCTGAATAACAACAACAACCGTATGTTCTTCTTCAATGCCAACACGACCATTGCGGCTACAGCCAATCTTACCTTTGATCAGCAGGATGATAGCAACCCGGACTTTTTGGAGGTAGGTGCGAATATCATTGTCACCAACCAGGGAAGTGTTACGATCAATAACGCAAGAAATATCTTCGGAAACAATGCCAATGCTACCTGGATCAATGATGATAACGCGACGGTAGTAATAGGCGGCTCCATTCTTTCTACCGGTATATTAGATGCCTCAAGTACAGGCAATACCATTGAGTACAATGGTGGTGATGATCAGTCCATCAAAACACCGTTGAGTTCTTACGCCAACCTGACATTGTCGGGTAGTGGCAACAAGCAACTGGCTGCTAATATGGAAGTAACTGAAAACATTACCATCTCCAGTAATTTCCTACTCAATGGGTTTGACCTCACGTTACAAGGAAACTGGACCAATACCGGGAACTTTGTACCAGGAACAAATCAGGTAAACTTCAATGCCTCTGCCGACCAAACCATCACCAATGTACTGGGAGAGACGTTTTATGATTTGCAGATTGCCAAGCCCGACGGTGAGCTGGTCATGGCAGGTAATGTGACTGTCAGCAATCAGCTGACGATGACTGAAGGAGATGTCAACACCAGCAGCAACAGGCTAACGTTGGGTACTTCCACTAGTAACGAAGGTACTTTAAGCCATACGAGCGGTGCCATCATAGGAGAATTTGAAAGGTATGTAGCTTCTCTTAGCAGCTTCACCTTTCCAGTAGGTACGTCCAGTAACCTGAGGTCATTTGAAATTGACTATTCCAGTGAATCTTCTGTCACACAAGCAGGTTCTGTGGTGGTTGAGTTTGTAGAAGACGGCCCGGGAACCGCAGGACTGCCGGTAGACGATAGTGGCTACACAGTAGAGAATACATTCTCTGAAGGTTATTGGAGAATTGCTTTTCCAAACACCGTACAAATTGGTAACCCGGAGATCAGGGCTACTGCCGATGGATTCAGCAGCTTTACAATCGATGCAGATACCAGACTGGTAAGCAGGCTCAACTCCAGCACCGACTGGATACTGGTAGGAAGCCATGAGTCTGCCGTTGGTAACGTAGTTGGACGAAATGACATTGATCAGGCAGTGACGGAGTTTGCATTGGGTGACGACACAGCATGTACACCACCCAGCACATCCGCAATCAGCAGATCAGTTGTGGGAGTGAACTGCATCAACGATACCGGAGTGCAATATGAAGTAAGTAATACGCCAGGATCTACCTACACCTGGACGGTTGATGGAGGAACAGTCACTAGTGGGCAGGGCACCAATCAAATCTCCATTACCTGGGGAGCTACAGGAGGGAACTTCAACATCAGGGTGGTAGAAGACAACAGCGCCGTTTCAGGTGGTTGCGGACTAGGAACTCCCGTCGATCTGGAAGTGGCTGTAAATCCCCTTCCTACCTCTGTCATTACAGGATCGGACGAAGCGGCTGAAGGTTCTACCGGAGTGAGTTATTCGGTAGAGAGCAATGCCGACTATACCTACACATGGTCTGTCAGTAATGGCAGCATTACCAGTGGACAGGGAACCAGTAATATTACGGTGGAATGGCCCACCGTTGGTTCAGGATCCGTATCTGTCGTCGCCACCAGTGATGATTGTGGCGTAGCAGCCAGTGAAGTAGCACTGGACATTACCATTTTTGAAGTCATAGAAACGGTAGCAAGTGGCGACTGGAATGCCGGTGCTACCTGGGAAGGAGGAGTTGTACCCCAAGATGGTAACAGTGTCAGGATTTTGAATACACACAACGTCACACTCTCCAGCCAGCAAGCGATCAATAATATCATCATTGAAAGCGGCGGTACCCTGACAATCGATAACAGTCGACGATTGGATGTCAATGGTAATTTCACTTTAGATGGCACCGTCAATAACCTGGAATCCAATTCTACTGAAATCAACTTAGTACTGAACGGACCGGGAGCCACGCTGGATGGTACCGGGACTTATCAGATGACAGGAAACAGAAGTAATAACAACAATGGCGCTTTCCAGATCGCTGCCAATCTCACCATTGCGGCAACCGCCGATTTAACGCTGACCAACGATGACGCGCAAAATCCTGATATTCTGGAGATTTTATCAGATGTGACAGTAACCAATAATGGCTCGGTAACAGTGACCGGCTCCGTGGATAATAACATCGGAGGAAATACCGGAGCGCTTTGGATCAATGCGGCCAATAGTATATTGAATGTGCCTGGCACCATCATGGCAACCGGTGACCTGAATGCCAGTCAGAGTGGCAATACCGTAAACTACAGCGGTGCCGGTCAATCGATTAAAAACACGGTAGGATCACAATACCAGCACCTGATTTTGTCTGGCTCTGGCACTAAGACACTGGCCGCTGAAACAGAAATACTTGGCAACCTGAGTATCGATGGCGTTACCCTGGCATCCAATAACCTCAACCTTACCCTGGGAGGTAATTGGACCAATACCGGAACGTTTACCGAAGGAAGTGCCACGGTAACTGCCAATGGCACTGCTGATCAGACAGTAACCAATACTTCAGGTGAAACATTCAACAACCTGACTATCAATAAGTCTTCTGGTTCTTTCACGTTGGCCAATGACATCAACATCACCAATACGCTGACGATGACGCTCGGAAACATCAATACCGGCGCCAATGTCCTGACGTTAGGAGACAATAGTATTGCTACTGGAACATTGAGTAGGGCTGGGGGCCATATCGTCGGGAATTTCAGCCGATGGATCAGGGATGATTCGGATGGTACGGAGTTCCTGTTCCCGCTTGGAGATGGTACTACTTACTATCCTCTGGAATTCACCGCACCTGCCATTGACCCCGCTTCAGGCGGAACTTTGACAGCTAGCTTTAGCGCCACAGACCCCGGTAGCACAGGATTGCCCACTGGTGACGACGGCAGCGGAAATGCTGTGGAGAATGCATTTAGTGAAGGGTTCTGGACAATGACTGCAGCCAATGGTCTGGTTGCGGCCACGTACGACCTGGACGTCACCGCCACAGGCTTTGATGATTTTGTCTTTGATACTGATACCCGATTGATCACGCGCCTCATAGGGGATGACTGGCCCTCTGCACCGGCTACGCCATCAGGGACGCATGTTGCAGCATCAGGAGAAGAATTGATGAGAGACGGGGTGTCATTGGACTTGACTACGGGCGTAGAGATCGCAGCAGGAGATGTGTCCGGCTGTTCGGTCATCAATACATCGACCATCAGTGGCGCAACGGAAGCCTGTATCAATACCAGTAATGCTTATACGGTCACCGGTAATGCAGGTAATACTTTCACATGGGTAGTGACAGGCGGAACATTCAACGAAAATGGATCTACCACCTATGCCGCAGTAGACGATACAGATGTCACTGTGGACTGGGATGCCACTACCGGAGGAGAACGCACCATCACCGTGACCGAGTCCTCCGTCTGTGCTTCCGGGGTCACACAGGAATTAGCAGTGAATGTGAACCCAGTGGTGGCAGCAGGTACTGTATCAGGGAATACCACCGTTCAAACCGGATCAATTGGTCAGGTGTATTCGGTACCCAACAGAACTGACTACTCCTATCAATGGAGCACCGCCGATGGTGACATTGTAGGATCATCGACTGAAAATACAGTGACCATTAACTGGACAGGAACCGGCACTGGACAGCTGGATCTCGACATCACTTTTGCTGATCCCAGTGACGTGTGTCCTAACCCCAATCCGACGCTGCCTACAGTCACTACGGATATCACTTTCTTCACCGATTTCGTAACCATTGCCAATGGTGATTTTGACGATCCTTCCATCTGGAACTGTAATTGTGTCCCAGATCTCAATGCCGATATAGAAGTGACCGGCACTGTGACATTAACAGATAATGATGTTTCTGTAGCAGACCTGGTCATTGATGGGACTTTGGATAACAATGGATTTGAGATCACGGTCAACAGAAACTATGAGTTGAACGGGACGCACAGTGGTACAGGAAACACCTTGCTACGAGGAAACAGCTCTACCGTAGGCGGTTCAGGCTCCAAAGACGATGGTGTCTTAAACTTCCTGGACAATGACAAATCGATCCTCAGCGATGCCAACCTCACACTGGGAGGTACAGTATCCATCGGGTCCAATGTCTCTGTGACCAACAATGGTACCGTTACTTTCCCTGGTACCGTCACCGGAGATAATGATACCGACGCCACGCTGATCAATGCGGCAAACGCCAATCTAAATATCAGTAGTGCAGACTTCTTGTCTACTGGTCGTTTCGTAGCCAATAGCACGGGTAATACTGTGACCTATTCCGGTACCAATCAGACCATTAAATCACCGGCAGGTGCTCCGGCAGGATATTTCAATCTAGTGATCAACGGTTCCGGTACTAAGACCATTAACAGTGACTTGATCGTCTCTGGAGATTTTACGTTGTCTGGCAGCGATTTCCAACCTACCACCTTTACGGTACAAATAGGAGAGGACTGGATCAACAGCGGTGGTACTTTCACACCTGGCACCAGTACGGTGGAGTTCAACGGTACAGCCGCGCAGCAGATTTCAACTACATCAGGCACTGAAACGTTCTACAACCTTGAAATCGATAATACGAGTTCAGGATTGTCTTTTGATAGCAATGACGATGTGGTGGTCATTAACGAATTGATCCTGACGGACGGGCTCATTACTACCACCACCAGCGAGCAACTCATCTTAGAGGCGGCCACCGTTTCCGGTAGTTTCCTTTCCAATAACCCGATTAGTTACATCAATGGTCCATTGGTTCACCGGGTGACCGGTACTAATCCCGGCGACCTGATCTTCCCGGTTGGAAAAGGGGCGTTTCAGCAGATCAGATATGAAAATGTCATGCAGGCAGGAGCATCCGCAGACTATTCTGCAGAGTTTTTTGATGTAGATGTCAATACCTTGACGGTGAGCGGCAACACCACCTTTGGTATGACTGATGCAGACCTGGCAATGGATGGTTTGTCACTGGTAGGTTACTGGGACATCGGCCGCTCCGGAACAGATGCATTTACCTCTGCAGACCTCAGGGTCTTCTATACAGAGACAGATGCCATCAGCGATTTCGAAAACCTGACCATTGCCCATGCCAATGACATCAATGATGCCGCCGGCTGGACCAACCTTTTACCAACAGGGTTTGGAGGAAGTCAGAACATCGAAGGAGATATTTCTGTGCAGATCACCAGCTTTAGTGTGGTCACACTGGCCAACAATGGTATCGGTGGAAACACATTGCCGGTTGACCTGGTGAGCTTCACAGGGGAAGCCATAGACGGGGAAATTGAACTGAATTGGACCACTGCGTCAGAACTCAACAACGATCGTTTTGAGGTACAGCACTCTTTGGATGGACGCGTGTTTGAAACCATCGGAGAAGTACAGGGCAATGGCACTACCAGCGAAGTGAACAATTATCAGTTCATAGACAACAATCCGGCTTCAGGGGCTAATTTCTACCGCTTGAGGCAAGTAGATTTCGACGGTAGCTTTGCGTTTTCCAATGTCGTCTTCGTAGTGAACACCGACGAACTCCAACCATTGGAAGCCATCGTATTCCCGAATCCAACGGTAGCGAGCAACCTCAATTTATTGATGCTCACCAGCGACCTGGACCGACCAGTAGGCGTAACCATGATCGACCTCACTGGTAAAGTGGTCTATCAAAACAAGTTCACCCTCAACTCCACCCGAGAAACTGTACCGCTGGAAGTAGACGAACTCCCGGCTGGTATTTACATGGTAACGATTCAGCAGGGCATTGGTAGTGTTGTCACAAGAAGAGTAAGTTTGAGGTAGGAAGGAAATAACGAGTTGGGGGCCACCCAAAGGGTCGGGCTCTCGCTCATACTCCTCCCCCGGATT
>ERZ1740068.216-NODE-216-length-34583-cov-7.274589_pt1 | contig 34583 bp, 33 predicted proteins | sample MGYA00581735_ERZ1740068 | MGnify/ENA primary metagenome ERZ1740068 (study PRJEB43018, sample SAMN04849740) | marine metagenome | isolation source: floating plastic debris | place: Pacific Ocean | collected 2008-08-30 | study: EMG produced TPA metagenomics assembly...
AAAGATCAGATGGAGAACGGTGTGACCACGCTCATCGAAGTGATGTTGAACCAGGAACTGGGCGAACCCTTCCGTCGCGACGCGATGAAGAAGCCAGTTTCGGTGGCTGGTATCAGTGCCGACGACATGGTTGAGCAAGCGGTCTGAGGCCGCGAGCGTACGTGACACTTACACCCATCGAGTTGTTGGCAGACCTGAGTAAATCGGGCCTGCCAACAAACAACCCGATTATCGCGTTGAGCGAAGGGGAAGATCCGCGGGTTCTGGCTGGCGGGTTGGCCGCGCACGAGGCTGGGCTGGCGGATGTGATTTTCATTGGCCGCGCGTCTGAGATTGGTGCGGATGGCGCGAGCGTCCACGATCCGGCTACCTCAGATCTAACAGAGGGTTTCGCACGAGCCTATTACGCGTTGCGAAAGCATAAGGGCATTGACGAGGATCAGGCGCGTGCGTCTGTTGAGGCGCCTCTGGTTTATGCCGCGATGCTGGTCCGCGAGGGTCACGCAACGGGCACTGTTGGTGGTGCCGTGGCCTCAACCTCTGATGTCGTTCGTACGGCCATTCAGGTGATCGGCAAAGCGCCTGATGCAGCGATGGTGTCTAGCTATTTTGCCATGTACCCGCCTGAGGATGCCGGTGACCTGGCACGGGCAATGATCTATTCCGACAGCGGTTTGGTCATTGATCCCTCCAGCGAGGAACTGGCGGCGATCGCGCTTCAATCGTCGGCCTCTTGCCGTGCCTTACTGCGCCAGGAACCGCAGGTTGCGATGCTGTCTTTTTCGACGAAAGGCAGTGCGCGGCATGAGAAGGTCGGTAAAGTGACCGATGCCCTGGCGCTTTTGCGCGAGGCGCATCCAGATCTCAAGGTCGATGGAGAGTTGCAGTTTGACGCCGCTTTTGTTCCGAGTGTCGGAGAACGAAAAGCCCCCGCCTCAGATGTGGCAGGGCGGGCCAATGTGATGATTTTTCCCAACCTGGATGCCGGAAATATCAGCTATAAGATCACTCAGCGGGTGGGTGGCTATGCCGCGATAGGGCCGATTCTTCAGGGCCTGGCACGGCCAGCAAATGACCTGTCCCGCGGCTGCAGCGCCGAAGATGTGACCCAGATGATTGCGGTCACAGTGCTTCAAGCCATGGCCCTCCATGAAACCGGCAGCGCGCCCTGAACCGGCGGACGCGACCCATATGAAACGCGAGCGTTAGAGACTATTTATGGCTGTCGTATCCTTGGATCCCACCCAAATCAAAACCCGGGCGAGCGTGCTCTTTCCCGGCGTCGTCGTTGCCGTTCTGGTGGCGGTATCGGCACAGTTCTTGGCCGAGCACTATGCGACGCCTGCCATGCTGATGGCATTGCTGCTTGGTATAGCCGTTAGTTTTCTGAGCGAAGAGGGGCGGGCCGTCGAGGGGATCTCTTTTGCCGCAAAGACGATTCTGCGGCTTGGCGTGGCTCTTTTGGGCATTCGGATCTCGGCGTCCATGCTCACCGGTCTGGGCTGGGAGCTTTTGGTGCTGGTGATCGGCTGCGTCGTTCTGACCATCGGGTTTGGCTTTGCCGTCGCGCGGCTTTTTGGCAGCAAATGGCGGTTTGCCTTTCTCACCTCTGGATCCGTGGCGATTTGTGGCGCGTCGGCCGCCATGGCAATCTCGGCCATCCTGCCACAGGACAAACGCTCTGAAGAACGGCTGATCTTCACTGTGGTGGGCGTTACCTTGCTCTCGACCATCGCGATGATCGCGTATCCGATCCTTGTCAGAGCACTGAACCTCAGTGAGCTCGAAGGCGGGGTGTTCCTCGGTGGAACGATCCACGATGTGGCGCAGGTGGTGGGTGCGGGCTTTTCGATCTCGGAAGCCACAGGCGACACCGCGACCCTTGTAAAGCTCATTCGCGTGGCGATGCTTGCCCCTGTGGTGGTGATTGCCGCGATCCTGATCCGGTCTTTTGCGAAATCTGACATCTCTGGTGACCGCCCCCCGATCCTACCGGGATTCGTGATCGGGTTCTTGGCGCTCGCTGCGATCAGCTCTCTGGTGCCGGTGCCGCAGTTGATGACCGATGTGATCTCTCAGGCCTCACGCTGGTTCCTGCTGATTGCCATCGCGGCGGTGGGGATGAAGACGAACCTCAAACAGGTGTTGTCCGTTGGACCTGCGGCCATTGCTCTCATTGTGGTAGAAACAATTTTCATTGCCGTATTGATGCTTGCAGGAATAATGTTCTTAACGTGACAGGGAAATGAGAAAAAACGCGCCAGATGACAATCCAGCCAAAAATAGACACTTCGCCCAAAGTCTCCGACGAAATTCGGAAGACAACATGCTACATGTGTGCGTGCCGATGCGGCATTAACGTGCACATGAAAGAGGGCGAGGACGGGGAAAAACGCGTCGCCTACATTGAGGGCAATCGCGATCACCCGGTGAACCAAGGCGTGCTCTGTGCCAAAGGAAGCGCGGGCATCATGCAGGTGAATGCACCGTCACGGCTGCGCGCACCTTTGAAACGCGTGGGGCCACGCGGCTCGGGCGAGTTCGAAGAAATTTCCTGGGATGAGGCGCTGGATCTGGCCGTGTCCTGGCTGGAGCCCATTCGCCAGAAAGACCCCTCAAAGCTTGCCTTCTTTACGGGCCGGGATCAGAGCCAGTCTTTCACCGGGTTCTGGGCGCAGAATTACGGCACACCTAATTTTGCAGCCCATGGCGGGTTTTGTTCGGTCAATATGGCCGCCGGTGGCATCTACACCATGGGTGGCGCGTTCTGGGAATTTGGTCAGCCGGATTGGGAGCACACCAAGCTTTTCATGCTATTCGGCGTGGCCGAGGACCATGACAGCAACCCGATCAAAATGGGTCTGGGCCGGATCAAGGGCCGCGGCGCTCGGGTGATTGGCGTAAATCCGATCCGCTCTGGCTATAACGCCGTGGCCGATGATTGGGTGGGGATCACGCCGGGCACGGACGGGCTTTTCATCTTGTCACTGGTGCATTGCCTGCTGAAGGCGGGCAAGATTGATCTCGATTATCTGGCGCAGTTCACCAATGCGCCGGTTCTGATCAATAATGACCCTAAATCACCTGAATATGGCCTGTTCCTGCGCGATGATGACGGCAAAATGCAGGTGATTGATCGCCGAACGGGCAAGCTTGCACCGTTTGACCAAAAGGGCGTGCGCCCCGGTCTGTCGGCCACGCATCGTCAGGCCGGTGTGACCTACGTTCCTGTCATGCACCGCTTGGTTGAACGCTACATGTCCGAGGACTACGCGCCCGAGGCCGTCGAGGAGCGGTGCGGGATCAAAGCCGAGAAAATCCGCACGATTGCCGCTGAGATCGCCCGCGTCGCCTTTGATGAAGAGTTTGTGCTGGAAACGCCTTGGACAGATTTCCGCGGTGAAAAGCACGAGGTGATGGTGGGCCGCCCCGTGAGTTTCCACTCAATGCGCGGGATTTCTGCGCATTCGAACGGCTTCCAGACCTGCCGCGCGCTGCATGTGCTGCAGATCATCCTTGGCTCGGTCGAGGTGCCGGGCGGGTTCCGGTTCAAACCACCCTATCCCAAGCCCGTCGGCGCGCACCCCAAGCCCCATTGCAAAGTCACACCCGGCAAGCCGCTCGATGGGCCGCATCTGGGGTATGTGCAGGGGCCCGAGGATCTCTGCCTCAAGGAAGACGGCAGCCCGGCGCGGATCGACAAGGCCTATACGTGGGAGAACCCGATGTCGGCCCATGGGTTGATGCACATGGTTCTGTCGAACGCCTATGCTGGCGATCCCTACAAGGTGGATGCCGTCTTCATGTACATGGCGAACATGTCGTGGAACTCGACGATGAACACCTCCGGCGTGATTAAAATGCTGACGGATAAAGACCCTGATACAGGGGAATACGTTATCCCAAAGCTGATTTACTCGGATGCTTATTCCTCGGAAATGGTGGCCTATGCCGATCTTGTGCTGCCCGACACCACCTATCTGGAACGGCATGACTGTATCAGCCTCCTCGACCGCCCGATTTGCGAGGCGGATGCGGCGGCCGATGCCATTCGTTGGCCGGTGATAGAGCCTGATCGCGATGTGCGCGGCTTTCAGACCGTGCTCGTTCAGCTGGCCAACCGGATGGGCATGCCGGGTTTTACCAATGAGGATGGCACGCCGAAATACGAAGATTACGCCGATTACATCACCAACCATCAGCGCAAGCCCGGCATCGGGCCGCTCGCCGGGTTCCGCAAGAACGGCAATGAGGTGAGCCACGGGCGCGGTGATCCTAACCCCGACCAGATCCAGGACTACATCGACAATGGTGGCTTCTTTGTCAGCCACATCCCCGAAGAGGCGGCCTATTACAAACCCTGGAACGCCGCCTATCAGGATTGGGCTGTGGAGATGGGCCTCTATGACAGCCCGCAGCCCTATCTTTTTGAGCTTTATTCCGAGACCATGCGCAAATTCCAGCGCGCCGCCGAAGGGCATGGAGAGCATCAGCCACCCGACCACCTGCGCGAGCGGATCAAACGCACGCTCGATCCGTTGCCCATTTGGTATGCGCCGTTTGAGGACAGTCATGTGGACCCGGAAGAATACCCGATCCACGCGCTCACGCAGCGACCCATGGCGATGTATCACAGCTGGGGCACGCAGAACGCGTGGCTGCGCCAGATCCATGGCCGCAACCCGCTCTATGTGCCCACCAAGCTGTGGGAGGCGCATGGTTTTGAAGAGGGCGATTGGGCCAAGGTGAGCTCGGCCCATGGTGCGATTGTGGTGCCCGTGGCGCATATGGCGGCGCTCAATGAAAACACTGTCTGGACATGGAACGCAATCGGCAAGCGCAAAGGGGCCTGGGCGCTCGATGAGAACGCGCCTGAAGCCACCAAAGGCTTCCTGCTCAACCACCTCATTCACGAGCTTCTGCCGCCCAAGGGCGACGGGCTCAGATGGGCCAATTCAGACCCTGTTACAGGCCAAGCGGCGTGGTTTGACCTGCGAGTGAAGATTGAAAGGGCTGCGCCCGGAGACCAAACAAAGCCTGATTTCGCACCCATAAAGTCGCCAGTGGGCAAGGGCCCGGCAGACCTCACCTGGAAGGTCGGCAAATGATGTTTCTTCGGACTGAAAATATCCCGGCGGTATGGGGGCTGGCCCCCATTCCGACCCAGATGATTGCGCCGATGACGGCAGTCGGAGCGTCGGAAAAATGAGCGGGAAAACCATCACATTGCTGGCCATTCTCGCCTTCGTGACCCTGACTTTGGGGTCGTTCATTTGGTTCATAGTGAGATGGGATCCGAATGCGAAAGAGTCGGTCACGCAGGGACCAACACAGGCATTTTGGGAGGAAAGCCTGTCATGACAACATTGCCAAAGAAGACCGACAAGAAGCTCGGCCTGGTGATTGACCTTGATACCTGCGTGGGCTGTCATGCCTGCGTGGTCAGCTGTAAGGGGTGGAACACCGAAAACTACGGCGCACCTCTGAGCGATCAGGATGCCTATGGGGCGAACCCCTCGGGCACGTTTCTCAATAGGGTGCATTCCTATGAGGTGCAGCCCGAAGACGGCCCGGCACAGCTCATCCATTTCCCGAAATCCTGCCTACATTGCGAGGATGCGCCCTGCGTTACGGTGTGCCCGACGGGCGCGAGCTACAAGCGGGTGGAAGACGGGATTGTTCTGGTCAATGAAAGGGACTGCATCGGTTGCGGTCTTTGCGCCTGGGCCTGTCCCTATGGCGCGCGGGAATTGGATGCAGCCGAAGGCGTGATGAAGAAATGCACGCTCTGTGTGGATCGGATCTACAACGACAACCTGCCCGAAGAGGATCGGGTGCCGGCCTGTGTGCGCACCTGCCCTGCCGGCGCGCGCCATTTCGGGGATTTCGCGGATCCCGAAAGCCATGTGTCCAAGCTCTCTGCTGAGCGGGAGGGCATGGATTTGATGCCTGAGCTTGGCACCAAGCCGGTGAACCAGTACCTGCCCCCGCGACCCAAGGACGAGATGGAGCAGATTGATGTTCTGGCCCCGTATCTAACCCCTGTCGCAGAAGAGCCCAATGGCTTTTTGGGCTGGCTCGACAGGGCGCTCGACGCCATTCCAAGCAGATGTGAGATGCGCTCTGACTGCGCGGTGTCTGACGTGCGCAAGACAGAAGACGTCTAATGCATCCAGCGCCATCGGTTATCGTTTTCACGACGCTCTCGGGTCTTGGCTTTGGCATGCTGGCCTGGTTGGGCCTGGGCTTTCCACTGGTCACTGGTTGGGTCGCTTTTGCGATGTTTGCGCTGGCCTATGCACTGGCCGTCGGTGGGCTCTTGGCTTCAACCTTTCACTTGGGCCATCCTGAACGCGCGATCAAAGCCTTTTCCCAGTGGCGGTCATCTTGGCTGAGCCGCGAAGGTGTGGTCTCCGTGGCGACCCTGACGGTGATGGCGCTTTACGCGGCTGGTGCCGTTTTCTTCGATGTCCATTGGGCCCTTTTGGGATGGATTGGGGCCGGTTTGTCTCTGCTCACAGTGTTTTGCACGGCCATGATCTATGCGCAGCTGGATACCGTGCCGCGCTGGAAAACGCCGCTGACGCCGGTGCTTTTCGTGTTGATCTCAATGGCCGGCGGGGCATTGCTGGCGGGTCAGATTTGGGCCGCGATGGTGCTGTTTCCAGTGGCAGCGATCTGTCAGGTCATGTGGTGGCTGCGCGGCGATGGGGCGTTTAAGCTTGCGGGCTCGACGCTCGCTACGGCCACCGGGCTGGGTGATCGCGGTCGCGTGCGAGCCTTTGAGCCGCCGCACACTGGCACCAACTATCTTTTGCGCGAGTTTGCCTTTGAGGTCGGGCGCAAGCATGCTGATAAGCTTCGGGTAATTGCCCTCACCCTTGGCTTTGTCATCCCGTTTTCGCTGTTGTGGTTGCCGTTCAGCTATGCCGTCGTTCTTATCGCGGGGCTCAGCCATCTGGCGGGGATTGCCGCTTCGCGCTGGCTCTTTTTCGCCCAAGCTGAGCATGTGGTTGGGCTTTACTACGGCAAGCGCTAGGGCTTACCTTGGAGCATTTCGACTTTTCATTGGGTGATGCGCTATGTTTCGGGTAAACGTCGAAACGCTTTAGCTCCACTCATCCACGATCGGGTTGATCCGCCGCTCTCTGAAGCGGATCCAACGCACGCGGATCGCCCAGTAGAGACCAAAGAGCACCACCACGATCCCGATGCTCATCCAAGGAATGACCCGTACATCCGGCCCGTCCACGGCTTTGACGCTCGCGGCGTTGGGAAAGATCGAAAAGAACTCATTGCGCCATCCATAATGTCGCACAGCAATCCATTTCGGCGTCTCGGCGGTGGATTTGAAATCTGAAGCCTCAGCCTGAAGATTGGAGGTGTCAAATTTGAAATAGGGCGGCCAGCCCCAGCCGGTGTCTTCATTGCGGTAAATCATGACGCCACCGCTCGCCAGAACGGTTTGAATGAAAAACACATCGCGATTTGCCACCGTGCCGTCATTGCCCACATCCGCTGATGCCCAAAAGATCGAGTTCTCACCGAAATCCACGCGCTTGGCATAGGTGTCGGTCACGCGCGCCGTGTCATACTGCGGCAGCGTATAGTGGAGGAACGCGATCACAAACCCCCAAAACGTGATCTTAAACACCCATTTGACGTATCCCATGGCGGCCGGTTCCTCTGGATCTTCCGGTTCACCCTGACATGATTGAACCCCCGATTGCAATGTGGCCGCGCTGCGGTACCATGGACCACCTGGTTTTGGAGTGAGTTTACTATGAGGAACATGATTTTGGTTGCCGCGGCGCTTACCATGTCCGTGAGCGCGGCACAGGCCGACGACATTAGGGAAGCGTTGGAAAGCGCCATGCAGGCCTATGAAGATGGGGACACGCAATATGCGCTTGAAGAGTTGGAGTTTGCCAAGCAGCTTTTGCAGGCCATGAAGACCGATGAACTGGTGCAATTCCTGCCGGATGCCCCTGACGGATGGAGCCGGGAGGTGAACACCGAGATGAATGCGGGTCTGGCGTTTATGGGGGGCGGCAGCGGTGCAGAGGCGACCTATGATGGCGACGGCCAGAGCATCACGATCACGATGATGGCCGATAATCCCATGGTTGCCGGGATGGCCGGTATGATTGGCAATGCGGGCCTTATGGGCGCTCAGGTAGAACGCCTGGGGCGGCAGAAATTCATGATCATGGAGGGCGAGATCAGCGGCCTCGTGGACAACCGCATTCTGATCCAGGCCTCAGGCGGCGATGTGGACGATATGCTTGAGTTGCTTGAGACAATGGATTTCCGCGCTTTGGGCAAGTTTGGCACATAAAAGGCAGGTGCCGTGGGATTGTGAGCTTCGCGTGCGCTGAGTCATGAAATCGACACGAAATGCTCGAAGGAAGATCAGTTTATGGAGCCAATCAACCTTGCCGAAAAGCTCGGACAGTTCTCCGAGCATTGGAGCCCAAAGATCGTCGCAGATTACAACGGTAATGATGTGATGGTCGTGAAGGTGTTGGGTGAGTTCAACTGGCACTCTCATCCTGACACCGATGATTTCTTTTTGGTTTTGGATGGCGAGATCGACATTGAGATGCGCGATCGCACTGTGACCTTGATGGCGGGAGAGATGTTTGTCGTGCCCAAGGGCGTGGAACATCGCCCTGTCGCCCAGAAAGAGGCGCATCTGATGGTCATTGAACCGTGCGGGACGCCGAATACGGGCGACGCGGCGACAGCGGTCACGAAAGATCGCATATGAGCTATCAACCCGGTCCGCGAAACTTAATCACGGATGTGGTAGGCCTGCGCGTGGGCCATGCGCAGGACGCGCGGATCAAAACCGGGGTTACTGCGCTGATCGGCGATGCGCCGTTTACGGCGGGCGTTCACGTGATGGGCGGTGCGCCTGGGACGCGGGAAACTGATCTATTGGCGCCGGACAAGCTGGTGGAAGAGGTCGATGCCTTGGTTCTGTCGGGGGGGTCGTCTTTCGGTCTTGATGCAGGCTCTGGCATTGCAGATGCCTTGGTGGCTGCAGGGCGCGGTTTTGCCGTTGGCCACGTGCGCGTGCCAATTGTGCCCGGGGCCATGCTATTTGACCTGACCAATGGCGGCGACAAGGATTGGGGTGAGAACCCCTATCGGACGCTTGGCCGAGAGGCGTTTGCCGCCGCCCATCAGGATTTTGATCTGGGCAGTGTCGGTGCGGGCACCGGCGCCAAGACATCGACGTTCAAAGGCGGGCTCGGATCGACGTCGCTTATCTTGCCTTCGGGTCACACCGTGGGCGCGATCATGGCGGTCAATGCAATCGGATCGGCCACTGTGGGCAACACAGCGCATTTCTGGGCGGCGCCCTTCGAGATCGGGGACGAGTTTGGCGGGCTGGGCCCCGCACCAGCCTACCCGCCGCCGGGAACACCAGCACTCAAGGGAGCGGCCGGACGAAATACGACGATTGGCATTGTCGCAACGGATGCGACGCTCACCCAAGCACAGTGCACTCGGCTCGCGATTGCGGCCCATGATGGATTGGCCCGTGCGCTTTTGCCCGCCCATACGCCGCTTGATGGGGATTTGATCTTTGCGGCGGCGACCGGGGCCTTGGCGCTGCAAAACCCGGTCGTGGACACGACGCTTTTAGGGCATGCCGCAGGCATATGCGTGTCCCGTGCGATTGCGCGGGCTGTGTTTGCGGCCAAACCGGCCCCGAATGACACGATCCCCTGCTGGTCATCGCGCGGGGTGTGAAGGTTCGTTGCATCAAAATGCGCGCCTCGACCGGGCCGCGCGTGCAAAACCTTGATGAAACGGCCATGTCGGTATATCTGTCCATCATGACACGGATTGTGGATATAGAAGATCGCGCGCGCCTGCCCTGGCGGTTTTATGGTGCGAGCCGTTCTGCGCTCGCGCGACTATAATCGTCGCGCCCGTCACCCTTTCCTGTCACTTTCCAGAAGCGGAGCGGACTGATGTCCACAGCCACTGAACCGAAAACCCTCTATGATAAAATCTGGGACGCCCATGTGGTGCATGAGGCCGAGGACGGCACGTGCCTGCTTTATATTGATCGGCACTTGGTGCATGAGGTGACCAGCCCGCAAGCCTTTGAAGGGTTGCGTATGGCGGGCCGCCCGGTGCGCGCGCCGGAAAAGACAATCGCTGTACCCGATCACAATGTGCCGACGACGATGGGCCGCGAAGACCCCTCAAAGATGAGTGAGGAAAGCCGCATTCAGGTTGAGGCGCTGGATAAGAACGCGCGGGAATTTGGCGTGCACTACTATCCGATCAATGATGTGCGGCAGGGCATTGTTCACATCGTCGGGCCGGAGCAGGGTTGGACGCTCCCGGGCATCACCATGGTTTGCGGTGACAGCCACACGGCCACGCATGGCGCGTTTGGGGCGCTGGCCCACGGGATTGGCACGTCGGAGGTGGAGCATGTGCTGGCCACGCAGACCCTGATCCAGAAGAAATCCAAGAACATGAAAGTCGAAGTCACCGGAGAGCTGCGCCCTGGCGTGACGGCCAAGGACATCACGCTGTCGATCATCGGCGAAACCGGCACCGCGGGTGGCACTGGCTATGTCATCGAGTATTGCGGGCAGGCCATCCGCGATCTGACCATGGAAGGCCGGATGACGGTGTGCAACATGGCCATTGAAGGCGGCGCACGTGCGGGCCTGATTGCCCCGGATGAGACGACGTTTGACTATGTGAGAGGCCGACCCCACGCCCCGAAAGATGCAGAGTTGGACGCCGCAATCAAATGGTGGAAAACGCTGTTCTCCGATGACGGGGCGCATTGGGACCACGTGATCACGATCAGAGGAGAGGACATCGCCCCGGTGGTGACCTGGGGCACAAGCCCCGAGGACGTGTTGCCGATCACAAGTTCGGTGCCGGAACCGGCGAGCTTTCCCGGAGCCAAATCGGATGCAGCAGCACGCTCGCTCGATTATATGGGTCTGACGCCAGGCACGCCACTCAGTGAGATAGAGATTGATGCCGTGTTCATCGGATCCTGCACCAACGGTCGGATCGAAGATCTGCGCGCCGCGGCGAACATTTTGCGCGGCAAGAAAATCAAGGACGGCGTGCGTGGGATGGTCGTTCCCGGGTCTGGCCTGGTTCGAGTGCAGGCCGAGAAAGAAGGCATCGCAGACGTTTTCAAGGAAGCCGGTTTTGAATGGCGGCTTGCAGGCTGTTCCATGTGCCTTGGCATGAACCCAGATCAGCTCAAGCCCGGAGAACGTTGCGCGGCCACGTCAAATCGCAACTTCGAGGGCCGCCAGGGCCGCGGAGGCCGGACACATTTGATGAGCCCGGCCATGGCCGCAGCCGCTGCGGTGACGGGGCGTTTGACCGATGTGCGCGAGATGATGTAGGCCCAAATCCTGCCCAAACCCCTACCAAAGTGTTACCGATTGTTTCCCGAATTCCATCGCTTCCTTGCTGTCTGCCGTCATGCGACCGCAACATGTTGTGGTCGGATCCAGATCGTCAATTTTCTGCTGCAAAATTGATGCAATCCCGCACCACTTCCATCATCAATCAGTCCAAATAATTTGCTGAAAAGTTTCAAACAGTTGCGCCCAACTTTGAAAAGGGGCAGAAATTGGACAAGAATGAGGCAGCCCGACGAAACGATCGGGGTCAAGTTGGGAAAAGAGCACGGCATCGTACCGTGTTCGGCCGGTTTGAGGGTGAAAAAGCAGTGTTTTCTGATTTCGTCAGTGCGTTTGTGCGCGCCGGCCTTGTGGCTGGCGTGGTGATGACACCAGCGCTGCTGTTGCCCAGTGTGGCAGCCGATACTGCACAGATCGTCGTTGTGATTTCCTTGTTGTCGGCTTTGCTCACGTTCATGGAGTATTTCGGACGGTATCCCTCTATTGTTGAGTTTCGCTTTGCCGCACCGTTCAATCGCCTGAAATTCATCTGCCTTGGCACCTGCGTTCTGGTGATGTCGCTGATACTGCGCGGTCAGACCGACCCCAGTGACTTGTCCATCTTTCTCACAGCCGTCGGCGAGGGCCTGGGCCATATCGTGGACTTCCCATTTTCACCGGTGCGGCTGGTTGTTTTGATGTTGCCCTATGATGCATCAGCACAGCTGATCATGGATGTGCGCACGGCGGCCGGGGTCGCGTATATGGTTTCCATGACGATGATCGTGTCGTTCATGATCATGATGTGGGTGTTCAATTGGCCAATGGGCCGAGGCAAATTCAATGTCTGGCTCAACCTGCCTTTGTTTGATCCCACGCGGGGTGGTGACATCGTTGAGCGTCTGCGCCGCGATGCGGGCTTTAACCTTGTGTTAGGGATTTTGGCGCCATTCATTATTCCAACCATGATCAAAGCCGCCTCGGACGTTATGGGCGTCGTGTCCTTTGAGAATGGTCAAACGATGATTTGGATGATGACGGCATGGGCCTTTCTTCCTGCCAGCATGTTTATCCGTGGGCTTGCCCTCATGCGTGTGGCCGATCTGATCGAGGCCAAACGCAAGAAGGTCAGCGCGCGCGGCGACGCAAAGGCGTTTCAAAAAGCCTGATTGCGTCGGTCTTTCTCAGCGCCTGGATGGGCGTTGCCGCGGCAGACCCCGTTCGTATTGCAACTTACCACACAGAGCTGTCTCGCAAGGGCCCGGGCCGTTTGCTGCGCGATATAGATCGCGGAGAAGATGCACAAGTTGCTGCTGTGATTGCAGTGATTGCAGAGGTGCAACCTGACATCTTGGTGCTTCAGGGCGTCGATTATGATTACGAACTGATGGCACTAAGGGCCCTCCGCACCCGTCTTGAAGAGGCCGGTATCCTCTATCCCTACATATTCGCGCGTGCGCCCAACATCGGTGTGCCGTCTGGCGCAGATTTCGACGGTGATGGCCGATTGGGAGAGCCGGAAGATGCCCACAGCTACGGGTGGTATGCCGGGGAGGGTGGGCAGGCGATCCTATCCCGCTTTGCCATTCGGGATGACGCCGCACGGGATTTCGCTCAAATGCTCTGGGCGGATATCCCGTCCCCCTTGTGGCCATCGGAGCCCATGCCAGGCCAAGAGGTGCAGCGCCTCTCCCGTGCAGGCCATTGGGTCGTGCCGTTGGATGTGAGGGGGGCGGCGCTGACGCTCATGAGTTTTCACGCCACCACGCCGGTTTTTGATGGGCCAGAAGACCGTAACGGGCGTCGCAATCACGACGAAATTCTGTTCTGGCGCTACTACCTTGATGGCGTGTTCGGCGGCGCGCCTAAAGGGCCATTCGTGATTGCGGGCAATGCCAACCTCGATCCCGCCGACGGGGAAGGGCGCAAGGCGGCCATACAGGTTCTGTTGCGGGATACGCGTGTGCAAGATCCCAAGCCACGCAGTGACCGGTCTGAGACAACGGCCGGGCACAAGGGCGACCCGACGTTGGACACGGTTACCTGGCCGGGCGTTGGGAGCCTTCGTGTGAGCTATGTTTTACCGTCCGCTGATCTGCATGTGGTCGATGCGGGCGTTCACTGGCCGCTTGAGGGCGACGCGGCCGTCACGGCGCAGACCGCCAGCCGTCATCGTCTGGTTTGGGTCGATATTGTGCTTGAGTAATCGGCTGTTTCTTGACGCCAAACCACCCACGGGCTAGGCGATGCGCAAGTTTTTTCTTGCAAGGACGGCGCCCATGACATCCCCATCGCTTCTCATTCTGCCTGGTGACGGCATCGGCCCTGAAGTGATGGCAGAGGTGCGCAAGGTCATCGATTGGTACGGCGCGAAACGCGATCTGACATTCGACGTGAGCGAGGATCTGGTGGGCGGTGCGGCCTATGACGCCCATGGCACGCCGCTGCATGATGACACGATGGCGCGTGCCCAGGCGGTGGACGCGGTCCTGCTCGGCGCTGTGGGCGGGCCAAAATACGATGTGCTCGATTTTTCCGTGAAGCCCGAGCGTGGCCTTTTGCGGTTGCGCAAGGAAATGGATCTTTTCGCCAACCTCCGCCCGGCCCAGTGTTTCGATGCGCTGGCGGATTTCTCATCTCTGAAAAAAGAGGTGATCTCGGGCCTCGACGTCATGATTGTGCGGGAGCTGACCAGTGGCGTCTATTTCGGTGAACCCCGCGGGATTTTCGAGGAAGGCAATGAACGCGTGGGCATCAACACGCAGCGCTACACCGAGAGCGAGATCGACCGCGTGGCGCGCTCTGCCTTTGAGCTGGCGCGGCGGCGGGGCAACAAGGTCTGCTCCATGGAGAAGGCCAATGTCATGGAGTCCGGCATCCTATGGCGCGAAGTGGTGCAGAAGGTGCATGATGAGGATTACGCCGATGTAGAGCTCACCCACATGTATGCGGACGCCGGCGCGATGCAGCTCTGCCGCTGGCCCAAACAGTTCGACGTGATCGTAACGGACAATCTCTTTGGTGACATTCTTTCAGACACCGCTGCGATGCTCACCGGATCGCTCGGCATGCTGCCTTCGGCCAGCCTCGGTGCGCCGATGGCAAACGGTCGGCCCAAGGCGCTTTATGAACCTGTGCATGGCTCTGCCCCGGATATCGCGGGTCAGGGCAAGGCCAATCCGATTGCCTGCATTCTCAGCTTTGCCATGGCGCTGCGCTACTCGTTTGATCAGGGCGATGAGGCCACCCGCCTTGAAACCGCGATTGAAACGGTTCTTGCCAATGGCGCGCGTACCGCTGATCTGATCGGTGAGGACGGTACAACCCATCTGACGACATCTGAGATGGGGGATGTGATCGTTGATGCATTGGATGCAAGCCTGTGACCCAGATACGCCCCTATAAGACTGGGGATAGGGACGCGTTTCTGACGCTCTACCGAGAGTGCCTTGCCTATTACGGCGTGCGTCCCGCGTCAGCGGGGCAGGAAGAACGGATCGTGGGCATTCTTGAAAGTGAGCGTCATCTGTCGTGCTTGATGGCGTTTGACAATGAGGTGCCTGTGGGCTTTGCCACCTGGGTTTTGACCTTTCCGTCGGGCTCGGATCTAGCGCTTTACATGAAAGAGCTGTTTGTGAGCGAAACGACCCGCGGCGCTGGGGTCGGGCGCGCGTTGATGGCAGGGCTCGTGCGTATCGCCGAGCGGGAAGGATGCTGCCGGTTTGATTGGCAAACGGACATTGACAATCCAGCCTCTCAGGCCTTCTATGCCAAGCTCAAAGCACCGCTCTATGAGAAGGTCACGTATCGGGTGAAAGCTGCAGAGTATGGTGCCTTTCTGTCGCGGCTTGGGCCTTAGTTCAATCCTTGTCATAATGCCCCCAAGCGCGAAGCTTCGTTCCCTGTCGATGAGATATGCTTTCATCAAAAGAGTGCTTCAGGTTTCGATCGTGACAGTGGGGTTTTTCACCTACCGCTGTTTAACTACGAGCCATGCCAAGGAAGGCCGGACGTCAGAGCACAAGCGAAGGTGACAGCGGATTTGGCCTTTTCTTTGCTTTTTTGCGCCCAATTCTCCAACCTTAAATTTGCCATTGAGGTACGCCACGTCTAACACCTTGCCGAAATCTGCGATTTTGTGCTGTTCGGAGTTGCGGTGAAGACTGCCTTGAGTTAGACGCTAACATGTTGACACAACAGGGCATTAGCATGCTTGCACAGGTGCGTTGTGACAGACATCGCGCTAAGTATTTGCAAGCTGTTGTTCAGTCGGAGTGTAGCTCAGCCTGGTAGAGCACTGTCTTCGGGAGGCAGGGGCCGGAGGTTCGAATCCTCTCACTCCGACCAATAAAACCGAAGGGCTTTGTGCACCCGCGTTTGAGGTGCAGACCCAAAAAACTGCACAGCTCGCGATTTTGCATGTTTGGATAGTTTGCAACGCCAGGCCTCCGGCCCGGCAACTCATTCTTGGCCGCCCATTGGTTCAGGCGTCGTCAGGATTGCATTGCTCTGAAAAACACCATCCAGTAGCGTTTGATGCAGCAGACCGAGGAGGAGCCGCTGTGTCGAAACTTTCAGGCGCGCAAAAAGCGCAATTTGATCGTGACGGTGTCCTGCTGATCGAAGATGCGGTGACGACGGAACAGCTGAGCGCATTGCGTGACGTCTTTGCGACATGGGTCGAAGAAAGCCGCAACCACTCAGACGACTACGGCGAGACGCTTGATGGACGGGCGCGGTTTGATCTGCAGCCCGGCCATTCCGCAGACACGCCTGGTTTGCGCCGCGTGCAATCGCCCGAGGAAGTCTCGGACATTTTTGCCAGCGTCATGCGTGAGGCGGCGACCGTCGATTTTTGCGCTGAGCTGTTGGGTCCGTCGATCAGGTTTCACCACGGCAAGGTCAACTCCAAGCTTCCAGGCACAGCGACTGAGATAAAATTCCACCAGGACTTTCCCTTCCAACCGATGACCAATGATGACATCGTCACCTGCCTGCTTTTCATCGACGATGTCACGCAGGAAAACGGCCCCCTTGAAGTGGTGCCAGGAACCCATAAAGGCCCGCTTTATTCGCATTGGCACAATGGGGTATTCACCGGAGCCGTTGCCGATGACGTGGTGGATCAGTACCGAGGTAAGATCGTGCCCTGCACCGGCCCGGCCGGGTCCGTCTGTCTGATGCACGCGCGGCTATTGCATGGCTCAGCGCCCAATCTGTCGTCAGGTCCCCGTACGCTGTACATCACCACCTACTATGCCGAGGACGCGATTGAGCTAAGCCCCAACCATCTGCCCAGCACGTTGACCCATGAGATCGTGCGCGGTGAAGCGTCAGGTCGCGTGCGGTGCACGCCCTATGAAATGGCTCTGCCGGAGGTCCCAAAGGGAACATCATTTTTTGCGCAACAAGCAGCATCCGATGGAACTTGAATACGGTCTCTAAATGCTTAGGTCGTCGCCCACAGTACTGCTATGCACGGCAAGGGCAAAGCCTGAAGCGGGTGCGATAGCGGTGTCAGGTTCAAATGGACCATAAGGCGGATGCATGGATGCTCAGCGCGTAACCTCAGCACAGCGCCCACCACGTGTTGTCGCAGCTTTACGGGCCGGGTAAGAAGGCCAAAACTCTCACAATTGGAAACTATATGCGTACCTTCATCCTCGGTCTTGGCGCTCAGAAAGCTGGCACAACATGGGTGTATACGCAGCTCGCCAAGCTTCCGGAGTTCAAGGCACCGAATACAAAAGAAATGCATATTTTTGATGCTGTGCATCTAGAGGAGTGCATTTGGTTTCGACGCAAAGTCGAGAAAGACTTCAGTGCTGCGTTGCTGAAGGGACGGCGCCACTATGAAAAGACGTTCGTGACCAGACGCATGCAGATGATGCTCAACCAGGATGAGTATTTCAGCTACTACGACCGTCTCATGGACGCAGACCACTGCGTTTCCGCCGATGTGACGCCAACCTATTCTGGGTTGCCGGTTGAGGTGCTCGGGTCCATCCGCGCAGAGTTCGAAAAGCTGTCGATCAGAACGCGGGTGGTTTTCCTGATGCGGGAACCTGTGGCGCGGCTCGAGAGCGCAATACGCATGCGCCTGCGCAAGACCAGTAAAATTGAGGACATTTCCCCCGAACATATGATGGATGAAATGAAGACCCATGCGCAATCAAAACAGGATCGCGTCAGGTCATCCTACAGAGACACGGTGGGCCGCATCAGATCGTGTTTCAGCGATGATGAGATCCATTTGGGCTTTTATGAAACGATGTTTCAAGCCGATGAGCTTGACCGTCTTGGGACCTTTTTGGGCATAGATGTGTCTGGTTTTGACACAGGTGAGAGGGTGAACCACACCAGCAAGAGCTTTGCCTATCCGAGGGACTTCTTGTTGGATCTCAAAGAGAGCTACGCGGACAATTACGCGTTTGCCACGCAAGATCTGAGCCTTGAGGCTGAAATTTGGGATCGCGCTTTGAGCAAACTGTCAGCGTGAGATAACTAGCAGCCCGTTGGGCGCGTAATCGCGGCGTTTCAGGGCGCCCTTCCGAACCAAACCGGTGGGCCATTGTCGGTCCAAGGCTCGTATTTGAACATGATCTGCCCGAACACATCACTTTCAAGGAAGTGGTCAAGCCACGCGATCAGGTTTGGCCAGTCCTGTGCGTCAAACCACGCCCGGTCGATATGGGCAAGTTGGCGGACGAAGGGCAAAATGGCATAGTCCGCCAACGTGGGGCGCGGTTTAAACAGCCATCCATTCTCTTCCAGTCGCGCATTGAGTTCGATCAGGTGGCTGGCGGCTTTGCGGCGCTCGGCCTCAGGGTCATGATCCGGGTACCGCGTTGCGTATTTCGTGCGATCCAACGCGCGCTTAAAAGGCCCGTCATTGGCTTTGATCACATCCCAACCTTCCTGTGGCATCTCAAGAAGCTGCTCAGGATCGTTCCTTTCGAGGGCCCAAACCATGATGTCGAGACTTTCGTCGATGACAATTTGGTCCAAACGCAGCGCAGGAACGGTCGCCGAGGGAGATGTTTCAAGGAAGGCGCCTGGCTTATCCCGCAGCAGGATTTCACGCAGTTCCACGGCGATTTCTGCGCTGCGCACCGCAAGCCGCGCCCGCATAGCATAAGGGCATCGGCGAAAGGTCCAGAGGATCGGATGGTCTGTCATGCCGGGCTTTTTCTGATTTGTTTGAACTTACCGGCGGCCAAACTGTCAGTGATTAAAAGACCCCCATACTGATCCCAGCGCCCATGGCCGCGCCAAGATCGCGGCATCGGGCAAGCTGATCTTCGGGGATCGTCTTTTCGGCAAGAATGGCCTCTGGCGTTTGCGCGTGCGTGCAGACAATGAGGGGCGGTTGCACCTCGCGCAGGCGCCATCCTTGTGCAATGCGGGCGGTCTGTCGCGCAGCGTTCTCGCCGTCGGACCCAGCACAAATCATCTGCGCGTAAGGCCGCCCTTCGATTTTTCCGAGCACGGGATAGTAGCAGCGATCAAAGAACTCTTTCATCACGCCGGCAATGGCCGCCAAATTCTCGGGCGCGCAAAAGATATAGCCGTCTGCCTCGAACATGTCGGCGGGTTCGGTTTCGGGCGCCGTCTTGAGAGCTATCGGCAGTTCGGCCTGCGCGGCGTCTGCGGCGGCCTCGGCCATTTGCCGGCTGCCCCCGGTCTTTGAGTGATAGACGATCAACAGATGACCCATTGGACGCGGCGCGCTCCCTCATGTGACTGACGTATCAACACTCTCGTCGAGGGCTTTGTCCAGAACAGTCGTGCAGCGCCTGCACCTCTGGCCCGGTTACGTGGCCTGACGGACCTCGGGCATGTCGCCGCTGTGATGCCCGGCAATCTGGGCTGCAATGTAGGCCTCTATCTGGTCGGCCTCAGTCTGGGACACGCGCAAGCCAAGCTTGGTGCGCCGCCAAAGATAGTCCTGCGCGGAGCGTGTCCATTCATGCTGGATCGACCATGCCAATTCCCGTTCGGTGATCGTGTGGCCGAAATCTGTCCCGAGATCGCCCAGTGATTTTGCGTCGCCCAGCATGTTGAACGCCTCGGTTCCGTAGGCCCGGATCAACCGATTGGCCCAAAGCTCGGACAGGAAGGGATAGTCTGCCAGGAGGCTCTGGCGCAGGTCATCTTGTCCTGTCACAGCAAAACCTCCGCCCGGCAGGGGCACGCCTGCTGTCCAGGATCCACTGGCGTTCTGAAGCCGAGGTGCGATTTTATCCCTCGCCGCTTCAGCCAGTTTTCGGTAGGTCGTGATCTTGCCGCCGAAAATATTGAGCAAAGGCGCGCCGCCTGCTTCATCGACCTTGAGAACGTAATCGCGGGTGGCGGCGGTGGCAGAGGTGGCGCCGTCATCATAGAGCGGCCGGACGCCGGAATAGGTCCAGACCACGTCTTCGGTCGTCATAGGCTTGGCAAAGTACTCTGACGCAAAAGACAGGAGGTAGTCGCGCTCTTCCGGGGTGCAGACGGGGGCGCTGTTGGGATCGTCATGTTCGGCATCCGTGGTGCCAATGAGCGTGAATTCACCCTCGTAGGGAATGGCGAAAATAATGCGTCCGTCTGTGCCTTGGAAGAAATAGCACCGGTCGTGATCAAAAAGTTTTCTGGTCACGATGTGGCTGCCGCGCACGAGCCGCGCGCCTTCTTTGGAATTGGATTGCACCACGCCGTGGATGATGTTTCCCACCCAGGGCCCGCCTGCGTTTACAATCATCTTCGCCCGCACCTGCCAGGTCCCGGTCTGATCCTGAAGGGTGATCAGCCAGCGATCTTCATGGCGTTCAGCGCGAACCACCTTGGTGTGGGTCATGATTGCGGCGCCCTTGGCCTCGGCGTCACGGGCGTTGAGAATGACCAATCGGCTATCTTCAATCCAGCAATCTGAGTACTCATAGGCTTTCTTGAACTTTGGCTGAAGCGAAGCGCCTGCTGGATCGTGCTTGAGATCAACAACGGACGTCTTCGGCAGAAGATTTCGCCCGCCCAGATGATCGTAGATGAAAAGACCCAACCGGATGAGCCACGCCGGGCGCCGTCCTTTCATCCAGGGCATGAAAGCGGCCAAAAGCTTGGAGGTGGGCGTATCCGCCTCAAACCGCATATCCGCGTGATAGGGCAGCACAAAGCGCATCGGCCAAGAGATATGCGGCATGGCGCGCAAGAGGGTTTCACGCTCCAGAAGGGCTTCACGCACCAGGCGGAATTCAAAATACTCCAGGTAGCGCAGACCGCCGTGAAAAAGCTTTGTCGACGCGCTGGACGTGCCGGAACCAAGATCGTTCATCTCGGCCAGACCCACGTGGATCCCACGACCGGCAGCATCGCGCGCAATGCCACAGCCATTGACCCCACCGCCAATGATGAACAGGTCAAACTCGTTAATCTGCGGCTTCAACAAGGTCCGCCCCTTCGGAATCGGTCAAGAGAATTTTCGTTTGCCCTGCGTTTGCTGCACTTGCGAAATCGCTGGGCGGCGGCGCGTCGGTGATCACGTAGTCAATCTCAGACACATTGCAAATGCGCACCGGCGCACTGACGTCAAACTTGCTGGCATCGGCCACAAGCATGCGCGTGCGTGCATTTCTAAGAATCGCACGCGCCACAGAGACTTCCTGCGCGTCGAAATCGAGGATGGCGCCGTCGGTATCAAGCGAGGACGCCCCGATGACGGCATAATCGACCTTGAAGCGATTGATGAACTCGACAGCGTCCTCACCCACGACGGCGCCATCGCTTTGCCGAACCTTACCGCCAACGATCACGAGCTCTTTGCCCATGGTGCCTGAAAGCATCGTTACAATATTGATATTGTTAGATATAACCATGATGTCATGATGGCTCTCAAGGGCGCGGGCCACCTGTTCCGTGGTCGTCCCGATGTTCAGTGTCAAAGAGCAATTGTCAGGAATGAGAGAGGCGGCAAGCTCTCCGATGGCGCGCTTTTCCTGCCCGCGAAACCCTCGCCGATCGGCGTAAGCCCGCCCGGCCAATTGGGCGAGCCTGCGAGCGCCTCCATGAGTGCGCCGGAGAAGTCCGCGGTCGTCCAGATCACGCAGGTCCTGGCGAATCGTTTGAGTCGTCACGTCAAAGCGCGCGGAAAGCGCTTCAACTTCAACGCTAGCTTCGCCTTTTAGAATATTCAGAATCGCTGCTTGTCGCTCATCCATGCGCATGAAAGTGGCCTCTCCCTGTCGTAAACCCTACTCGCAGCGGCGAAAAACGAAAAGAAAGATTTTCGTTTGACTTTCGTTTTATCTTAAACACAAGATCACCGCAGCGCCAGAACGGCGCAGGGAACACTCGGGAGGAGAACATGCGAAAGCATTTGCTCGGCGCTGTGGCGCTGACGGCTGTCATTGTGAGTGGCAGCACGGCGCAAGCGGATATGGCCGCCGCCGAAAAGTGGATTGACGAAGAATTCCAGCCATCAGCCCTGTCGGTTGATGAGCAAAAAGCAGAGATGCAGTTGTTCATTGCTGCCGCGGCCCCCTATGCCGGGATGGAGATCAACGTTCTCTCTGAGACGATCCCGACGCATAGCTATGAGTCAGAGGTCCTGACCAAAGCCTTCGAAGATATTACGGGCATCAAGGTGAACCACCAGCTCTTGGGCGAAGGTGAGGTCGTTCAGGCCGTCCAGACCCAGATGCAAACGCAGCGCAACCTCTATGACGGGTACGTCAACGACTCCGACCTCATCGGCACCCATGCGCGGCTGCAGCTGGCCTACAATCTCAGCGACATGATGGCGGGCGATTGGGCTGGCACAACCAACCCCGGTCTCGATCTGGATGACTTTATCGGCGCGTCCTTCACAACGGGCCCGGATGGCAAGCTTTACCAGCTGCCCGATCAGCAGTTCGCCAACCTCTACTGGTTCCGCAAAGACTGGTTTGATCGCGAAGATCTGCAGGCGCAGTTCAAAGAGATCTACGGCTATGATCTGGGCGTGCCGATCAATTGGTCGGCCTACGAAGATATCGCCGAGTTCTTCAGCGTGCATGTCAAAGAGATCGACGGCACCACCGTTTACGGCCACATGGACTATGGCAAGCGCGCGCCGGACCTTGGCTGGCGGATGACCGATGCCTGGCTGTCCATGGCGGGCGCCGGTGACGTGGGCGAGCCCAACGGCATCCCGGTGGACGAGTGGGGCATCCGGATGGAAGCAGGCTCTTGCAATCCATCGGGCGCATCTGTGACCCGTGGTGGTGCCGCAAACGGCCCCGCGGCGGTTTATGCGATCCGCAAGTGGGATGAGTGGCTGCGCCAGTATGCGCCACCTGCCGCTGCGAGCTATGACTTCTATCAGTCGCTGCCTGCGCTGTCTCAGGGCAACGTGGCCCAGCAGATCTTTTGGTACACGGCCTTCACTGCGGATATGGTGAAATCGCAGGAAGACGGCAACAACACGGTGGATGCCGATGGCGCGCCGCTTTGGCGGATGGCCCCGAGCCCGCACGGCCCCTACTGGACCAAAGGTCAGAAGGTTGGCTATCAGGATGCGGGGTCTTGGACCTTCCTGAATTCAACCCCCTCTGATCGTGCTCAGGCGGCGTGGCTCTACGCGCAGTTCGTGACCTCGAAGACGGTTGACGCGCGCAAGTCGCATGTCGGCCTGACCTTCATTCGCAACAGCACGGTGAACCACGAAAGCTTTACCGAGCGTGCGCCGAAACTGGGTGGCCTGGTTGAATTCTACCGGTCTCCGGATCGCACGGCGTGGTCGCCCACGGGCATCAACGTGCCGGACTATCCAAAGCTCGCGCAGATCTGGTGGCAGCAGATCGGTGATGTGAACTCCGGCGCGTTCTCTCCGCAGGAAGCGATGGACCGTTTGGCCGAGGAGATGGATCTGACCATGTCTCGCATGCAGGCCGCCGATGAGGCCGCCAATGTCTACGGTGGCTGTGGTCCGCGCCTCAATGAGGAGCAAACCGCCGATTACTGGCTAAGTCAACCGGGCGCGCCTAAGGCGAAGCTCGACAACGAGAAGCCGCAAGGCGAGACCGTCAAATACGAGGATATCGTGGCCCGCTGGTCGCAGTAGGTCTTCTCCCTGGATGGGGCGCTCTTCGGGGCGCCCCTCTTTTCACACATTCCCCGACAGCTGAAAGCAGACGCCATGGCGCTTGAGTTGAAACAAGTGACAAAGAATGTGGGCGCGGATCGGCACATCTATGAGACGTCACTTGTGTTCGAACCTGGTGGGTTCAACATTTTGCTGGGCGCAACAAACGCGGGGAAATCGACACTGATCAAGTTGATGGCGGGCCTTGAGCGCCCGACGAGCGGTGAGATCTGGGTCGATGGGCAAAACGTGACCGGCGTGAACCCACAAAATCGCAACATCGCCTTGGTCCACCAGTTTTTCATCAACTACCCGCACATGACCGTTTACGAAAACATCGCCTCGCCGCTGCGCGTGGCGGGTGTCTCCGACATTGACCGTCGCGTGCGAGAGGCGGCTGATGTCTTGCAGCTCGGCCCAATGCTGGATCGTAAGCCGCAAGAGCTGTCCGGCGGGCAGCAGCAGCGCTGCGCCCTGGCGCGGGCGATTGTGAAGGAATCCAAGGCCATCTTCCTCGATGAGCCGCTCGCAAACCTCGATTACAAACTCCGCGAAGAGCTGCGCGATCAATTGCCAGAGATCCTGGGCGAACGCGGCACTGTCGTGGTCTACGCCACATCGGAGCCCACGGAGGCGCTGATGCTGGGCGGGCATACCGCGCTCTTGCATGCAGGTCGCGTCACACAGTTCGGGCCGACACCTGAGATCTATCGCGCGCCGTCTGACCTGACATCCGCGCGCGTCTTCTCCGACCCGCCCATGAACCTCGCCCCCGTCGAGAAACGAGGCAACGAGATGCATCTCGCCGCGCTTTCCTGGCCCGTTGAGGGGTCGGCCGCGCAGCTTGCAGACGGGCAGTACACAGTCGGCATCCGGCCGCATCACATTTTGCCAACCAAGCCCGACTGCGCGTCGATCCAGATCGACGGAACTGTTGAGATCACGGAACTCAGCGGATCAGAAAGCGTTGCGCATTTCGAATTGGGCGCTCAAAGCTGGGTTTCCCTCTCGCCGGGAACGCACCCCTACCGAATAGGCGAGAGCCACGATTTCCACATGATCCCCAGCGCCTGTTACTATTTCGATGGGTCTGGCAACCTCGCCGGGACGGGTGGCGCGCATGGCTAAAATCACGCTTGATAAGCTGCGGCACTCGTACATGCCCGCCCCATCCCAGCCGTCGGATTATGCGCTCAAGGAGATCGACCTGAGTTGGCGCGACGGCGGGGCCTATGCGTTGCTGGGCCCATCCGGCTGCGGAAAATCCACGCTTTTGAACATCATCTCGGGTCTCTTGACGCCAAGCGACGGGCGGGTGCTCTTTGACGGGGAGGACGTGACAAACCTGCCCCCCGATCAGCGCAACATCGCCCAGGTGTTCCAGTTCCCGGTGATTTACGACACGATGAGCGTCTACAAAAATCTGGCCTTTCCGTTGCGCAATCGGGGTGTGGATGAGGCCCGCGTGGATGCCCGCGTGCGCGAGATCGCGACGATGCTTGAGTTGGAGGATCGCCTGGAGACACGCGCGTCGCATCTGACGCCGGACAATAAACAGAAGATCTCGATGGGTCGTGGTCTGGTGCGGGACGATGTGAACGTCATTATGTTTGATGAGCCGCTGACCGTGATCGACCCGGAGCTGAAGTGGAAGCTTCGCTCAAAGCTGAAAGAGCTGCATCAGAAGATCGCGGTGACGATGATCTATGTGACCCATGACCAGACCGAGGCGCTGACCTTTGCCGACAAGGTCGTTGTGATGCAGGACGGCGAGATCGTCCAGATCGGTACGCCGGTGGAGCTGTTCGAGCGCCCGCGCCATACCTTCGTGGGCCACTTCATCGGCTCGCCCGGTATGAACGTGCTGCCTTGCGATGTCTCCGGCGGGCTGGCCAGCTTCCAAGGGCAAGCGCTGGAACTGGAGGGTGCGATCTCTCGATCTGATGGGCTTACGGAGATTGGCGTGCGACCGGAATATGTGCGGCTTGCAGACGAGGGCATCGCCGCCACGGTGCGCAAAGTGGCCGATCTGGGCCGACATGTGGTGGTTGAGGCGATGGCCGGCGACACCGTAATCAACGCGATTGTTGACGGTGCCGTGCCTGCGCGTGGGGCGGAGGTGAAGCTGCGGCTCGATCCCCGTCAAACCCGGCTTTACTCGGATGGCTGGATTGCCAGTGAGGAGGCTCAGCCATGAAGTCTGAAAACCCACGCGCCTGGCTTTTTGTTCTGCCCGTCCTCGTGCTGGTGGCGTTCAACGCGCTTGTGCCGCTGATGACGGTGGTCAACTACTCGGTGCAGGAAACCTTTGGCAACAATCAGTTTTTTTGGGCGGGCCTGCGCTGGTTCGAAGAGATCCTGCGCTCTGAACGGTTCCATGCGGCTCTTGGCCGACAGCTTCTCTTCACGTTTACGATCCTGATCATCGAGGTGCCACTTGGCATTGCCATCGCGCTTGCCATGCCGCGCAAGGGGCCTTGGGTGCCGGTGTGTCTGGTGCTTATGGCGCTGCCTCTGCTCATTCCTTGGAACGTGGTCGGCGCCATGTGGAACATCTTCACGCTGCCCGATATCGGCCTTCTGGGCTGGGTGCTGAACAACGGTTTGGGCATCGAATACAACATGACGACCAGCCCGGTCGCGGCCTGGGTCACCATCATCGTGATGGATGTCTGGCATTGGACGTCGCTGGTGGTGCTCTTGTGTTATGCTGGCCTCGTGGCGATCCCGGATGCCTATTACCAGGCCGCCAAGATCGATGGCGCGTCCAACTGGGCTGTCTTCCGCTATATCCAACTGCCCAAGATGAAGACGGTTCTGACCATCGCCGTGCTCCTGCGCTTCATGGACAGCTTCAACATCTATACTGAGCCCTTCACGCTGACAGGCGGTGGCCCGGGCAACTCCACGACGCTACTCTCCATTGACCTTGTGAAGATCGCGCTTGGCCAATTTGACCTCGGTCCCGCCGCGGCGATGAGCCTGATCTATTTTGCCATCACCCTCGCAGTCAGCTGGCTCTTCTACACCCTGATGACGAAGGATGACCCATGAGACCAAGATCCCTCGTCCCGCTTGTCTACATCCTGTTTTTGATGCTGCCGATCTACTGGCTTCTGGCGATGTCGTTCAAAACCACGAACGAGATCCTGGGCGGGTTCAGCTTCTTCCCGCAGGTGTTCACCCTTGAGAACTACATCGCGATTTTCACCGATCCGACGTGGTATTGGGGCTATATCAACTCGATCATCTACGTGTCGCTCAACACGGTGATCTCGCTCTGCGCGGCCCTGCCTGCGGCCTATGCGTTCAGCCGCTATCGCTTCATGGGGGACAAGCACCTTTTCTTCTGGCTCTTGACGAACAGAATGGCACCGGCGGCGGTCTTCGCGCTGCCTTTCTTCCAGCTCTATTCTGCCGTTGGGCTCTTCGACACACATCTCGCCGTGGCGCTGGCCCATTGCCTGTTCAACATCCCTCTGGCCGTCTGGATCTTGGAAGGGTTCATGTCAGGCGTGCCGAAGGAGCTCGATGAAACCGCCTATGTCGACGGCTATTCCTTCCCGAAATTCTTCGTCTCGATCTTCCTGCCGACGATCAAGGCGGGTGTCGGCGTGGCGGCCTTCTTCTGCTTCATGTTCTCTTGGGTGGAATTGCTCCTTGCCAAAACGCTCACGGCCGTCGAGGCCAAACCCATTGCCGCGACGATGACGCGGACGGCGTCTAGTGCGGGGTATGAGCTGGGCCTGCTTGCAGCGGCGGGGGTGTTGACGATCATCCCTGGGGCCATCGTGATCTATTTCGTCCGTAACTACATCGCCAAGGGCTTTGCCCTAGGTCGGGTTTGAGGGGGTAGGTGGCATGAAACGTCTGATCTTCCTCTTCGCCACCCTTCCCGCTGTCGCCATGGCGCAGGGATGGGGCAATGTTACAGCAGAGAAGGAAGAGGTTTTCTCCTGGGCCAAGTGGTGGACGGAACCGATGTTCGGCGGCACCTGGATGGCCTGGACACGGGCCTCTCTCGGGTTCTTCGTCTTCGTCTTTGGGTTCATTGCCATCATGGCGCTGCTGGAATGGCGGTGGCCCGGTGGCAATGAGCGTCAGGGCGTTCTTGGCCTCCCCACAACGCGCGGGGACAGGCTCTTTATCGGCCTCTTGGGCTCGGCTTACATCTTCCTGGCGTGGCTCGGGCTGGTTGGCACACCGATCTGGATCCCGGCGGGCGTCGCCGCGCTTTGGATTGGGTTTGCCTTTTGGCGGATTTGACTCTTCGGCCCTCTAATATCCCAGCTCTCGATCCACGCGGTTGAGCAGGTCCTGACCGTCGATGAAGCGCTCCAGATTGCGGAAGAACAGATCGAGCGTCAGGGGCACATAGCTGTCGCCATCGTCTGCGGAAACATGCGGCGTAATGATGAGATTGGGCGTGTCCCAGAGCCGCGAGTGTTCCTCGATGGGCTCGGGGGTGAAGACGTCGAGCACTGCTCCTGCCAGTTCGCCAGCCTCCAGCTTGTCGCAGAGCGCGTCATAATCCATCGCGGATTGTCGCCCGATATTGACGACACCGCATGTGGGCTTGAGGCTGTTGAGGCGGTCGCGGTTGATCAAGCCATTGGTTTCCGGCGTGTCTGGCATGGCGAGATAGAGGATATCCGCGTCCGGCAAGACGCTGTCGAGATCAGCTGTCTGCACCACGCGCGTGCAGCCCTCCACATCGCCACCGCGGCGATTGACGCCGATGATGTTGGGGCCGAGCGGCGCGAGCTTGCGGATGGCCGCCCCGCCCAGGCTACCGGTGCCGACAACAACGATGGTCTTTCCCGCAATCGGCGTGCTGTAGAGCGTGTTGTAGATATGCTTACGCTGATTGGTGACGATGGCGGGTATCCAGTTGTGCAGCATCAGCGCGGCCATCAGGCCGTATTCCCCGGCCTTGTCAGAATGCACGCCCTTGTTGTTGGTCAACTCGACCGCATCAGGCAACCAGCTCAGCGGCAGCATATGTTCGACCCCGGCGCCGATGCAGTGGATCCAGCGCAGGTTTTTGGCTTTCTGGGCCAGGCCGTCGGTTGGCAGGTTCCATGTCAGAAGAACATCCGCGCGTGCCATTGAGGTGTCGAACGTATCTTCATCCCAATCAAAGAACGCCTCGACCTTCTCTGCTAAGTTGGGAAAGGCAGTCAGCGCGGTCTTGAACCGCTCTTCGGTGATCGTGAACACCTCTTCGCCTTCCGGCGTGTTGGGAAACGATCCGGGCGTCCATCGGTTGTTTTTGACATGGATGTAGAGTTTGCCTGTCTCATTCATGTCGGTCGTGCTTTCTTCTGGTCCAAGGGTCGGTCGAAAATTCTGCCCTTGCCGGGCCTTTTCAAAGGTCAGTCCAGGCCGTCTGCCTCAATCCGTTTGAGCTCTGCGATGATGTGTGCGTCGCGCTCGGACAGAGGCAATGCCTCGGCGTCGAATTGCATATTCATCACCATCTTGGCGACTTTCTTCAGATACGCCCGGTCGTCCTCCTCATCCATCGGCAGGCGCAGGATCGTGTCTTGCCCGTAGGTCCGGATGGCGTGGCCACTGATCTGCTGCGGCTGCGGTGGCTCAATGCCATCGGCGAGGTCCCGCACCATGCGCCGAATGCCGCGCCGGTAGAGCGAGACACCGCGATCTGTCGGCATCAGGTTTTCGCCCTTATGCGCGCTGATCCGGCCCATTCCCTCGACGGCCTCGGCATCGGCGGGCCTGCGCTGGCGTTCCTCGAAGGGGCGATCGACAATCTCACCCTGTTCGATCAACTCGCATCCTTCTTTGGTGTTGTATTTATGCGGATCGCCCCGTTCGCCAAAGTTTGCCCAGGCGAGGCTGACCGAGCTTTCATCATCGACCGGCACAACCCAGCGGGTGAAGGAACTGCGCCCGAAATAGTGTTCTTTCGTGCCGTCTGCCGTGTAAGCGGAGCCGGCTTGCGTGAAGTTGGGAAGCACAATCTCGTTGACGCGCACCCACACAAAATCATCGACCCTGCGCGTGTTGCTGCCCAAGAGCTGCACCCCGCGCTGAATGATATGAAGCTCTCCGATCTCGCCCATCGCCTCGGAAAACTGCACGCCGCCGTTCAGGCTGTGCAGAAACGAGGTATGGATCGGGTCCATGATCGCGTCGAGCACCTGAAGCCAGTTGCAATCGTAATCGACGCGGTAGGGGCGCATGGTGATGTCTGGCGTGTCGTAAGCGTCGTAATAGGGAAACTCGGGCATCTTGTCGGCGGGTCCGAGATAGGCAAAAACGAGCCCTCTGAACTCCACAACGGGATACGCGCCGAGCCGCGTACGCGCGCGGACGTTTGCGGCAGGGCCGGGGCCGTCTGCCTCCCCCGGCGTTTCAAGGATTTCGCCATCGGGTGCAAAGAGCCATCCGTGATAGCAGCACCGGATCCCGCTTGCCTCGCAGCGCCCATAAACCAAAGAGGCGCGGCGATGCGGGCAGTGTTTGTGCACCAGCCCGATCTCTCCCGTGGTGGTTTTGAACAGGACGAGGTCTTCGCCAAGAATGCGGATCTCGCGCGGCAGCTCGTGCACCTCCGAGGTGAGCGCGACAGGGTGCCAATACCGGCGTATGTATTCGCCACCGACCGTTCCTGGCCCTGTTTCCGCAAGTTCGTGATCATAGTCGGGTGCCAGCGTTTGTTCGTAGCCAGAATACCCTTTTCTTATGACAGGCTGCCGGATCGGTGATGTCATCGTCATATTCCTTGCGTTTTTCGTAGCTCGCATTGCGTTTGCTGCGAAATTCGATTTATGCTTGGTCAATGTTGATGGGATCGTAGTCTACCTTCGGAATTTTACGCAATACGCAATTTGCCACTGACGCGAGAGGAACAGCTCTAGCATGGCAGCAGATCAAAAATCAGACACGTCTCTCGTTGCCGCGAGGGGAGAGAGGCCCAGCCGCATTGGCGCACCCTCGCAATCGGCCCAATCCCCCGATCTGACATCGCCGAGCGATCACCTGAATCAACAGATTGTGCGCATGCTGGAAGAAGACGGCCGCCGACCCTTCAATGAGATTGCTGCCGCACTCAATGTCTCCGAAGGCACGATCCGAAACCGCGTCCACGGCATGCGTCAGGCCGGCCAGATCAGGATTGTGGCGATCGCGGATCCAGGTGCGGTCAAATACAAAACTGACGCAATAATTTGCATAAAGGTCAGCCCGACAGCAACGCCTGCCCAAGTTGCCGAGCGTTTGGGCCGCCTTGATGAGGTTGTCTATATACTTTGGGTGTCGGGGCGGTTTGATCTGCTGGTTGAAATCGTAAGCGATGATCCAGATGGCCTGACCCAGTTTCTGCAAAACCACATCCACAATCAAAGTGACATTGCGGAAACAGAAACCATGACAGGGCTGCAAAACTTCAAGAACCAGTTTCTGCTCAAGCAGAACTGGCGATAGCGAAAAAATACCGACGGGGAAAACATGTCAGATATCTATATGGAAAGCTTCGCGGATGCGGTTGAGCGTAACAGACCCCGCATTGCGGCAGAGAAAGAGCGGCTGGAAAAGGCAGGCGTAAACTACGTGATGGCCGCCTGGATTGATCTGCATGGCATTCCGAAAACGAAACCCGTGCCGATGAGCGATTTCGAACCGCTGTGCCTTGGCAAAGGCCCGCAATTCGCGGTGCACTCGGTGTCTTATGTGCCGGAACTGACACCCGCCGACAGCGATCAGGTCGTCGTGCCCGATCTCGATGCCATCTACATCTGTCCGTGGGACAGCTCCATGGCGATTATCTTCTCCGATCTTTACTGGCAGGATGCCCCGTACAACCTGTGCCCGAGAATGGCCCTGAAACGCGCCATCAGGGATGCCGCCAAAGAGGGATACACGGGGTACGCGGGTGTCGAGCCTGAATTCATCGTCATGAAGTACGACGAGAACGGTCAGCCGGTGAAAGCCTTTGACGATGATCTTGGGGCTGCCGTCACGCCGCGGCGTCAGGCGTTTGGATACGACCTGGAATACTCCATCGACTCCATGCCGTTTCTCAAAGAGATGATCGACATCATCGAGGATCTGGGATGGAACCTGCATGATGTCGTCGCCGAAGGGGCCTATTCCCAGTTCGAGTTGGATTTCCACTACACCAACATGCTTGAGATGTCGGACCGGCTGGTCTTCCTGCGCATTGTGCTCAAGGAGATTGCCAAAAAGCACGGCATGTTCGTGACGTTCATGCCCAAGCCGACGATCGGCGACTGGCGGTCGGGCGCGCATATCAACATGTCGATGCAGCACGAAAGCCGCCCCGGCGAGAACATCTTTGCCACGCCCGATGGGGATTGGAGCGATGAAGTGCGCTGGGCCGTGGGCGGCCTGATGCAGCATGCGGAAGCGATCACAGCGATCACCTGCTCCACGGTGAATTCCTACAATGGCCTCGTGCCGCGCGTCGGTGGGTTTGAGGGTGGCACCGTGACCTGGGCGCCGACCAACATCACCTATGGGTTCAACAACCGGTCCTGCCAGTTCCGCCTGCCGCAAAGCCGCCACTGCATCGAAAACCGCGCCTGCGACATGACGATGAATGTCTACCTCGCTATGGCGATGCATCTGACCTTTGCCGTCGAAGGCATCACAAAAAAGGTTGATCCGGGCGATCCTACGGATTTCGATCTCTATTCCAAAACCGAGGCAGAGCTCGCCGAGATGGGCATTCGTCGCCTGCCACGCACGTTGTGGAGCGCTATTCAAGCCCTGGGCAAGGATGCGGCAGCCGAGCACGTTCTGGGCCCTGTGATGCGGCGCTCTTACATGGAATACAAGAACGACGAGTGGGAGCGCTATCATCAGGCCGTCACGGATTGGGAAGTACAGGAGTATCTGCGCCTCTACTGACGGCGACACCGTTGCTACGTTGGATGAAAAAGTCTTTTTTTATCAGCGGGTCATGACTGACGATCTGTGCTCAAGAAATAGCCCAGACCAACGGGCGGGATAACCGGCCAAGCAATCCTCACGCGTGTAGCACCTGTTGCATAAAAAGGGCACATACCGTTTGGCTGCGACCGCCCGCTTGTCCTGGAATTCGGTGCCGCACTTTACGGACGTACCACACCGGTCCATATCAGATTTTATCCTTCCAACCCTCTTTTATTTTGGAGGCTTTTTCATAATTGAGCGAGTTTATCCGACGCGCCTTCAGGGCGCGGGGACACAACCATGTCTGAAATTGATCAAGCGCTGTATTGCCGAATGTTGTCATACGTTTTCAGACTGCCTCCGACGTTGCAATGCGACTGCTACACCGAAGAGGCGAATCTTAGCTTTCCAATACACGTATATAGCCTGCCAAACCCGTTTTCTGGTGTTCAATAATGTGACAGTGGAAAGCCCAATCCCCCGGATTATCCGCAACGAAGGCAATATCAACCGTCTCCTCCTTTTGAAGTAGGACGGTATCGGTCCACAAAGGCGCGATTTGGCGCTTGTTGGATCGGATGGGTTTGAATGCCAGCCCATGCAGATGAATTGGATGCGCGTTTGGGCTTTCATTGCGTAAGCGCAGGACAACGCTTTCACCCAGTTTGAATGTGGAAAGCGGGCCAGTGCCTTCGACGGCGTCTCCCGGCCATGGCTGTCTGTTGATCGACCAGAACGTGTAACCCAGCGTGCCACACAAACCATTATTGGGAAGATCACCTTCAGGCGACCAACCAAAGACGAATTCCTCCAAACGCGCCGCGTTCAGGTCGGGGGCAGAGACGGGGTTTGGCGGCAGGGCAACTACCTCTGATACTGATCGATCGAGCGTGCTGCCTATGGACCGTAGTTTTGCAAGTATCCGCGCCGCGCCGGGAGCATCGGTCATGAGTGTGATGCTTTGGCCTTCGGACACTGGCATCCGAACCACGATATCTGCGCGTTGTCCCGGGCCGAGATGCAGGGCCGTCTCTTCGGTCTTCGGGATGTCGACCGGTGCGGGTAATGGATGTCCATCTATGGCGATCAAGCGACCATCGGCATCTGGAAGAAACACACGGTAAATCCGCGTTGTGTCTGTGGCCGCGATGCGAAGTCGGACCAGCCCCCCTGCCGGTGCCTCATAAGTCGGCTCAACCTGCCAATTTGCCGTGATAACTGTTCCGAACGTCCCGGACCGCGCTGCACCGCGCGCTGTCCAAAGATCCAACCACCGTCCCTGCCCGTCCAGTCGGAAATCCCGCAGATTTATCGGCAGATCAGAATCGAAACCAGGATCGTCATCCTCTTCGACGATGAGGATGCCGGTAAAGCCGAGTGCCATCTGCTCCATCGTCATGCAATGTGGGTGATACCAAAACGTGCCCGCATCTGGCGAGGTCATTTCATATTGAAATCTCTGATCTTTGCCGATGGGAAATTGCGTCAGATACGGCACCCCATCCATTGCATTGTCGATCCGCAACCCGTGCCAGTGCATGCTTGTGTAGTCATCAAGCCGATTTGTGACACCTATCTTAAAGGGTGTGTTGCGCCTTAGGCGTAAAACGGGAGGCGGGCCGTCAGCCAAGGCAGACACCAGTCCTTCGGTCTCGGCTCCTTCTACGATTGATGCCTTCGCAAGACGTACGTCGAGCTCACGCGACGCGCGCGCGCCAGCACGTTGACCTGACGCAAAAGATCCCCACAACCCAGCTGTCACACCCGTAGCTCCAACGAGACCAAGGGCCTCGCGGCGTGAGAAAAATCTATGACATCTACCGCTCATTTTGAGGCTCGCTCACGAAGGCACTCTGTAAGTGCTGAACAATGTGATGCTGATTATCAAACCACATGCGTAAGCCAACTAAAACATACTGCGAAGCTTTCCATATAGTTTTACCTGCAGCGCCAAGACCCGTAGAGGTACGACCGTGAGATGATGCCTGTGCCCGGGACGACGCGGTGCCGTCAGACCGTGCGCAGAACAAGCTTACTGTCGATTGGCAGCGCATCCATTTGGACATTGTAGCCTTGGCCGTCCTAAATCTACGCCATCATCGTGGAGCAGGACGTTGGCAAACTCCTGTTGGCCGGGTTCATTCCCGGCGCGTTTTCGGCGC
>ERZ1740068.217-NODE-217-length-34376-cov-7.449433_pt1 | contig 34376 bp, 34 predicted proteins | sample MGYA00581735_ERZ1740068 | MGnify/ENA primary metagenome ERZ1740068 (study PRJEB43018, sample SAMN04849740) | marine metagenome | isolation source: floating plastic debris | place: Pacific Ocean | collected 2008-08-30 | study: EMG produced TPA metagenomics assembly...
GGCGGGCAGAACGCTGTCTTCGGTCTCGTCTGAGGTCGAGGTCTTCTCGCCCCTGGTGACCCAGGCCTGCAGATCGTCGACCGCATAGACGACACGCCCGCCGATTTTCGAGTACCGCGGGCCAGTCCCGTAGGTCCTGTGTTTTTCCAACGTGCGACCAGACAGGCCGAGAAATCGGGCGGCTTCCGGGGTTCTGAGGTAGCGGGGCGGGAGTCCTTCGTTGGGGTCGGGCATTTGAGCATCTCCGGTGGCTGGGCCTCGCGACGGCGCGTCGCGGGCTGTCGGAGGTCATGAAAACGGAGAAGAGCTCAAAGGAGGGATGACGAAGATCGCGGCGCGAAAACGTCACCCCCAAAGTCCAACAGGATCAGGGATTGATGGGAGTTCGATTTTCGGAGATCGCACGGTGATCACTTGCGCGGCTTGGAGCGCCCCGTGGGTCTTTTGCCGAGAAGGAGATAGCGATAGCCTTTGGTGGTGAGATGCGTCCCATGGGCTGACAGTCGGGTGATCTGGGCCTTGAGGGAGCTGGTCTTCCAATGCTCGCGCGACACAGCCTCGGCGCCGTACAAGTGCCGCGCGATCGTCTGGTAGCTGGCATCGTCCCGGCGCGCGTCGAGCGTGCGCAGTGCAAGCTGGATGCGCCGTCGCTGCTGCGACGTCAGGGGCGGAGGGGATCGTTTGCGGTACAACAGCTGCGCGCGAAGCGCCTTGAGTATGTCCACTCGTGCCGCCCAATGTTCGTCCAACGGCAGCAGAATCCCAATCGGGCGTTGGAGGTTTTTGGCATCCAGCACAAGCAATGCGCCTGTTGCGAGGCGCACATACATCAAACCGCCCTGCGTTCCGATGACGGTCAGATCATCTGCATCAATGTGCGGCGCGGTGGTGTCGCCGCCGGGGACCGGTACAGCATACCCGACCGCCGCCGGGGCGGTTGATGGCTTCCAGAATACGGGTGCATCGGGTGCGTCGATGTCCGGGTCAACCGGGAAATCGCAACCCCCATGCGGCCGGTGATTTCAATCCATCCCGCATTTGCGGGTAATTGGCGCGATAGTCGGAATTACGGCGTAAGCACTCCCAGGCCAGCCCGGACAGGTCGAGACTGTCGAAATGCTTGTACGCCGTTTCGTCTTGCCAATCCTTGGTCATGGCGAAGCTCCGCGTCAGCTGTTTCGATGAACAATGAGTATAGCTTGGTGATGCGTCAAAACGACGGCAGGAACGGTTGCTTTGCGCAACCTGCGCGGGTGTTCGCCGATCTCAGATGGATCGGGCAAAGTTCAGCCAGTCCGGCCTTCAAGCAGCTTGCGATAGCCTTGCTCCGTCATCCAGCGGGCGCGGGCGAGGTGGCTGTCGTACATCTTTTTGGCACGCTCTGGATCTTCGGCGGCATCTATACCGAATAGAATCTCACTAACTTCCTGCAGGCTGGCTCCGCTTTCAGCGGCATCAAACAGGCGCAAGTACAGCGTCATGTGCGCGTGGTCGTAATCGGTCAGCTCATCGCTTTGTGGTGCGAGATCAGCGATCGGCGTGGTGCCGGTGGCAGACATGATTCCCCCTCGCCGTTGGGCGTTAAGGCTCATAACAGCACATCAGATTGCATGTGCAAGGTCGGATTGCGGTCAGTCAAACTGCAGATGAGCATTATAATACGTCGCACCAAAATACGCGATAGGTTCTTTACTCGCGGATGGACATCCGCGTTGTTTTTGCAAGAAATCTCAAGCACTACCGCCAATTGCGCGGGCTGACACAGGCCGCGTTGGCGGCGGCGATGGATGTCGACCGCGCGCATGTCAGCGCGATGGAGCGCTGTCAGCAGAATGTCACTTTGCAGACCCTGCAGCGGGTCGCAGCGCATCTGGATGTGGCCCCAGCGAAGCTGATCGAAGAACACTCGGAATCCGAATAGATTTCCAGCATCACCAAGTCCCTATCTGATTTGGGCGGCTGGATTGGACGACGGCGCTCGGCTGCTTGGTGGCACTGGTTTCGTTGGCTGCCCGAGGTGTGCACTTTCGCCCGCGTGCTTTTCTGCGCCTTATCCAGTCGGCCCCGGCATAGGTCACAGCGTGGATATACACCTCGCGTGCATCATCGTCGATAGTGAAGGCGATCACGGCCTTGCGGCCTGCAGGAATGCCGCGCAGCCCGGGCGCAATCCCATCCCGACGGCTGCCCTCTTGGGGCAGTTCGGTAAGGCTAGCGATAGCTGCTTCGATCTCGTCCAACCTGCGCGCTGCCTATTGAGGGCCGGCATAATCGTTCAGCCAGCGAATAATCGCGTCTAGATCCTCTGCAACCGCCGGATGGAACCGGATGCGATGGCTCACGCCTCGCGCGCGGTCTGAAGGCGGGCCCGGGCGTCGGCAAAGGCTTTCTCCGCCGAGACATAGTCGGTTTGCGGCATGTCGAGCCGCGCCCGAATTTCTTCGGCCATCGCGCCGAGGGCCAGCTCGCGTTTCTCTTCATCGCGCATCATCTGCTCCGGAGCCGCTGCCACAGCCGCGCTTTGCGAGGCGAAGACGCCTTGGCCCACCTTGTCGGTCAGGAACCGATGGTGGCGGTCGGTGAAGCTGATGGTTGTCTTGACGGTCATGCTTGGCTCCGAGTTTTGACTTAGCCATATAGGCGAAGGCTTGAAGACCAAAAAATTCTTCGAGAAGGGCGGAAAGCATGCGTAATTGGGCTGACCCTGCTCTGAGGTCGAGCTCCCGATAAGATCACAGCAATGTTGTGACCATGGGAGACAGAGAATGGATTATTTTGTTGGTTTGGATGTATCGCTGCGTTCGGTTGCGCTTTGCATCGTCGATGCGCGTGGCAAAGTTTGCATGGAGCGAGAATTGCCCTGCGAAGTTGATGACATCGCCGATTGTCTAGACACATTTGAACATTCTGTTGAACGGATAGGCTTTGAGGCTGGCGCCTTGAGTCAGCACCTTTTCTTTGGCTTGCAAGACAAGGGTTTTGACATCGTTTGTATGGAAGCGCGGCAAGTAAGTGCGGCACTATCGGCGATGCGGAACAAAACCGACAAAACGGACGCCAAAGGCATTGCTCAGATATTGCGGACGGGTTGGTTCAGTCCAGTTCACATGAAGAGCCGCGAAGCGCATGGCCTGCGGGCCTTGCTCAGTACCCGAAAGGCCCTTCTGAAAAAGACTATGGATTTAGCGAACGAAGTGCGTGGCCTGCTAAAGATCTTCGGTGTCCGCCTTCCGAGAACCGTCAAACACGGTAGCTTTGACGGGTTGGTGCGGCCGATGATCGAGATGGATGAAGTCCTTGCCCATGCCGTCGTACCTTTGCTGGATGCACGAGTTGTCTTGTTCCAGCACTATCTTGAACTGGATCGTCGAGTGAAGAACGCAGCGTCCCAAGACGCAGTATGCATGCGTATGATGACAGTCCCAGGTGTGGGTCCGATTGCAGCCCTAACATTCAAGGCAGCCGTCGATGACCCAAAGAGGTTCAAACGATCCAGAACTGTGGCTGCACATTTTGGCCTGACACCAAGGCGGTATCAATCCGGGGAACACGACAACCCAGGTCGCATCTCCAAAGCGGGTGATCAGAATGTCCGAGCAACCCTGTATGCTGCCGCAAATGCTTTGCTTATGAGGACGATGGCCGGATCCCAGATCAAGTCGTGGGGGATGCGCCTCATGCGCACCAAAGGCCGCCGTCGCGCTGTCGTCGCAGTTGCCCGCAAACTGGCCGTCCTCTTACATCGGATGTGGATCGACGGCACGGAATTCCGTCAGGAACAGATGGGGGCCCAGGCATGACCCATTAGCCCACCACCTAACCTGAACGGGATCGTCCATCCGGACGAGGTGTGTGGATGAAGCCGAAAATGTCTGCTGCGCAACTTGAAGCGCGCCGGAAAGCGGGGCTCTCCACTACCAATCCGACACATGCATGCAGCGGCGCCCTTCGAACGCCCAAACAGACTGCGAAGAGAAGCGTGACCCGGACAAACGATCCTTTTTGGATAAATGAAAGGAAATGAGCTTGACCCAGACACCCAATTAGAGAAGCGGACCTTCGCTGCGGAAGCCAACACTTCTGCGGGATAGTGCGGAAGCAGACGTTCGATAATCGCGTTGCCAACGGCCGCTTGGCGGACAATGCGGCTGTCGGTTGCCTCTTGAGACACTATGGAGCCTTTTGGTTTTGGGCAGATCATTTCACGAGAGGAAATTTTGCCAAATTGCATGCCAAGCGTGGGCGCGCGCATGGCAGATCTTACCAAGCTGTGCCTGGCGCTCTGCGCTTTCAGCTGCCAACCAGTAGTCATGGAGCTCATCAGTTCCTGCAGCGTCAGCCCAATCGATTTCCTGGACGCTGGAGTTTACTCCCTCAAGCGCCTCTTTCTCCGCTTTGACAAGAGCTTCGCAATCGTCAGATCCCTCGATCAATTGGAAATAATCCAGCACCTCTGGCAGCTCAATTGGCTTCATACCAATAGATCCACTTTCCTAAACTGTACGTGCGATCCAAGCGCTCACAGTATTGCACCGAGTGTGCTAGCCCAGTCTCGGATGAGGCAGTCTTATTGACGAGTAGACACGTTTGGCCTGTCGTGAAAAAGCCTTTGCAGTATGCAAATTCGCGCTCAGCTGTCAGGACCTTGCCTCAGGGTCTTCATGCATCGAAACGATGCCCTCCTCCGTTGTCTTTCATCCGGCAGACCTAACGGCTTCGCGCAACTCAGAGTGAAGGATCCAGTTGCCCGGGTCGTCATCGTTTCTTTGCCGGCCACGGTAGCCAAGAAACATCGTTCCGTCGTGGTCGCTGGCCGAAGCGTCATCGGTTGCCTCGAGCGAAAGGTAGCTGGCAATCAACAGCCCGGCCGACGCAAGGGCGCGATTGGCCGAAGCGTTCGATTTGTAGCCTGCTGCGCTGGCAACACGCACCTCCGGCAAACCTTCATCGTCGGCCAAAGCGAGGGCGGTCAGCATTGCACGTTGCGGGCGCGAAAGGGCGACCTGGGCAAGCGCTTCGAAGAATTCCTCAGTGCTTGGTATGGCGAGACCCGATGTCGGATCGTCTCGACGTTCGTCGGTTCTTCGCGTTTCCCGCGCATCGATCACGTCGTGTAGCGCGGCGATTGCGGCCTCCTCAGTCGCACCTCTGGCTTCGGCAATCATCCCGCGCGCGTTCGTCGGCGGTTTCGGAAAAGCCCTTGCCACGTATTCACCTGAAAGGCGCCCGGACTTGATCTGGTATCGGCCATGTTCGCCCAGCTGAATCGCGGATGGTGTATCCGACGAGCGCTCGGAACGCTTCTTTTTCTTCTTGTCCTTGAAGAGTTCGCGGCCGGTGGCCGTACGGACTTCCGTATTGAAACGCGTCATGGTGATGTTCTCCTAAGACGGTGACCGGCAGGAGCTGCGTGTCCCGCGGCCACCTCAGTCAGGTCGATTTTGCCATTCGCGTGCACGGGTCTGTTGCAAAGGCGCTTGCTCCATCGGTGCCCCCGTCAACGCTCGCGTGCTGGATCTTGACCAGACGCACGCCTGACGTCGCACTGCTTGGGGCGAACATCGCAGCCCAGGCAGCACCTAGCCTGTCATTCTTGGCGATCCGATAAGTGATGTCATACAAAGTACGGGGCCCGCTTTAGCTTCAATGCGAAGCCTCGGTATGCGGGCCCGTTTAATGAAGCTAATGCGCAAGAAGCCGACTTTGTGCGCGGTGCCGAAAACGCAAGCAGGAGGTACCTCGGGTGCTGAAACGGTGTTCTATCACGGTGCCAAGGCACTCCCCAGAGAGTGCTTGGCGTTGTGTTCAAGCCAGCGCGAGGTTTGTCGCGCTTTCGCGACCGTCACGGCCGGCTTCCACGTCGAACGTCACTTTCTGCGCGTCCGAAAGGCCGGTCAGGCCCGCGCGTTCGACGGCGGAGATGTGGACGAAAACGTCCTTACCGCCCGTATCCGTCTCGATGAAGCCGAAGCCTTTTTGGGTATTGAAAAACTTCACGGTGCCGTTGGCCATGCCCGTGGTCTCCTGTTCATACGCTGCCCACAGGATGCGGCAGCCCGGCAAAGTCAGACTGAGAGATCAACTGAAGCCGGATGAACGGAAGCAGGAGGTCGCAGAGAAAAACGCTCGCCCGATTGACATGCGCCTTGCCGAAGCGACTTACAAGGGTTGTCTTGCGATGTCGTGAAATTGCTTAACAGGTGATGACCGCTGATGGGGCGGCATTGAAAAGCCATCATCGGCTTCTCATGTACTGTTGGCGTTATCGCTCTGCCGCGTGAGCAGGCGGGTTCACTTCCGCCCCCGGCCGTGACGCACCGTTTTCCCACATCACGAAGGGGGGACGCCGCCCAAGGCGGCTCCGGGCACAATGCGGTGCAGGAGTGTTCGCCTTAGGTGCACCCCGACCGACCGCGCGCGTTTGCGTTCGGCGGTGACGCCGGACGCAAGGTCCGGCCAAGGAATGACATGACTTTCAATGAACTCGGGCTCAATGCCCGCATGGTCTCGCGGCTCGAAGCCCTGGGACTGACTCGACCGACCCCCATCCAGGAACAGGCGATCCCACAGGCGCTGCAAGGCCGCGACATTCTGGGCATCGCCCAGACCGGGACCGGCAAGACTGCCGCCTTCGGCATCCCGCTGGTCGTGGCACTTTCCAAAGCTCAGGAAAAGGCCGCGCCGAAATCGGCGCGCGGGCTCATCCTTGCACCGACGCGTGAACTGGCCAATCAGATCGTCCAGAGCCTTCAGGGGCTGACGGCCGATCTCCGCATCACGCTCGTCGTGGGCGGAAAGTCGATCAATGCGCAGGCCGCAAGGCTCGCTCGTGGTACCGACATCCTCGTCGCCACGCCGGGCCGGCTGATCGACCTGATGGATCGCCGGGCCGTCGACCTCGGCAAGACAAGGTTTCTCGTCCTCGACGAGGCGGACCAGATGCTCGACATCGGTTTCGTCCATGCATTGCGCCGCATCGCGCCGATGTTGGGCAAGAACCGGCAAACCATGATGTTCTCGGCCACGATGCCGAAGGCCATGGCGGAGCTGTCCGGGCACTACCTCGACAAGCCGATCGGCGTCGAGGTGTCGCCGCCGGGCAAGGTTGCCGACAAGGTTTCCCACAGCGTGCATTTCGTTGCCAAGGACCAGAAGCAGGAGCTCTTGATCGAGTTGCTGGACGGGCACCGTAACGACCGCGCGCTGGTCTTCTCGCGCACCAAGCATGGCGCCGAGCGGCTCATGAAGCACCTCGACCGGGCCGGCTTCGCGGCCACCTCGATCCATGGCAACAAGAGCCAGGGACAACGCGACCGGGCCATCGCCGCTTTCAGGGAAGGATCGGTGCGTGTCCTCGTCGCGACGGATGTCGCGGCGCGCGGTATCGACATCCCCGGTGTCGGCCATGTCTACAACTACGATCTACCGAATGTGCCGGAAAATTACGTGCACCGGATCGGGCGGACCGCCCGTGCCGGCCGCGACGGACACGCGGTCACGTTCTGTGCCGCCGACGAGGTGTCGGAACTCAAGGCCATCGAGAAGGTGCTCGGCATGGGCGTCGAAGTCGCCGGAGGCCGTCCCTGGCATGAGATCGGAGACGCTCCGAAAGCGAAGAAAGGGCGACGGTCACGACGGCGGTCTTTTTCGCGACGCCCGGAGCGGATGGCCGCCTGACATCAAACGGCAGCCGGCTTCCAGCCTGACGCGTAAGACAGCACTGGTCCGGCAGCTGACTGCGACCCGGACGTTTCTTTACAGCGAGGCGGCGCTTTCTCCGCAGGAGCAAACTTCATGATCCCATACGAGCGTATCGAAGCCGGCATTCGTCGCGCAGCCCTTGCGGCCGTAGTCGTCATTTGTGCAGTTCCGGTTGTCGCACAGGACGGCACCGGACCAGTGCCAGAGAATGCGGAGGCCCGAAGCTACGGCGGTGGTTGGGACTGTACGCTTGGCTACCGCGTGGATAGCGAAGATTGTGTTGCCATCGACGTCCCCGAAAACGCCTATGCAACGGGCCGTACTTATGGCTCGGGCTGGGCGTGTCGGCGCGGCTACGACGAAGTGGGCGGTGTTTCCTGCGAGGCGATCCCCGTTCCCGAGAACGCCTTTCTTCGATCGTCGGGCTTCGACTGGCAATGTGAACGTGGATACCGGCAGGACCTAGAGACCTGCGTTCTGATCATCCTTCCGGAAAACGCCTACCTTACCAACGATCCTTCGGGTTCCGGCTGGGAATGCGAACGCGGCTACACAGCGACGACCGATTCCTGCGTTCCGATTGCAGTGCCCGAAAACGGCTACCTCACCAATGCCAACTTTGGCGCCGAATGGGCCTGCGAGAGGGGTTTCTTCGAGATCGATGGCCGCTGTGATCCCGTGGCGCTTCCGGCGAACGCCTTTCTGGACCAGGATTCCTACGGTCCGGGATGGCAGTGCGAACGCGGCTTTGAGGCGGTCAACGACACATGCGTCGCGATCGACCTGCCCGCAAACGCCCATCTCGATCGATCTGGAAACCGTTGGCGCTGCGACCGCAGCTTTCAGCTCTCGAACGGGGAGTGCGTTCTTGGACGACAACGCCCGCAGATCGCGCCGGTCCGGCATGGCTGGCATACGGATGCGGATCGGCTGCCGCCTGCGCTACGAGCTAACACAGCCGACACCCATCATCGCCATGCTAAACGTGCACTATTCGCGGTTCGGCGATTTGGAACGTGCCGACTATCTCGTAACGCAACCGAGCGTTCCGTTGGTAAGCTATCGCGACGGCTACGGCAACTGGTGCACGCGGATGGTTGCTCCGGCAGGGGATTTCACTCTGTCCACCGACGGGATATTCCGCGACACGGGACTGCCCGATCCGACAGCGCCCGAGGCTGAGCAATACGCCGTTCAGGACCTGCCTTTTGAGACCATGGTCTATCTACTTGGAAGTCGCTACTGCGATACCGATCTTCTGACGGAGGAGGCCTGGCAGCGCTTCGAGACCACTCAGCCAGGTTGGGCGCGTGTACAGGCAATCTGCGAATTCGTGCATGCCTCGGTTTCGTCCGACTACATGCAGGCGAGCGCCACCCGCACTGCGTTGGAGACGCTCGCCGGAGGTCAGGGTGTCTGCCGCGACTTCGCCCATCTCGCTGTCGCCCTTTGCCGCTGCATGAACATCCCGGCGCGTTACTGCACGGGCTACCTGAGCGAGTTCGGTCAACCGAAGCCGCATCCACCTGACGATTTCGCGGCCTGGATCGAGGTCTTTTTGGGCGGTCGCTGGTGGGTCTTCGATCCAAGAAACAACAGCCCGCGCAAGGGTAGGATTCTGATCGCCCGCGGTCGTGACGCCGCAGATGTGCCTCTGACGCAGACATTCGGGCCGAGTACGCTGACGCAGTTCGACGTATGGACAGGGGACGCCAAGGACGACCCTGCGGAGGCGTCGTCTGGTTCTCGAAACTAGGGCCGAGCGTGTCAACGCCGGTTCTTGTCGGTCTGCCCGTCTTCGGCTCGCAGACGGGATGGTTGGTCCGCCTGTGTGTGAACGAGTTCGCAACATGAAACCATTTGGGAGAATTGAGATGACCGCCTCGATCAAGACGACCGCCGTATTTCTCCGACCGTTCCAGCTTCCGAGTTTCAACGAGACCCTGCCACCCGGCGAATACGAGATCGAGACCCAGTTGCTCGAGCCCGTGGATTGGATCGAACCGGGCACCTGGACGTCGTCCGTTCTCGTGCACCTCCATCCGCGCGCCTCGCACCCCGGGCTCGGCCGAACGCTCACCGTGCCGCTTGCCGAGCTGGAGAGCGCAGTCGCCAAAGACAAGCTTACGGGCAAGGCTCTGAAGGACTACTTCCTCGAGGAGATGTTGGCCGATCCGATGATCTGTCTTGTCATGCAGGCGGACGGGGTGGACGAGACAGAGCTTCGTGAGCTGTATTCGCGACAGCCTGACGTATGCCGCGAGGATTCCAGAGTTAACGGAAAGGCGGACCACTCGAATATCACGACGGTTACGGCTGACTTTGGCCCGATTACTGGTAGCACGCGCCCGGGTATCGGCGAATGAGGTGGCAGGGTGCGATTTCGCTCGCAAAGGGGCCCGGCGCGCGGGGCGCTGTTGGCCAGGGCGCTATGCCATGACCGAAAAACCGATCGACCTCGACGGACGAAGGACTCCGACAGAAAAACTGCTGACTGAGAGCCGACGGCAGAAGGCAAGCGATCATCCCCCCGCAGCCGCCAACGATCAAAAGAAAAACGACAACCTCGAAGACCAGATGCTTGCGGAGCCTGCGCAGCAATGGATCGAATTAATGAAGAAGTGGCAGTTCCTTCTAGAACGGTATTCGTCAACGCCAGATGCCGATGATGAGCGCATTCAGAAACTCATCAGGCGGGCCATTGGCGACATGGAGCGGCTACGGAAGCGTGAGGAGCGCAAGAAACGATGAATTTTGCAGACGCGGAAATCCAGATTGTAAGGGCAACGGCCGACATTGCCGCCGAGCGCGTGTGTTTGAGGTGCAGGACATCCTTCTGGAGTGAAGGGTTCGGCGAGCGCATATGTTCGAAATGCAAGGGATCTGCCGTCTGGCGCGCAGCAGTTCCAGAAGGTGTAGGGCAAGGGCGAAAGCGGTCCGGCGGTCGGTCGTCTTAGGTCTCGCATATGCCATCGGTGACCCTGACACACACAACTCGCTATGAGTATCGCACCGCGGTTTCACTTGGGCCGCATCGGCTGATGCTGCGTCCGCGGGAAACCCGGGATCTCAGCCTGACGTCCTTCGAGCTGGAGATCAGTCCCGGGGCTCGCATTGACTGGTCTCACGACGTGGTTGGCAATCCGATTGCGACGGCACAGTTCGGCGCGATGGCAGAGACGCTTTCGATCCGGTCGATCGCGCGGGTGGACCTGCATGCGCCCGTCTGGCCCGTCTTCCCGATCGCCGCCGATGCGGCATCTTATCCGTTTCGGTATTCCGCCGATGACCAAACCGACCTCGGGGCGTTAGCCATGCCACAATATGCCGACGATGAACGGCGGCTGGCCCATTGGGTCGAAGCATTCGTCATGGGGCGGCCGACCGACACGCTTTCCTTGCTGAAGGACGTCAGCAACGGCGTAACCGCTCAGATTTCGTACCAAAGCCGGGAAACGGAAGGCACGCAAGAGCCGCTGGAGACCCTCGACCGGGGGTGGGGCTCATGTCGCGATTTCGCCGTTCTCTTCGCGGAAGCGGTGCGGACGCTCGGCCTCGGCGCAAGGATTGTCTCGGGATACCTCTTCACGCCGTCCGGAGTGGAAATCGGATCCGCGGACACTGGCTCAACGCATGCTTGGGTCGAGGTCTTCGTTCCCGGGGCCGGCTGGATATCGTTCGACCCCACCAACAGATCGGTGGGTTCCAGAAATCTCATTCCTGTCGCAGTTGCGCGCAGGATCGAGCAGGTCGCCCCGGTGACGGGTAGCTTTCAAGGAGAAGCTACCGACTTGGTTTCAATGGACGTTGCGGTGGATGTGAATGACGCCTGACAGCAGTTGCTCATGTGGAAATCCGTTGCAAAATAGTGCTCCGAAGAGCGCACGATATCGGGTACCGGCCTAAAGGCAGCGGGTAGTCAGTGCGTGCGACATAGTCAAACTGCGTGGACCATCTTCGCCGCGCGGCGCATTGATGAAAGATCATTTACCCACGCGGCAGCGATGGGTTTCGCGTACATGCGGCGAACTACGCGCTGCAAGCGCGCGCTGCGAAATTTCAACGAGTCTCTTCCGGGCCCCCACCCGACCTTCGCTGCGGTCCTCATGAACGGCAGCTTTGCCGGGCCGCGCAGCGGCATCGAAGGAGCTAGCGGAATGACTGTTATGGGCCGGACCCGTTGCGGTCAAGTATAACCGCGAGCCGCTCGCGGTCAGTTTTAGTTGAATAAAGGTCTCCCCGCCCGGTGGTCCCGGGCGGGATCGTCTGCTGTTAGTCGCCGTTGCGGCGGGTGTTGGGGCGCGACCAGATGAGGCTGAAGGTTTCCTCGCCACCTTCGATCACCGTATCGTCGAAGAGGTTTGCATAGATCGGCTGGGTGAAGCTCGGGTCGTCGAGCTTGAGGCTCAGGTAGTCGCGGCCCTCGGTCGAGCGCTTGGACCATGCGGCGCCGATCTCAGCACGGCCCACGAAGACGCGGTGGGAGGGGGCGTTGTCGTTCGGGGTGCTGTCCTCGGGGACGATGCGGACGGCTTTCGCCTGAACGCTCAGGGTGACGATTTCGCCGACGTATTCGCTGCCGGTCTTCTTGAAGGTTCCGATGGTGGCCATGTCATATCTCCTTTTGGCTTGTCCGAGCCCGCGCCCTTCGCGGCCTCGATGGCGATCGTCAGGACCGGGACGATCCGCCGACGCAGCCGCTGTGGCCCGCAGCGCCAGCGGAGGACGGCAAGGCGGGTCTTTCTTGCTCCGCGAGGAATGGCGGACCCGATACTTTTCGGGGGCGCCAGGGGAAGAAAGTCCGGACCGGCCGTTGCGGCCAAGGCGGTCGAGGCGTCAGCCGATCCCGGTCAGATCAGCCGCTGAGAGGCCCGCAAGGGACGAGTGGCGTCATGCCATGGAAGAGGGGATGACAGGCTACCTTTGGACCGCGCAAGACCCCGGCAGTATGCATCGTTCAAAGACAGGTTCTGGCGTGCAGGCGGAAACGGTGCATGTCCCGGACGTGCCTCGCTACTCCGGGATTGCCCCCTCTCGCGGTGTCTGCGTTTGTCTGCCGTAATTTTCGGTCTGCCGTTGTTGCAAGTGCATGCGCGACCGGGGCCATGCGCCACAACGTGGGTCTCAGTGGTCTGGCTTTGCTCAGCCGGTCCTGCCCAACCGCAACGCTGCAGTGACGGCGAGGATCGAGACCTTTTGCAGCAATCGGTTGCGGCGCATTCTGACGATGTGGTGGACGGCAAGCACCCGCGCAAGCTTCACAGGGCGTTCAGTGTTCGTTGAAAGACCTGTGCGGATGCGGGTCGGACACGGCGTTGACCTCGGACCAGCCCGATACACGCGCCCATGCGGTCCCACCCACGACCAGTGCGCCCAGCCAAGACAGGAAGGTGATGGTCACAGCGCCCGCGCTGCCGAACTCGGCAAGACCCTTTGCCGCATGAAACCCGGCGATCCCGGCGGGGACCGCGTAGACCAGACCGATGGCGAGTTTGAGCGGGGCCCAACGGATGCGGTCAAAGGCGAATTCCCCCAGAGCAGCGATGAATCCGCCGATGAAGAGGCCCGCAATGATCGACAGGAAGACGCCTTGGCCCGTTTCATGAAGATACATGCCGGACGTCAGTCCGATTGCGAAGGGCAGGGCGTAGACGGCTAAGTTGAACAAGATCCAGCAGAGGGCACCAAGGCCGAACAGCGTGAAGAGGGTGGAGAAAAACATGAGACACTCCTTTCGAGAACAAGGATCGCGCCGCCACCTCCTCCATTGACACGGGCGGATCATAGCAGAAAACGGCCCGCCCCGGGAGAGTCCGGGGCGGGCGTCGGCGGAAATCCGGTCATGCCGGTGGGGCGGCTTTCGGCCGGAAGTCGAAGAGGGGAATGCCCATCGCGCGGGCCTTGTCGGCGAGATTTTCGGTGATACCCGAGCCCGGGAAGACGATGAGCCCGATGGGCAGGGTGTCGAGTAACTGGTCGTTGCGCTTGAAGGGGGCCGATTTGCCGTGCCGCGTCCAGTCGGGTTTGAAGACGATCTGCGTCACGCCGCGGTCGTCGGCCCAGGCGGCGGCAATCCGTTCGGCCCCGCGCGGCGCTCCGCCGTGCAACAGGACCATGTCGGCGTGTTTCGCATGGACGCGGTCGAGGGCCGCCCAGATGGCCGCATGATCGTTGCAGTCCAGCCCGCCGGTGAAGGCGATTTTTGTGCCTTGGGGCAGGAGCGGTTCCAGATCGGCGCGGCGCTTGGCGGCGATGTGATCGCGGCTGTCGATCAGAGACGCGGTCAGGGTACGCCGGTTCACGTGGCTGCCCGTGCGCGGGTGCCAGGTCTGGCCTAGATGCGCCTCGAAGCCCTCGGCGGCGAGGTCGCGCATGGCCTCAAAGGCATTGCGCCGCTCGACGAGCGTGATGCCTTCCGCGATCAGGGTTTCCAGTTCGACCGAGCGGACCTCGGAGCCGTCCTGCTCGCGTTGCGACCGCCTCTGCGCCTGTTCGTTGCTGCCGAGCTCCCGGCCTGTCCGCGTCGCCATGCGGTGAAAGAGGTTCGTGGTGGACCAGAGCAGATCTTCGAGGTCGGGTTCCAGGCGCGTGTCGGACAGCGTCGAGACGAGCGCGTCGAAAATGTCGACGATGGCGGTGCGAATGGCGTCGGGCTCCGGCAAGGGGCGGGGATCGGGCTCGTCCGTGAAGGGGCGCCAGCCATAGAGCTGCAGTTCCTCGAGCACGACGGCGGTGGAAGATCGGGTTTGAAGATGTGTGTCGGTCATGATGTCGTCTCCGTTTGTCGAAGACCGCGCCTCTCGCGGCCTTCCCGGGCAACGGAAAAGCGGGGGCCGGACGGGTCTGCATTCTCAGGGGTCCCCGTCGCGCCCGCGCGATGGGGTGGAACCGAAGCGCAGCGGAGGACGGCCATGGCCGTTGCGGGCCCGTCCGGGCTCTGCTCCGCTTTGCCCGCTCTCGGAAGGCCGGAGGGCGTGGCTCTGATCGCGGAGGCGATGGCTGGCTGCGCCGACTCCGATCAATCCTCGGCGTGGTCGAGGAAGGTCACGGCATCCTCGGGCGCCAGTTGCGGACGCAGATGCGCGCGCAACGCGTCGCGGCCATTGGCCCGCAGATCGTCATTGATATCGCCGAGACAGGGGGAGAGATGGACGGCGTCGATCCCGGCCCCGATGGCCCGATGCGCCAGTTGGTCCGCGGCGGACAGGCCCGCCGGGTCGGCATCGACGGCGATGTAGAGGCGGCGAAGATCGGCGGGCAGCTGCAGGGCTGCGAGATGATTGGCGGACAGAGCCGCCACCGCAGGCAACTCCGGCAGGGCCAGATGCAGGGAGAGCATGGTCTCAAGCCCTTCGCCTGCGGCCAGCACGCTGACCGGTTTGCCGATGCGAACACCATGGCCGAGGAGATTGCCCATCGCCTTGCGCGGTGGAATGACCGGGGCCTTGTCCGCAGTGGCGGGTTCAAGCCAGGTGCGGTGCAGGCCGGTGAGCCGTCCATCGAGGTCCGTCACCTTGGCGAGAAGGGCGGGCCAAGCCTCAGGCGGGTCTGTCAGTGCGTGATCCTCGCGCCAGTAAAAGCAGTTCGGGTGAAACCGGAGACTGTTGAGACGGCCCAGCCCGGTGAGGCCGCGCCCTTCGAGATAGCGTTCGGCCAAGGTGCCCGGCATCGGCTGGCCCATGGCCCAGAGCCGCCGTGCCGCCTCAGGTGAGCCACGACTGGCTGGCGGATTGGCGGCGCGGTGCAAGTCCGTCTGCGGCAGGCTTAGAAACCTGCGGGCCTCCTCAAGCGTGTCCTTCAGCGTGACGATGCCCATGTTGAGGGCGACCAGATCCAGCAGGTCGCCGTGCTGCCCGGTGGCGGAATCTGTCCACTTGCCAGCCGCGCCGGGTCCGGAGGTCGGGCCCGATAGCCGAACGTAAAGACTGCGGCCTGGTGTGTTCTGCACATCGCCAACAACCCAGTAGCGGCCCTGTTTGCGCCCGTTCGTGAGGTAATGACGGCAGACGGCCTCGGCATCCTCGGCAAGGCGGCGGGCGATGTCGGCGGCGGGGCTGTGCATGCTTTGTGCCTCTTGTCGTGGATAGAAAAAGGGGCCCGCCATTTCTGGCGGACCCCGGCTGCCGGAACTCGGGGGGAAGGAGCTCCGACCTGCTCGAAGGTCACTCGGCGGCTGTCTTGGCGAAGGCGTCACCGGCGACGGGATCATCTTCCTCCAGCGGGTCGGAGTCTCCGATAGCCGGTTCGCCGTCGTCTTCCGCCGATTGCACTTCGCCGGTGTCGGGATCGTCTTCGGAACCGTCATGGTCGGTGCGGTCCGCCTCGTCGACCAACTCGATCTTCGGGGCATCCTCTTCCGGCAGCGGCGGCGTGCGCAACGGTTCGGGCAGCCAGCCGGTGCCCAAGAGCAGGTCCTCGGCAGCCGTCACCATCTCCGCCTTCTTCAGCCCGGCGATCCGGTCAGCGGCGTCCTCACTCTTCGCCTCGCGCACGGCCTCCAGGATGCGCGCCTTGGTCACGCGGCCGAGGTAGCTGTCGCCCGTCGCCGTCCAGCCCGCCTTTGCCATGTCGAGCCCGACGGTCCCGGCCAGCACATCCGCATGCACGATGGCGCGCGGGCGACGCTGGTAGGGGTCGTGGACGGCATTCACGCTCATCGCCACGCAATGGGCGAAGAGCGCCTCGCGGCTGCAACTGTCGAATTCGGTCAGCGCCTCCCAGAGATCCTCGGGTGCTTTCGGCAGGTTCCGTGCCCAGGTCTCGTGGCGCTGGTCGATGGCCTGCGCATAGGCCGTGTCGCCGAGGCCAGGCACCTGCGATCCGAAGGCGGCATTGCGCGGTTCGATCTCGACGCAGCTGTCGACGGCGTAGCGATAGAAGAGCCGCAGGACCATCGCGTGCAGCGCCGCGAGAAAGGCGACCTGCGGGTCCTGGGCCAGCGCATTGCGCAGTGCCAATGTGCGATGGGCTGTCAGTTCCATGACGAGGCGGTCGGAGAGCGGCTTGAGGCCGTCGTCTTCTTCTTCGTCGTCAGGGGCGGACGTGGCGGTCTCGTCGATATCCGCGACCGGTACCGGATCGTATGCGACCTCGCCCACATCTTCCACTTCCTCGACCGCTTCATCCTCCGCTCGCACATAGCCCCGCTCGACCCGCAGCCGCCCGGAACTGTCGATGCTGACGAAGGCTCCAGCCAGCGCGAGATCTTCTGCCTCGTACCGGATCGGGCGCGCCTCGAGAGCTTCCATCGCCTCCTCGATCTTGCCCAGCCGGGCATCGACCTCGTCCGGCAACTCGTCGGCCTCCACATGCTCGGCCTCGAGCGCGTCGTATTCGGCCTTCAGCGCCTGGTAACTGGCGGCTTCCTCGTCGCTCATCGGCACCGCCTCGCCATGGACCCGGCGCATCCCGAAATTGTGGCCATAGGGGAACTCGGTATCGACCTCGACCCATTTCCAGCCCTCGGTACGGATCGCTTCGGCCTCCTCGGCCAGTTTCTCGCGCACCATGACGTCGAGCAGGGCGGCATCCTGCAGCCAGCCGCCATCGTCCTGCTGGAACAGGTCGCGCAGGATCTCACCCCCGGCCTCGACGTAGTCGTCGAGCCCGACGAACTGCGCCCGCTTGTCTGATGCGCGCACCGCACCCTCGGTCAGCATCCGGCGGATCTCATGAGGCGCTCGCGAATAGTGCCGCTGCAGCGCGTCCCAGACCTGCTCCTGCCGCGCGTGATCGGGGTTGACCGTGAAGGCCATGAGCTGGTCGAGCGTCATCTCCTCCTCGGCATAGGCATCGAGCAGCGACGGTGCGACCGCGGCGAGCTTCAGCCGCTGCTTGACCACGCTGGCCGAAACGAAGAAGGCCGCGGCGATCTCCTCTTTGGTGCGGCCTTTCTCGCGCATCGCCTGGAAAGCCCGGAACTGGTCGAGCGGATGCAGCGGGGCGCGCTGGACGTTCTCGGCGAGACTGTCCTCCTCGGCGAGCCCGTCGGTGCGCACGACGCAGGGCACAAGTGCTGTCTTGTTCATGCGCTTCTGTTTCACGAGCAGTTCCAGCGCCCGGAACCGCCGCCCGCCCGCCGGAATCGTGTACATGCCGGTCTCGGTGCCGCTGTCGTCCAGCACCGGCCGCACGGTGATGGAGCTGAGGAGCGTCCGCCGCGCGATGTCCTCGGCCAGTTCCTCGATCGAGACGCCCGCCTTGACGTGACGCACGTTCGACTGGCTGAGCATCAGCTTGTTGAAGGGGATGTCGCGCGAGGCGCTGAGGGTGATCTTCTGTTGCTTGGTCATCGGGATATCTCCGCGACGGGCCAGCCGGGAGCCTCTCTCCCGACCTCCAAACCCGTCATGGAAAACCCGGCACCTCTCTCACTCTCAATCGCCCTTTCTAGCAATATGTAACATATTCTCTTAACCGCGCAGCAGAATCAATGTTACATATTCCCTATACCGGAGCCAAAGGAGATGGCCATGATGCCCGTAGTTAGGATCAATGACGCAACGTTTGCCGATATCAGCACGCTCAAAGTCTGGTTCGGAACCAAGTCGCCAAGTGAAACGATCGATCGCATCGTCCAAGAGGCGATGGAACAGCTTGGTATGGAACGTGATTATGAAGTGCTGGAAACATCCGAGACTTCGGATGATGGCGTACTGACTTTTGACACTGCACCAAGCCTTACATTCACGAAGCCGATGAAAGCATCCATCGACGGAGAGCTGATCCAGAATCCGAAATGGGCCTCAATCCTGAACTCGATGATTGCAGGATTGAAGTCCAAAGGGTTCGAAGGTGAGAAGCTGGTTCGGGAACTGGGTATTCCGGCAAAGGCTTCCAGCTATGAGGAAGAGGGCTACCGGTACTATCCGGAGCTTGGGATCTCGATTCAGGGTCAGTCAGCCGCGGATGCATGGAAAGACGTCGATCGACTTGCCAATAAGCATCGCATTCCCGTTACTGTGGAGTTCGTCTGGCGCCAAAACCCGAAAGCACAGTATCCTGGAAAGGCCGGTGTCCTCCGAGCCGGCAACGCTTAAGCGCAGTCGAAAGCACTGAAAGCGCTCCAGTCAAAGCGCCGTGGGCCGGTCCCCTTTGCATTCTTCAATATATGGCGACGGCTTATCAGCAAGCCGTCGCCAAAGGCTTCTCAACCGACCGTCTCCAGCAACACCTTCGCCTTTCCGTCCATGACCAGCCGTGCATCTCGTTGCAGATTAGATCCGGCGGCGGCGGTGTTGTCTGCAAGTGGTCGCCGAAATCTGTTGTCTCCGGCAACTTCTTTGGTGTAAGGTCTATATGGACTTATAAATCATGTCATATGGTCTTATCTTGTTCGTGGATCTACAAAGGAGCGCCAACACATGGAAAACGTTGTTCTGCAACGTCCTGCGCCGGATCGGCAGGGAGTCGCTCTCAAGGCCTTCACGCGGATCGCAGACGCCTGGTCACTCACCTTGCGGGAGGCCGCGGCGCTGGCGGATATGTCGGAATCCACCTGGAAACGGGCCAAGAAGCCTGATTTTGCCGGAGATCTGACGCGCGACCAGATGCTGCGCCTGTCCGCGCTCATCGGCCTCTACAAGTCGCTCGAGCTCTACTTCAACGAGCCGATCTCGCGGGAATGGGTGAAGCTGCCCAACCGGGGTCCTGAGTTCGACGGCGCGCGGCCCGTGGACGCGATGATCGAAGGGGGATTGCCCAAGATCCTGCGCGTGCGCAGCTATGTCGATGCGCTTAGGGGCGGGGTTTGAGGATCACCTCTGTCAATGACCGCGCCCTTGTCCGGCTGATTTCCGAGACCCATCACAAGCCCCCGGTGCTGCGAGGGCTGGTCGACAGCGACGAGGAAGCAGACATCTTGGCCGAGATCGAAGGCGAGACGAGCGCCCGCCTGATCGCCGAGCGCGAGGGAAGCCCCGCACTCGACCGTCGCGAACTGGCCTTCGCGCGGCGGTCTCATGACCTGACCCTCTATGGACAGAGCCATATCAACGCGGCGTTCACGTACACGAGACCCTCGGGCAACCGCTTCAATACTGGTGACCGCGGTGCCTGGTATTGCGCCTGGGAGATGCTGACGAGCGCGCAAGAGGTCGGGTTTCACCGGACCCGCGAACTGGGCTTCATAGGTCGCTACGAGGACGAGGCCCGTTACGTGGAACTGCTGGCGGATTTCATTGGGGACTTCCCCGATCTGCACGGGGAGGCGCATCAGGCGCTCGATCCGGATCCGGAACGCGGTTATCTGGCCGGGCAGCACCTCGCGGCGGATCTGAGATCAGAGGGGCATCGCGGGCTGATCTACCCCTCAGTGCGCCACCCGGGCGGACGGTGCTTTGTCGCCTTCGATCCTGGGATCATCCAGAATGTCCGCCCTGGCGCAAGCTGGAAGCTGGTTTGGCAAGGTGCGCCCGAGTTCACGATCGAGGGGCTATAGCGCCCCTCGAAATCTTTATTCAGTGCGTGAGCTTATCTCTGCAGGGCATTGAATGTATGTTATATTAAACGCAATCATGCTTTCTCCAGCAACGCCTTCGCCTTGCCCTCCATCACCAACCGCGTATCCTGCTGCGGCTTTGACCGGGCCACCGCGGTGATCCCCTGCACGAAGTCGAAGACGCTCTCTGGCGGGCGGCCGTCCTCGGCCAGGACCGTCTCGACGATTCGCCCCGTCTCCGCCTTCGAAAACCCGCGCTTGCGCAGGAAGTCCTGCCGGTCCTCGTCTGAGCGTGCGACAATCTTCTCCCGCGCCGCGCGGATTCCGTCGATGAACGGCGCGGGCGAGGACTCGGCGAAGCGGCTCAGCGCCGGGGCGGCCTCGTGCGCGAAGCGGGAGGCGGCGTATTTCGAGTGCCGGATCGTGATCTCCTGGAAGTCCTCGACGCCCCAGAGGTTGCGGTTCTGGCAGACGGCGCGCAGGTAGAAGCTGGCGATGCCGAGCGTCTTGGCGCCCACCTCGGAATTCCAGCAGTAGAACCCACGGAAATAAAGGTCGGGTGAGCCATCGGGCAGCAGCCCCGCCTCGATGGGGTTGAGGTCATCGACCAGGAACAGGAACACGTCGCGGTCGGAGGCGTAGAGCGTCGTCGTCTCCTTCGTCACGTCCACGCGCGGGTTGTAGATGCCGGTCGACCAATCGAGGACGCCCGGCACCTTCCAGCGCGTGTCGCCCGTGCCGTTGCCTGCGATCCGCTGCACGGCGGATACCAGTTCGTGGTCGTAGATGCGCCCGTAGTCGGGGCCGGTCACGGCGCGCAGCTCGGTGCGGCCATTCGCGACCTCCATGGTCTTGATCTGCTCTGCCCGGTGGTTCGTCAGCCCGTATTGCAGGTTGATGCCCGCCAGCGGCGCAGGCAGTTGCCGAAGATAGGCCGCGGGCGCGCCGACGAGGCTCGAGAGCTGACCGAAGGACCAATGCGTCGGCGCGATCGGCTCATCCGCCCCCGGCAGGACCAGCCCCAGCCTCTCCGGGTTGTCGCGATGCGCTTCGACCCGGATCGCCGCGCTCTCCACCGTGCGCGTCCGGCTGCGTTCCGCCCGGCCCTTGACCGAGGCAAAAAGATCGTCGAGCGACAGATACCGTTCGTCATCCGGCCGCGAGAACCACTCGGACGACACCCGGTCGACATTCGTGCCGCGCGACACATCCACCTTGTAACCGCCGCTCATGTCACGCCCGGCATCGATGATTTCGCTGTTCATTGGAAAACCTCCACGACGGGCGGCCGAAAGCCTCTCTCTCGACCTCCAAACCCGTCACGGCGAAAGCCGCCGAACTCTTGCTCTTTTTTACGCCATCGTTGAGAATCCAGAGACCTCAACGCGACGGATAGCACACGCGTCGAAATTCTCGCTCTGACTTCTCCTCCACAGTCAGCCCGGCCAGTCTGGAAGCTATCTTTGTCTGGGTGAGCATAGAAACCGTTCTAAGCGCTTGATTGCGCTATGAACCGCGACAGGGCCTCGCGTCGTGCAGCTCGATCCAGAGCGTAGGCGGTGTGTCTGAACTCGACGCCGTCAAGGAGGCCTTGGATATAGCCTGCAATTGTATCCGCAGCCATGATGAGGACGCTGTCAACCGAGTGGATGTACTTGCTCGTAATCGATCCCGTCGAATGGCCGACGAGGGCAGCAATTGTGCTTTCGGTGAAGCCAAGATCATTCGCCGTGCTGGCGAAGCTATGCCGAAGAATGTGGGCGGTGAAGTCGGGAATCCTGCGTCCGCCAAAGATCCTGTTCCAATGGTTTGGAAAACTTCCAAAGGTCTGTGACGCTCGTGTCCCAGGAAAAACGTAGTCGCCAGAAACCGTCTTTCGGCGGTCTTCGAGCAATTCGATGACAGGTAGTCCGATCGGTCTTGTCGATGCACCTTCCTTTGAGTCCGCAAGTCGCAGGCAGCTGTTTTCAAAATCGACTTCGCTCCATTTCAGGCCAAGTATCTCGCCGCGTCGACAGCCGGTGAGCGCGAGAAGCCGTGTGATAGCGATTGTAGGAGCGAGTTCATGGTCCTCGCCAGCCTCGCGAAGCATCTTGCCAAGCTCGCGGTATTCGTCATCGCTCAAGCGCCGATCCCGCACCTGATCTTTCGGCTTTCGAATACCATGGGCGACGTTGTGTTCGATGATCCCGATGTTAATTGCATAAGTAAGCATCGAGCCAGTCAGGCCGACGCATTTGCTCGCCGTTCCACGACCGCCGCGCAGAATAGAAACACCTCGCTTCTTGCCAGTCTTTTTGACAGCGCGCGTTTTCCCGGCAATCACATCGTTCATCATCTTCGTCACGTCTGCCTTGGTGAGGTCACGCACGCGGCGTTGGCCGATCAGGGGGATGATGTGTCCGTTCAAAGCACCGATGTTCGTATAAATCGTGGACGGTCGCTTTGGGCGTCCGCCTTTGCCCATGATTAGCCCGGCTTCCATGGCTTTGACGTATTGCTCGGCCAGTTCCTTTACGGTCATCGCTTTGCGGTCGAGCTGCCGGTTCTCGGCAGGGTTCTCACCGCGGGCGACCTGGCCGAGCTGTGCCATCGCTTCCCTTCGGGCGGTCTCGGGCGTCCAGACTCCATGAAGGCCGATCGCGTAGCGCCGCGAACGACCGGCTGCACGATACTGTATCACGTAGCTGCGTTTTCCTGAGGCGAACACGCGCAGCCCGAAACCAGGCAACTCATCATCCCATACGACATAGTCCTTGTCGCGGATCTCGACCGCATCGACGAAACGTTTCGTAAGTCTTGCCATCCGAATTCAGACCTTTCCGATCGGCAGACAGCCTTCTCACGTAAGCACTACGTAAGCACACGGGCGAAAGCTGCGACCTGTTTCTGGATAGAAGCTTCGGGACAGCGAAACGGAAATACAAATATATTCAGTATCTTATCGTGCTCCGTCGCGCTCTATCGCGCAATTAGGAAAGGTGTCAATAGTGCCTCCGAAGGCAGAGGCCAGAGGTTCGAATCCTCTCAGGTGCGCCACTCTCTTTTAGACTAATGACGGGGCGCGGATTGATGCCAAGTTTCGCGCCGGGTATGCCTGATCACGTGCGTCAACTTCAAGCTATGCGCGAAAACTGCACGGATCCGGGCGATGCCAGGTGACAGTGTGACCGGCAGGACAGCGGGGCTTTCGCTGTGATCCCGTTACTGCGTGGGGAACCGCGTTCTGCGGACCGGGTCCATCTGCATCCAATCGGGTAATCCGATCACGTAGTCGATCGCAAATAAGACAAAACACGCCACCACAACCCCAAGGACCAGCAAAACCCGTTTCGTGCTTGGGGGTCTGTGGGCCCAAATGGCCATCCGAAAAAACCAACGCGGATTCATATGCCTCTTCGTTTTGTCGCAGAGAGCGCCTAATTGCTTGATATTTAGGCGCCCGTCCTAGACATACTCTGCAGTTGACGTTTAGTTCAAGGTAGCGCCGCCAGATGCCGCAACACTCTGAATCTCGAAACCTGCCATTCTCGGCAGAGCAAATGTTTGATCTTGTTGCAGATGTCGAAGCCTATCCCCGGTTTCTGCCTTGGACCGCCGCAGCCCGTGTGCGCAGCGTGCGCGATCGTGAGGATGGCGCGCAGGAAATGGATGCCGATCTGATCGTGAGTTTCAAAGTGTTTCGGGAGCGGTTTGGCAGCCGCGTGGTGCTTTGGGACAAAGCCCGCAAGATTGAGACCGAGTACATTGATGGGCCGTTCAAGCACATGCGGTCCAATTGGATTTTCACACCTGGCGAGGATGGGTGCACTGTGCAGTTTGACGTGGATTTTGCGTTCCGAAACCTGCTTTTACAGTCCGCAGCTGAAGTGTTCTTTTATGAAGCCATGCGCCGGATCGTGCGCGCTTTTGAGAACCGAGCGCAGGTGCTTTACGGATCCTGAGTGATTGCCCGGAGCAGCAGTGTGAGCGCGTGATCGCGGGATTTACGACGCACCTCTGCGCGTCCCGGTGCGCCGAATTCCAATGTTTCTGTGTGGGTGGGGTAGCCGGTTCGTGCCACTCCAAAACACACGCGGCCTTCCGGTTTGAACTCTGACCCGCCCGGGCCTGCGATGCCCGTGATCGAGACGGAGACGTCAGCCAGGGACCGCCGCAAAGCGCCTTCTGCCATCTCTAGAGCGACTTCCTGGGAAACAGCACCAAAGGATGCAAGGGTTTCCTTCGACACACCCAAAAGGCCGTTTTTCGCTTCATTAGAATAAGTTACAAAGCCACATTCAACCGCGGCGGAAGAGCCTGGGATGTCGGTCAAAGCCGCGGCAACCATGCCACCTGTGCAGCTTTCCGCTGTGACTATTTTCAGCCCTGCCGCCTTGGCCGCATCGAGAACGTCTGTGGCTGTCATAGGCCAAGAACGCCGTGGGCCAGATACGCCAAAGCGCCAACGCCGAGCGCTGCAAAGACACCCGCCACCACGTCATCCAGCATCACCCCCAGTGCGTCTTCGCGCCGGTCGGCCCAGCCCACCGGGCCAAGTTTGGTGATGTCAAAAAGACGGAAGAGCACAAATGCCGCCACCCATCCGGGCCAGAGATCCAGCACACCCGCCCCGCTGTGTGTGGCGCCCACAGAGACCGGCAAGAGCGCGACCCACTGGCCCACGACCTCATCAATCACAATGTAGGACGGATCGTGATTGTCTTTGCCTGATGTCAGCCTCTGCGTGGCCCAAACACCAATGAAGAAAAGCACAACGCTGGCGGCTAGGAGGAGCGTTGCTCCGCCCAGAACGTGTAGCATCCAGGCCAAAGGCAAGGCGGCAAGGGATCCCCATGTGCCTGAACCCGGTTTCAGGTGGCCCACAAGGCCAGTCGTGGCCACGAGATAAGCGATTGCGTTCATATGGCTTGATATCTTGCGCTCAAAGCCGGAGGCAAGATCGAAAAAAGGCCTCAGTGACACAGCGTGCGTGCTTAATTTTTAGGCATTTTCCCGCTGTTGGGTGCTTCAATCCCTCTATTTCATTGTGAATTCAAGGGCGCGATCATAAACCCGGATCAATGCTCAATCATTAAGCAAACCTATGGTACGCCTGCCTGATACCACGCTTCTGCCACCTGTTTTCCTGGCTCCAATGGCCGGAATAACGGATTTACCGTTCCGTCAGCTTGTGTCGTCTTTTGGCGCAGGACTGGTTGTGAGTGAGATGGTGGCAAGTCAAGAGATGGTGCAGGCCAAGCCGGGCGTTCGAGAAAAAGCGGAACTTGGCTTCGGTCAGGAGAAAACGGCTGTGCAGCTTGCAGGGCGTGAGGCCTATTGGATGGCTGAAGCCGCGCGCCAAGTGGCCGATCAGGGTGCCCGGATCATTGACATCAACATGGGGTGTCCGGCCAAAAAGGTAACGTCATCGAGCGGGTCTGGGGCCAGCGGCTCTGCTCTGATGAAGGATCTTGATCACGCGCTCACGCTGATCGAGGCCGTGGTGGCAGCAGTCAATCTTCCGGTGACGCTGAAGACACGTCTTGGCTGGGACGATGATTTGCTGAACGCCGCAGAGCTTGCGCGCAGGGCCGAGGGCGCTGGTGTGCAGATGATCACGATCCACGGGCGCACACGATGTCAGTTTTACAAAGGGCGTGCGGATTGGGCGGCCATTCGCTCTGTCAAAGATGCTGTTGATATACCGGTGATTGCCAATGGGGATATCACCGATACGGGCAAGGCACGCCGCGCGTTGAGCCTCTCTGGCGCGGACGGCGTGATGATCGGACGCGGGGCGCAGGGACGGCCCTGGCTTTTGGCGCAGGTCGCTGCGGAGATTTATGGCACGCTGCCGCCCGTGATCCCGGTGGGCGCGGACTTGGCTGAACTCGTGGCGGCGCACTACGATGCGGTGCTTTCTTTTTATGGCAAAGAGCTCGGTGCACGCGTCGCTCGAAAGCACTTGTCCTGGTATATGGATGAAGCTGGAACGCCGGGCGCGCTTCGAAAATCTGTCCTAACGGCTCGCGATCCAGAGACTGTCTTCGCGCTTCTCGAACCTGCCATGTCACAGCAGAGCCTCGCCGCATGACGACACCGGATGACGCCATATGGGTCTCTTTGCCAGTGCCGGCCGTGATTGTCGGTGAGGATGACACCATCACGCGTCTCAACCCGGCCGCCGAGGCTTTCTTGCTTTCCTCTGCCAAAACCATGATTGGACAACCGATCTGGGACAGGTTGGCCGTGGATGCGCCGCTTGAACAAGCCATGGAGCGTGCGCGGGAGACTGGTGCCCCGCTTTTTGTCAATGATGTGGATATTGGCACGGGCGATCGCGCACCGGTTCAGTGCAACTTGCAGATCGCACCGGTCAGCGCCGCACCCGGTGCTATGCTGATCCTTATATCTCCCAGAGAGTTGGCCGGTCGGATCACGCAAAGTAAATCCGTGAAGGCGGCGGCGAAATCAGCGATTGGCATGGCCGAGATGCTGGCCCACGAGATCAAAAATCCGCTCGCAGGGATCACCGGTGCGGCCCAGCTTTTGTCCATGAATCTCAGCGCAGAAGACCTTGAACTTACAGACTTAATCGTCAGTGAAAGCCGAAGGATCGTGAGCCTTCTTGAGCAGGTGGAACAGTTTGGCAACGTGACCGCTCCGCAAATGCGCGCGATCAACATACATGACGTTCTTGATCGGGCTCGGCGCTCTGCAATTGTGGGATTTGCTGCGGATATGACCGTGTTGGAGCGGTATGACCCCTCCTTGCCCTGGGCGTTGGGTGACCCTGATCAGCTGCTGCAGGTGATCCTTAACCTCATTAAAAATGCCGCCGAGGCTGCTGGCAAAGATGGTGGCACGATTGAGCTGAAAACCTATTACGAACAATCGCTTAGGGTCCGTAACGGAGATGGTGGGGGGCGCACTCTGCCGCTTCAAATCGAGATTATCGATGACGGCCCCGGCCTTCCGCCTGAGATTGCGGCGGATGTGTTCGAACCCTTCGTTTCGGGCCGTGAAAACGGGACAGGGCTTGGGCTGGCTTTGGCCGCCAAGATTATCTCCGATCACCAAGGGTGGCTCTCTGTCAGCTCAGCCCCCGGTCGCACCAAGTTTCGCATATCGCTCGCGCGAGCGCCGATACACATGACATTGAAAGAAGAGGACGCGTAATGGATGGCACTGTACTTGTCGCTGATGATGATCGCACGATCCGCACGGTTCTGACCCAGGCCCTGACACGGGCTGGCTGCAAGGTGCACGCCACGAGCTCTCTGACCACGCTGATGCGGTGGGTCTCAGAGGGCAAAGGCGATGCGGTGATCACTGATGTGATGATGCCAGACGGTAACGGGCTTGAGATGCTGCCGAAGATCGCGACGGATCGCCCTGGGCTGCCTGTGATTGTGATCTCTGCCCAGAACACCATCATGACGGCGATCCAGGCGGAAGAGGCCGCCGCCTATGATTACCTGCCCAAACCCTTTGATCTGCCAGATCTGATGAAGCGGACGGCCCGTGCCATAGAGGCCCGAGGACGCGCCGCAGCGGCACGGCCTGAACAGGATGAGCGGCCCGATGAGCTGCCGCTGGTTGGGCGGACCGAGGCAATGCAAGGGCTCTACCGCGTGGTGGCGCGCTTGATGAACACCGATCTTCCAGTGCTGATCACAGGAGAGTCGGGCACCGGAAAATCCCTGATTGCGCGTGCGATCCATGATTTCTCTGATCGACGGACGCTGCCTTTCGTGACGGTGACGCCGTCAGATCTGGCGGATCTCGAAGGTCCGGCGAAAGTGATGTCACGGGCCAAAGGCGGTACCGTCGTCCTGGACGAAGTGGGGGATCTGCCTGCCGACGCACAGGGGCGCGTCGTTCGGATGATGGATGCGCCGGGGGATCATGTGCCGCGCTTTATGGCCACAAGCCTGGGACGGTTGGCCGACAAGCTCGAAGGCGGCGATCTGCGTGAAGATCTTTACTATCGTCTTTCCGGCGCTGTGGTGGATGTGCCAAGCCTGCGCACGCGCGTCGATGATATTCCATTGCTGGTCGACCACTTCATGGCACGGGCTGAGCGCGATGGCTCGCCCACGCGGACATTGTCCGCGGACGCGATGGAGCTGATGCGCGCCTATAGTTGGCCAGGCAATGTGCGCCAGTTGGAAAACATGGTGCAGCGCATCGGGCTTACGGCGCGAGGCGTCGAGATCACGCGCTCTGAGATTGAAAGCGTGCTGGGCAATCAACCGGCGGCTGCCCCGGTGGTGGGGCAGGGCGGGGGTGAGAGTCTCTCGGAATCTGTTGAGCGCCATTTGAAGCGCTACTTTGATCTGCACGGCAACACGTTGCCGCCGCCCGGGCTCTATGCCCGCATCCTCAAGGAAATGGAGATGCCGCTCATTGAGATTGCCTTGGATGCGACGCGGGGAAATCAGGCAAAATGCGCTGATTTGCTCGGTATCAATCGCAATACTTTGCGCAAGAAGATCACCGATTTGGATATTCGCGTGACACGGCGCCGTAAGTTGATGTAAAACTGCAACAGAACTGTTGCTGGGAATCGCGAAAGGCATCGCGCCTAGCTACATGTTGGGTTGCCCGAGCAGGCATCGACTAACGGATGGGGTAGACGCGTGGCGGTAAAGACACGCCAATTGTCTTGGGATACTGTAAGCCGGATCAGGCGCTTACGCCGCGTGCAAACCGCCGCGACCTTCAGCTTGGCTGTGATGGGCCCGGTCTTGGCGCTGCTCACCTATCTGGTCATGGGCCCCTTGGATCAGGGGGCATCGTCCAATTACCTGCGCATCGTTCTGCTGATCGATCTGATCTATGTGATCATGGTGGCCGCTTTGGTGGGCCAGAACCTCGTGCAGATGGTGGCCGCCCGGCGGCGGCAATCAGCGGGATCCCGCCTGCATTTGCGGCTCACCGGCGTCTTCGCAGTTATGGCGCTTTTGCCGACCATCACGGTGGCTGTTTTTGCCACCTTATCCGTGAATATGGGCCTTGAGGCGTGGTTTTCGGACCGGGTGGGCCGTGTGGTCGACAACTCGGTGCTGGCCGCACAGGCCTATGAGGATGAGCACCGTCGGGATCTTGAGCAAGACGCGCGGGCATTGGCCTCTCTGATCGACGCGACGCACCGCGCCGCAGTGTTCCTGGACGACGGTGAGCTGCGGCAAATCCTGTCGCGAGGTCAACGTGGCATCCAACGGGGTCTGCGCGAGGCGTTTGTCATCGACGGCACAGGCGCAATCCGCGCGCGGGGAGAGCGATCCTATCTCTTTGACTACGAAGAGCCTACCACGGGTCAGATTTCTAAAGCGCAAGACGCGGGCGTGATGATCATCCAGGACTGGGACAACAATGAGTTTCGCGCGCTCTTGCCGCTGGAAGAAATCCCGGACAGATATCTTTACGTCAGCCGCGAAGTCGACGGCGCGATCCTGAGCTTGTTGGATGAAACCCAGGAAACGGCGGTGTTCTACCAGCAACGTGAAAGCGAACGGGGCCGCGTGCTATTTGAATTTGGCCTGCTCTATGTGGGCTTTGCGGTCATCCTGATCCTCGCCGCGATCTGGCTGGGCATGTGGTTTGCAGAACGACTGTCCCGCCCGGTTGGGCGGCTCACTTCGGCGGCGCAGCGCGTGGGTGAGGGCGATCTCGACGTGCGGGTGCGCGAAGAACATGGCGACGATGAGATCGCGCAGTTGTCGTCTTATTTCAATCAGATGACGCGACAACTTAAAGGCCAGCGGGACCGCCTCTTGGCCAACACAGAGCAGATCGAGCGTCGACGGCGCCTCTTTGATTCCGTGTTGGGGTCTGTGTCTTCCGGCGTGGTCGGTCTGGATTCGGAAGGCCGCGTGACGTTTGTAAACCGCGCGGCGGAGCGACTTCTGGCGTGGGATGTGGAAAACCAACAGCAGCTGGCGCTCAGCGTCGCAATCCCAGAATTCGCCGCGCTCTTTGACAAGCTGCAAACGACCTCCAGCGGCTTTGCACAAGAAGAGATCAAGGTGAGCCGGGGCGGGCGGATGGAAAACCTGCTGGTGCGGATGTCGACGCGCACCCGCGATGACGCAACAGCCGAAGGGTTTGTGGTGGCCTTTGATGATGTGACCGATCTGGTGACGGCGCAGCGCATGGCCGCATGGGGAGATGTCGCGCGCCGCATCGCCCATGAGATCAAAAACCCGCTCACGCCCATCAAGCTCTCAGCGGAGCGCATCAAACGCAAATTTGGCAGGCAGCTGGAACAAGACGAGGCGGAAGCTCTGGAACAGCTCACCGATGTGGTGGTGCGCCAGACCGATGATTTACGCCGCATCGTGGATGAGTTTTCGAAATTCGCGCGCATGCCGGAGCCGCAGACCCGCAATGAGGATCTGAGCGCGCTCTTGCGGGAGGCCGTGGTGTTGCAAGAGGCAGGTCAACCCGACGTGCGCTTTGTGACGGATTTTTATGACAATGATATCTGGGCAGAGCTGGATGCCACAATGATCGCCCAAGCGCTGACCAATTTGATCAAGAACGCCGGAGAAGCGATTGAGAGCCTTCAGGAAAAAGGTGCCCCGGAGGACCATGTGCCGCAAGTGATGGTGACCAGCCGACTTGAGGCCGATGAGGCCGTCATCGAAATCTCAGACAACGGGATCGGCCTGCCAGAAGATCGGTCGCGTCTCTTTGAGCCCTATGTGACGACCCGCGAGAAAGGGACTGGGCTCGGATTGCCGATCGTGAAGAAAATCATCGAAGAACATAGCGGAACGCTTTCCCTAGTGGACGCAGTTCCGTTTGAAGATGGGGCCCATGCGGGCGCCAAGGCTGTCGTGCGCCTGCCTATTTTGGCGGCCATGGCAGAAGACATTGAACCAAAACAACAAGCTGTGTGAGGAATTATGGGCGATATTCTAATTGTTGACGACGAACGAGATATTCGTGAACTGATCTCAGATATCTTGAAGGACGAAGGCTTTACCACCCGCTTGGCGGGCAACTCAGATGAGGCCATGGCGCAGATATCGGGTGAACAGCCGGCGCTTTTGATCCTGGATATCTGGCTGAAAGACAGCAACATGGACGGGATAGACATCCTCAAGACCGTCAAGCGGGATTACCCCGACGTGCCTGTCGTGATCATCTCTGGCCATGGCAATATCGAGATTGCTGTCGCGGCGATCAAACAAGGCGCGTACGACTTTATCGAAAAGCCCTTCAACATTGACCAATTGCTGGTCGTGATCCGCCGGGGCATGGAAACCAGCCGTCTCAGGCTCGAAAATCACGCGCTGCGTCGGCAAGGCAGTGAACCGGCTGTGATGCTGGGAGATAGCCCCGCCTACCGCACGATGATCAGTCAGCTTGACAAGGTCACCAAATCCAACGGGCGCGTGATGCTGAGCGGGCCGTCGGGATGTGGCAAAGAGCTTGCGGCCCGATACATCCATGCCAATTCAAACCGGGCGGATGCGCCATTTGTCTCGGTCAGTTGCGCGACGATTGAGTCAGACCGGATGGAGGAGGTGCTATTTGGTCGAGAGTCCGATGAGCGCGGCATTGAAAGCGGTCTGTTGGAGCAGGCCAACGGTGGCGTGATTTACTTTGACGAGGTGGCCGATATGCCCGTCGGCACCCAGTCCAAGATCCTGCGCGTTCTCGTGGATCAGACGTTTTTGCGCGTGGGCGGATCGGACAAAGTGCAGGTCGATCTGCGGGTGATCTCTTCGACCAGCCGTGATCTGGAGTCAGAAATCAACGCCGATCGCTTTCGCCGTGAACTTTACCACCGTTTAAACGTTGTGCCGATCGACGTGCCCTCGCTGGAAGAGCGCCGCGAGGATATCCCGCACCTGGCCAACCATTTCATTGAGATGCTGAACCGTGATCAGGGGCTGTCGATGCGCGCGATCAGCAGCGAGGCGAGCGCGCTTTTGCAGACCATGAGCTGGCCCGGCAATGTGCGCCAATTGCGCAATGTCATTGAGCGCGTGCTGATCCTGGGCGATGGATCTGGCGATATCGAGGCCAAAGAGCTGCCAGGCGAGACAGAGGCGCCCGCTGATGATGGCCGTGTCGTTCTGTCGGGCACCGTTGCGACGATGCCATTGCGCGAGGCCCGCGAGGCGTTTGAGCGTGAGTACCTGCTGACGCAGATCAATCGCTTCGGTGGCAATATAAGCCGCACGGCAGAGTTTGTCGGCATGGAGCGCAGTGCGCTGCACCGCAAGCTCAAGTCTTTGGGTGTCGTGACGGGCAATAAAACGCAGTTGCGCAGCCATCCAGCGGAAGATTACGCGACCGCCGCCTCCTGAAGCCGTCCGCTGGGCGTTGACGGGGCAGGGAGAGCCAACCGGCTTTATCCCTGTTCCGTGCGCACCACGGGTTTGGCCAGCTCGCGATCAACCAGCCGCTCGAACACGCCGCGCGGCTTGGTGCCCCGGGCCAGCAGGTCATAGAGGACAGGCGTCACAAAGAGCATCAGCACACTGGACATCAATAGCCCCGCGATGATCACTGTGCCGATCGAAGACCGGCTTTCGGCCCCTGCGCCCGTGGCAAGGATCAACGGCAGCGCGCCCAAAACAGTGGAGGTGACCGTCATCACGATCGGGCGCAATCTCAAAGCAGAGGCGCGCAGGATGGCGTCGCGCACCGGCAAGCCCTGGTCCCGCAATTGATTGGCGAACTCGACGATCAAGATGCCGTTCTTGGCCACCAGCCCCACCAAAAGGATGATCCCGATCTGGCTGTAGATATTGAGTGACAGCCCCCCAAAGGCGATGGCATAGATCGCGCCAGCGAGACCCGCAGGCACGGTTAGCATGATCGTGATCGGGTGGGTGAAACTTTCAAACTGTGCGGCCAAGACCAGGAAAACGATCACCATGGCCAAGGCCAAAACAAAGGTCATGCCCGACGACGTGTCCTTGAAGGTGCGCGATTGACCCTCAAAACCTAGGTTTGCACCCGCCGGCAGGATGTCCTCGGCAATGGTCTCAATCTCATCGAGAACCGTGCCAAGATTGTAACCTGGTGCCACCGCGCCCGACAGTTGGATGGATGGCAGCCGATCGAACCGTCGCAAAGATGGGGCGGCGGCATTTTCCTTGAGCGTGACAATCGCACCCAGAGGCACCAGCGTTTCCCCGTCGCCCGCGCGTATGAACAGGTTGTCGATGTCTGAGGGCCCATCACGATCGGATTTCTCAGCCTGCAGGATCACCGGATACTCGCGACCGCGGCTCACAAAGGTTGTCACGTCGCGCGAGGCCAGCATGGTCTGCAAGGTGTTGGCCACAACCTCAATCGGAATGCCCAGATCATCAGCGCGGTTGCGGTCGATATCCAAATCGAGCTGTGGCAGGTTCTCTTCGTAATTGATGTCGGGGTTTGACAGACCGGGGATGTCCTGCGCTCGGTCCCGCAGTTCCAGGGCCCAGCGTTCCACGGACTCAAAGTCAGGGCCACCGATGACGATGCGCACAGGACGTGAGTTGCCCCGCAAACCAAGGCCCGCAGGCGTCACAGGAAACCCACGCGCGACGGTCACACGCCCCATTTCCGGGCGGATCTCGGACACAAGTTCATCCACGGGGACGTCACGCTCTTCCCAAGGCACCAGCCGGTAGACAACAAAAGAGCGCCACGCCCGGTTGCCCCAGCCGGTATAGGTAAACACCGTTTCGATAATGCCGTCATCAACGTGAGGCTGCAGGATCTCTTCGACCTGTCGGGCAGCCAGATCGGAATACTCCAATGTGCTGCCCTGGGGCGCGGTGAGGGGGATGAAACCCACGCCGCGATCTTCTTTGGGGGCCAGCTCACGGGGCAGGCCTTCGTAGAAAAGAGCCGCCCCGGCGGTGACGCTTCCGGCAACGACCAGCACGACGAGTGGCATGCGCAGGGCCTGCGCCAGCATGCGTTGGTAGATCGCGGCAAGCCCTGTGATCTCTGCTGCCTTGGCCCGTCCGGGCGTGGCACGCGCGAGAATGCGAGTGGCAAGGGCAGGGCAGGCAGGCGACAGACAAGAGAGGCCCAGTCGCCACACAGGGGCAGGCATGGAGCACGCACCTGCTTCTTGAGGAGCAGCGCCAGGTTGTTGAGTGCAACGCCAACGTTGCCGTGGTTCGTCCCAAGCACGTTCTCCCTGATCCGAAGCGATCGTCGATAGAGGGGCTCCGCCTCCTCCAGCTTGTCCTGCCAGACTCACGACAACAACGAGAGAGAGAGAGAGGGAGGG
>ERZ1740068.218-NODE-218-length-33996-cov-6.715241_pt1 | contig 33996 bp, 32 predicted proteins | sample MGYA00581735_ERZ1740068 | MGnify/ENA primary metagenome ERZ1740068 (study PRJEB43018, sample SAMN04849740) | marine metagenome | isolation source: floating plastic debris | place: Pacific Ocean | collected 2008-08-30 | study: EMG produced TPA metagenomics assembly...
GAGCAGAGGCACCCAAACTCGTGCGCCGCGCACTGTTCGCGGATATGAAGCCCGTAGCGGTGCTCGTAGATGTGGCGATTGACCAAGGTGGGTGCTTTGAAACATCGAAGGCCACGACCCACGCCGATCCGATCTATGATGTCGACGGGATCATGCATTACTGCGTGGCGAATATGCCAGGGGCAGTTGCCCGCACCTCGACGATCGCACTGGGCAATGCGACCATGCCGTTCATGCTGGCCCTCGCTGACAAAGGCTGGAAACAGGCCTGTCTGGATGATGAGGATTTGCTCAATGGCCTCAACGTGCATGCCGGGCAACTCACCTATTACGCGGTGGGCAAGGCCTTGGGCATCGATGTGATTTCGCCCCAAATCGCGGTCAAAAGTTAAGCCGATCAGCGCTTGCGTTTCCCGGCACCATGCTTAGGTTCCCTCAACCACCAAAGGAGCCTAAACCATGACCGATCTGACCCCGCGCGAGATTGTCTCGGAACTTGACCGGTTCATTATCGGGCAGAAGGATGCCAAGCGCGCCACGGCCGTGGCCCTTCGCAACCGATGGCGGCGCAAGCAGCTTTCAGACGACCTGCGTGATGAGGTCTACCCGAAGAATATCCTGATGATCGGGCCAACAGGGGTCGGCAAAACGGAGATTTCGCGGCGTCTGGCCAAGCTTGCGCGCGCGCCGTTTATCAAGGTGGAAGCTACGAAGTTCACGGAGGTGGGCTATGTTGGCCGCGATGTGGAGCAGATCATCCGAGATCTTGTCGACGCTGCCATTGTCGAAACCCGCGAATGGATGCGCGAGGATGTGAAAACCCGCGCGCACAAGAATGCCGAAGATCGTGTGATCGAAGCCATCGCGGGCGAGGAGGCGCGCGACGCCACCCGCGATATGTTCCGCAAAAAGCTCAAGGCAGGCGAGCTTGACGATACGATGATCGAGCTCGACATCGCCGACAATTCAAACCCTTTGGGCATGATGGATATTCCGGGCCAACCCGGGAGCCAAATGGGGATGATGAACCTTGGCGACATCTTTGGCAAAGCCTTTGGCGGCCGGACCACCCGCAAACGCATGACGGTGTCGCAAAGCTATGAGATCCTTATCGGCGAGGAGGCGGACAAACTGCTCGACGACGAGACCGTGCATAAATCCGCACTCGAAGCGGTTGAGCAAAATGGCATCGTCTTCCTCGATGAAATCGACAAGGTCTGTGCAAAGTCAGAGACCCGCGGCGGCGATGTGAGCCGGGAAGGTGTTCAGCGCGATCTTCTGCCCTTGATCGAGGGCACCACGGTGTCAACCAAATACGGATCTGTGAAAACCGATCATGTGCTGTTTATCGCATCGGGTGCGTTTCACATTGCGAAACCCTCTGATCTACTGCCTGAGCTTCAAGGCCGCCTTCCCATTCGGGTAGAGCTTCGCGCCCTGACCGAGGAAGATTTTGTGCGCATTCTGACGGAAACGGACAATGCATTGACGCGCCAGTACGCGGCCCTGATGGGGACCGAAGAGGTGATTGTGACCTTCACAGATGATGGGATCGCAGCGCTGGCCCGGATCGCGGCCGAAGTGAACCAATCAGTGGAAAACATCGGGGCGCGGCGGCTTTACACAGTGATGGAGCGGGTTTTTGAAGAGCTGTCTTTCACCGCTCCAGACCGGTCAGGCGATGAAATCACTGTCGATGCGGCTTTTGTTGAAGCCAATTTGGGCGAATTGGCGAAATCTGCGGACCTCAGCCGCTACGTTCTTTAGACCTAGAAACCCCACGCTTTAGAACACTGCTGAATCACAGGCCAGCCCCTGTGTTAGGTCTTTGAATCTTATGGTTGTGGTTTTCATTGCTAAATTACTTAAACGTGTGTTACCGATATTGCAGGGAGTCCAAGAGGTGAAACGAACGCAACAATACTAACTGGGGATTAGTGGGACATGAAGCAGCCGTGACAAAGAATGTGCTGCGCTTCTGGCAGTCTTTGGACTCGAACGAATTGTTTGAGGCCCTGTTCCTTGCTGCCCCAATGATGTTGCATTCCGTTGATGAGCGCGGGCTGTTTCTACGTGTCAGCACCTACCTGGCAGACAAACTTGGCTACAGCGTCGAAGATATGGTGGGCCATCCAATCTTGGCTTTCCTCACCGACGAGTCCCGGACCTATGCAGAGGACATCACCGTCCCCGAGTTTCGCAAGAAAGGCCAAGCTGATTCAATAGAGTACGATTTTTTGCGCAAGGATGGTCAGGTTCTGCCAGTGATTATGTCGGCCATCGCGGAATACGATAGCGACGGCGCCTTCGTGCGGTCTCTGGCTGTGAGCTTTGACAATTCCGCAGCCAAGAAAATCAACCTGGAACTACAGCGGAAATCCAAAGGCGACGCGATTGGAGAGTTGGTGGGCGGCGTTGCTCATGACTTCAACAACCTCTTGGCCGTTGTTCAGGGCAATCTGGATTATCTGCTACAAAACCCCGAGGATCCGGAGCGCGAAGACCTCATCAAGGATGCGTTCGACGCAACAAAGCGCGGTGCGTTGATGATCGACCAATTGCTGACCTTCGGGCGGCGAAACACGCTGTCGATCAGCGGAGTCGATGTGGACGAGGTCGCGCAAACCGCCTGCCGCCTGGTTCAGAGGCTGTTTCCGCCAAACATAGAGATCCAGGTCATCCCCAATAAAACCTTGTGGAGAGCGCGTGTCGATGCGGCTCTTCTCGAAACAGCATTTCTAAATCTTCTGAACAACGCGCGAGATGCAATGCCAGATGGTGGCACAATCAGGATCGAAACACGCAATTTTGAGATCAACGAGGATAGCTCTGACACCCATCTGAGCCTGCCACCCGGCCGCTACATCAGGATCTCAGTATCAGACACCGGGAGCGGGATAGAGCAGACGCATCTGCAAAAGCTGTTCAAACCTTTCTTTACCACAAAATCCCACAAGAACGGATCAGGCCTTGGCCTTTCTATGGTGATGGGGTTTGTCGAACAGTCCCGCGGCGCAATTAGCGTTCAAAGCAAAAACGGGGCCGGTACGACATTTTGGATGTATCTGCCTGTAGATACCACTGGCATCACGTCACAGGCAAAGATCGAAGAACGGAATCGGACTTTGCTTCATGAAAAGACCGTCCTGATCGTTGAAGATGATTCAAACCTGCGCGGCATTCTTGCCCGGCAATTGCAGGACGACAAGATCAAGGTCATTGAGGCCGAGACCGGCGACACTGCGTTCATGGCAATGCATGCCGGTTTGGAGCCGGATCTTTTGCTGACAGACGTAGTGATGCCTGGGTCTTTGCAAGGGCCCGATCTGGTTCAAAGAGCCCGCGCCATACTGCCCGATCTCCGGGTTCTTTTTATATCGGGGTATCCGCCCGACATCTCTGGCCATGGGAACGTCACCGATGCAAGGGATCCGCACCTGACCAAGCCGATTTCACAGGACACGCTCAGGGCGGCAGTGATGGATCTTTTGACCGAAACCTAAAGCTCCGCGCGCCCCAGCCGAAGGTTGAACGGCAAAACATCCGATGATTCCCCTTTCCTTCGCCCAGGTTTCGCGCAACGAAGGCGCATGAAGCTCACCGAATTTCTGCGCGAGAACGCCCCTTACCTCACCACTGGGGTTTTGCTGACGTTTCTCAGCAGCTTCGGTCAGACATTTTTCATTTCTATTTTCGCCGGTCATATCATGGGCACCTTTGAGCTCAGCCATGGTGAATGGGGGCTGATTTACGGAGTGGGCACATTTACATCGGCTGCCATCATGGTGTGGGCCGGCGGCCTGACTGATCGGTTTCGTGTCCGCAGTCTTGCTCCGGTAATCCTCGTTCTTCTGGCGCTGGCATGTCTTGGCATGGCGCTGAACCGGGTTTGGTGGGGGCTCTTTGTTGTCATTTTTGCGCTGCGTTTTGCGGGGCAGGGCATGACAAGCCACATTGCCATCGTCGCCATGTCCCGCTGGTTCATCGCCACGCGCGGGCGGGCGCTTGCCATTGCAACGATGGGCTTTGCGGTTGGCGAAGCGCTGTTGCCGCTGATTTTTGTCGCTTTGATGGTGCTCATCGATTGGCGCATCCTTTGGGTGGTCGCCGCTGTCATATCCCTGCTTGGCATTCTGCCTTTGTTGCGGCTTTTGCGGTTGGAGCGCACGCCCGCGAACCTAGCGCAGACCAATCAATCCCTCGGTATGAACGGGGCGCATTGGACACGCAACCAGGCGATCGGTCATTTCCTATTCTGGTTCATGATCCCAGCGCTGCTTGGGCCCTCCGCCTTTTCAACAGCCTTCTTTTTCCACCAGGTGCATTTCGCAGATCTCAAAGACATCGCCCATGTGGAACTGGTCGCCATGTACCCGTTTTTTACGCTCATCAGTATTGGTGCGATGATCGCATCGGGCTGGGCACTTGATCGGTTTGGAACGCCGCCTTTGATCCCGTATTTCCAGATACCCATGATCGCGGCGTTCATCGTGTTCGCCTATGCGACCGGGCCTTTTGGGTTGCTGCTCGGCCTGTTCTTTATGGGCCTGACAACAGGGTTCAACACGACGATCCCAGCAGCGTTTTGGGCGGAGTTTTATGGCACAGCCAGCATAGGATCGATCAAGGCGATGTCTACGGCCGTGATGGTGTTGGGATCGGCGATTGGCCCAGTGGTGACCGGCGTTTTGATCGATGTCGGCATGGGCCTTGAGACACAATACATCCTGATCGGATTTTACTTCATAATCGCCACGGTGATGATGATGATCGGCGTGGCTCGCGCGCGCCCAGCACTACCGGCGACGGCGTAGATACACGTAATACGCCCCGCCGCCGCCGTGACGGCCATGGGCCTCTGTCACCTGCAAAACGACCTGGGCCATGGGCGGCGTCTGCAACCAATGCGGCACATTGCGGCGCAGGATACCCGGGCGCTCTGGGATGGGGCCGACATCTTCTCGGTCTTTTCCCTGACCTTTGCCCGTGATGACTAAGACAAGGCGCCGATCTTTGGCGTAAGACGACATGATAAATGCAATCAGGGCGGGTTGCGCTTGATCCATCGTCATGCCGTGCAAATCGATCCGGCCCTGCGGCTTCAGCTTTCCGCGTTTGAGCCTGTCATAGGCTTTTTTGTCCATTTGCAGGGATGGCTTGGGGGCTGCGCTCGCGATCCCTGGAAGGCTTGGCGCATGACCATTCGCCTTTTGCCCCACCTTGAACTTGGGACCTTCGTCGGGTCGCTTTTTCGAAGGGTTATCACTTGGAAATATGTCCGCCATCGTTTCCTGAGGTTTGCGGGCCGGGTGCAGACGATCCGTGGTTTGCGCCACGCGTTGCCACAATTCCAATTCGTCCGGTCGGACTTTGCGAGAACTCACTGAAAGGGCTCCGTCGCCATGGCAAAGGCGCGTTGTATTGGCAGCAAGACAACCATGCGGCCCGGATCTTTCAATTGGCCCGCAAGACGGCCGGCAGTGTCGCCTGTGCCAAAGAAAATGTCAGCGCGCTGCGCGCCTTTGATGGCTGATCCTGTGTCTTGTGCGATCATGAGGCGATTGATCGGGCCTTCACCGTCTTTTTCAATCCAGACCGGAGATCCGAGAGGCACAAAGGCGGGATCAACCGCGATGGTGCGGTTGGCCGTGATCGATCGGTTCATCGCGCCGAGCGGGCCCTTTTCTGGGGGCACCTGATCGACCTGGCGGAAGAACACGTAGGATGGGTTGTGGTACAAAAGATCACGGCCAGCGACCGGGTTGCGACGCACCCAGTTCTTGATGACTTCGGCGGAGACTTGATGAACCGAATACACCCCGCGCCGCACAAGCTCTACGCCGATGGAGCGATATTCATGCCCGTTTGAGCCGCCGTAGCCTACACGGATGACATTGCCATCGGGCAGTCGAATTCGGCCTGAGCCTTGGATTTGAAGAAAGAACTTCTCGACAGGGTCATCGACCCACACAATCTCATACCCCTTGCCACGCATGAAATTGCCAGTTTCGATTTCCCTGCGAGTGAGCCATGGATTATTGGCCTTGGCGGCCTGCGGCTCTCGGTAAAGCGGGTAGCGATACCTCGGCGTGCGGGTCAGTGATCCACTGAGTTCCGGCTCAAAGTACCCGGTAAAGAGGGCGCGTTTGCCATCCTCAATCAAGACGGGGCGAAAGAAGAGCTCAAAAAAGGCTTTGGCATCCGTGCCGTTTTGCGCGAGAGCACAGAGCGATTGCCAATCCAGATCGCGCAAATCCGGGCAGGTTTCCAAAAACGTGCCAAGGGCTCGCTCATGGGCATCGAACTCCCACCCGTCGAGATCATCAAATTCGAGAACGGTATGGGTGACGACTTCGGCACAGCATATGAAGGCCGTGCACGCCCAAGCGAGTATTGCAGCCCAAATCCGTGTGATCATTCGCCCGTGGCAACAAGCCGCCAGTTTGGATCGTTTGCACCCATCACGCGCTCAAACGTCCAGGCGTCTTTCTGCTTCTTGGATTGGCCGGGCTTGCCCTCTACGACCTCACCGGCCTGATCTTTTACAACTGAAATCAGTTCTCCAATGAAACGGACGGTGATTTCGGCTGTGTTCGTCGACGTGTCGAACCGCGCGTCATCCACGGTTGTGCCACGCACGCCAACAAACTCTGCATCTATGCTCAGACCCTGGGCCTGACGCGCGTCAACGACCTGAGCGAACGCCTCATAGACATCCTCAGACAGGAACGGCGCAACGTCATCGAGGTTGCCGCGCTCAAACGCCATAAGGATCCACTCATAAGCACCCTTGGCACCGCCAATGAATTCACCCAGTGAAAATGACGGCTCAACCCGTTTCATTTCTGCCAATGCCGCGGCTGCATCTGAATCTTCTGCAACATGATCGGTGATATCGTGATCTGGTCCGCCGTCGATCACTTCGAAGTCCTGACGACGATCAGGTCGCGCCTCGGGTGGCGCTGAACTGCGCGGCGGGCTTTCAAACCCATCACGGGTTCCGAGCACGCTTTTCAAGCGCAAAATCAGAAAAACAGCAATGCCAGCAAGCACCAGAAGCTGTATAAGCGGGGAGTTCATAAGCACCTCATCACATGCAAAGCATGGTAACACAAGTTTCGTCGTCTTATGTAGGTGGTGAAAGTCGGCAAGTCCACCGTGTGGGGGCTGCATCACCAAAGGAATCGCAAATGTGGTTGTTCTTAGCCTTCTTGGCCGTCCCACTGATTGAAATAGCGCTTTTTATCCAAGTTGGTGGCTTTATTGGACTTTGGCCGACCTTGGGCATCGTGGTTCTGACAGCTGTTCTAGGCACCTGGCTCGTGAGATCGCAGGGGGCCGTGGCTCTGGGGCAGCTCCGTGGATCGTTTTCGCGTCTGGATGACCCAACCGAACCGCTTGCCCATGGCGCAATGATTCTCGTTGCCGGTGCGCTTTTGCTGACCCCTGGGTTTTTTACAGATGCTGTCGGGTTCTCGCTGTTGATGCCTCCGGTTAGGTCGGCAGTATTTTCGTATCTGCGCAAGCGGATCACAGTCCAAAACTTTGAAATGGGTCAGAGATTTGAGGCGGGAACACATCCCAGGCAGTCTAGCCATAATGCCCGTGGTGACGTGATCGATGGCGATTTTGAGGAAGTGGGCCCTGACGCCTCCGCGCCCAAAGGCCCCTCTGGATGGACAAAGCATTGAGGCCTGCCGCCCTTCCTGCTAGGCACCCGCGCAACAAAGAGTGATATCCGGAGGGTCATGATGGCCGAAGAAGACAACACAAATGGTGCGGCTGCGGCGACCCCAGGTCAAACTCCCCAAGTGAAGATGCAAATCCTGACGCAGTTTGTGCGCGATTTGTCCTTTGAAAACATCCTGGCGCAAAAGGGCACCGGCGGTGAGGTAACGCCCGACGTGGAAGTGGGCGTGAACCTTGATGCAAAGAAACGCGCAACCGAGCATCATTATGAAATTGTTGCGAAAACAAAGATCACATCGAAGGACAAAACATCTTCAGAAGTCCTTTTCATCATGGAAATGGACTATGCCGGGGTATTTCACATCGAGGGTGTGCCGGATGAACAGCTTCATCCGTTCCTGATGATCGAGTGCCCTCGGATGATCTTTCCGTTCATTCGCCGCATTGTCAGCGATGTGACCCGAGACGGGGGCTTCCCGCCGCTCAATCTGGAAAATATCGACTGGGTGTCGCTTTACAGAAACGAGATCATGCGCCGACAGGCCGCGTCGCAAGAAGCGGCGAAGCCCAACGCCTGAGGCCTTACTTCAGCCAGAGCGCATCTTCCCCAAGTTTTTCGACAAACGCCGCATGGGCTGCTTTTTCATCGGCAGTGATTCGGCTTGGCAGTGGGTTTGGCCGCTTCATCGCGCGCCATTCTTGTTCCGCTTGAGCTTGTCCCGGTGATCCGGTCGCATTGGAGGACAAGCCAAAATCTGGCTGGCGTCCACCAATCAATTCCAAATAAACTTCCGCCAGAATCTCTGAGTCCAAAAGCGCGCCGTGCAGCGTACGAGCTGAGTTATCTATCGAGAACCGCCGGCACAGCGCATCCAATGAGGCAGGCGAACCGGGAAACTTCCTCCGTGCGATGTCGAGCGTATCGATTGCCTGATCATAGGGTAACGGTTTTAACCCGAGCCAGCCGAGCTCTGCGTTGATGAATTTCATGTCAAAACTTGCGTTGTGAATGACCAGTTTGGCGTCTCCTACGAACTCCAGGAATTCTTGCGCAATAGATTTGAAAACTGGCTTGTCGCTGAGGAAGTCATCGCCCAGACCGTGCACTTCAAATGCCTCCTGAGACATTGCTCGTTCTGGATTGATGTATTGGTGGTATGTCCGTCCGGTGGGCATGTGATTGAGCAATTCCACGCCGCCGATTTCTACGATCCGATCCCCTTTGTCCGGATCAAGACCGGTCGTTTCCGTGTCCATTACAATTTCACGCATTCATCTGCTCCCTGATGGTGCCCAAAATGGCCTTCACTTGTTGCGCGGCGCTCTCCGGTGTCTCTGTGGTAACAACATAATCCGCTTTCTTGCGTTTTTCTTCATCTGGCATCTGCTTGGACAAAACAGTTTGAAAATCTTGTTCCGTCATCTGCCCCCTAGCCATAACCCTTGCTTTCTGCGTGTCGGCATCAATGGATACACATACGGTTACATCCATGGCCTTGTCCGCGCCGGTCTCGAATAGAAGTGGAATATCCAAGACGACGATATTGCTGGCCACTTTCTCAATAAAATCAGCGCGGTCCGCGGCGACAAGCGGATGGACGATGCGCTCGATATCCCTCAGCGCTTCAGGCTGCTGTCGAAGGATCTTCTTTAACTTTTCTCTCGATACGGCACCATTGATGACTGCGTCTGGGAAAGCTTCCTGCATCGGCGCAACAGCGTCCCCATGCTTTGCGTAAAGACGGTGCACGGTCGCGTCTGCATCCCAGACCGGGCATCCCTCGTTTGCGAAAATTTGTGCCGTTGTCGATTTGCCCATTCCAATCGAACCCGTCAGCCCGATTAAAACTGTCATCGCAAAGCCGCTGTTCGCGTGGCGGTGTCAACTTCGGGACGCAGCCCGAACCAACGCTCAAAACCGGGTATCGCCTGATGCAAGAGCATCCCCTAACCATCCACAATATAACTACCGCGCTGTTCTGCCTCCACCAGAAAGTTTGTTTTATGAGGCGCATAGACAAGATCCGTCACAACGGAACCTGCGCGCAAACCGTCGAGCGGTACGCGCAGAGGTGGTTTCCCGATCATGCCAAGACTTGTCGTGTTCACGACAGTCGTTGCCTCTTCAAACATGTTGCCAGCTTGCACCCAATCGACAACGGTCAGGCGTTTGCCGAAATCAGCGCGCAAGGCCTCCGCTCGAATTTTCGTTCTGTTAGAGATCAAAATCTCCGGGGCGCCTGCATCCAACAGGGATGTAATGACAGCCCGCGCCGCGCCGCCTGCACCCATTACCGCTGCTGGACCGGACTGTGGATTCCAATGGGGGGCAGACTGTTTGAGATTGGTGATAAAACCGTACCCGTCTGTGTTGTCAGCATGGATTTTGCCGTCCGGTCTAAAAATTAAGGTGTTCACTGCTCCAATTAGGGTTGCCCGATCTGTGATGAGGTCAGCTAGCTCTAAAACGCGCTCCTTATGGGGAATGGTTACATTGGCGCCAACGAACCCCATTTTGGGCATCATTCGAAGCACGACCTCCAAATCCTCGGTGTTGATATGCAGAGGGATGTAGTGTCCGGGTAAATTGTATGTCTTGAGCCAATGCGCGTGAAGAAGTGGGGATTTCGAATGAGCGATGGGGGAACCGATCACGCCCGCCAAAGGGATTTTGTTTTCGCTCATGTATCTATCGCCCCACGTTGCCCCAAATAGCTCAGTATCTCGACCAGTGGCATTCCCAGAATAGTGAAGTAATCGCCGTCGATCTTAGAAAATAATCTAACGCCCTCTTCTTCAAGCTTGTAGCCGCCGACACTGTTTTGGATGCCAGGCCAGTTGCGATTTAGATACGCATCAAGGAATGTGTCGCTGAAATTTCGCATGGTGAGCCTGACCTCTCCCACATGAGACCAAGTGGGCTGACAGTCCTCATAGATGACTGCAGCGGAGAGTAGCGAGTGAGATTTCCCCTTAAGATCATTTAGCTGTTTACGCGCTTCGCTTTGATTTTTCGGTTTGGAGTAAATCTTACCTCCAATAGACAAAACCTGATCACATCCGATAACGAGCCCGCGCAAATCTCGCGATACCTTCTCCGCTTTGCCGGACGCAAGAGCAAGGGCAATATCATGCGGTTTTGCGCCCGATCTGACGAGCGCATCTTTGACCGAAACTTCGTCGAAATTGGCCTCACTTACTGAGAAGGAAACATTTGCCGCCGCTAAGAGGCTTTGCCGTATTTCAGATGAGGATGCGAGAACGATGTGCATAGCTACGTGGATAACCCGATGAAAATAGAGAGAGTGCTTTTGGAAAACTCTCGTGTTTTAGGCCCTGGTTCTGAAACGCGAAAAAGACGGATCGCTCTAAGCTTTTACTCACTTCGCTATCCTCTGTTGAAAAGGAAAAGTTAACCTTGTGCATACTGGTTATCGTGAGACACTCTATTTTTTTATCCAGTGTTCATTTCTAGTTTAGTACTGCCGTAATATATTGAAAAATCTATATTTTTTTTAATTCATTCCGTTCTTCCAAATTCTATCCAGAGATCTGTCCACAGACATTTATCCGTGTAAAAAAGTCTGAACAAATCGTTAATCCACAGAAATTTTGGGCCCTACAAACACATCATCTCTTTTCCTTTTATTTATTTTATTATTGGCTAAGAGGATGGGTGATTTCCTTTCCGATATGTATGCGTGGACGAAAGCGTTGCATGTCATCTCCGTTATCACATGGATGGCAGGGCTGTTCTATCTGCCTCGGCTGTTTGTCTATCACGTCGAACAAGACAAAGCACATGCTCCAGTGTTTGAGATCATGGAATTAAAACTTCTGCGATTGATCATGAACCCCGCGATGATTGCGACCTGGGTGTTTGGGCTCCTTCTTTTGTCGACGCCGGGTGTTGTTGATTGGTCTGCTTTATGGCCCTGGTTGAAGCTCTTGGGTGTAATGGGACTGACATGGTTTCACCATTGGCTTGGTCGAAGACGGAAAGATCTCATAGCGGGTGACTGCACGGTGACCGGAAGACAGTTTCGCCTGATGAATGAGGTACCAACGCTTTTGATGGTGTTGACCGTTTTCTCTGTTGTAGTGAAATTCTGAGCTTTCATTGACAGACACGGCAGTCATTTGTACAGAGCGCCAGCACGGACCCGTCCGGGATCCCGTTTTTCCTCTAATAAATAGGTCGAGCGCATAATGCGCCGTGGCCAAATCAGGTCTATCTCATGTCCGACGAACGTCTCAATCTTTCTGATCTCAAAGCGCAGTCCGCCAAGGATCTTCTTGCCATGGCGGAAGAGTTGGAGATTGAGAACGCATCCACCATGCGCAAGGGTGAGATGATGTTCCAGATCCTCCGGGAACGGGCTGATGAAGGTTGGACGGTTTTCGGCAATGGCGTTCTGGAAGTGCTTCAGGACGGTTTTGGCTTTCTGCGCTCGCCAGAAGCTAACTATCTGCCCGGCCCTGATGATATCTATGTCTCGCCCGAGGCGATCAGGCAGTTTTCTCTGCGCACCGGAGATACCATTGAAGGCGAGATCCGCGCGCCAGAGGAAAGCGAACGCTACTTTGCGTTGACAAACGTCACGCAGATTAATTTCGAAAACCCGGAGGGGGCCAAGCATAAGGTTGCCTTTGACAACCTTACGCCTCTCTATCCTGACGAGCGTCTCAAGATGGAAGTCGAGGATCCAACGATCAAAGATCGCTCCGCCCGCGTTATTGATCTGGTGGCGCCCATTGGCAAAGGCCAGCGATCTCTCATCACCGCGCCACCGCGGACCGGTAAGACTGTGATCCTCCAGAACATCGCCAATAGCATCGAGCGCAATCATCCTGAGTGCTATCTGATCGTTCTCCTCATTGACGAACGCCCGGAAGAAGTCACGGATATGCAGCGCTCTGTTAAGGGCGAGGTTATCAGCTCTACCTTCGATGAACCTGCCACTCGCCACGTAGCTGTTGCTGAAATGGTGATCGAAAAAGCCAAGCGTCTTGTTGAACATAAACGAGATGTTGTTATTCTTTTGGATTCGATCACAAGACTTGGTAGGGCATATAACACAGTCGTGCCGTCTTCCGGTAAAGTTCTGACGGGTGGTGTGGACGCCAATGCTCTGCAACGTCCTAAACGTTTCTTCGGTGCTGCGCGGAATATTGAAGAGGGTGGCTCGCTCACGATAATCTCAACGGCCCTCATCGAAACAGGCAGCCGGATGGACGAAGTGATCTTCGAAGAATTCAAAGGCACGGGTAACTCTGAGATCATCCTGGACCGTAAAGTCGCTGATAAACGCGTCTTCCCGGCGATCGACATCCTCAAATCCGGTACGCGGAAAGAGGACTTGCTCATCAATAAGGTTGATCTCCAGAAGACTTTCGTTCTGCGTCGTATCCTCAATCCGATGGGTACCACGGACGCGATTGAATTCCTGCTGGGCAAGCTCAAGCAGACGAAAACAAACTCAGAGTTCTTCGACTCCATGAATACCTGATACGGTTAGGGCCATGGACACGATCTATGCGCTCTCTACAGCGCCAGGGAAGGCCGGAGTGGCCATTGTCCGTGTGTCGGGCCCACAGGCTTCGGATGCAGCAGCAATGCTGGCAGGAGCGCTGCCGAAGCCAAGGGTGGCATCGCGGCGGCAGCTGGCGGCAGAAGACAGAGCTTTCATCGATGATGCCTTGGTTCTTGCGTTTGAAGAAGGCGCAAGTTTCACCGGCGAAGAGGTTGTCGAGTTTCATCTCCATGGCGGGTTGGCCGTGATCAATGCGGTGTTGCAAGAACTGGGCCGGGTGCCGGGTTTGCGCGGGGCCGAACCAGGCGAGTTTACACGGCGTGCGCTAGAAAATGGAAAACTGGACCTGGCGCAGGTCGAAGGACTTGCCGATCTCATAGACGCGGAGACGGAGGCTCAAAGGCGGCAGGCGTTTCGGGTATTGTCGGGTGATCTTGGAACCAAGGTCGATCAATGGCGTGCCCGTCTGATTCGTGCCGCGGCTTTGCTGGAAGCGACCATAGATTTCGCGGATGAAGAGGTGCCGGTTGATGTTTCACCAGAAGTCAGCGATCTCTTGGCATCGGTCGAACGGGATCTGATGTCAGAAATAGAAGGCGTGTCCGTTGCAGAACGTCTGAGAACCGGTTTTGAAGTTGCGATTGTTGGGCGGCCGAATGCGGGGAAATCGACGCTTTTAAATGCGCTGGCTGGGCGCGATGCGGCGATCACGTCGGAATATGCGGGAACGACGCGCGATGTGATCGAGGTTCGCATGGATCTCAAGGGCGTGCCGGTGACGCTGCTGGATACGGCGGGCTTGCGCGAAACGGATGATGTGGTTGAGGCGATGGGTGTGGAGCTTGCGAGAAAGCGCGCACTGGCGGCGGATGTGCGGGTTTTTCTTATTGATCCCGGAGAGATACCCGATCTTGATGTGCAAGCGGACGACCTCGTTTTAATCAGCAAGATCGATACGCGTTCCGTGCTTGAAGACGGGATTTCTGGTTTGACTGGCCAAGGCGTATCATCCTTGGTGGAACGGTTGTCTGCGGTCTTCGCTGACCGAGCGGCGCATGACGGGATTGCCACAAGACATCGGCATCAGGATGCAATGATCCGTGGCCTTGCGCGGATCATCAAGGCGAAGGATGCGATTGAGGCGCCGGATGATTTGTCAGAATTCGCTGCAGAAGAGCTCCGTGGGGCTGTCAGAGCGCTTGATTCTTTGGTAGGGCGCATAGATATCGAACATGTTCTGGATGAGATCTTTGCGAGCTTTTGCTTAGGAAAGTGACGTTCGCCAGCGAGGGATGTTTCACGTGAAACAATTCGACGTCTTGGTTATTGGCGGCGGTCATGCCGGAGCCGACGCAGCTCATGCAGCGGCCCGGATGGGCGTACGCACAGGCTTGATCACGCTGACGAAGGCCTCCATCGGCGTGATGTCTTGTAATCCGGCGATTGGCGGATTGGGCAAAGGCCATCTTGTTCGTGAGATTGATGCGCTGGATGGGGTTATGGGCCGAGTGGCAGACGCCGCGGGCATCCAGTTTCGCCTGTTGAATCGGAGGAAAGGTCCAGCCGTACAAGGCCCCAGGGCGCAGGCTGATCGCAAAATCTATCGCGAAGCCATGCAAGCTGAGATCGCCACGCAAGCAAACCTGGAGGTTATTGAGGGCGAGGCGGCTGATTTCATAATGCATGGCGATCGTGTTGCTGGCGTTATCTTAGCTGATGGTTCCCAGATTCCAGCGCATTCGGTTATTCTGACGACAGGTACATTTCTTCGCGGCGTCATTCATATTGGGGATGTCTCCCGCCCAGGCGGGCGGATGGGAGATGCACCGTCGATCAAGCTGGCAGAGCGGATAGACAGTTTCGACCTGAAGCTTGGGCGTTTGAAAACGGGAACGCCACCGCGTCTCGATGGCCGCACGATCCACTGGGATCAGCTGGAGGAGCAACCGGGCGATGATGTGCCAACGCTGTTTTCCTTCATGTCGTCAGGCGCTCAGGCTCAGCAAGTGAACTGTGGGATCACCCATACGAACAATAAAACCCACGATATCATTCGCGACAATCTGGACCGATCGGCGATGTATGGCGGGCATATAGACGGTGTTGGCCCCAGGTACTGCCCTTCAATCGAAGACAAAATCGTCCGGTTTGCCGACAAAACCTCTCACCAGATCTTTCTGGAGCCGGAGAGCTTGTCGGATTCCATGATCTATCCCAACGGCATCTCCACGTCATTGCCTCAGGATGTGCAGGACGCGTATGTGAAATCTATCTATGGCTTGGAAAACGCTGAGATTTTGCAACCTGGCTACGCCATAGAATATGATTATGTGGATCCGCGCAGTCTTGATCTGACGCTGGCTGTGCGAACTGTGCCCGGCCTTTACCTGGCTGGTCAGATTAATGGCACAACGGGATATGAGGAGGCCGCGGCGCAAGGCTTGGTGGCAGGCCTGAATGCGGCAGCCTCAGTGCAGGGCAAAGAGCCGATCATCTTCAGCCGGGCGAACAGCTATATAGGTGTGATGATTGATGATCTCACCACCCGCGGGGTAACGGAACCTTACCGCATGTTCACCTCTCGGGCCGAGTTTCGTTTGTCATTGCGAGCGGATAACGCGGACCAGCGTCTGACGCCCATGGGCATTGAGCTGGGCTGTGTTTCCGAGGATCGAAAACAGGTTTTTTCCAAGAAGCACGAGCAGCTTTCAGATGCCAAAGAGCGCTTGGATGCGGTGAGCTTCACGCCACGCCAGCTCTCGGATATCGGGCTCAAGGTCAATCAGGATGGATCTCGGCGCACGGGTTTTGATCTCTTGGCATTTCCGGATGTTGTTTTTGACGACCTGATCAAATTGGATGACAGCCTTGAAGATGTAGACCAGCCGATCAGAGACCAGATTGGGAAAGACGCCCTCTATGCAAACTACATTGAGCGGCAAAAGCGCGATGTCGAAATGCTCAAGCGCGATGAGGCCCATGTGATCGGAGCGGACTTTGATTTCAATGAGATTGACGGTCTTTCCAACGAGCTGAAGTCGAAGTTGACGGCCGTTCAGCCATGTAATCTGGCTCAGGCCGGCCGAATTGACGGCATGACGCCCGCCGCGCTTACGATTATTCTCGCCAAGCTGCGCAGTCAAAAGCGGGAGCGCCGGGCGTGAACCTAGGCGGCTTGGATGTTTCACGTGAAACAATGGACCGTCTGAAATCCTATGAAGCGCTGTTGAAGAAGTGGAATCCAGCGATCAATCTGGTGGCAAAGTCTACGCTGTCGGATGCTTGGACGCGTCATATTCTGGATTCTGCGCAAATTTATCAGCTGCCAGGGCGCGAAGTTAATCATTGGGCCGATTTGGGATCTGGTGGCGGTTTCCCCGGGATGGTCATTGCAATGATTGCCATGGAAAAAGCCAATCCGGGGCGAGTGACGCTGGTTGAGAGCGACACTAGAAAATGCACATTCCTGAAAGCCGTCGCGCGAGAAACTGATACTGAGGTGAATATCATCTCGGAGCGTATTGAGCGCTGCGAGCAGCTTGAGGCTGATGTCTTGTCCGCTCGGGCGCTTTCGGACCTTTCTAACCTGTTGGCCTTCGCTGACCAACATCTGAGCAGCACGGGCGAGGCTTTGTTTTTAAAGGGTGCTTCCTGGCGGAAAGAAGTGGAAAACGCGCAAAGGACATGGCGTTTCGACCATCAAGTTGTTACTAGTAAAACAGAAGATGGACCCGCTATTTTGCGTATCTCAGGAGTTTCCCGTGCCTGACATGACTCGCCCCAAAACGCCGAAAATCATAGCGGTCGCGAATCAAAAAGGCGGCGTGGGGAAAACCACGACAACGATCAATCTTGGCGCGGCTTTGGTTGAAACCGGATGTAAGATCCTCGTGGTAGATCTGGATCCTCAGGGCAATGCTTCCACCGGGCTGGGTATTGAACGTGAAGACCGAGAATTTACGACCTATGATCTCCTGCTGGAAGACGTAGAACTGTCCGATGTTATCTATGACACATCGCAGGACGGGCTGAAGATCATCCCGGCAACTGTCGATCTGAGCTCTGCCGATATGGAGCTGGTGACGAATGAGAAGCGTAGTTTCTTGCTGCGCGATGCGTTGCGTCAGGCCGACATGAGTGCTCTTGGGTTTGATTACATTCTGATCGATTGCCCTCCTTCGCTGAACCTGTTGACGGTGAATGCCATGGTCGCGGCACATTCCGTTCTTGTACCGCTCCAATCTGAGTTTTTTGCTTTGGAAGGCCTGTCACAGCTGATGTTGACGGTGCGTGAAGTTCGGCAAACTGCGAACCCGGATTTGCGGATCGAGGGCATTGTGCTGACCATGTTTGATGTCCGCAACAACCTGTCGTCTCAGGTGGAAGACGATGCGCGGGAAAACCTTGGAGAATTGGTCTTTAATACCCGTATTCCCAGGAACATTCGTGTTAGCGAGGCGCCATCTTTCGCGGTGTCGGTTCTAGAATATGATGGAAAATCAAAGGGTTCTATGGCGTACAGGGCTCTTGCGAAAGAGTTGATTTCCAACAACGCAACTGTTGCGGCCTGACGGGAGGAAGCCGATGGCGAAATCGTCACCGAAGAAAAGAGGACTTGGTCGGGGTCTGTCAGCGCTGATGGCAGATGTGCAGGAGGACAAACCAGATGCATCTGGCGCGCCAAGACAGCCGGACAGTTTGATCCCGATCGAAAAGATCTTCCCAAATCCCGGTCAGCCCCGGCGTAGCTTTGACAAAGATGCATTGTCTGATCTCGCCGCCTCTATCGCGGAAAAGGGGATCATTCAGCCATTGATCCTTCGAGAAAAGCCGGGCGGCGACGGCACCTATGAGATTGTCGCGGGCGAGCGGCGGTGGCGAGCATCGCAGCTTGCCAAGCTTCACGATGTGCCTGCGATCATCAGAGATTTTGACGATACAGAAGTTCTCGAGATCGCGATCATTGAGAACATTCAGCGGTCCGATCTCAACCCGATGGAAGAGGCGCAGGCCTATAGCCAGCTGATGGAAAAGTTTGGGCATACTCAAGAGGTTCTGTCCAAATCCCTGGGCAAAAGCCGCAGCCACATTGCGAATTCCGTGCGCTTACTGACGCTTCCGGTCGATATTCAGACCTTTGTCAAAGACGGGCGGCTTTCTGCGGGTCACGCGCGCGCATTGATCACTGCCGATGATCCGGTCGGGTTGGCCAAGCTGGCGGTCAAGAAGGGCCTGTCTGTCCGCGACGTAGAGAAGATGGCGAAATCGTTCTCAGGTCAAAAGGTTCCCAAACCGCCTGAGGTAAAAAGCACTGCTCGGGAAAAGGACGCAGATACCAGGGCATTGGAACAGGATTTGTCGGCTAACCTCGGTATGAAGGTCAGCGTTGATCACACGGATGGCAAAGAGAATGGAACGCTCACCATTTCTTATGTCTCTTTGGAAGATCTCGACGAATTGTGCCGGATCCTGAGCTCTACGCGCTAGGTCTGCTCCAGATAAAGATAAGAACGGCGCTGAGCACGACGGCCTGGATGATGATGACCGATGAGCTGGCTCCGAAGATCCAAGATAACGCAAAAACCACTGCAATAGAGACTGTTGCCAGCTTCTTGGCGCCCGGTCGAATGGCGCCGCTGCGGTTCCAATCTTCTATGAATGGGCCGTAAGTTGGATGCGTGACCACCCAGCTATGCAGGCGTTCTGACGATCTTGCGAAACAGAACGCGGCCAGAAGCATGAACGGCACAGTTGGAAGCAGGGGTAAGACCACGCCCAACAGGCCCAATGCCACACTCAAAAGCCCCAGTGCGAGCCAAACCACTTTCATTGCGTGCCAACGGACAAAAGTTCGCGTATGACGGAGTTCAGAACCACCCGACCCTGCTGCGTCGCTTTTACCCGGTCATATGAGGAATCAATCATTCCGATTTCGGTCAGGTATCCGAGAGCGGAGGCTGAGAGCGCCTTTCCAGCAAGGGATTCGTACCGAGAAAGGCTCATGCCTTCACTCAAGCGCAGTGACATCATGAGATATTCATCGGCTTGCGTTGCAGGAGCTAAAGCGGCCTTGGATGTGAGAACTGAACCATCGGGCACGGCGTTTAGCCAACGATCAGGATTTGAAAACGCTTCCGTCGCATAACGCCTTTCGCCTAGAGTCACACGGCCATGTGCGCCGGGGCCAATGCCGACGTAATCCCCATAACGCCAATAAATCAGATTATGCCGAGATTCTGCCCCCGGTCTGGCGTGGTTGGAGACCTCATAGGCGGGCATACCGTATTTTTCGCAAATTTCTTGTGTCAGGTCATACATGTCGCCGGATAGATCCTCATCCGGCAAATCTCTGAGCTTTCCCCGGTTGTACAGAGAGGCAAAAACCGTTCCGGGCTCGATCGTGAGTTGGTAGAGGGAGAGATGATCAATGGCCATGGACAGCGCTTCTGACAACTCGTAGCGCCACTGATCAAGCGTCTGGCCTTGACGCGCATAGATCAAGTCAAAGCTGACGCGATCAAAGTATTTTCTTGCAATATCAAAGGCTTGTTTTGCTTCCGCCGCATTGTGCACTCGGCCCAGGCGTCGCAAGTCCCGGTCATTCAAGGCCTGAATGCCCATAGAAACGCGCGTGACGCCTGCATCTGAGTAGGCTTGGAACCTTTTCGCCTCAACCGATGACGGGTTTGCCTCTAGCGTGATCTCAAGATTGTTGGCCGTGGCCCAGTGTGATTTGATAGCATCGATGAGGGCGTGAACGACTTCTGGATCCATCAGGCTTGGCGTTCCGCCACCAAAAAAGACCGTGTTCAGCACGCGATCAGGATAGGCTTTTGCGGCTCTGTCAATTTCGAGCAAATAGGCTCTATTCCAGCGGGATTGGTCAATTACGCGGGACACATGGCTGTTGAAATCACAGTAGGGACATTTTGCTTCGCAGAAAGGCCAATGGATGTAGAGGCCGAAGCCGCCATTGCGCCAATCTTCAGCGAAAACATCCTTCGACGAGTTTTCTAAAAGCGTTTGCACGGTGGCTCATCCGGTTTTTTTCCCAACGGTCCATCTCGCCGAAGGTCTCAGTGTGTCCATTTGGTACGAAGATAGGGTCGTAGCCGTGACCTTGCGAGCCTCGCATGGGCCACGTGATCTGACCATCAATCGTGCCCGGGAAGACTTCATCATGTCCATCCGGCCAGGCCAGAACAAGAGTACAGCAAAATCGGGCCCTCCAGGGCTGTTCTATTCCGCTGGCCACGATCGCGGTGTAGGCTTTTTCCATGGCCATTTCAAAATCGCGACCAGTCTGTGTTTCGGCCCAATCCGCCGTGTAGACACCCGGCGCGCCATCTAACGCATCAACCTCCAGACCACTGTCATCCGACAACGCGGGAAGGCCGGTCGCCTTGGCGGCGACGTGGGCTTTAATCCTGGCATTTCCGACGAAGGTTGTCTCAGTTTCTTCGGGTTCGCCAAGGCCCTTCTCAGCCGCGCCAACTATAGACACGCCGAAATCGCTCAGCAGATGTGCAATCTCTTCGAGTTTGCCCTGGTTATGTGTCGCGACAAGGAGTTCCTTGCCCTCGAACTTACGCATTCGTGGCAGCCTTTTGCGCGTCCGCGAGCATTTGAACGCCTTTCTCGGCCAAGCCCATCAGATCATCCATCTGACTGCGAGAGAAAGTTGCGCCTTCTGCGCTCATCTGCACTTCGATCAACTGCCCACTGCCCGTCATGACGAAATTGCCGTCCACACCGGCCTCGCTGTCTTCGGGATAATCAAGGTCCAAGACGGGTTGGCCCGCATAAATACCGCAGCTGACCGCAGCGACGGGATCGACTAACGGGTCCGACAGCACATCCCCCGCTTTCATCAGTTTGTTCACTGCGAGGCGCAGCGCCACCCAGCCACCAGTGATCGCGGCGCAACGCGTCCCGCCATCTGCCTGAATGACATCACAATCAATTGTGATCTGGCGTTCGCCGAGGGCCACCCGATCGACGCCCGCACGCAGACTTCTGCCGATTAGGCGTTGGATTTCAACCGTACGTCCGCCCTGTTTGCCTGCGGACGCTTCTCGGCGCATGCGAGACGACGTGGACCGAGGCAGCATCCCATATTCGGCCGTCACCCATCCAAGGCCCGAACCTTTGATAAAAGGCGGCACACGATCTTCCAGCGACGCGGTGCACAAAACATGCGTGTCGCCCACCTTGATCAAGCAGGAGCCTTCGGCGTGTTTGGTCACCCCGGTTTCGATGGAAACGGGTCGCATTTCGTCCAATTGTCGTCCGGAAGGCCGCATGATCATCATCCTTGTGTCAGAGCCTTGGGCATACAGTCGTGGCACTCTGTGATGCAACCCCGATTGACCTTTTTCGTTTGCGCTCTTTAATGACATGTCGAGGGACTTATCGTTACGGGTACGATGACAGAAGCCGGCAAAACCCTGGAGCTCATGAACAACCGCTCACGCGAGGTGTTTCGCCGTGTGGTTGAAGGGTATTTGGCGACGGGCGATCCGGTAGGGTCGCGCACGTTGACGCGCGATATGTCTGAGAAGGTTAGCGCGGCGACCATTCGCAATGTGATGCAGGATCTGGAGTATCTGGGCCTACTGGACAGCCCGCATGTGTCTGCCGGGCGCGTGCCGACTCAGGAAGGCCTGCGGATGTTTGTCGATGGTCTTCTCGAAGTGGGTGATCTTGAGAACACTGATCGCAAGATGATCGATGCCACACTTGGCAGCAATTCGGATGATGTGGGGGCCGCATTGGACCGGATTGGATCGGCTCTATCCGGCGTGACGCAAGGGGCCTCACTGGTGTTGGCGCCCAAGCATGAGGCGCCCATCAAGCACATCGAGTTTGTCAGCCTTGGCCATGATCGCGCACTTGTGGTTCTGGTTTTTGCAGACGGTCAGGTTGAAAACCGGATTTTCAATCCGCCTGCGGGACAGACGCCGTCATCCATGCGGGAAGCGGCCAATTTCCTGAATGCGCTGATTGAGGGCAAAACCCTGTCTGATCTGCAGACAGCGATCAAAACCGAAATCGAAAAACGCCGTCAGGAGATCGACGGTTTGGCGCGGGATCTGGTCGAAAGCGGGTTGGCTGTTTGGGACGGTGACAGCTCTGAAAGCTTTGAAAGATTGATTGTTCGTGGGCGATCCAACCTCATTGATGGCGCTGCAGGTGAAGATGAGCTCGACCTCATGAAGACGCTCTTCGATGACCTTGAGCGCAAACGAGACATCGCCGAGTTCCTCGAATTGACCGATGAGGGCGAAGGTGTGCGCATTTTTATTGGCTCTGAGAACAAACTTTTCTCACTTTCGGGTTCCTCTTTGGTGGTCTCTCCATATATGAACGCTGATCGTAAGGTGATCGGTGCCGTTGGTGTAATAGGCCCGACCCGGCTGAATTATGGGCGGATCGTACCGATTGTAGACTATACCGCGCAGATCGTTGGCAAGCTGATCGCGGACAGGACGTAAGAGGATTTGGGCATGGCAGAGCGCGACGAAGAACAGTTTCTGGATGACCTCGAAGATATTGAAGCCGACATTCAAGCCGCGCTTGATGACGAGCAAGAGCTGACGCCGGAGCAGGAGATTGAAGAACTGCGGGCCGAGCGGGATGCCTTTCAGGACAAGTTCATGCGCGCCCTGGCGGATGCTGAAAATGCACGCAAGCGCGCGCAGAAAGATCGAATGGAAGCCGAGAATTACGGTGGATCCAAGCTGTCGCGCGACATGCTGCCTGTGTTTGACAATCTCAAGCGCGCTGTTGAGTCGGTGACAGAGGAACAGCGTGCCGTGGCCGCACCCCTGATTGAGGGCATCGAGCTGACCATGCGTGAGCTGCTCAACGTCTTTGGCAAGCACGGTATTCATGTGATTGACCCGCAGGTCGGTGATCGGTTTGACCCCAAGATCCATGAGGCGATGTTTGAGGCGCCGCTGCCTGGCACCAAGGCGGGCGAGATCATTCAAGTGTCGGCGCAGGGTTTCATGCTGCACGATCGGATTTTGCGCCCGGCGCAGGTTGGTGTTTCGTCCAACCCGGGATAACTACCGCGGAACGCTTGCCGCCCAGGACTTGTCGAACGCGGGTTCATCTCCATTCCAGGCTTCCAGTCTTTGAGAAATCTCAAAGCTGTCGCGAGTGCCCTGCATCGCAATGTGCGCCTTGCTGTGCGCACGCCAGTTTCCGCGGCCGAATCCTCGGATCCACGTGATCTCTACTTTGGCGCTGTCGGGTCGGTCCGGATGGATAGACCAAATCTCCTGCATCCAAACGTCGGTAATCACGCCGCTGGCGACATCCTCGCGCCGCCCCCGATCCCCTTTGATCGTGAGCACCCGCGTGCCATCGGGCATTGTCTCCCACCCTTTGCTTTCATGCGTTTCTGACAACAGTTTCATGTCGCGCGTCTCGACCGGGGGCGGAGGGGCGAAACCCATTTCAATTGCGGTGGATGGGCAAAGTGGGATGTCAATCTGGCCTTGGCTGAGTGACAGGGAAAACGCTTCACCTTCCGGCCAGCAATAAGGCCAATAGCTCGTGGACAGAGACAGACACAGCTTGTGGCCAGCGGGAAGGTGATAGGCGGATTGATCAAGAGTGATTTCTGCCTCGAACGTCTCACCCGGGACGCAATCGACCTTGGCCTCGAAGCCCTCTCTGTGGCGCAGGTTTAGCAAACCGAGGCTGATCAGCATCGCCGTCCCATCCGGGCGCACATCGCTGAGGCGCGCGATGATTTGCCCCTTTGGGCGGTCGCAGGACAGTCGCAGCTTGAGTTTCGGCGCGCCGAGAATGATTTGGCTTTCTTCCAAAGCCTCTGTGTAGAAAGACAGACCGCGCGCGTTGTCTTCAGTTTGATCGGCCGGAAGCTCGCCCGGGCCGAAGCCGAACGGGAAGAACTCTCCGCAATCTTCACCGCAGCTCAGGGTGTTTGACAGTGTGCTGTCGAGCTGTGCTGTGTTGCCCAGCGTGCCGTCACGCCCAAGGTTCAAGGTGAGAGCGCTGGCGTCTCTGTTGCGCCAATCGGGCACGCCAACCCACCGGCCAGCACGAAACTTCAGAGCTGGATCTGGCGGGCAGCTGTCCATGACATAGGCGGTGTAGTCGGGCATATCTTCGACATCTGTATCCTCGCCCTTGAGCCACTTTCCCCACCATTTCAGGGCCAGATCAAGATAATCCAGGCCCGGCCGGATGGTTGTGATGTTGGGGTACTTGTGGCTCCACGGGCCCATGATGGCCTTGACCGGGCCTTCCGCATGCTCCGCCATCGCGGCCATCGCGTTGCGATAGCCGTCATGCAGGCCCCCCATTACCAAGACGGGCGCTTGTATTGCGCTGTAATCCTCGCAGATCGAGCCGTGCTTCCAATACGCATCCCTGTCGGATGCGCGGGCCCACCTTTCGGCGACAAACGGCGTGTTTTCCATCCGATCTAGCCACATTTCTGTCCAATCTGGACGGATCGTCGGGTCTGGCGGCATTGAGAACCACGATAGAACGGTTGCTGCCCAGCCTACATTTTCGCTGAGCTGGATGCCGCCCTTGTAGTGGATGTCATCATGAAAGCGATCGACGGTCGTGCCGATGGAAATCACGGCTTTCAGTGCGTCGGGTCTGCGGGTGGCAATCTGAAGCCCGTTGAAACCACCCCATGAAATGCCCTGCATCCCGACGGAACCGGTGCACCAAGGCTGCGCGGCTATCCAGGCAATGATGTCTTCGCCATCCTTCAGCTCTTCTTCGGAATACTCATCGTCAAAGACCCCTTCACTGTCTCCGCACCCGCGCCGGTCCACGCGGATGGCGGCGTATCCGTTCCGCGCGAAATGGGGGTGCATGCCATGGTCGCGTTCTAGCGTGCCGTCGGTCTTGCGATAGGGTAGGTACTCCAGAATCGCTGGAACCGGATTTTCATGGGCATCATCCGGTAACCAAAGCGTGGCGGAGAGGCGCGTTCCGTCGGGCAGGGGAATGCCCAGATCGCGATCAAAGATCATTTTGTGAGGCCTTTAAGTTCGTAAATAAGGTTGAGAGCGTCTTTGGGCGTCAGCTCGTCGGGCAAAATCTCTTTTAAGCGATCTTCGACCGCGGATGGCTCTGCCTTTGTTGGCGCTTGCGGAGCCGGGGCTGCGAATAAGGGCAGATCATCGATAAACGCCTCGCGCTTGCTGCCGCCTTCCCGATCCCCCTTTTCCAAGGCGTCGAGGACCGTGCGGGCGCGATCCACGACGGATTGCGGCAGTCCTGCCAGTTTTGCCACTTGGACACCGTAGCTTCGATCTGCTGCGCCTTGGCGCACTTCATGCAGGAAGATCACCTCGCCATCGTGTCCTTTGACGGACACAGTGGCGTTGTCCACGCGGGTCAGCTTTTCCGATAACGCGGTTAGTTCGTGATAATGCGTGGCAAACAGCGCGCGGCAGCCGTTTACCTCATGCAGATGTTCGAGCGTGGCCCAGGCAATAGACAGGCCGTCATAGGTGGCCGTGCCGCGGCCGATTTCATCGAGAATGACGAGAGAATGCGCGTCTGCTTGGTTAAGGAGCGCCGCGGTCTCGACCATTTCGACCATGAATGTGGACCGGCCTCGCGCCAGATCATCGGACGCACCGACGCGGCTAAAGAGCTGACTGACGAGGCCGATATGCGCCTCGCGCGCGGGAACGAAGCTTCCCATTTGAGCGAGAACGGAGAACAGCGCGTTTTGGCGCAGGAATGTCGACTTGCCAGCCATGTTCGGTCCGGTGAGCAGCCAGATGTCGCTTGCATCGCCCAGGTCACAATCATTGGCGATGAAGGGTGCACCGGATTGCGCGCGCAAGGCTTGCTCGACGACGGGATGTCGCCCGCCGGTGATGTTGAGCGCGCGGCTGTCATCCATCTTGGGCCGGCACCAGTTTTCGCCCGCGGCGAGATCGGCCAGAGCACAAGTGAGATCCAGCTCCGCGAGCGCGGTGGCCACCAAGGAAAGCTCTTCGGCATAGTCGAGTATTGAGCCTTTTTAGCAGTCAGAGAGCCGCTCTTCGTTCTCGATTGCTCGCCCGCCCGCGGTCTGGATGCGGCTTTCCATTGCGCTGAGATCCGGGGTGGTGAACCTCAGCTGATTGGCCGTGGTCTGGCGATGTTTGAAGGTCTCGTTGAGCGGCTCCGACAGCATTTTCTCGGCATGGGTGGCCGTGACTTCGATGAAGTAGCCCAGCACATTGTTGTGCTTGATCTTCAGGCTGTGAATGCCGGTTACTTCGGCATATTCGCCCTGCATGCCAGCGATCACACCGCGCCCTTCGTCCCGCAGTTTGCGGGCCTCGTCGAGCTCTTCGTCATAGCCTTCGGCAATGAACCCGCCATCGCGGGCCAAAAGCGGGGGTTCTGCGATCAGGGCATCTGAGAGCTGATCAAGTAGCGGGTCGTGACCTTTGAGATCTTCGAGGACGCCATTCAGAAGATCCGGCATGTCTCCAGAGGCATGCGCGGCATACATGGCGGTGGCTTGCTCCAGACCGTTTCGGATCGCGGCAAGATCACGCGGGCCGCCACGATCCAGACCGAGGCGCGACAAGGCGCGCTCCAGATCAGGGACGCGGCGCAGGCTCTCGCGCAGCTTTTCGCGGATTTGAGGCTGGTCCATCATGAAACCGACCGCATCATGGCGCATTGTGACGGTTTCCAGATCTCTGGACGGAGAGGAAAGCCGCCGTTCCAGAAGCCTGCCCCCGCCTGCCGTGACAGTGCGATCCATGGCGGCCAAAAGCGATCCGGAACGACCCCCGGACAAGGCATGGGTCAGCTCCAGATTGCGCCGGGTCGCGGCATCGATTTGCATCACGCGTGACTGAGACTCTCGCGTTGGCGGCCGCAGCAAAGGCAGTTTGCCCTTTTGCGTGATGTCCAGATAGTCGACCAGCGCGCCCATGGCGGCGAGCTCAGACCGCTCAAAGCTGCCGAATGCGTCCAGAGTCTCAACGCCAAAGAGCCTGCACAGCCTGTTTTGCCCTTCTGTGCTGTCAAAGGCCGACCGGGCCAAAGGGGTGAGAGATGTGCCGCTTTCCAGAGCGATCTCTTCGACCTCGCGTTCGTCCAGCTCTGAGACGATAAGCTCACTGGGTATCAGTCGTGCCAATTCAGGGCCCAGGCGCACAGCCGCCAACGACATGACGGAAAACGCGCCTGTTGAGATGTCCACCCAAGCGAGCGCTGATTTCTCGCGAACCGTTGCGTAGGCGGCGAGGAAATTGTGCTGACGCGGGTTCAACAGGCTGTCTTCGGTGATAGTGCCCGGCGTCACCAGGCGGACGACATCGCGATGAACGACAGCTTTTGATCCACGCTTCTTCGCCTCGGAAGGATCCTCAAGTTGCTCACACACCGCCACGCGGAAGCCCTTGCGAATGAGCGTCAGCAGATACCCTTCGGCGGAATGGACGGGGACACCGCACATGGCGATGTCTTCGCCCATGTGTTTGCCGCGTTTGGTGAGCGCGATATCAAGCGCCTCGGACGCGGCGACAGCATCGTCAAAAAAAAGCTCATAGAAATCGCCCATGCGGTAGAACAGAAGCGCGCCTTGGTACTGGGCTTTGATCTCCAAATACTGCGCCATCATGGGCGTCACGGCCGCTTTCTGTGAGTTCACACTGTCCCCCGGAGCTTTCGGGAAACACTACCGATCCCGCGCTTGTGACGAAAGCCCTGTTTCGCCCGGTTGAGCACCGGTGAAAGCCCCGGTAAGCATGGTGCGACGCAAAAGTTGAGGCAGCCATGGCCAACCAAAAATACACTCGGGAAGAGGCGCTGGCCTTTCACCTGGAACCCACCCCCGGCAAGTTTGAAATCTCGGCCACCGTGCCAATGTTCACGCAGCGGGATCTGTCGCTCGCGTATTCGCCTGGTGTAGCTGTTCCGTGTGAGGCGATCGCGGAGAATCCGGAAACCGCATATGATTACACGAACAAGGGCAATCTGGTCGCGGTGATTTCCAACGGGACGGCCGTGCTTGGCCTTGGAAATCTTGGCGCGCTGGGCTCCAAGCCCGTGATGGAAGGCAAATCCGTGCTGTTCAAGCGGTTCGCGGATGTCAATTCCATCGACATTGAGCTTGATACTGAAGATCCTGACGCGTTCATCAATGCAGTGCGGCTGATGGGGCCGACATTTGGCGGGATCAATCTTGAAGACATCAAAGCGCCGGAGTGCTTCATCATTGAGCAGACGCTGAAGGAACAGATGGATATTCCGGTGTTCCACGATGATCAGCATGGCACGGCGGTGATTTGTGCGGCGGGTCTGATCAATGCGCTGCATCTGTCGGGCAAGAAGATTGAGGATGTGCGCATTGTTCTGAATGGCGCGGGTGCTGCGGGCATTGCGTGTGTTGAGCTGCTAAAGGCCATGGGTGCGCGGCATGAGAACTGCATTGTCTGCGACACCAAGGGCGTGATCTGGCAGGGCCGCACTGAGGGGATGAATCAGTGGAAATCGGCCCATGCTGTGAAGACAGATTTACGCAGTCTGAGGCAGGCTATGGACGGCGCGGACGTATTTCTCGGCGTGTCTGTGAAGGGCGCCGTTACGCAAGAGATGGTCCTTTCGATGGCCAAGGATCCGGTTATCTTCGCCATGGCCAACCCCGATCCGGAGATCACGCCGGAAGAGGCCCATGCGGTGCGCGAGGACGCGATCGTGGCCACCGGGCGCTCGGATTATCCTAACCAGGTCAACAACGTGCTTGGCTTTCCATATCTCTTCCGTGGTGCGCTCGATGTGCATGCGCGGGCGATCAATGATGAGATGAAAATTGCATGCGCATACGCCCTCGCGAAATTGGCGCGTGAGGATGTGCCGGATGAAGTGGCGATGGCCTATGGGCGCAAGCTGTCTTTCGGGCGCGATTACATCATTCCCACGCCGTTTGATCCGCGTCTCATCCACACGATTCCACCCGCCGTGGCGAAAGCCTGCATGGATACTGCGGCGGCGCGGCGGCCGATCATTGACATGGACGCCTATGAGCTGGCCCTGAAATCACGCCTGGATCCGACCGCATCAATCATGCGCTCGATCAATGCGCGGGCGCGGAATGCGCAGGCACGGATGATCTTTGCTGAAGGGGATGACCCACGCGTTTTGCGGGCTGCGGTGCAGTATCAGCGCACCGGATTCGGTCAGGCACTTGTGGTCGGACGAGATGATGACGTGCGCCAAAAGCTGGAAGCAGCCGGATTGGGCGATGCGGTCTCCGAGATTGAAGTCGTCAACGCGGCCAAGACGAATCACTTGGACGAATACAAAAGCTACCTCTACAACCGCCTGCAGCGGCGTGGATTTGACCATCAGGATATTCATCGCCTGGCCGCGCGCGATCGCCATGTGTTTGCCGCGCTCATGCTGGCGCACGGGCATGGCGACGGGCTGGTCACAGGGGCCACTCGAAAATCTGCCCATGTGATGGACCTCATCAATCACGTGTTTGATGCTGGAACCGAGCAAGGTGCGGTCGGCGTCACGGCGCTCTTCCATAAAGGCCGGATCGTTCTGATCACTGATACGCTGGTTCATGAATGGCCCGACGAAGAAGACCTGGCCACCATTGCCGAGCGTGCTGCTGAAGTGGCCCGTGGTCTTGGGTTAGAGCCACGCGTGGCGTTCGTCTCGTTTTCGACCTTTGGCTATCCAAGGTCCGAACGTGCGGAAAAGATGAACCATGCGCCCCGTGTTCTGGAGAAGCGCGGCGTGGATTTTGAGTTCGAAGGCGAGATGACGGTGGATGTGGCGCTCAACACAGCCGTTCAGGAGAACTATCCGTTCCAGCGTTTGACAGGCCCGGCCAATATCCTTGTCGTGCCTGCCCGACATTCGGCATCCATATCCACAAAACTGATGCAGGAAATGGCGGATGCCACTGTGATTGGACCGATCCTGGCGGGCATCGACAAATCAATCCAGATCGCCTCCAACGGCTCAACGGCCAGCGATATTCTGAACATGGCGGTGCTGGCGGCCTGCAAAGTGGGCTGAGGCATAATTTTCAATCTCGGCTCGATCAATGCAGATTACTTTTATGATCTGCCGCATCTGCCCCGGCCGGGTGAGACATTGGCCGCGACCCGCATGGCGTCTGGCCTTGGTGGCAAAGGTGCCAATCAATCGGTGGCGGCGGCTCTCGCGGGTGGCGATGTGCGCCATATCGGGTGCGTTGGCCCTGATGGGTCGTGGGCCGTCGACCGGCTCCGTGATTTTGGTGTCGATGTCCAACATGTCAGAGTGAGCGATACCCCGACCGCGCATGCCATCGTCATGGTTGATGAGGCGGGTGAGAATCAGATCGTGATCTATCCGGGCGCAAACCAAGAGCAAGACGAGCGCGCCATCGCTGAAGCGCTTGAAGGTGCGGGGTCAGATGACTGGCTGATGCTGCAGAACGAAACCTCTCATCAGGGAGATGCGGCGAGACTGGCACGTGAGAAAGGCCTGAGCGTGGCCTATTCTGCCGCGCCCTTCGATGTGCAAGCGATAGAGTCTGTCCTGCCTTTCGTGACTTTGGTGATCATGAATGAGGTAGAGGCGCAGCAATACGCGGATGAAACGGGGCGCGTTATCAAGGATCTTCCGGTGTCTTATGTCCTCATAACCAAGGGTAAAGACGGGGCCACATGGCACGACTTGAATGCGGGGAAAGTTTTGGAAGTTTCGGCGTTTCAAGTGGATCCGGTCGATACAACCGGGGCTGGCGATACGTTTGCGGGCTATGCCGTCGCCGGCTTGGCACAGGGCTTGCCCGTTGATGTTGCCCTGAAACAGGCCTCTGCGGCGGCGGCTCTCAGCACAACAAAAAAAGGGACGGCAGATGCCATCCCCACTCTTGCCGCTGTGAAAGCTTTGCTCGGATCTTAGGACACGAAGGGCGCTTTTGTGCCCCAAAGCTGGCGAACGCGTTCATCCCGGCCACAGGCTGCACGATAGGCCTTATAGGCTTTGGCTTTGGATTTCGGTCCAAAGCGGGTCAGGATAATGGCCGTCTGTTTGTAGTAGTCTTGATGGTAGGCGTCGGCTGGGAAGAACTCTCCGGCGTCAAGAATGGGTGTCACAATTTGCTGGCCCAATTCGCGTTGTGCCTCTGTCAGGGCGGCCTGTGCGGACGCCCGTTCCGCTGAATTAGAGACGAATATTGCAGAACGGTAGCTGTCCCCACGATCGCAAAACTGGCCGCCTGCATCTGTTGGATCGATGGAGCGGACAAAGAGCGCGAAAAGCTGTGCCGCCGAGATTTTACTTGGGTTGTAGAAGATCTGCACAGCCTCATAATGGCCAGTGCCGCCCTTGACGACTTGCTTGTAGGTCGGGTCATCCACGGTGCCACCTGTGAAGCCGGATACCACTTCACTGACGCCCCTGACGCTTTCGAAGTCTTTTTCGACACACCAGAAGCACCCGCCTGCGACGACGAGAACATTTGTCCCCGTGGCCTTCACTTCGCCAAATTGAATGCCCAGGCCAAGACCCACGAGCCCCGCCAAAACGACTGCCTTCAGATTTGTGAACGTTGAGATCATTGGTGCCTCCTGTGTCGGTTGAGGCTGAACCTAACGGAAAATGCGAGCACGCCAACTCACTGAGTTGAGAGGTCACGGGCTGGTGAGCGGAGTTTACTGCTGCGGCCTGAAAAACAGGGCTTTTCACGGCAATTGAAACAGAGTTTTCTGGCGGTATGAAACAAATGAGCGTCCGATGATAGACCACCAAACCACTCACCAAGCCGTTGAAGATGCACGAAATGAGCAGATTCTCATCTGGTTAAACGGCAAAGTCGTTCCCAAAGCTGAGGCGCTCGTGAGCGTCTATGATTCGGGTTTCATGCTGGGCGATGGCGTTTGGGAGGGGCTGCGCCTGTACAATGGAGCCTGGGCGTTTGCGGATGAGCATCTGGATCGGCTCTTTGAGGCCGCAAAAGCGATCGACCTCGATATAGGCATGACGCACGATGATCTGATGCGTGCCCTTGAGGACACGGCCAAAGCGAATGAAATGGTTTCTGACGCGCATGCCAGGCTGATGGTCACGCGCGGGGTCAAAACGCGTCCGTTTCAGCACCCGTCCTTGTCGCAGCAAGGGCCGACAGTGACCATAATCATGGAGCATTCGACGCCTCGTATCGCCAGATCTATCAAGCTTGCGACCGTTCCGCATCTGCGCGGGCTTCCCATGACGCAAGATCCGAAGTTGAATTCTCATTCCAAGCTGAATTGCATTCTCGCCTGTATCGCGGCGGAAAAGGCGGGTGCTGATGAGGCATTGATGCTGGATCTGCATGGTTTTGTGAACACGACCAATGCTTGCAATTTCTTTATCGTGCGAAAGGGCGAAGTTTGGACCTCGACCGGGGATTACTGCATGAACGGGATCACGCGTCAAAAGGTGATCGATCTGTGCCGCGCCAATGACATCCCGGTATTTGAGAAAAACTACTCCCTGGTGGAGACATATGGCGCGGAAGAGGCGTTTCTGACGGGCACCTTTGGCGCGCAGACGCCTGTGGGAGAGATTGACGGTCGCGCGATTGGGAATGGTCAGCAGGGTCCAATGACGACGCGAATACAAGGCCTTTACAAGGCTCTAATCAAGCAGGAAACGACCTAAATGCGTATCGCGATGTGGTCTGGCCCGCGCAACATCTCGACCGCGATGATGTATGCATTTGCGGCGCGTGGCGATTGCGATGTTGTGGATGAACCCTTTTATGCTGCTTATCTGCATGCCACGGGCCTCGACCATCCCATGCGAGACGAGATCATCGCGTCGCAGCCGATCGATACACGCGATGTGATCACAAATCTTCAGGTCCCGTCCGCGCAACCGCACAGCTATCACAAGCATATGTCCCAGCACATGATCGCTGGCATAGCCAGAGATTGGATCAGTGGGTTCAAGAATGTTTTTCTCATCCGCCATCCCGCTCGGGTGATCGCCTCTTATGCAGCAAAACGGGAAAATCCGACGCTGGATGACATCGGATTTCGCCAGCAGGCGGAAATTTTTGATCAGGTGCAGGATGATGGCGCGGTTGTCATCGACAGTTCTGATATCCGGCGAAACCCGCGCGGTGCGCTAGAAGCGCTTTGCGATGCGTTGGACATTGGCTTTACTGAGAAGATGCTCAGCTGGCCTGAAGGCGGGCACCCGGCTGATGGGGTTTGGGCAAAGCACTGGTATGGTGCGGTTTGGACATCGACGGGCTTTGGTGAGCCTGAAGGGCCAATGCCGGATGTGCCGGAGTCGTTGTATCAGGTTCTGCAGGCATCGATGCCGTACTATGAGAAATTGCAAAAAAACGGTCTCTACGTAGGCTGAATGGAGGTGAAAATGCGTTTCTTGAATATGCTTATCGTGGCCTTACTTGGCCTGACGACGCCTCTTCTTGCCGAGATGTCCGACAGGGACGGATGGGCGGTGATCAAGACCGAAATGGCGCATGCCGATCTGGTCGCGAGCACACGGGCCGCAATCAAGGAAAACGGGTTGATCGTTGTCACCCAGGCGGGGCCAACCAAGGCGGCAGCCGCGCGAGGGATCGAGATACCAGGAAACACGGTGATCGGCGCCTTTAACAATGACTTTGCTGTTCGGCTTCTTATCCTTTCGACGCCGGCGATGATCGAAGCGCCCATTCGGTTCTATGTCACGGAGAATGCTGACGGGACGGCGACCCTGAGTTACAAGACACCGTCCTTTGTTCTCGCTCCTTACGTTG